>Ga0210044_10000172_pt1 | contig 92535 bp, 107 predicted proteins | sample CryGey13umfilter_2_FD_183959 | JGI IMG/M metagenome (GOLD analysis project Ga0210044, IMG submission 183959) | Groundwater microbial communities from aquifer in Utah, USA - Crystal Geyser 4/9/14 3 um filter (SPAdes) (version 2) | ecosystem: Environmental > Aquatic > Deep subsurface >... | reverse complement strand
ACTGGTTAAAATTTCCGAGGGGGCGTCAATCCGCAACGCGCTGCTGTCCCGGAAGGGTAAAGCTAGGACCGAAATTGTGTTCACGCTAAAATAGCGCACGTGTTAGGGGGGGTAATCCACCCCCCCCTATTTTTTTTTACTTGCACCACCGCCCACCACCACCCGGCCGCCACCCGACCGCCGCACAATCGGAGACGGGTCAATCGCCGCTATCGCCGGCGCGTGCGCCACGATCCCGGGCGTGCGCGGGCTGATTGCCGCCATGGATGGCACGATTAATTTCGACACCCAAAATCGGGAAATTGGCAAAATCGGAGATTGCGAATTTTTTCTCCCAACGTTGGCCCGGAAACTGGTTAAAATTTCCGAGGGGGCGTCAATCCGCAACGCGCTGCTGTCCCGGAAGGGTAAAGCTAGGACCGAAATTGTGTTCACGCTAAAATAGCGCACGTGTTAGGGGGGGTAATCCACCCCCCCCCTATTTTTTTTTACTTGCACCACCGCCCACCACCACCCGGCCGCCACCCGACCGCCGCCACCTGCATAAAGAAACCTTTATATCAAAATAAATAAATCTTTATACTGAAAATAATTGATATTATTTGTAATAGGGTTTACAGGGATAGACACGGCGTTGGCACATATTTTGTTGTATACAGCATGATCAGCGTAACTTATTTGTTACCATGTAGTTATATGCCCGAAAGTATCCGTACCCCCCATAGATAAAAACAGGAATCATTCCTAATAAGATGGAATCCTGCATTACAGCGTGCAAAAATCCGGGGACGATTTTGGGACACGTATGGGACGCCTTTGATGTATCTCTATTATGTTGTCATGGTTTTGTCATGACAAAATGGCAATAAATATGATACAAAAATACCCTGAACATGCATAATAAGACAAAATAGTCTAATTATATGCACATCCAGGGTATAAAAAGACAAGTTTGTCTTATTATTTTTTCACACCTGGGCCATTATATCGGTCTTTTAGCCTATTAGAAATAACTGTAGGGGGCTGATATGACCTTTTGGATAATCCATCTAATACTTTCTTCTTCTTTTCGGAATTTTTGTTAACAGCCTTAGTTACATGATTGCGCAACTCTGGATTAATACTGTTGTTTTCGTTACTAGCATATTTATTATTTTTACCCATAAAATTCTTCTTTCTATTTTTTTCTTACCCATTTACTATTTTTATTTTTTTGGTAAAACTGTTTAACTACTGACCAAGCTGTTTTAATAGCAATAATCTCAGGTTTGGTCTTTATTACTCTATTAAAAACACGACGCCATATTTCTTGTGCCGCTCTTGGCAGGATTTTTACAGATAAAGGCAATTCTTGTATAGTTTTATACGGCATTTTATGTTTATCCCTCAAGTTTAAGTTTTGCTATAGCACCATACATAAATTTTGTTTTTTTGTTAAGTATTCTCTCGACATTTGGGAATACAATAGATCTGCCTTTATCATCAGTAACTTTCAAGTCAAATTTTCCGGTTTTAGTATTTAAATAATGTTGATAATCCATTTCATTTTTCCTTAAAAAGTATATCTAGGGCTATAATTGTTATAATTAGATCTTGTTACGAGTGTTTACAATGTAAATGCAATAAGAGTTATAAGAGTGTTTTGTGAACATTGTTTCATACTCATTATCACCATCGGTTCCTTGACCCAACCACTTAAGAAATTCCTCAATGCCGCCTGCGACCACCCTGTTCAGGGGATTCTTTATTTACTCTATAAACGATAACCCGTTCAGGGAACGGGCTTGTTAATCTTAAGTAAATTGTTTTGTTGAACTATGGATTGTAACATTACCCTCACAAGGAACCGTGCTTAGTTAATTGATATATGTAAGTAAATCTTGTTGCGCCATTTGTTATACAATTATAACAACACAAAAATTTGCGTTTTACGTCATCTGTGACAATTCTGTGACAACTTTGTCACGATTTCGTGACACTTTTTGTCATTTCGTTATAATTTTATGATATTTAGTGATATTTCACCGTATTTTTAGGCAATTCTGTGACAATTAACAATATTCTGTGACAATTCTGTGACAATTCTGTGACAACTCTGTGACAACTCACAGTATTCTGTGATATTTCATGACATAATGTCAGTATTTTAAAACATTTTTGGGAAATTATTTGATAATTCTGAGGTTTTAGTATATCTAGGGCTATAATTGTTATAATTAGATCTTGTTACGAGTGTTTACAATGTAAATGCAATAAGAGTTATAAGAGTGTTTTGTGAACATTGTTTCATACTCATTATCACCATCGGTTCCTTGACCCAACCACTTAAGAAATTCCTCAATGCCGCCTGCGACCACCCTGTTCAGGGGATTCTTTATTTACTCTATAAACGATAACCCGTTCAGGGAACGGGCTTGTTAATCTTAAGTAAATTGTTTTGTTGAACTATGGATTGTAACATTACCCTCACAAGGAACCGTGCTTAGTTAATTGATATATGTAAGTAAATCTTGTTGCGCCATTTGTTATACAATTATAACAACACAAAAATTTGCGTTTTACGTCATCTGTGACAATTCTGTGACAACTTTGTCACGATTTCGTGACACTTTTTGTCATTTCGTTATAATTTTATGATATTTAGTGATATTTCACCGTATTTTTAGGCAATTCTGTGACAATTAACAATATTCTGTGACAATTCTGTGACAATTCACAGTATTCTGTGACAATTATAAGGTCTTTTAAAAAGAAGGGGGTTTAAATTACATTGGTGGTGTGGGGTCTGGTGGCAATCCTTCGGTTTTTTGCTCATTACATATAATAAGGTTAGGATATTTATCCCTAACTTTTCGCCAGTTATCTGTATCTATATTAATGTCATTATGTATAAATACACTTCCTCTACCATTTCTGTACCTTTTTTGATTAAGGCTATAAAGTGAGGGTATATGTTCTATATTAAAGGCTCCATCCCAGTCATATTCAACGCTACCAAAAAAGTATTTAGGAAAATCTTCAACAAAGCAACCATCAACAATAGAAGCAAAGCTATCATCTGTAAGTGCAAGTTTTCCGTTTGGAATAATTTGGACATCATCTCCTACTTCTGTTCTTATTTCGGAGATATAATCAAACCACACTTGTTTCAGTTGGTCTTGTTCTGTTGTATCATCCCACAGGGACACTCCATTTCTATTAAAGTCAAGGATATAGGAACCATTAAAAGAACCGATAGGCACACTAACAAAATCCAAAAATATCCAATTAAGGTTATAGGTATTAACATAATTACCTAGCAAGTTTGCAGCGGTTTGTCTCACAGTAGCGTCGAAGATATCATATACAGGGTTAGTGTACCACACAGTGGGTATAGTAGATCCATCTACAGATCCTGCTGGGTGAAGGCTAAGGTAGTCCCACAGTAATTTAGGATAAGTACCTTCGCCAGCGGAGGCCATCCAAGTGGCTGCGGTATGCATTTGGAAGTAAGTTCCTGCTTTAAATTTTGGGTTAACATTTTTAATAGTGGCGATAGTATTGGCGTGGTTTTCCCAAGCTCCAGGTGTAGTAGCGAAGAAGTCATATTTACTAATAGCGTTTGCCCAGTTGTTGAGTGTAAATTGTGGGCTATTTCCCCATTTTATTAAGCCGCGCACATCATGGAAAAGGTAGACATCATTATTTATATCTAGTTTACTTACGGACGAATTCAGTGAGCAGTTATCGCAGTAGTAGAATGTTTTAGTGCCCAATGTTTGTTTTATTTGATGGACATTTCCGCCGCATCTTTTATGTGTTCCGATAGTTTTATTAGAGAAGGCAGGCATACGGTTTCCTATGGGTTAAGGTCTATGTATAATAACACTATTTATTATATTTTATTAAGTTTCAATTTTATACACATATCCTGTATTTGTTCTTCTTGCATTTTCTACAGTTTCGACATATGCATATATTTCTGAGTATATTAGTCCATCAACGACATAAAAAGGGATATATAAAGTAAAGTCTTCTTTTTTTTGTTTAAAGAACTTGAATATATACCATCCATCCGTCCATTTTTCTGATTTAGGCGGATAAATATTTTCCCATTTATTTTTTTTTTCTTGTTCATTCATGGGTGATACTTTTAGTTTTTAAAAAATATTTTAGTTATAATAGCATGGGAGTCATGCTATATATTAGTTTGAAATCAGTTTATGGCGGGGAAAGTAGGATTTGAACCCACACCGTCTCAAGGGCGGGCCACAGATTTCAAGTCTGCCGCATTACCATTCTGCCATTTCCCCGGCATTAGTACCCCTGGTGAGGTTTGGACTCAGCATTACCGGATTGAAAGTCTGATGTTCTAACCTTTAAGCTACGGGGGCAAAAGTTATTTTTTAAGTACGTATCACGCATGTTTGTGGTCAATGCCATTTAACGTTTATTTTGGTGTATTTTATTAAGGAATAATTTGCTAAAAACATAAAAAAGAGGATAAAGTAACAGAGAGAAATAAAACATCCAAGTACTTTGGGGTCTCCACACATGCCAAGTAGTCATATTCATAATGGTAAGTGTAACACACCACATAGCTTCCGTAGGTTGGGGTTTTAGTTTTTTAAGTATATTTTTTATCATAATTTTTTTCTTTTTGTGGTTTCTTTTCAGTATGTGTATCTGTTATTTCTAATTCTTTTTTTATTTTATTGCTAGGTAATTTTATATTAGCAATTTTTAAAGATTCTTTTATTTTTTCTTTAAGGATATCTTCATCAATATTTTCGGCTAATAAGTTATTCTTATACACTAAAATCATAGTATTACTAAGGGCATTATTTATTTCTTTTAGTGTATTTATTTCAATTTCAAGTGTTTTAATTTTGTCATTAAGATTTTTTATAGAAGCAGCGTATCCCATTTTTTCACTAATATCCATTAGAATCTCCTTTAGTTAAGTATGAAGTGCAAATTTTATGCCAAGAAACAGGTCCCCCAGGGTGCTCCTTTGGGGGACCTAAATTGGTATAGCATAGTCTTTCAAGTAAACCACGTTGATTACGCAGTAAAATCATATGTAAATATTGATGGAAGATCTGTAAGGGTAACAATACCATCATCTGGTAATACTTTTTCTGCGTATTTACCATTTTTAGGGTCATAAACCAGTATATAATCATTTGCAGTGTGTGTGTATGACTGCGCCGCAAATGTTGTGTCAGAGCCCGCTTTCCACGCAACATATTTACCATAGAATGGAGAAACCAATATAAAATAAAGGCTGTCTGTAATATGCACAACAGACATAACCCCATCTTTGAATAAATTAGCTAGTAATTTTGTGGCATAATATTGTGGTCTTATTTTATCTTTATTTTCCATTAGGGGAACAAATCTATTTGTTGAAGTTTCTGATGTTGTGACAAGGCCAAACCAAGTTTGGAAAGCAAACCCTTTGTTAATGTAGTTTAAATATCGCTCAATTGGATTCATAAAGAATTCGATATCTTTCATATCGGAGTCATAGTATGTGCTTGGACCGCCAAATTCAGTTGTGCAAAGCTGTGGCGATGATGTGGCATATCCTTTTAACTCTGTCATTAGTGATATTTTTGGGTTATCGTGGGCAATAGGGCCGTAAAAATGGCAATCAATATAATCACCTTTAAGATTTTTGTAAAAATTTGTTGTGTCTGTATATTCAGCAGCGTAACTACTTGAGATATCTGTCGGTGAAAATGTTCCTGCCGATGTTATTACGTCATAATCGCCATAACCAGCGTATACGGCTAATGCCGATGTATGCGCGGTTCCGCTAGCACCAATAATAAAGGTAGCATCGGGATTAGCATATTTAATAGCATCATAGGTAGTATTCATTAAATCATGGAGATCGGTGTATGTTCCCCCCCAACCACCATATTTATTTGAAGTGCTATTCCATTCATTAGGGAACATATACAGGTTAACATTTTTTGTTAATCCTGGCATTGTATATTGGTTACCAAGGGAATACCTTGCGACAGTCCTCATAACGAAGTTAGTCCAGTCTGCAACATCAGTAGGCGGCTGGTTTAACGACGTTGTGCCGGGGACAGTTGTGGTTCCCCACGAAGAGTTACATATAAGGGTCAAAATCCACTTAAAGCCTAACCTATTTCCTTCTATAATCCTATTATCTAACGGAGTCCAGTTAAACTCCCCATTAGATGGTTCTCTGTAATCCCAATCACAATCAATCCTTACATAGCTAAATCCTGTATCGTGGACAAATTGATAGTTATCTGTATTCTGTGTTGGGAAGGCTAGCCCCAATTTATTTGTTTGTGGTGTGTCTAAAATATCAATATCAAGCCATCTGTAAACATCATGGTCAGGGCTTAAATTTCCAATAGCCGAGTTTTTCCAGCAGCTTGTACAGTAGTAAATTGCTTTTACGCCTAAATTTTGTGTGGCTTTTCTTACATATCCGCCACATTTTTTATGTATACCAAAAATTATATTTGTGAATGCAGGCATAATAACTCCAAGTATTTAGTTAGAGGGCTTAAATAAACTTCCTTACTAATATTAACACTAAATCTTGGTTGGCTTGATATGTAGTTTAACTTTATTTTTTTCTTCGGTTACCATTAGATTATAAACAAATCCGCAACAAATAGCATGTTTTTCAATTGTTTGCTCAAAGGGGTTTTCTTCAAATTTTAGGTCTTTGTGACAAAACGGGCATTCTCCAGTTTCAGCTTCTTTTAGTGGGTAGAATTTTGAGTTAATAAGAATCATTTTTGGTCTCCATTTTTAATGTAACCTATACGTTTATGCTAATTAATTTTTTTTTCTTTTTCTTTAATATAATTTTGGTATTGGTTGCAGAATTTATTAACAGGGCAATAATGTTCGCATCGTATTCTTTCCCCTTCCCTCACATCAATGTCATAGGAATTACTATCACCTTTAGATAAGAAGGTTTTAATTATTTCAAGGGCTTCTTCTTCAGTGGCACAAAGTTTTGTTGCACGTTTATTGTTATTTTTCATTATAGCATATTGTTTTGGTCTTTCCCATCGTTCTTTTTCTGTACATTTGGGAAGTTCATCATCAGGGGTATTTTCTGTTTCTGTGTGAGCCTGCATTCTCTCTTTAATAAATTTTTCTATTTTGTCTGTTTTCCATAATTTTATAGGTATAACTTTTATAGGAGAATTGGGGTAATCTTGTGATGTTTTTGCCCTTATTCTTGACCAATCGCGAAATATAGCCACAATTTGTAATTTTTTTACTTCAAAATTTTGTTTTCGATATAAATAAGCAAGCATATTTAATTGTTGTTCCCATTCAGGTTTAACATCATTAACTGCCGCCCATGCACTTGTTACTTTATAATCACTAAGTATATTTGGTGATTCCCAGATGTCGCCTTGGCCTGACCAGATTTTACCATCTGTTTCTGCTTCTAATCGTATTTCCTGAAAATCTGCGGCATGCTTGTCTTCTGCCCTTTCCAAAATAACATGAACGGCAGATCCGAGTAGTTTCCACACGGCATCCACACAATCTTCTTCAAGTTCATCCCAATGCCGTTTTGTAAGCCATCTTAATCTTGGCGGGGATATTAATTGTGTTACGGAAATATAGCCTGTATAAGAGTATCCGTCATTTTCTATTGCTCTTACTACAGCTTTGGGAACATTAAATTTATTTGTTATTTTCATTATTCTTCCTCGAAGTCTGAGTACTCCTCGTCCTCTTCAATATTATAACTTTCTTCATCAATAGCACTAGCAACTAAATCATACAAATCTTCAACCATATCACATAAGGTGTGGATTACAATTTTTGCATTATGTATTGTGGTGAGATTTTGGCACAAGTCATTTGCGATCATTCTAAACTCGCTTGTAGTTAAATTATTAGCGTAATCTTCAGTTAGTTTGGGGCTATAGTCACCATTATTTTCCAAACTATGAAATTCCATAATTATTTCCTCTTTTAGATTAAAGTCCTTTTACCTTTGTATGCACACCCATTTTTTAAACATTCTACATACAGTACAACATCATTTATGTCTTTTGGCAGGGTATAACCACAAAGTTTTAAATATGAGCCGCATAAAGGGCATTCCTGATTTGTAAAGATTTCTCCAACTTGTATAAATTGTGGTTCAATTGTATGATTACAATGCTTGTGATTCATTATTTTCCTATCCATTCATAGTTAATCCCGTTTTTATTTTCAAAACTTGTGCTTGTACTGGTTTTCGTTTCTTTCCACATGCTATGGAATAATCTTGAGTTTATAGATTTATCCCATTTTTTAGCACAGGGATTAGGGACATGTGCAAACATAGGTTTAATTCCCCTATCATACAAGGAAAAGAACACTTCATCCATTATTTCTTTCTTATGGTGAAGCCCGTACAATTTCATTACACGGAGAAAGAAATCATCATCTTCATAATAGCCGGATGGGAATGGTGTAAATCCACCTATAAGTTCCCAGAAAGATTTTCTTATTGCGAATCCGCTAAACCCATTTGGGGCACAGAGCAAAAATACTTTATGCCTTTTATTTTTTTCGAGTAATTCATCAAGATTGGTTTCCCAATTTTCATCATTTAATACAACATCATCATTTAACAGGATGCATACATCTTCTTTTGTTTGTTCACAGCAGTGATTCCATGCCATAGATAGCCCAAATTTTTTGTCTTCACAGTTAATTTTTATTCTTTTATCTATATTTTGGAAAAACATTGCGTAATCAATTAAAGGGTTAAAATCAATTTTGCAATTAAGAAAAACCCTTAATTCTGTTTCTTTGGTATGTGGAACTATTGACTTCATTGCATTTAAGGACATCCTACTTCTTTCCTCATTTGTAATGATAAATAATTTTTTTGTTAACATTATAGCTCCTGTATGTTTAACCCGTTAACATTTGTCTCTTGCAAAAATTAAGCCAAGATTTTATGGCAACCTACGTATAATAGTTAACCCGTTATTGTTGTGTTTTACAAGTTCAACTTCCCATTCTTGGTGACTATTTAGAAAATCATATAACGCACTGGTCATTTTTGGGAAAGTTTCTGTGTCGTGCATAATAATCTTATGCCTAACATTATTTGCGTGTTTAGTTAATTCGGTGTAAAGTTGCTCATAATTATGTTCTGTATCAATAAATAAAACATCAGTATCTTCTATTACACATTTTCTTGAATCTTCAATTTTTACTATAAAATTTAAATTTTCTATTTTTGCCATTTCTTTTATTTTATTTATTTCTTCTTCTATCGGAAATAATTCATAAGAAATAAATTTATTGGGTGTTGAGGCCAGGATAGCTATAGTAGATTTACCCTTACGTAATCCAAATTCTGTTATATGCTTATAGGGCCTACATGTCTCAAATATTGTTAGCAAATGTTCACTTATATCCGATTTTTCATTAATGAAAGACCCAAATTTTTGCATAATTCCCAATATGATACCACCATATTTTGTTAAACTAATAATTACTATGTAATTTTTTACCTTAATAAGTTTGTTTGTTTGGCGTGGCTAGCAATTTTTTGGGCACCACAGTCCCCCCCTATGCAAATACTCTGTAACAAATTTATCAATTGTTATACCGTGCTTTTTCTCAAAAATTTGTTGTTCAGTATGCGGATTAAGTACTCTTGTTGTTGTTATCATTTGGAAATGGTAAACTAAGCTGTTGCCCAGGGCAATAAAATCTCTGCAACCAATATCCCACATCTTTTTTGCTATGTCTGGGTCAGTCCCGAAACCAGGAAAGAATTCTTCGGAAAATCCACCTATTTTATCCCATATGTCTTTATACATTAGATTTGGCGGCCAGGTTGTGCCTTTCCTATTACGCGCCATTGACTTTAATCTTGGCAAATCACGAAGTATTGCCTCTTTTTTAAATTCTTTAGGATGTTTACCGTAATTAAACGGAGCAAGCATTTCTATTCTTTTACCCCTTGGCTCAATCATGGTAGAACTTAGCCAGGTTTCATGTTCTAGATTATTTTCGAAAACAAATTTTGTAAATTCTGTATCCCACCCTGGCAGGGCAACCATATCATCGTTAAAATACATAATGATATCTTTATTACAAAGTGTAGCGGCTGTATTTACTGCCTTAGCTATACCGAGATTGCTTGGTGACATAGTTACTTGGCATCCCATTTTACTAAGTATATCTCTTGTTGCGTTGTTTCCTTGGTTTAGATGAACAACAATCTGGTGGTCATACCTTGAAAATTCCTTTATGGAATTAATAGCAAAAAATAAATAATCATTATTATTCCAAGAAGGAATAATAATGCAAAAACCTTTTCTAAAATCAGATGGGTTCATCATTTTCCTTTACACGTTGTATGATTTCATCACATGTTTTTTCCCATGTTTGAATTAATGGTTTTAAATTTTTTCTATAATATTTTCTTATATAATTTGATCTTATAGTCGGTGCTTTTAAGAAATACCCAATGGCTTGATTTAATTCATTTACATTAGTAAAGTATGTTAATGAATCACCAAAATCCATAAAAAGATCATCAGCATATTCAGTTAAAACAAATCCACCGCAGGCGAGTATCTGGGTGACCCTATCTGAATAGCTATCTGGTCTAGTAAAGTTTAATATAATTTTGGATTTATTTATAGCTAAAACTAAATCTTCATTATAAATTGGCGGATTTGTTTCATGCTTACATTGTGGCCAATAATTACCAAATATTTTTACATTATAAGGCACATTTAATAAATAGTTTAATCTTTTTTGGTCAGGTGTCCCGACAAACAAGACATCGTATTCTTTTTTTAATCCCAAGTTTCTATAGAGTGTTGTATCAACACCCTCTATTATTCTATAGGAGTTTTTGTTAAAGTTTTTAAAGTATTCTGTTACTTTATACGAAGTAGAACTAGCATAGGTGCATGCCCTTGCTCTTTCTGCCGCATTAATAGTATTTGCGACAGTCATAGGGTCCATAAACCAATACCAAGTAGGAATGATTCCTGTTAAGTCTTTTAGTGTTTTAATTGGCACAGAATCAACTTTACAAAAAACAATCAAAAAAACATCATTAATAGAATTAATAAAATCAATAAGCATTTTTGGTATTTCATGCTTAGGGAATGCCCTAAAGTCAAATCTAAAGACATTAAATCCTATATTTTCAAATGCGTTAGCCATGAACACATTTGTAGACCATTCGTTAGAAAAAACTCCGACAATAACTATGTTTTTTTTCATTTGTAGGCCATTCGTTAGAAAAAACTCCGACAATAACTATGTTTTTTTTCATTTTTATAATATGTTTGTTAAAATTTTAGTTTTTTTTGTTTTTGTGAGGACATTTTTTCTTCCTCGCATCCATTTTCCACATAATTTACATTGATAGCGGTGAAATTTACCTAATTGCGTATAAGCAAAGCCACGATTAATAATATTGGTATTACCACATGCTACACAATGCGGTTTATTATCATCAGTATATATATCAAAATTAGGGAATGACTTAGACCAGGGGGCAAGTTTATGAAAAACTTTTTCTAGGAGGACTACATCATTTCTATTATACTTCTCCATTTTTCCCCAACTTTTTGTATCACCCTGGAGGCATTTTCGCCATAAGTCAAAACCTTCATGCTTTGTTTTCTCACCTACACCAAGGTATTGTGCTAAGTAATCTAATTTATTAGAGGTAAACCCAAAAATAGAGCGAGCAATCAAACAAGTATCAATTTGTCTATACGGACTTGGCGGAGTAAACCCATTATAAAGCAATCTTGCATTTATTTTGGGGATATCAAATTTGTTTCCATTATGAGCAACAACAATATCAGCAGCGTCAATTACTTCCCAAAGACTTTCTAAAATACGTATGTCATTTTCTGTATTTTCTTTGTATTCTTTTTTATAATTTGGGAGCACGTCTGAAATTATTTTTTTATCCCCCATCCATTTTCCTGCCCAGCTAAGCATATGCCAATCGGATTCAACAAGGTTTAACCCTATATCCTGTTTCCACAATCTCCATATATATGAGGTCATTGGTGCTGTTTCTATGTCCAGAAATAGGATATTTGGTGTTTTGTTTGGTTTCATCTATTTTTCCTTATGTTATTCTTAAAAAATTTCGTATTTCATTCATATCAATAAGGTTACCTGGGCATGTTTTTAGATGGTGTTCGTCTTCGTATGGGGTTTCCCTGTGCCCTAGAATATTCTCATTAGGGATGCTATATATATCCTGCAAAGAGTTAACAAGAACTTTTAAGTGATACTTCTGGTATTCTGTCCAAGGTGCCACATCGCCGTGACCTGTAACACAAATACCAATAGTATTATTAAAATGGTAGGCGTGTGCTCCCTGGTAAATTAATCGTCTACCCTGTTGAATCTGCGGAATACCGGTATCAAACGGTGATCCGGTTATTACAAAATGGTATCCTATTAAAAGGTAACCTTTTTCCAAATGAATTCTATTTATCACATTTTTGTTGCAGTTATACTCTGTGGCAGATGTATGCAGCACTATATGTTTGGGATTACCTATCATTTTAGTTGGTTCTGTCATAAAACTCCTTTATGGCAATGTAGGTGCCATTTTATGTGGCACCTACATTATATTTAGTTAGCCAATATCAGCAGCCCTTCGTATTTCTCTCTTGCGAAATCCGATAGATTCCACACCGTCAGAATACAAATTAATAACCTCTTTGCTTGCTCTTGGCCCACAAATAGTCTCAACAGCGTTACGCCAATTTCCGAGCTTAAATCTACGTGCAAACGTGGTAAAATCAGATTTGGTAAGGTAAACCATATCTTGCTTGCGCTTAGAATTGTCAATTACATTGTTAACCTTCCTTTTGGGCACAATGTTTTTAACACCGTAAATCCACTTTGCATTCATCATTACCTAACCTCCACTTTGATTAATACAGCGAATCCTTAACAACACTTATTTTTGCCTCCCGCCGTATCGTTTTTGGCATAAGAAATACTGTAGCAAGTATCGTGCCAAGACTTGTCAAAAGAGTCGAAAGTAAAAGTGGAAGACCAAAAACAAAGTTAAAAATCAAAAAATTAATAATAAAAGATAACCCATACAAAAAAGAAAATCCAATATAGGCATGTTTCTCAAAAAATGTCAGCATTTTTTATCTCCTTCAAAATCTTACTAAAGGGAATATTTTGGCATTCCCATTTATTATACGTTTTAGGTGAGCACAGATTCCATGTTTTACGATATTGGCATGGCTGACAAGGTATATCTGCTGTTACTGGTTTTAGTGTTTTATGGAACACTGGGTGATAATTTTTAATCATGTTAGTTGCCGTATATAAAATAACCCCATTAATTTTTAAAGCTGCCGCAAGATGTGCAAAACCCGTATCATTGGTTATTAAAAACTTACAGCTTCTTAGGTATCCAGCCGTTTTACAAATTGACATTCCGGTTTTATTTTCTCCTGCCGCATACTCATCACCGATGCCAATAGATGCCACCTTATACTTTTTAGAGATAAGCAGGTTACCTAGTTCCGCCATATGAGGATATTTCTTTCGTTTAAATTCTAACTGAGAGCGCCCAGCACACCCATTCATAAGGATGAAGTCAAATTGTTCTTCTTCTTCTGTTTTTGGAAGTTCTACATCATAAGGCATTTCAGCGTCTTCAAAGTTAAGCTCATTCAGAATGCTAAGATAAACTTCTATTTCATTAGTGATTGTACTATAAATGAATTGATTGTTTAAATTGTTTATAAGTGGTATTTTTGTTCTATTAAAGAATTTTGGGCAAAATTTAGTTGTTGCCAATTCTATACGATAAGCATATTGGTCTACTCTTGGTTCTCCTTTGATAACAGTTGCATATTCCTTAAAAATCCATTCAACGTTTTCTGTTGGTATATGTGACAAATTAAGTATATCAAACTCAAGTTTATTGTATTTTAGTGCTTTTATTAGTGGTAGGGTTTCAATTACATTTCCCAGACCCTCGCCAACTGACACCAAGTATTTCATCTTTATCCCCTATTTTTGTATATAACGGCACTAATACCTAGTTGGTGCACAATTTTAATTACTAAGCAGTAATTGTGCTATTTAATTGAGTAATACTCTTCTAATTCTGTGTCTTTTATTATAATTTCTGGTATTGATTTCTGTTTTTGCTTTTTTAGTTTCTTATATTGCTGATTACTTTTATTTTTTATTTTCTTTTTTTTATCTATATTTCTTTTACGTGCTTTTTTTTCTTTCAGCTCGTCCACGATAACTCCTTCACATATATTAATGGAGCTTGGGGTGGGAGTCGAACCCACGGTGTAGATTTCTCATACCGCATCACAAATGCGGTGCCATCGGCCACTAGGCGACCCAAGCGTGTTTTCCCATAAGCAAGATCTATGCCAATAAATTTTATAGGCAACAAAAGAAAAATCTTGAATCCAGCAACTCATTGCTATAAAACGACTTGTATTTTTGAACAATTTGCAGACTTTCCGGCAGGGTTTTTCCCAAAATATAACTTGTTTGTTTTCAACACGTTACAAAAAGGCACTTGACAAATATTTGGCTTTATGCTATTTTTTATATACTTCTTCATTCAGGGCTCCAAAAATTCTTACTCTCCATTACAGGGTTTAGTGTTATAACAGTATGCAACGTGCTTCTTCCTCCTTGCATGGTATTAATTGTATTGCAACTGTAATAACACAAATCAGTGTGTACATGCCACCTATTAAACTATATCTTATATTTTTGCAAAAAATATTTCAAAAATAAGGAAAAATAATGATGAAAAACACAAAATTAAGTTTTGAGGAATATTTTTCAAAATTTTTAAAACTTACCCTCATTCTAACACATCTGGCAACTATTGCCTAATTTGTGGGAAATTTATAACTGATGAACCAATTAAAAGATATAGAAAAGTTTAGATCCTTATATGCTGGCATGGGGGGGGGGAGGCCTATCGAGCAAGTTTCTTGGCACACTTCTTGCATCCCTTGGCCATTACGGGGAATTTTCTATTGGAACCCTCTCAATTGGTTTTTTACTTACAAATGGTGTAGAGGAGTACAAAATAAGAGATGCCATCACAACAATTAACACAAGAAATACTAAAAAGAATTATTATTAATAAGCGTATTACGACAGTTGGCTATATAGGTAACCTAAATTTTTCTATAATAGAATATTTAGTAACGCTTGGTGATCTTCACTTTATAACAGATACTGAAGTTGAGTATTTAAAAGATAAAAAAGTTAAGGTTCATGTGACTAATTCACCATTTGTTTATGGAAATAAGCTTGGTAGAAAGATAAAATATTTAGATTTATTAGTTGTAAATGAAATAAAAGGGTTTAATAATTTTATTTCTGTTATTTCTACTTATTTACCTATTTTAAGAAAATTTGGTTATATCATATTTAATTCTGGATTAACTGAAGAATTGGTAGCGGCAATAAATAAATATTGTGACTATGTTGGTGATGACATAATAGTTACTAAGATAAATAATGGTATTTGTTACCTAGAGTGTAAGTGAGCATAATATGGGATTTGATAGACTATTCATAACTGTAAAAGATAGAAAAAGTGAATTGGCCACAGTTTGTAAATCACTTTTGCATAGCGATATGAGAAGTTACATTCGTGAAGTTGTTTTTTTAGATGACCATTCTGAAGATATGGCATCTATTCAACGAATATATTCAGCCTTTATGTATGCTTGCCTCCCAATAGGTATAAAGGCAAGATTTTTACCGGCGAAAGATGGCAGATATGGCATAAATCAGAGTTTAGATAGAATAAAATACTACAAATCTGATAGGATTTGGATTTTAAACGGAGATATGATAGTTTTATCTAATTATTTTGGAAGGTGCTCAGATATACATAATTACGGGATTAATCAGTATGGCGATGATGGCCTTATGGTTTCTGGTTTTCATACATTTTTACATGGATATACTGACGTGTTATCTGTGTGTGGGGCTTTAAAAAAGAAATCTATATCTGGCCAATCTAATCTTGTTTCCTGGAATAATTTGGATAGATTACTAAAATGCTTTTCAAGCCCAACAATGAATCGTGGGTGGGATTTACATATAGGGGAAAACTTTAAAACTATTCTTGTTACCAACCCATCTGCGTCACAACATATAGGTATTTTTGAGGGATTAAATCAGGTAGGGTTGTCGGGTTTCCCTGGTTCTTGGGCAGATTTAAGGAGTTAATATGGATGAAAAAGAAAATTTTTGGGAAAGTTCAGAAGGGTCTTCAAAAGGGATGCGACTTGGATCTACAATGCCCCCAATTAAAATTTATCTTTCAATAATTGAAATAGGTAAACTTAATTCAAGGGTTCCCTTTGTTAAAACAGTGTTTCTGGCTGACGGAAAAGAAGTTGATATAGAATTCTATTTGGAAACTGATAGGGATTCTTTTACCAGGGATCTTAAAGAGGTAATAGATGACAAAGATTAGGATATGTGTGGATATGGATGACGTATTAGCAGATTTAATGCCTGAATGGGTAAAATTATACAGATTAAAAACAAATGATAAAAGGGAATTAAATATAACCGAATGGGAAATTCATAAATCGCTTCCAGCGATGCCTAAAAATGAAGTTTATGACTTATTAAATGAGGAAGGTTTATTTTTAAATTGTAAACCCATAGAAGGCGCGATAAATGGTCTTACAAAAGTTATTTCTGATGATAGATTTAAGCTTATTATTCTTACGTCAGCAGCCTCAAAGTATGCCTTTAGTGAAAAACTAAAATGGATGAAGAATTACTTTGGTAGCGGTATATTACCACATGTTTTTGCTTCTTCCTCTTCTAAGAGTAAGAATATGTTGAGTGATTGCTACGATGTCATTATTGATGATAGTGGTCACGTAATGAAATCTTTGAAAGACTCTGATGTTGTAAAAATATTATTTGATAGGCCACACAACAAGGAGTTACCTGAAGATCTATATGATTATAGAGTATACTCTTGGCCAGAAATAATAGATAAATTGGAGAAAATATGGACGGGAAAAAAAATACCACAAAGCATGACTTAGTTCTATACGCCTGGCATAACCTTCCATGTAAATATAAACTTAACAAGGGAAATATAAAACTTATACTTGAAACAATGTTTGAAACAATAGAGGAAGGATTATTAAATGACGAAAAAGTTATACTACGTGGATTAGGCATATTTTATCCTGGCTCATATATAAAAAGGGTAAGGCATAATTTTGTGCAGGTTAATACTACGCAGCATGTAACAAGAACAATATTTATGTGGCATAAAATGTTTAAACCAACAAAAAGTTTGAAGGAAAGAGTCAATGGGGCACCAGACATCTTTGAAGCCTATAACAATAGTAATGAACTATGATATGGTAATTATGAGTTTTAAGCATCTTTGTTATTTCATAGATAGAACATTAGAGATATATAACAATGTTAGAATTTTATGCGTAGCTAAAGAGCAGTGTAAGGCCACTAAATATTTTGTAAAAAGATTGCCACACGAATACAGGAGAAAATCTAGAACAATATATACATCGGATACGAAGAAATTTTCAATTTACATACTTAAAAACAAAATATGCCATTTTGAAGATTACATTGATGACTTACTTGAAAAAGATAAAGAGGGATCATTTTATATTATACCAGAAGAGGGTACTGTTTTAACATTGGAACACGTTGAGTTTCTAAATATTGCAATAAAGGCAAATTTAGATAGTCTTAAGGATAAATGGGGATTATTTGTTTTTTATAATAATGTAAAAAGGGTTGGAGCACGAAATAAAACAAGGTTAATAAAAAATTCGATTTCTAACAAATTTATATTATCTGATAACAGGTATTCTTTTGAAAATTTATTGTCTATATATCATAATAAGAGGTATACCTTAGATGATATTTGTGTTCTTATGTACAGAAAAGGTGTAATTAATCCTGAACCAAAAATACGCTTTGGGTCACGCGGTATTGATAGCCTTTTTGCACACTATAGAGAGAGTAAATACATGCCATTGTTTGTCACCGATGATTTTAAAACAGAAAAATGGAGATAATAGTGGAACCTGGGAAATTTGTTATATTTACTGGCCCAATGTTTAGTGGAAAAACGACAGAATTATTAAAAACAGCAAGACTATACAAAATAGCAAATAAAACAATCTATATATTTAAGCCAAAATTAGATAATAGGTATGAAGAAGATGCCATATGTACACATAATAAAGAAGCAATGTCTTCCTTGGAAATAAATAACCTTGATGATATTCTTCCTTACTTGGCGAACAGAAACTTTTGTGTTGATGCCATTTTTATAGATGAATATCAATTTGTTAAAAATGGGTTGCACACTATTTTACTTGACTTATGCGAAAAACATGGGATTGACATATATATTTCTGGTTTGGCTTTAGATTCTTACAGGAATCCGTTTGAAGAAATGGTAAATATTTTGCCATATGGTGAGGTTATTACTTTTAAGGCTGTTTGTTCCATGTGCAAGAGATTTAATGCATTATTTACTTATAGGAAATCAACTAAAAATAAAGATCAAGTCTGTGTTGGTGGTTCAGAAATATACGAAGCACGTTGTGGTAGCTGCTATAGAAAGTGAGCATAAATGAAAAACAAGCAAGTAATAAAAATTGATGATGATACTTTTGATGATGACCATATATTTAACGTAATCATAAATGGTTCTTCTTACACAAGTAGCGGGTGCCATGTTGCTGAAGCCCTTTATACTGCTATGGAAGCACATATTGCTAACAATTTGGAATTTTGTAACTATATAGATGTATCATGTGATGCCCTTAAGACTAACTATAAAGTTTATGCCCCTGCATTACTATGTGGGTTTGGTTTTATAGATAAAGAAGATCTATCTGGGTTATTATCATCAGATGTTATGAAAAAAATTAGAGATGAGTAAATGGGTAAAAACTTATTATTTTCTGATGTTATAGGTAGAGTAGGCACGATAGGTGACCTATATGTTTTAGGTGACATAGACGCATTGAAGAATGCCACATCAATTAATGACTTTTACACTAGTTTAATCATGCTTTCTTCCGCGTATGGAGAAGATACTTACATAGTAGCTATAGGAAATATACACTTAAGAAAATATTTGCTGTGTTATAGTAAAGGTGATTTTTGCTATCATAGGCTTGTAAAAAACCCACAAAAAGAATCAATTGTATATTTAAGTATCAATGAAACACGTTACTTTGTTTTACATGAGTTTTATATAGAAGGGTTTTTTAAGGATTTTGAAACTTATAAATATAGTGTTAGTTTAGATGAAAATAAAAATGATGTGACTGGTGTTATAGTTTATTGTGCAAAAAATAAAAAACATTCAAAAGAAAAATACATAAGATACATAAAAACATTATTCGACAAAATAAGCATAATTATATTTGTTTATGATGGCAGAAATGAAGTGGAACTTCTATAAGGTGCATTATGTTAACTTTTAATGTCTTAAATTTGGGAAAATATACTTATAGGTGTGTTCTTGATGATACGCTTTACTTTGATTTTATTGTTAAGCAGTATTCTTTTTGGTATACAAGTCTAATAGAGGTATTGCGTAATGGTATAGGCAAAAATGTTATAGATGCCGTAAAAAATGAGAAGGTAGGTATAGTAGTGTCTATAAGTTATATTTCGGAAATTGGAGAGGTTTGGGTTCTTATATTAAATGGGATACGGGGTGAATTCTACACAAAGAAGGTTATGAATGTCTAATGTAGATTGGATTTCAATATTTGAATATTTTGTTAAATTATTATTTACATTTGCACTATCTGGTATTTTAATAAACCATATGTATAATAAAGCAGTTGCTATTATGATTAGTACACTCGCTATATTTATAGAAACAAGCAAGGGAAAAACGAATGCCGAAAAAGGGTGAACACAAAAAAACAAAAAAGAAGCCAAGTCAGCTTTCACATATGGGTTTGTGGCGCAGAAAAAACTCTAAGAAGTATCAATCTTGGAGGAAGAGTTACAACCAAACGAAAAAATCAAATTCGAGAAACAAGGCTAGACGTCTTTTGATGAATACTAAAAGGGTTAGAAAGTGCAGTAAATGTGGGATTTCCCCGAGTAATCCGCGCCTTTTAGAAGTACATCATAAAGATGGAAACATGTACAATAATATGTTGACTAACTTAGAGTGGCGTTGCTCAAAATGTAACCCCAGGGGGCGTAATGCTTAACTTGGCACACTTTTTGCATCTACGCCGATCAGGAGGTACGTGATGCATAGCCTAAAGTCTTTTTCTGACATATTAGTGGGCCTAAACAGAAGCAACAATACAGTTAAGGCGTATACAAATGACTTAGCAAAATACTTTGAAAATTACGATGCTATAACTGAATCTAATTTACAAAGTTACATCATAAAAAACAAAAATTTAAGTGCTAGCAGCATGCACAGAAGGATTACGGCAATAAAGGTATATTGTAAATTATTTAATATTGATATAAACTTTTCGATTATAGCTAAGCCCAGGCTAAAATACCGAGAGGCTAACTTTATAACTGATACTGCTTTTAAAGAAGGTATCCAAAGGATAAGGGTTTATAAATTCAGAAAGCATAGTCGTGATCATGTTTCTAATTTGTTTGACATGCTGTATAATACTGGGTTACGTATAGATGAACTAACTCATTTAAATAAGAGTAATATAGATACAGAAACAAAATCTTTAGTCGTAATAGGGAAAGGAAATAAAGAAAGGAGAATACCAGTAAATGACAGAATACTCTTTTATTTAGATCAGTATTTTATAACTTTTTTAAATAGAACAAGTAAAAGTACCATTTCTTTTTGGACAAAGTTATTTTTTGGCAAAGAGTATTCTCCGCATAGTTTCAGGCATGGGTACACAACGAAATTAATAAATTCTGGCGCGGGGGAAAACATTGTTAAAAAGGTATTAGGCCACGAGTCTTTTACAACAACTTTAAGATATTTCCATAATAATTTTGAAGAAATTACAGATGCAGTTAATCTGGCTATTTCGTAGGAGGCATGCAACGTATGTTTAATAAAATTGTTTTAATTGGTAGGGCTGGGGCTGACGCCAAATATGAGGAGCCTAATCAGCCTGTTACGTTTTCTTTAGCTACTTGGAGATCGTTTAGATCGGAAGAAGAAGAAAGTGGGTGGAGAACCATTACTCATTGGCACAACATTATTTTTTGGGGTACCGATAAGGCTAAGGAATATATATCGGATTTAATAAAAAAGGGAAATTTGTATTTAGTTGAGGGTGAATACGAGCAGAATTCGTATGAGGATGAGGAAGGAAACAAAAGGTCTTATATGCGGGTCAACGCAAAGACTATTAAGGGTATTACAAAATCACATAATGAAAGTAAAAACGAAGACAAACATGATTCTAGCCCCGAAAAAGAAGAGACAGGAAAGGATGAAGATTTTGGGGATGATCTTCCGTTCTAATGTTGGATTTTAACAAAAATATTGCTGTTGCATGTGGATTGGGTGATTTATTTACTTTTCTGACTCGGTTAGATAATTTTTTTCAGGTTAATGGTGATTACTCAGGAATTAATTTTTTGCTTTGGAATCCAGCACCAAATTTAGCAAGAGAGTTAGTTAATTTTTCAAATTACCCAATCACAATAACTGACGTAGGCCAGATGGTAAATTATCTTAAGATTAGTTTACCAAAAGATAAATTACCTTTAGTTGAGGATAAATTTATTACCCAGTCTAGCGGAGGGGAAGGTGTGACACGATATATAGAATTTTTGTCAAGATTTTTTCCATATGTAGAACAATGGATTTATCTTCAGACATACAATAAATATAAGAGTACTTTTCCCTTTAGGTTGAATATTGAACATGCTGTTAACCCAGAGCCATATTTTGTTGTACACCCGGTATCTTCTGCGGTTTCCACTGAAAAGGCGGAAAGGACTTGGAGTAAGCAAAGATGGCGGGAACTTATTCGACTTGTTGCCCAATATTATATTGGCACAAAACTTTATATCATAGGGACAGGGAAAGATGCCAGAGATTTTCGTATTGGTGATTTTGGTGGTGCCGTTGTTGATTTACGCGGGAAAACTTCCCTTACAGAGGCTATAAGTTTAATTTATGGGGCATCTGGGGTTATAGGGGTAAACTCATGGCCTACTATTATATCTTCTTGGGCGGAAATACCCACGTATGCCCAATGGTTTGTTCAGAATCAGCTAATACCAACGCATATACCAGGGAAGCCAATTAGTATGCTTACTCATTTATTTATTGAGAAAGCCAGAACAACAAATCCAACTAATTTACTTACGTACCATCCAGATCCAAATACTGCTTTTACAAATGTCAAGAAGGTTTTTGATGCAGCAATTACTATTTGATAATGCAATTAGTGAAGAAGTATGGTTTAGGAAAGAGGGTTGTAATTACCATATAGTTGATAATGAAAGAAAAGCTAAAAGACTTTCTGAAATATTAGAAACATATAGTGTAATTGCTTATGATGTTGAGACAGATGGCATTAATATACAGAATTCAAAAATTGTTGGAGTGTCCTTTTGTGGTGAGCCAGGTTTGGGTTTTTACATACCTCTTAAACATAAATTTGGTAACAACTTGGATGAGACCATTTTTAAGAAATATATAGCTAAATATTTAGAAAAAAAAGATATTTTAGGCCATAATTTAAAATTTGACTATAAATTTACGTTAAAAGATTTTAATATAAACATAAGGTGTAAACATGACACGTTGGTAATTGCAAAATTATTAGACATATTTGATTCATGTAAATTAAAACATTTAGGAAAAACAATATTTGATTTTAATGTTGTTGAATTAGGTGATATACTTGTAAAGTATAATATAAAATATAATAAAGTTAGCATGTTAAAGCCGGAAGAATTATATGAATATTGCTGCCAAGATACAGATTTAACATTAAGAATATTTGAGTATTTTAAAGAAACTGGGTGGGAACCAAATTATATGTATAATGTGGAAGTTGATTTAATATACCCACTTGCCAAAATGGAATTAAGGGGAGTAAGGGTTTGTTATAAGAAATTAGTGTCACTCAAGAAAGAATATAAAGAAAAAGCAGACGAAATTTATAACAAAATAAAAAAGTTACTTGGTGCCGGTGATAATTTTAATATCAATTCCGGAGAGCAGTTTGGTGAGCTTATTTTGGCAAGATTTCCGGACATGAAACGGTATTTTAGTTATACCCAAACCAGATCTATATGCTTTGACGATTATCACATAAATAAGTATAAAATAAGATTTGCAGATTTACTTAGTAATTACGGGTTAAGTGAAGACGATAATATATTTGAGTTATACTCTAAAAGGAAGAAACTATATAGCCTTTTGACAAAATATATAATTCCCTGGTTAAAAATAATTGAGGATAGCAAGTCTGAAATAATATATACTAATTTTAATAGTCTTGGTGCTGGGACTGGCCGCATGTCATCCAACGACCCAAATTTTCAGAATGTGACAGAAAGTATGCGATATGCAATAATGCCAAGAAAAGGTTATTACTTTTTGTCCATGGATTATGACCAGATGGAATACAGAATATTAGTTGGAATGGCAAAACTTTCACATCTTTATGACTCTGTTAATTGTGGTGAAGATGTGCATAAGGTTGCCGCTTCATTGCTGTTTGATACGCCGCTTGATGAGGTAACAAAACAGCAAAGAAAAATCAGTAAAACCTGTAACTTTGGTATCCTTTATGGTATGGGTGAGCATAAATTGGCCGATACTCTAAATATTAAAGTTGAAAAAGCGCGTGAATTAATTAAAAATCATAAAGAAAGATTTCTTGGTAACACAAAATGGTTTGATAGAGTGATTAAATTTGCCGAAGAAAATGGGTATATTTTAACTGCTTTTGGCAGAAAAAGAAGACTAGATAATATTAAGCTAGTTGTTATGCCAGATGATGATGATGAATTAGCTTCAGAAAAAAGGAAGCTATATTTTGCCGATGTTAGAAAAGCTATAAATACACCAATTCAAGGTACGTCTGCCGATATAATGAAAATTGCTTTAAGAAATGTTGATGAAAAATTAAGAACTTCAGACATGGACATTCGCCCTATATTGGTTATTCATGATGAGCTTATTTGTGAGGTTAGCACAAAATATGAAGTAGAAAAAGCAGTGGGTTTGTTAAGACCATTATTGGAGTTTAAAAAATTTAAGGAAGCAGTTGATTTAACAGTTGATTACAATTATAGTTATAGCTCGTGGGGTGATATTAAATAATGATAAATTATGACAGGCTTTTATCTTTAAATAAAAATAATTGTAAGGAGGTTGATAAGGAGCTATCATATATATTAGAGAATATTTGTTTTACTATTTTAGACCCCATATCAAGGTTTATTTATACCCTCGGCAGCAAAGAAAAGAAGTTAAAATACGATTCTTTTTCTGAAAAAATATTTAACTCAATAAATAGTTCAATAACTGATGTACACAAATCAAAAACAATTGAAGAATTTAATGACAATATTTATAAACCAATATTATTTGCACAATCTTTATTAGAAAGATCTAAATTAATTAATGAGTATATAGATTGTGCAGAAAATACTAGTGAAGACGTATTACAGGAATTTAGTAAATATTGTGTTATTATATATAATAGATTCTTTATACGCGTAGGGAAACCACAAAAAAGGAAGAGGCGGAAAAATGGACAAAAAAGGAACTAAACTTAAGCAAGAGATGTTATCCCTAATTGCAGAAAGGGATGAGAGTATACGTCAGGCATTTGGCGCATTGCAGAGTCAGATTGGTCAATCGTTTGGTATTGTTGATTTTAAGATTGCGCTAGTTTTTAAGGTGCTTGCACAACTTGGTTACACACAGGAGAAGATACAGGTAATAGCAGCATCTTTAGAGCAAGAGTTAAAGGCTAATGCAGCAAAAAATGAGGGGGTTGAAAATGGCAGCACAATATACAGAGATAGCAAAACTTCTGAAGAAAGCAGAAGAAATACTGATCCTGGGGAAGGGGGAGAAACCCAAAGCGAATTCGGGGAAGAAAGTTTCCGCGGATAGTATTTGTGCATTGTTAGAAAAATTTGCAAATTTTTCGTGTGAGGAAATAAATGCCTCAATTAAAAAGTTTGCCAAAGACGGGTCTGCTTTAAAGGGATTTACAATTGATGACATTGATTCGGAATTAACACGTAAATATTTTGAATTAAGTTCGGGCATAGTTATGTCAGATTCTCCGGCCATAAATAAAATTATAGGGGAATGATGTGGGAATATTAATAGGTTTGGTAGGTAAACCAAATTCCGGTAGGGATACTGTTGGGAATTGTTTAAAGTCTAAATATGGCTTTTACAAATACTCGTTTTCTGATTATTTAAAATGGTTAGTACACGACTATTTTTTAATAGATTCATCTAATCTTTGGGGTGAAAAAACAAAAAAATCTAGGTGGCTTTTGCAAAATCTTGGTAATATTTTAACAGATATTGATACAAACATATTTATAGATAAAGTAGAATCAAAAATTAAGAAAGATTACATGTTGTGCGAAAGCAAGAAAAATTTCAATGCGGTTATTACTGATGTCAAAAAATCAGACGAATTAAAACTATTTGATAAATTTGGCCCTAGATTTTTAATATCGCATGCAATAAGCGATAGCGGTGTACATGTAAAAAATATATTTAGTAAGATATCCGTAGTTCTTATGTATCCATGTAAAGATATTATTACAAGCTATGATGGGGAATGTTCAGATGTAGATTCGAAACATACAGGTGAGGCTTTATACAACGCTATTCAGGAATGGGATTACCTGTTGGGAAACAGGGGGTCTTTAGATGATTTGTATAGCAATATAGAGACTATGATATTTGAGCTTACGAAAGAAAACTAGATCATGCTTATTGTACATGAAAAAGTAATAGAAACCATTGATGATGCCCTTAAGTATTATGAGCCGGGCATAAAAAAACTTACGAATAAATTTATAAAAAGGGAATGTGATAAAGAGGATTGCGAGCAAGAGCTTAGATTGTCTATTTGGAAATTGTTTAAAGTAGAAGATAAGAAGTATAATTCTGGCTATGTTACTCAAAGATTATATTGGGATACTATTAATTTTGTTAATAGGGATGACGGTTATAACTGGTATAACCATTTTGTTTCTATGGAAGAATTATCCCATAGCGATGAAGAAGATGTACTCTTAAAGACTTGCACAGATACCGGTACTAGTTTACTGCTACAATATGAAATAAAAGATTTAATTGATAAAGCTTTACCAGCATTATCTTATAAACAATTAGAAGCCTTAACACTTTTTTTAAGTGGTGCCAATCCTAAGATGTTGCGAAAATTTTTAAATATAAAGGGTAATCACTTAACAGCTTATTATTTATCATTGGCTGAATCCTTTGCAATATTGAAAGAAGTATCTGATGATAACTGATGAAAAATTGTACGGATTAGAGAGCCCCATTTTTAATATACGATTAGGTGAGATAGAGGATATGTACCAAACAATATACTTATATTTTCTTGGTATAAAAAATAGTAAGACATCTTCCATAACAAAGAAGCAAAGAAATGCGGCAGAATCACCTAAATGGGCTGCATACGAAGTACTCTTTTTAGCCTTATATGGCTACACAAAAAAGAATAAGTTTTCTAAAGCGAAAACTTATATGCAGTGGAAAAATTGTCCCTACAAGCTTAAGACTAGAGTTTTAGCAATATTGGGACCTGGCGGCAGAGAATTTTTTGACAATGAGCAAAGAAAAAGGGATAATATACTATCGGAAATAAAAGAAGAGGCATCTTCTAGCCCCACTAACAATCCTGTTACCGTTGGCAAAAATACTATCGTTGATAGAATTTCATATGAATTTCGCACCGATGATAATGAGATTAGAAGTAGGATGCAGACTTACATAAATGATTTTGATTTAGATTCCGCTATAGATAGGGATATTCTGCGAAATCTAGTGATAACACAGCTATTAATTGAAAAAGCACAGACTTCATTATTAGCAAATTCAAGGACTGACTTAAGCGTAAAGGAATTATCAGATCAGTTAAAAAATTATGTTACATTATTGGGATTATCTAAAAAAGATAGGCTAAGTTTAGGTGCGGAACGGCAGAAGGGAAGTATAGCTGAATTGGCAACTGTTTATGATGAGACATTGAGGGAATACCAAAATGTAGAATATGATTTTCTAATTGAAGAATTAAATATGCTTCTTGATAAGTATGAACGATTAGACCCTGATGGAGAAAGAGAAATTTCTCTCAAGGCATTTCGCACTATCTCTGGGGGTTACTCTCTGGAAGAAGCTTTAGAAATGACTGGACGAAAGAGACTTGGTACAAAAAAACAAATTAAAGGAAGTACACCTTACACGTAAGGAAAAATTAGAAGGACTGCAAATGGTATACTTTTACCGCAGGCATCCTGTGCTTGCTGTAAGAGATATTTTAGGCTTGCCTGTAAGTTCCCCCCATTTTAGAATAGCATTAAAAGCTACGTGGTTCTGCGATCACTCTGTATTGCTTTTATCTCGTGGCATGATGAAATCTACAATTAATGCTGTTGTTTCAATTTTAAAAAGTATTTTATACCCCAGTAGAACTCAACTTGTTTTGGGGCCACAATTTCGTCAAGGTCGCATGATATTTGAGGATTCTGGTATAGAAAAAATATTATCTGATACTATGGGTATGCAGGTTCATCGCAAAGGATTTGGCAATAGATCTTGTAGGACTCCATCAAAGATAATTAATAAAGGTCAGAATGATGTGTGGAGAGTTCACCTAAAAAATGGTTCGCAAATTGTTACCGGGCCTATAGGTAAAAAAGGCAATTCATTGCTTGGCTTAAGAGCAAATGACATACGTTTAGATGAGATGAGGGATTTTACTAAATTCCAAGTTACTAAGGTTATACATCCGTTTGCTAACGTTTTATCTGATCCTTTTTCAGATAATGAAAAAACACATAATGTTATAGGTAATACTTTTATGTATTGTGGTACAATTAGGTATACTGATGACTATTATTATGAAATTATTGATGAATATATGGCAAAAATGGTTGATGATCAAGATTTAAAGACATATGGGTTTTGCCCAAGATTGCAAAGGGGTAAATACTGTGTTGTGGAATTTAATTATGAGGATTCTTTTTCCTTACAGAAAGGTATCCGAAGGCCAAGACAATACACAGTTAGTGTTGTTAATAAGTTGCTAGAAGAAAATAAGCTAAAATTTTATTTTAGAATAAACATAGAAGAGATCGAGTCGGGTAAATTTTCTGATACCGTAAGCATAGAGGATTGGTTAGCAGAAAATAAGAATGTGCCTATTAAATTAGGAAGCAAAGAATTCCCTTATTTACTTCTACAGTCAATATCTGATAGTATAGAATTTGAGGACCATGATACGCCAAACGCTGATCTTTTATTTCCTGAATATTTGAATGAAATGAGGGGATTTATAAAAAGTAAGGATTTTTCCGCCCCCTTGGAGCCATTGTTAAGTTGCAGACTACCTACCGTTATGGGTGTCGATGTTGCGACAGAGAGCGATAAATTTGGGATAACTATTATTAGACCAGGGACAACTCAAGGTAATATGTTTGATAATATAGTCTACGCTTTTGCAAAGAGCCATATGAGCTATAGCGATATGCTAAATAAAATTTTAACTTGTATAGAAATCTTTAATGTTGTGTTATTTCATATGGATAAGCGCGGTGGTGGAACAGCGTTACGGGATATGCTTAGAGAGCCAGAATCTAATAATTTCGTCCCGATTGTCGATAAAGTAAATGATGAAAAAGCAAAAAATATACCTAATGGGAGGGATATGCTTAGATTAGTTAATGCATCAGCAGAATACAACACGGTTACCGTATCTAAAGTAAAAGCAATGATGCAATCAAAAAAGCTATACATGCCAAGAATGGTGAGCATACACCCAAATGAGGAGTTGAACACGGTATACTCTGATTTACTTGCTTTAAGGGGCCAATTTGGTAAGATAAAATCTCGCCCTGTGGGCGGTGGTTGGAGAAAATATTACGTTCCAGATCATAAATCTACGGATGAATCATTGGAAAAGGGATACAAGGATTTGTTTAGCTCTACCATGTATGCTGTAGATGCTTTACTTTCTTATTGTGGAAAAAATGAAAAAATAGAAAAGAAAAAGGTCTTTGACAAAATGCCAGTACCTAGAATGGTATCCGTTGGGCCAATAATTGGGAGGTAGAAATGGGACAACCCACTACAATTAATGAGATTATGTATACAGATGGCACCGTTATAGACTCTACACGAGCAACAAACTTAGTAGCAGGTTCTAATTATTGGGTTGCGCGAAATCTTCCTGGGTCAGGTAAAAGCACATTAGATTCAACTATTGGCAACTTTAATTGTGAAGTTAGACGGTTTTTATTCTCCGGGCATGGTGCCGGTAATTATGTTACAAATTTTAAGTATTATATATCTGACCAAAATGCGGTTTCATCCGATATGACACATATGTATTATGCAAGTAATATTTTTACAGATCCAAGTACATATAATGATTCTGATATATATTCCATGGTTGGTGATTGGGCAACAGCTCCAACTTCTGTTCCGTCAGTTCCAAATATTTACACATTCTTGGGATATAATGAATATGACGACCCAGCATATACGCAGTTTTTGTATACTGCTGTTGTTGTAGAGGCTGGTAAAACTACAGGTACGGCTTCATGGAAATATAAACTTTTGTATCAATATACTTAGGAGTTAATATGTTACGCTTGGCTTTTATAAATAATGAAGGTATACATGAAGAAATAGACATAAAAGATTGGGGAAGGGATTATGTTACACCCCAAACTACCTTATTAGACAATATATATAAAGTTATTGTATGGATTATATGGAAGATAGACAATGTATATATTACAATCTTGCCCCAAAAGGGGGTTATTATAGGTAAGTTAGGGGATAGACTTTGCCTTTCACTTGCACTTGGTGGGTATGTGTATAGCCTTGAGGAAGAGACAAAGAATGAAATTATTAGTATTTTGCCGTTAAAAACGGCTGTGTTTGATATAGGGACAAAAACTAATACTATACTTGAGTCTGTTTTTGCCTTAAAGTATAAGATAACACATATAAAAGATAAAGTAAATAGTAAATTTACAGAGTTAGAATCACCATTAATAAAGACATTTTACATAAAACTACATGATGATATTTGTATTGGAGTTGAGTAATGGAAACACAAGATCTTTTAGTTGGTAATCTTGCCATAGCATCAATTTTAATAAAAACAATTATTTCTATAACAAAACAATTTTTTTTCACAAATCCTAGAACTTGGTTTATTACAGCTATTCTTTTAGGAGTGTTATTTTCATTTATCATAAATACACAATTATTTAGTGTGACATCTGAATCTGTCTACGTTAGGATTTTTCAGAATATTGCTTCCGGGATATACGTTGGTGCATCTGCCATGGGTATCCATGAGATTTCAAAAAAGGTAAGGGATACAAATGGGTAAAGATAGCTTTTGGGTTTCAGATATAACCGCACTTGGTTCAATGGAGGAATACGAAAACCTAACCCAAAATGAATTGGCAATTAGGCAGGCTAACATTACAAGTTATTTTGTGGCGTTGGCTATAAACTATAGCGAAAACGTAAAAAAAGATACTGAGTTTTTGCTTAAGCAGGTTAGGGAGTACCTAAATGTTGGTAATTATTCAGATACAAATGATACAAGAAAAATAAATGAAATCAAATTAGCAAGAAAATTAGTTGAAACAGATTCTTTATGTGGTACAGTTTTAGATAGATTAGTTGCATTCACCATTACTCAGGGTAATATTGAACACGTAAAAAGTGAAGAATTATTAATATTATTAAACAAATGGAAGAATAATATTAATAATTTAATGACAAATGAGGGGATTCCTGTAATTAAGCCGCATGGTATACACCAGGTGTTCTCAGAAATTTGTGAGCGGCTGTTTACAGATGGTGATGCTATTGTATCCGAAATATGGGATGACGCAGTTGAGTTAGACGGTGATTATTATAAATTACCATATAAGATACGAGTTCATGATACACTTTCTATAGAAATAGACGATGATGAGTTTTTAAAAAATGGTAACGAAAAAATATACTTATCGGTTGATTCAAGAAGTAAATTTGGCCCTAAGTTGGGTAAGAATAGTAAAGGCATACCTTTATTTTCAGACGATAAAGAGCCATTTACTACCCATATGAAGTTGAGGGCTAAATCATTCTCTAAGTGGGGTACTTCTTATTTTAGGCGTGCGTTTGGGCCTATATCAACAAAGAAGCGGATAGAGGCCCTTGAGGTCAACACTATTGAGGGATTAATTAATAGGCTCACAATAATAAAAGCTGGAAAAATTGATGCTGAAACTGAAACTGGTATTATTGCCCCCCATAGGTTGGCTGTGCTAGAAAGATTAATTATGTCTCCGAAAGTTAATAACTTACTTTTGTGGCCTGGAGATGATATTGATATAGTTGACATAGGCCCAAAAGAAGAATTAGTAACTTATGAGAAGAAATACTCCGAAACAAATGAGCAAATTTTATCCTCATTAGGATTCCCTCGTGTTCTTATTGATGGAGAAGCGTCTTCCACAGAAAATTGGCAGAAATTCCTCGGCCTTATCGCATTCTTATCTGGTGTGCGTGTATCCTATCTTGTTCCCTGGATAACACAGGTTATGAGAAAAATTGCCATAAAAAATGGGTTTGAAGATGAATACCCAGGTTTTTCTTTTTCTCGTATGAAGTTGTATAATTTAAAAGAGCTTCTTGATGCGGTTAAGATTTTTTATGATAGAGGGCTTATGTCAGAATTGTCGGCGGTTACAAACGCTGATCTTGACTATGATATTGAATTGTCAAGGAGAAGCGTTGAAAAAAAGGATGGCATGATAAGCCAATTTGGCGGACCTGAGTTTCTGCCTTTTAGCAAGAACACACCCGATGGGTCTGTAAAGAATAACAGCACAAATCCAAGTAAGGTATCTGGTCCTAGTGGCCAAAAATCAACAGCAAGCGTAAACTCACCCGACAGAGAAGACCTCATTATAACTTTTAATGAATTCTTATACGCTTTACATGACAACATTAGCAAAAAATTAGTTTCTGCCCTAAAGAATAGATCTTATGACCAGGTTGAATCAATATTCTCCACATATGGATTTTTATTTAAATCAAATATTAAATCTCAAATGAGGTCACTATTTTATTTTGAAGTTTCTGGTGAGAAAGTTGATGAAAGTTTATTGAATTCAGCTGTTGAATGGATAGATTCTTTTTCTGATAATTTAATAGATGATATGCATAGGGAAGTAGATTCTATTATAGCAACAAACAAAGAGCATCGTGCCACGCTTATTCCTGATTTAGTGGGGGGGATAATGGCAGCGTTTAAAACTAAAAGAATACGACTTTATAGCTCGCCAATATATAATAAGTCTGTTATAGCTGGCGAATTAACAAAAGCAAAGAAAGACGGTGTAAAGGCATATAGGTGGAAATCCGCTTTATCGGAAAAAACTTGCTCATATTGTGCAGAAATGCATAATAAAACACTTTCTATTAATGATTTTTTTGCGACATACCCTCCTCACCCATCATGTGAGTGTTGGGGAGAATCCTCTAATGAAGATGATATTGAATCCCCTTTAGATAAATCAGCAAAAAATTGGGGTTTGCCAGAATAATGAAAGATTGAAATGATGCATGACAGTATTACACAACTAATTTCTCAGGTTGGCTTTCCAATTGTGGTGTCTGTTTATTTGCTTACAACAGTAAATAAAAAATTAGATAGACTTGTCTCCGCTGTTTACAAGGTTTTGGGTATTTTGCTGGAAAAGAAGAGGGAAGGTGATTAACGTGACTCTTTTTTACATACTACTTTTTTATGGATTTTTAATAATGGCACACAGAATTTCTGAGTTTAGGTACAATACTAGGATAGCTATCCTGGAAAATAAAATATTAAGAAGTGATATTAGTAAGGAAGACAAGTTTGTCTCTAAATTATTTGGTACTAGGCGGTTTGACACTAATAAGGAATTTCTTGCAGATGAGTCTGTTTATATACGATTAATCGAACATAACGCAAAAAAAGGATACGATTTCTTCCATATTGTGTGTAATAAACCGGGCAGTAAAGTATTTAAACATTCACATATAAGCTCTAATGAGTTAATATATTGTTTATCCGGTGATGTGCTATTAAAGATAGAAGGTCGTGGTAAGAAATCATTTACAGAGAAAAAGTTATATTCCGGTGACTCTGCTTTAATAAGAAAGGGTAAAACCCACAGCATAAAATTTATCAAAGAGTCAGAATTAATAGTTATAGCTAAACCACCATTATTTACACGATTAGGGGCGTTGTATGAAAAAATCTTTAACAAAAAATAGGCAGTCAGTTGTTGATAAAGCGGCAGCTATGGATTCAATAAGAAAGTCAGTTATGCATGTTTTATCAGAAACTGATAAATTTAAAGGATTATCTAGTAACCCCACTTTGGTAAATAAGCTGTCTGAGTCTGCATTTTCCTCAATATTTAAGAAACACGGAAATGTGTACAGAAAGAAAAATAAGCAGGAATTTTCTAATATGGTAGAATCAATTCTATATAGTGCTGATCGTATTCTTAAAGTTGAAGAAGCAAAGAAGCAGATTAAGAATGCTGCTTCCATAATTGCAAGTGAAGATTTAAGCACAATGAAACTAGACGCTGTCAGCACAAAAGTTTATGACAAATTAGATTCCGAATCAAGTAGGGAATTAGATTTTTTTGAACGTAATTTTAAGAATGAAGTTGATAAGCTTGTTTATGCCGGATCAAACACTTCTCTTAAATATACCCCTGCTAGATCTGACTTATTATATTTAGATTTAATTTTAGTTGCTGAAGGTATTAATAGAAACAAAGATCAGATTTTGGGTGAAGAACTTAAAAAGTCATACTTAACATTAATTGGTATGCCATTGGTTGAGGAGCACATCCCGGATGCCATAAAAGGTATCTTTTATGATTCCCAATTAGTAAGGATAAAGCCAACAAATAAACCAGGAACCGTAAAAATAGTAAAAACTGGTGGTAAAGTTGCTGTAAGGGCAAAGGCTTATGTGTTTAAGGAGAGATTTCCTAGAGAAGCAGAAATGTTAAAAAATCGTAATGAGGAGGGTATGCTCAGATATTCTTTTGAATTGGCAATAGGTGGTGTACAATGTTCTTCATGTGGAAAAGATTTTTTGCCTGGAGATCCTTATTGTGACCACTTATTAATGAGATTTGCAACAGAAACATTTAGTAGAATACTGCGTAATATTACTTTTATTGGTGGGGCATACACATTAACACCTGCCGGGAAAGATTGTGTGTCTTTAGATGTTACAGATTTAGAAGGTGGGAAAAACGCACAAAAATCTAAATCGAGTGTTAATACATATGAGAACCGTAAAGATCTAAATTCTACAAATGCAAGTCTGCAAAAAAACGGCGAAAAACAAGGAAGTAATAAACTTCCAACCAATAATGGAGGAAAGAGAATGGAATTAAATTTTAATTCTGTTGAAGATATGGTTGCTAGTTCTGAATTTAATGCCCTTTTAGAGGCAAAGGTTAGTGACCTTATTTCAGATGAAAGAGAGGCTTTTGAAGCTTCGTTAGATGAATTGACAGATAAAAACAAAGAGCTTGAAGAAGAGGTCTTAAAATTAAGCGAGTCACTTGAAAAGTCTGGTAAGGCCCTTAGCGAGGCAGAAGAAGCTGTTGCGGCTATTCAGATTGAAAAGCGGGCTACTGACGCTATAATAGAGCTTAAAGATTCTGGCTATGAATTTAAAGATGCTGATGAGATTGACTCATTTATTTCCCATGCTAAGACATTGGATGATGATCAGTTAGCTTTCACAGTTTCTATTATGAAGAAAACCGTTGTTGCTTCTAAGGAAGCCAAAGGAGAATCTTCTATAACCGATATTAAAACAGGCGAAACATCCACAAAAGATAATGTGGATAAAACAGTTCAAGCGTCAAAGAAAACAGACACAGGTTACACTGTTTCTGGTGATACGTCTATTGCAAAAACTAGAAAAGCCTGGAAAGACAAGATTGACGCTCTGAATACTTACGAATAATTATTGATTGATCGGAGGACACATGAATAAGACAAGTGTTTTACATGCCCCCAGTTGGGCACACCAGGGCGAATATTTGGCATCTGGTACTGTGTGGCAATTCGCTGGTTGCGTTGAGGATACGGCGGATACAACAAGTGCGGAAGGTGTTGTGTATGTACAGAGTCACAGGAAGTTAAAGCAGATTGCTACTTCTGCCGATGCATCTAGCACAATTCAGATGTTTTATCTTGGCTATAAATGGCCGAATGAGGACGATTATTTTGCCCATAATAGCCTGTCATCTGAGTATATTACTGATGGAGAGGGTATAATTGGCCTTAAGATGTTACCTGGAATTAGAATTCAGGAATATGTTGGCACTGATTACACCAATGCATCAGGTATTAAGATTGGCCTTATGGCTCCTGATATTACTTGGAGTTCGGTGGCTTACGGTACCGCCCTGTATTTCACTGATTATGGCCAATTAACCACAGCAACCACTAATGTTGTTGCCCGCGCTCGATTTATAGAGTTAAAGGGTGATTGGGTTACTGTTGAGCTTGTGTAATGACGCAAGATAATATAAGGAGGCTACATAGTGGCTGCTAATTTAATCCCGAGAGAATTGTCACAACGATTAGCGTCTCCAGAAGATGACGCTGCTCTGCTTGACATGATGAAAAATATTGATTGGAAAAACCCCGCGAGTGCCGGGGACAGATACGCTTTTGCTTCTGAAATTGTTAAAATGGCAGAAGATCTTGTTACCCTGGTTGATCCCACTCCACTGATGTTGGAACAGAGAACATACCCTGCCAGTACGACAAACATTAAGTTTAGGGATGTCGTTGGATTTGAGGCTAGGACTGTAACATCTGGTGGTCATAAAGAGGCAGTCAGGATTGACAACGAAATCGTTAGCATTCCTGTTCCGCGTAGGTATGACCATGTTACCATTGAAATGCTTAAAGAGGATCTTGAGCTTGGCACATATGATAGTATTAATCTTATGCGAGAAGGTATTGCTAATGCATTGCTGCACCTGAAGATTAATACTGTTTGGGCTGCCTGTGTTGACGGGATTACAATGACTGATGTTACTGGCGGATCTGGCAATGACAACCTGATTCGTCTTAGTGGTGGGTCGCTTACAGAAGCCGCCTTGGATTACGCCATTGATATGATGGAATCCGAAGGTGGCGGTGTATACTCGGTTATCGGTCACCCGACTAAGGTTAACCCCATCACTAAATTTACCACATTCCAGAATATTATGCCTGAACGCCAAAAGTTAGACTATTGGCGCACAGGATTTATTGGGACATACCGTGGTGCTAATGTTGTTAGGTTACCGGCTGTTGCTGATAAGAAATATGGGATTGCCCCCACGGACGAAAATTCTGTGTTTGTTCTTGGTAGTGGCCTTGGGGAATTGGCTCAACTTCGCGGTCTTGAGGCCGGTACTTGGGACGATGACTCCAGAAAAGTTCAGTACATAACGGCAGATCATAAGTACGCCGCTGCTATTTGGCAGCCGAAGGGTGCTTTCAAGTTACGGCTGTACTAATGAAACAATATTGAGGCATCAGATTTTGTTGTCTGGTGCCTCAATTTTTTAGGTTAAGGAGGATGAATTTATGAGTTCAAAGAGAGGGACATACGTTAAAGATCCATATGCGGCTGTTTTAGTTGATAATATATCTAATGGTATGCTATCGTTAGAACGCGCTGATGGCAAATGTACATTATTAAAACCTGGCGAAACAGCCCAAATTACCTGGACAGAATTTGTTGCTTATAAGAATAGGCCAGGTTTTGGCCGTTTCATAAAATTAAATGACACAATAAGTATTATTGATGGGCAAGTTAAAATTTCTAACACTGTTAATGAATTAACTGAAAACGAAATGATAACCGCTTTTGTTCAAGATGAGCAATCAATTAAAGAATTTGCTTTATCGCTGAATTCCGCAGAAAAAGTTATTTTTTCCCAATTTTTACAGTCAAGAAAAGATATCGGTATTGAATCTGATAAAAGTGATTCTATTATGAGATTTATGGAATCTTTAAATAAAATTAAAAAAAATAATAACAAAGGTACAACCAAAATATCTAAGGCTAACTTAAGCAAAAAAATAAATATTGCAGATGATTCGGATGAATTAGATAAGTAGGTATATAATGGCTACCAATTTGCCTGATAATTTTATTGGAGAGATTCGTTATGAGCTTATAGATTCAACATCATACACTGATAATGAAATAAACACATTTGCTAAAATAGCAATAAAACGGTATAGCAGCTTATTAAATGTGAATGCCATTATTACCGACGGCACTTCTATATGGGATTACACAATAAACGAAATAGGTAACAACTACTTTTGGGAAGTTATAAAATATGCGACTATATACACAATATTTAGTAATTATGGTAATAGGTTAATCACAGAAGGAATAGGAATTTCTATAGGGCTAGGTTCTGAGAGGGTAGACACAAAAACACTATTAAGTACAGTATATAAAGAACAAAAAGAAATTAAGAGAATACTAAACCAAAAAATATTAGCATATAATATGCAAAGAGTTGGTGGGTATGAGGTTGATTTATATGCTAGGGATACCTTATAATGGATTACGGTAATTATTTAAATAATTTACGGTATAAATATATAAAACAGTATGATACAACTGTGTTACTTCCACCTATAAAAAGTGATTGCACCTGCCTCGGAAAATATAACGAATTTTCTATGTTAAATTCTCCTCCTTATTATTGTGTTAGTTGTAATAATAAAGGCTATATAGAAACATTAGTTTATGAGGTTGTGCCTTGTGCAAAAGTTGACTATGCTTCCGAGGCTGCGATGGGTATTAATTCATTGGAAGAATCAAAAGCTGGAGACTTTAATTATCAAAAATATGTTTTGCACGCTAGTATTAGTGATTCTACAACATCCCATTATTTTAACGATAATTGTTTTAAGTATTCAAAAGAAGTCATTATAGATGACGAACATTTTGAAATACTTTCGATTGATTTTTCTTCTTTATTTTATCAGGTACGAGTTATAATTTCTAAGAAAAATTAGGCATATAGGAGATAAGTTATGCGTTCACAAAGGGAATTTTCATTTGGGGGAAATAAAAATTATTTAGATTTAGAGACTAATAGATCAATTAGTAAGATTATGTTAATTATAGAGAAATACACAAATTACGAGGATTTAACTCCAGATAAAAAAGATATAGTTCGTGATACAGTTTTAAACCAAATTAATAGGTTGTCAAGAGTTGTCGGCTCGCATAATACAATTATATTTGGGGACAACAATACAGATGGTTAACTTAGTTCCAGTTGGAAAAACACGTCATAGGGTTGGCGGAAGAAATATATTTTATCTTGTTTTGGATATGAAGGATATTTATAAAGAAGCAGATAAACTTGCGGTAGCAATACAGAGGGATCTTTTAATAGAAGCAGAAAGTCACAAACCAGTTGAAAAAATACAGGCTGGTGAACGTGCAAGGGTTAAAAGTGTATATACTTCTTCTTCTAATAGGGTAAAAACTGTTTTAAGCGCCATTACAAAATCTGATAAGTTTAAAAATTATACCCTTGGTCCAAAGCCTGTCACAATGTTTAGAAGGCATGGCATAAAATCCGTTATAATGCGAACTGGTAATATTAATCGTATGGATAGTATGACAAACTTGTCCGTATTAGACAGTAAGTTTAGACAATACCATAACACATCCGGATTTGCAACAGCTCCAAGTAAGAAAATAACTATAAAAAAAATAGGACAAACATCAAAGCTAAACCCCAAATATTCTTTATGGCGATTATTTGAGTTTGGTAAGAGGGCACAGTATCAAATTTCGTCTCCAACTGCAATGAGGTATACTACAGTAAACGACGGTTTTTCACGGTGGCATTATTCTCACGCTGTTACTTGGGTGGCAAGGGATCAAAGAAAAGCGGCTGGTATTTATTTTATGCTAGATACAAATAGAAAAATATATAAGCAGGATAAATATATTTTTAAAGAGTCTGTTATTAATGGTGTCAGGAGCGTAATCGCTAAAAAAACGAGGTTTCGGTAATGCAATTATTTGATTCCACACAATATGGGATTGATTTATTGGTTGAGATATCAATAGGTTGGTATTTTAGCAATATACTCTCTGAATATGGGTATGATATAGTGTACAGGCCGGACGGCACAACACCCGTAAATTTTGTTTCTGGGTTTGCTTGGATTGATGATTTAGAGACAAAAAGGGTAGTTAGAAAGCAGGATTATACAGATTACAGAACGCAAATGGTTTTGCCCATTATATCCTATGATATAGTATCGGACACCGCAGAATCAATAGAATTAGGCACAAATTCTAAGAGGAAAATATATACACTGTCTTTTGTTATCGCCGCTGAAAATAAGGCACAAAATATTAACTTATGCGATTTTATAACGTCTGTGCTTGAAAAGAATCCGATTCCTATTATAAATTACAACGTTAACAATAATGCCTTAATTGGTGTTATTACATGTGAGGATGTTATATCAACAAGGTTATATAATGTTTTTGTAGAAACAGATCTTTCGAAGAAGTTTTCAATAGAAGTCACTTGTGATGCGGTGGCTGAATACGATAATACCTTTACGCTAAGATAACTTGGCTAAGGAGGCTACTAGTGAGTTACGGAAATAAACCTAATGAAATTAGGCATCCACAAGCAGCATTACTTGCTGAAGAGTATGTTTGCCAACGTGTACAGTCACTTGGCTATACAGGTGACTTAAACTCTGAAGAAGTTAATCAGCTTACAGATGCAAACATAGTTGAAGTTGTGGATTCAGATCCTTCTGTGTCCATAACAATTGATTTAAACGAGTTTGGCTCTATTAATATATTGAACCAATTATCGGGGTATCATTCTTACCCTTCTCACGCAGATACTGCTTTGTATGCAGACGGTGTTCTGAATGCTGATAATACCAACAGCAACGATGGAACTATTAGTCATACCACTTTTGGTGATGTCGCCACAGACTTCTTGGTTTCTATTAAGGAATCTGAATCTGCAACAGCGTCTTCTAGGGCATTGTGGTTTAATAACTGCTTTATTGACAGCATTTCAGGTACTTACCAGGTTGATGGTTTTGCTACAGAATCAGTTTCGATTTCTGGGGCTTCACAGCGATGGTTCCTTAATGTTTGGGCTGGGGCAAGAATTGGTATCCCTGACCTTGTAAGCGGTCCCGCTGGTCATCTTGATGTAACACATACTGATGGTAGTGTTGCCTACTTAACAGAAGATGGTGTCCTACTTAGTGATACATACTGGGGTCAAAATGCCACTGGTGATATCACAGGGGAGAATGGATATAGTTTTGGTCCTTCTGGCAGATTCCGTTACATCTGGGTTTCCAATACTCCTGTTTTCCCCACAATTGGGCAGGATGTTGCGTCTAACGTTGGTGGTGTCAAAGAGGGTGAACTTGAAATTATAATGTGGGATACTACACAAGTCTCCACTGAGCCTATACCCGGTGTTACTGGATCTGTTGATTACAAAATGCTCAGAGTTCAATCTGTCGATTACGAAATCTCGTTTGACAGAGAGGACTTGAAACAGATTTATACAGGCACATATTATAAGGGTCTTAATAGCACAAGTATTACAGCTACAATTACTGTTAATGATTCTGACCTTGAGATGTGGGCTATGGTAGCCGGAAAATTCAACGAGTGGAATACAAGTGCATCAGATGTTACAACATTATCGCTTTCTGACTTCCAGAGTATGAGTAATATTGGGTTACGTATTGATGTTTTTAATACTAAAGATTATTTGCTTCATGCACAAAGTACTTTGCTGAAATCTATAAGATTCTTAGGCGGTAAAGTTACGTCTGTTAGTGATTCTCGGGATGTACCTGGTCGTGGTGCACAGACATTTGATTTACAGTTTAATAGTGCAGATTATATTGGAACCGGGTTGGTTGGTAGATAGGAACTAAGGGGGCCTGCTTTGGCCCCCTATTTTAGGAGGATGGTATGAAGGATACAACTGAAATGCTTTCTGAGCAGGAAGACTTAAAAAAAGATGAAAATATCTTAAATATAATTGTTAACGGTACTAAAGTTGAGACTTACACTGAAGATAAAAATGGCTTTGCATTAACAGTTAAGTATAAGTTGCCCTCTGTAACCCAAAAGCAAATAGCAGAAGCTTTGTACGCAAAGAACTATAATAAATTGCTCCAGGATGACGATTATTTGACTGCAAAAGAATTGCTTTTACGCGCAGAAAAAAGAGGGATATGGACTAAAAATGATGAAAAGCGACTTGTTGAACTTGATATTTTAATTGTTGACGCAAAAGAAGAATTAAAAAAAGTAAAAGTAAAAGACAAAAAAAATAAAATTCAAAATCAGATTTCTCAATATAGGGCAGAGAAAACTAATATGGTTATGCAGTTAGGCTCTTTGACAAACACTTCTGTTGAAGCAATTGCTGAAACAGAAAGAACAATATATATGTTATTAAATTGTGTTTTTGCCATTGATGAATCAGGAAATGAACTTCCCTTATACAATAGTCGTGAATGTATAGAGCAAGAAACTGATCTTAAGAAATTTGAGACTATACTAATGGATGCTAAATATTTTTGGTCGGGAGAAGGTATTTCTGATTTTTTACACTTAGGCGACTAGCTCGTAATAAATTTGTTCAATTACGATGGCGAGAAAGTAGCCGCTGTGGAATTTCAATGTTTCCTGTTGAGATAGCATCAGATCTTTCCTATGCTCAATTGTGGCTATTGCATTGGTTGCAAACCTATGATTGGGCTTTTTCTTTGCCGTATAGCGAGGCCCCTTCAGAACAGGTTATTGAAGATGATGAAAAATTTGATGCTTGGTTTTCTTCTTACATAGCGAAGCAACGAGGAAATGCTAGTTCTGGTTATTCGCCTAGTCGCAAAACTGCAAGCAGTCATAAAAATGTAATAAAATTTTAACGGAGAATTAAATGGCTTCAGATACTGCAAGATTTGTAATTACAGGTGTATTTGATCCTACGCAAATGATGCGTGGTATTGATGCCGCATTGTCACAAATGGAGGCAAAGCTTGGGGGTAGAGTTGCTGCCCTTGGCAAAAGTATAAGTAACAGCACATCAGCGGCGATGAGTAAAACTGCTGGTGATGCCACCAAGCAGGCTAATAAGAATCTTGGGGAAGCTGCCAACAAGGCTAGGGAGGTTGCTAAGGGAGTTAATGGTGCAAATGCGGGAGTAAAAGAATTTAATAGTGATATTTTTACTGCTATTCGTCGTGTTGTCCTATGGGGAGCTGCTTCCAGGCTTGTTTTTAACACAATACAGGGTATTGGCGACGCATTAAAGAATACTATTGCTTTAAATAAAACTTTAGTTGATATACAAAAAATTCGTGGCCCGTCTTTTGATATTGCCCCAATTAGGGCAAATATTTTAAGTTCTGCGGAACAATTTGGTGTCGCTTTTAAAGAAATTGCCGAAACTCAAAGATTATTCTTCCAACAAGGGTTTGATACAGCCCAAGTTATAACGTTAACCAATTCTCAATTATTAGCTGTTACTGCTTCCGGGTTATCCGCCCAAGAGAGCATTGAGCTTATGATTGGCTCTATGTCTGTTTTTAATATTTCCGCAGAAAGATCAATAACACTCATTGATAAATTGCAGAATGTTCAGGCCAATTACGCAGTTTCTACACAGGATATTGCTGTTGCTTTACGTAGAGTTGGCCCTGTTGTTGAGCAATTTGGGGGGGATATAGATCACGTTATCGGAATTATTACTTCTTTAAAGGAGAGCACGCGAAAAAGTGGTGAGTTTATTGGTACTGCTTTATCTACCATTTTTTCTCGTATCTTTACTGGTGTGGGTACTAATCAATTAAAAATTATTGGTATTGATATAAACAAAACAGCCACGGAATTTAAGCCACTTTCACAAATACTTGATGAAGTAGCCATTAAGTGGAAAAATTTAAGCAAGCAAGAAAAAATTAGTATAGCATTCGCCCTTGGTGCTCGTAGGCGTTATGCACAGGTTATTAGTTTAATGGATAATTATGACACAGCATTAAGCGCTGCGGCATCGGCATCAAATTCTTTTGGTGCCGCTTTGGAGGCCCAACAGATTGAGATTACTTCAACTTCTAGACAGTTTGAAATTTTCAAAACCAAAATTACAAACGCTGGATTAGCTATTATTGCCGCTTTTTCCCATACAACAGATGCTAACGAAGGTCTTGCTAATTTTGCAAAGAATTTGCAGCATACAGCAGATTTTATAAAGAAGTATGCTTCATCTATTGCAACCGCTATTAAAGTTACAGGATTTTTTGCTACTGTATTAGTTAACTTTTTTATTTTAAAGAAAATTTGGCCACTCATAGCTGGGGTAACTGTTGCTCTTCGTGTGTTTACCGTTGCGGCTTGGGAGCTTTTTGGTGTGTTTACTACGAGTAGTTTAACATCACTTTTTGCATTTGGAGCGGCTTTGTCACATATTGAAAAACTTTTAGTTGCAAATTTGTCTCCAATATTGTTAACAGTTGGCGCTGTTATTTTAGGTGTTATTTCTTATTTTGGAATATTTAAGAAAGCCACAGAAGACGCTACACCACCAGTAAAAGATTTATCACATGTTTACAAGGGGTTCGCTAATGCAGGTAAAGATGTTATAGACATGTTAAACCGTTATTATGCGGTGTCTAAACAGTTTAAAGATCTTGGTGGTGTTTCGGCAATAGGCAAGTATCTTGGCCCAAAAGTTTTCACTGAGGGTAAGTTTGCAGCTAACTCATTGTTAGGAATATTAACAAATCTTAAAGGTGTGTCAAAAGATTTAAGTAATATTACTTATGATCAAATTGTAGCAGCCCTGGAAAAGATGGAAGGCGGTTTTACAACTGCCGAGGAAAAAGCAAAAGCAGTTAAAGATTCTGTGCAGGGAATGTCCGATATAATTGGTTTTATTAACACTACCAGGCTTGGTGCTGGTCAGGAGCTTGATACATACCGAGCACAATTAGAAAAAGTTGGCCTTGCTTTTGTCAAAATCAATTCCGAATTAGATGCCGCTAATATTGCGGATAACGCGTATGATATAGGTGACGCTTTTACCACTCTTAGTGGTTTAGATCTTGGTGGGGTTCTTAATGGTATTATCAGTAATCTTCCAAAGGAAATTGTGACACTGAATCAAATTGGCCCTGCCTTAAATAAAGCAGTACAAGATGAATTAGACAAACTAACATTTGATCCCGATACAGCTTTTGGGGCATTGTTTGACCCCAAGCAAATAAGCGATCCAGAAATAAAGGCACAAATAAATGAGTTTATGACACGGCTTCTTTCAAACTTTATTGTTGCTAACCATGAATTAGCTGCTAGCATGCAGTCCCCGCGATATGCCGGTGGTATTAAATATAAACTAAATGCCACGCCAAATTTAGTGGTTGACCCTAATGTTATTAAAGGTCAAGTATCAGATATGTATGGAAAAATTACGGATATCAATAATGTACAGGCGAAAGTATCTGATATAGTGTTGCAGTCTAATATTCTTCCTAATTATCTGCAATCAGATGCTTCAAAAGAAGCATTAGAAACATATGCTGAAAGAATGAGAGCAATAAATAAAACATTTGACGAGTCAGATCCAAAAACAAAAGCATTTATTGAGCAGATAAAAAATATAATTAAGGTTGCTACCGCCGGAGGAGACGGAATTGGTGATTTACCGAAGAAAATTACTAGTGGCTATAGTGGTCTTGCTAAATTAGCATCCGGAGTAAAGCTTGTCGAATTATCTTTTAATAGGGCACTTGAATCAGCAGCAATTTTTGGTAAAGATCTATCATCAACCGTTTTGTCAAAATTGCAAGGAAGAATAAAGGAATCATCAGAAATAATAAGTAATGCATCATTAGAAAATTATGACGCGCAGATTAAAAGTAATTCTAAATTACTTGGTATTTATAGAGATAGATTACAAAAAATTAATAAAAGCTCAGAATTAACGGATAAGGAAGCACTCACAGTTCAGGACCTTACTAAAAAGATTACAGGGCTTGTGGAAGCAAACGCTAATTTATATAATGAAAAAAAATACAATCAAGAATTGATAGATAAAGAAAGAAAAAAGAATGAAGAACTAATAAGTATTTATACTAAATATAAAGAAAGATTGAGATCAATAAATAATGAGTATACCCTAACCATTAATAGTATAACTGGTGTAAGGGAAGAAAACGCAAAACTTATACAGCAATATGGGCAATATTCCAAGAAAGTGTTAGGTGTTGTAACAGCCAATAGAGAATTATTGGCTGGTAGCGATATATTTAAAAAGTACTCTGTTTCTATAGATTCTGCAACAGAATCATTTAAGCTGCAAAAAAGGGCTGTAGAAGATCAACGGAATAATATTATAGCTACATATAAGGCCCAAGTTTCAGCTTTAGGTGTTAACCGGGATAACCTTAATGCTTTGTTAGATATGGTCGTGGCTAGCGGTGAATTGCCAAAATTCTCCAAAGAGTTAAGTGACAATCAAAAGAAACAATTAGATACACTTAGTCAGCAACTTAATAAAGAGTTGGAATCAAATACTTATGAAAAACAAAGAATTATAATAGGTGAGGAAAGGGAGAAGCAGCTTATAAAATTAAATACCCTTTTGGAATATAATAAGCAGGCACAATCCGACATAAACAGCTTAGCCACAAATTATGCAGACGCCCTTGTTGGTATACTAAACAATATTGGTGCCATAGTTACTGAAAATGGCGGTTTAGTTAAACTGCTTACCCCTATTGCGGATGCGTGGAAATCTTTCCTTTCAGATAAGTTAAAAACGTATCTTAGCGACTCTTTAAGGGGATTTTCTGAAAAAAGCCTTGGAACAGCCACATTTGAGATTAGTGTTGATGAAGCAAAGCAACTGAATACTTATGATATTGGTGGTGGTATTTTAGAAAGTCATATTATTTCTGGGATACAGCGGGGGGCATCAGCATATCTTGCGAATCCGTTGGTGCAGGGGACACCGGAAAAAAATGATGCTGGCGTATTTTATAATTTTTCGCCATCACCAACAGCTACAGATAAAAAATTTATTGAAGGAGTTACAGGCACAAATAAGGGAATAAACAGATTAAACGATATACAAATCATTGGGCAGCAATACGATATTGAAGGAAATTTGTTATCAGCACGACAGCTTGCAAAAACACAAGCAAGCAATGCATTGCTATATGGCATGAGTAGCATGCTTGGCCAAGTGCTAGGAGCAGCGGCTGGTGGGAATTCTGCGGAAGCCGCCAGGAATGCCGGGCTGGGATCATCATTTGGTCAGCTAGCAGGCTTAGCAATATTTAAGGCTAACCCTATTGCTGGTGTTGCTGGTGCTTTATTGGGTGGAATTGTTGGTGGTCTATTCGGCGGTGGGCATAAAAGTGCCCCCAAACAGGTAGAACCAAAGATATATGAGGCAAATACAGACGCATTACGGTCGAATACAGAGGCTATTACTAGAAATAGCCAAAAATTTGATCTGCTTGCTAAATTAATAAATGCCCCGGCAGATTTTGTTACGCCGTCTCCAGCACTTATCGGTGGTGGTCTTCCGGTAATTGTGGTTACTTCCAATCAAGGTGACCCTGAAAAAGCTGCTTATGACGGGATTAGCAAGGCATATAACGGAGACTATAGGCGTATTGGCAGAAGAGGTTAGATATGGGTAAAACGTGGTGGTTGGATAACACGGCGGGAAATGACGGATATAGTGGCTTATCGTATACTAATGCGTTTAAGACTTGGATTAAATTAGCTGACACATTTGAGCTATATGGTAAACCAGGCGATATAATTAAGGTATGCTATACCGGGCAAAATTATGTCTTTGTTTCAAGTAGGCTGTTAGATACTGTTGGTACACAGGGCTATGGATGGGGTAATGGGGAATTTGTCGTGCTGGAGGGATACGACCCTAATGGTAATAATAATGTCCCGACAATTGAAGGCCCTACGGATGACACTTCTGGATATCCTGTTTATTTTGGTACTTATGCTAATTATTGGATAATTAAAGATTTAAAATTTTACTTTCCAACTACCAATACTGCAACCTGTGCTGGTATAATGTTTAGTAGCTTGTTATTGGATGGTGATACTAGATTTAAAGTGCAAAGATGCTGGTTTGAAGGACAAGCACATACGTTAATTTCAGATCAAGCTACTGGGGCCTATGTTTATGGCGGGTCAAAGATTTATGTTGATTTTTCTGCTTGCTTCTTTTTAAATTTAAAATTTCCCGTTAGGACAAATAACACTCTTCTAAAGGCGACAGGACTAAAGCTTGAAAAGTGCATTATATATAATGAAAATTATGGGCCAATATTTAATCTCTATCTTAATGAGTCTGGCGAATATTTAGACTTTACAATGAAAAATTGCACACAAATTATTACGGATGGTACTGGGGTATATAACCAAACAGTTAGTTGGTTATCTGGTGATTTAACTAATACTAATGAAAATAAATTATATTTTAAGAATAATATAATATACAATAATATAGGTTTTAGGGCTAATACAACTTCCGGTTATGGCGTTGCAAATGCATTAGATTTTACTGATTGTGTCGGATACAATTCTATGCACGTACCACTAAATAGCAAAATGTATTACGATGAAGCTGATGTTTTTGAAACAGTTGGATATGGTGGCCCAGGTGATATTTATTTAGGCACAAATTATCCTAATTTGTCTGATTTAACAACAATTTTTGTTGGTACTGGAGATTTTACTTATTTTTGGGAAGATTCTGGGTGGATGTATATCCCCGATTTGCGCCCCGTTGTGCCTGAGATGACTGGCACATTTGAAGACCCCATTAATGGTATACGCGGTGCGTTGCCGACAGGGACGTATAAAGATTCTTCCGCAGTTACTAATAGTTACTTGAATTTGTCACCATATTGGCACCCTAATATTTTTTCCGGAACAAAATATATTGTTCCAATAGATAGTTCTGCAAATCCGGTGTTTTCTTGTTATACGGCGACTACAGAGACATATTCAGGATTCGGTTCGCATGGCGGGTATTCTGATTTGACTAACTTGATAACACAGTTAACTATTAAGACAGCAACTATAAAAGTTACATCAAATGTCGTTGGTTTGATAGAAAACAGTAATCTTGGGCAAATAGACATTTTAGCAAAAACTCAGGTAAGGCAAATTGGCCCGTATAGTAGTGATTCAACATGGTCAGATTGGGAAGTTGGGCCAAGAAATCAATCACTCACAAAAGGGCTATTGCCTGGTACATACGATATTTACATAAGGTCAACAGATTCAGAGACCGGTCAAGCAACAAATTGGGAATATAAGACTAGTTATACAGTATAGGTGGCATATGTACACAAATTTAATTATTGAGTGGTTAAAAAATAGTTATGTAAATAATTCTGATATGTCTATCGTTATTTATACGACATATCCTTATACTAGTACTATATTTTCAGATAAAATACATGTGGGGGGTTCCCACTTTGAGTATACTATACCACCGAATTATTATTTTGATACAACAGTTGATGGATTTCACACCACAATAAGTTCTGGAGGATCTTTATTAAATGGTGATTCTGCTTTTTCCGATTTTACAATTAATTCATTAAGCATATCCAAATCTATTACAGGTATATCTTCTATCGTATCTTATAATTATGCATCTATTTTATATACAGATGGAATATTATATACAGATAATACTTGCTTTATAGATAGAACTGAAGATATAGATGGAACAGATTGCATAATGTTTTGGGATAGCTCTGATATTTCAGATGTGTCTAACACACAAAATATAGAATATATTTATTCAGATGAACCAAGATTAGAATATGGCATATATCCAAGGCAAAATTCAGGTGTATTAAGGATACTACGGTTAAACCCATTAGTATCGAATGTAACACATGGTGTTGTTCATATTGACACATCAGGGTATGAGGTATACCCGGATAGTGACATGACAGTTTATCTTGATTATTCCACAGGTACTGATGGCACATATCTTGGTGTTATAGGGGTACCATTATTTGGCTCAGGAATTATACAACATTCTTTTAGTGTCCCCAGGTCATTAATGGATCTTATAAGTGACTCCTCATTTTCTAACACAACACTTTTATTAAAAAATATAAGCACTTATACAGCAACGTGGTATATATATGATTCATATATGTCATTTTATAAATTAAATGATGCTTCGTCTTTAGATACAAGTAATAATTGTGCCATCTATGAAAGCAACTTTCCCATATTATCGCATACTATTGAAACCCAAAATTATGCCAATGTTAAAGGTGGGAAAACATTTATTATTGATTATTATACCCCGGGTAATTGGTGGAACATAAATAAAAACGATGCTGCCTATAGTTACACAACATGGAATTCACTTGAAACAATACTTAGCTATTTTGGGAGATTTTATAATTCGGCATATATGTATAATAACCAAATGCCAAAGATATATACATTTAAATATACATGCAATATAAGTAATCCGTATTTATCTATAGATGAAAATATTTCTGACACATATACAGATAACTCATTTATAACTGATAGTAGTACGTTTATGGGAATTGCATTAACAAAAAATTATCAGTTATCCCTATTTGGTCCTGTTATATCACCCGAATTCACGCAGGATGACGGAACAATGTATAGGATTATTCCGTATATAAGTGATACTACTGTTATAGTAAAATATCAATATTTTAACAATGGTGTTTATACTGATGTTACTTCTTTAGAAAAGTATCATCCGTTTACTGTACCAAAATCATTTTATTTATCTTTTTATGGTAAGAGGAAAAAGTAGATGGGCAAAATATATGCGAATGCAGACCAGACTAATTTAGGAAGATACCCAACATCTTTATTTTCCGGTGGATACTTACATACGTTAGATAAATCTTTATATACCAGAATAGTAGAGCATGTTGATAGTATAACAGATTCCTTATATATTCCTTTATTAAGCGGCGTGCGAATACCGGCCTATGTCCCTGTATGCCTAACTTATGACTTGTCGTCGAATTCTTGGGATGTCCCTTTTGGTTTTGGGTTTGATACTGATTTTGTTACGGGCATAACGCCAAAAATGGATGCTACTAATGGTTATATTTCGTTAGATGTTACATTCAATTCTGATTTTGTGCTTAAAAGTGATCAAACACCTTTGCTGTTTGTCTCTAATGCGTCGCTTGGTGTCACAAAAAATTTATTTCCGGTGATAAATGATATTACGCATACGGATTCTTCTATAATGTGGTGTTCCATAGGTCTAATGTCTGTTGATTCATCTACCATTACCAGATATACTCCCCCAGACGGAAAATATGGTGAATTTGGGCTAAAGATATATTTAGAGTCCCTTTTTCAGTCAAATGTTGATCATACTGATAGATTATTTTACAATCCGTCTGAGCCGTATTTTGAAACGGATACCCTATACGCATCCTCTCATAGATTTAGAATATTGGGGTACACATACACTAATTTAGATGCTGATTATACTCATGTTTTGTGGGCTACTAAAACTAGATTTAAGGCACAAGCTTGGACAACCAATGATGCCACAACAGGTATAGGATACGGCGATATTTTTTATTCTGCATGGGATGCTATTTATACATCGGCAATACATGAAAAAATTATAGAAGAACTTAATCCCAATACATTTTATCGCTTATGGCACCAAATAGATTCAAAAACAGGCCCAGATAGTATGGATTGGTCATCTTATGGTGTTTATAAAACAAATACCCTTGGTGGCGGACGCGGTGACGACGTTTATGAATCTTAGGAGAAACGATGGCGTATAGCATAACAGATACATATGATAATGTGTTTAACTTTCACGGTGCGGCCGGTAATTTACCTGGCAGTCATGGTAATCCAGAATTATTATCTGGTGTTGAGCTATCTAATATATTATCTACATTAAATAAGTTTAGCTACTTATCTTTCTATTCATATGTCTCTCCTGAAGGTCACTATAGTATGTTTTATGGCTCTGTATCTTTTAGAAGCGTTAGCGGAACATTATCGGGGTTTGTTAATGGTAATTTTTCAAATTACGGCATTGCTTTGCAGGAAGATACCACTGATATAATAGAAATATCTGATGTTTTTGATAGTACATCGTCTATGTTTAATATACCTTTATTAGGGGAATTAGTTTTTGAGCCGTATGCCCCATACGTTAGATTGGGTATTATTCCTACAAATCCATTATATAAAGGGTATAGACCAATTTTTGATTCTTATTCCTATTCTTCTGGAAGGACTATAAATTTTAAATTATTTGATGTGGCATCAAATTCATTTATGGATTCAACACAATTTTATAGTCTGCCAAATTATCCGTTTGAAATACTTTTATTTGGGTACAGAACTATTTATACTGAGGATTTATAATGTTTCACAATTTTACTTTTTTGCCTTCTTCTGGTGGTTTAATTTTTTTTAAAGTTAATCCAACTGATGTTGTGCTCAATAATAAAAATAGGAATACAATAAAGCCACTTGATGGGCCAAGAACACTGTTTTATATGGATTCAACCGGTGTAAGTGGGGATCTTATTTGGGGAAGTATTCCGATAGCCATCAATAGGATGTATTCATTTATTAGTGATTTAGAAAATTCTGATGGAACTTTGTTTTTTAATAAAATGCCTAATGTTGCAACATACAAAAATTTATTTCCGAGTAGTCACATTGATTATAATGAAGGCAATATCTATTGGGGTATATCACCCGGTGGTCAGGTTATTTCTCCAGTAACCACCTTGACTTTTAATAAAAAGAGACATGCCAATGCATATATCAATGGGGCAGGATCTGCTGTTTCTTCTTATCTGAAGCATAAGGATACCAATATTATGGCCAGCTACCATAATATGTTTTCAGTATTTGGGAAAAATCTTAATACTGATAAAATATGTTTACAGCTTTATTCGCCTATTACAGACGCATCATATAGTGGTATTTTTGACGTAGTAGGTGACACATTTTCGTATAGTGCTTCCTCATCAGAGTTGCCTGGCGGTGTTATTAAATATAGCAATAATTGGTCCAGAATGTATGTTTATTTTGATGCTATGAAACATTCTGAATTGGGTAACTCATTAATACCTGTTATTTATATAGATTATAATTGGTCTTTGGCTGTTAGTAGAGGATTATATTTAGATGGGGCACAGTTTGAACAGGATACCAATAAAGTAACTTGGTTTTATGACACGTATGGTAATGCGTTAATACACCCGTATACAATTAAGTTTGGTACAAAAATATTAGATTATAAAAATACTAGTGGTAATCCTACAGTAGATATTCGGTTACCCTTTATTTTAACAGGTAGTTGGTTATAATGTATTTAGCAAGAGGAAGACAAAATTTACTTAAGAATAGTGTTTCTTATGTAGATTCATCTGGGTGGGGGTTGCCCACGGCAATCCAGGGATCTAATGGTATTTCCCCAAATGGTACTATTGCCGAAAGTTGGTTAGGGCCAACTCCGTCTTTTTCATATTACATAGTATCAGATACTAGCAGTATATTGGCAACAAACAATATAATTGTTTCTGGATTTTTCAAGGCATACACAGATGACAATATAAAGACACTATTTGCTATCAACGGGGTGTCATACAGCAACACACTAGGTATAATTATCAATTTTATTGGTGGGGAATGCTTTTTTAGTTCTACTGTTGGGTTGGATACCATTTCATATGGGGTTGAAAAAATAAATAATGCCGGGTGGTATCGGTGTTGGTTTATGTGTGACCCACAAGCAACATCAGATGCTAATGGTTACTTCACAAGTGTTGTGTACCCTAATTACACTAATGTCTCCGGTGTGCCAAATACTGGAGTTTACATCTGGGGATTAAACATACAAAGAACAAAATATAGAACTTTTTATTCTGGGTATACGGAAACACATGGCACACAAGTAGATAATGGTGATTTTGACGGCGTTAACTTCTCGTTATTACCAAGTAATATAGAGGAAATAAGAAATAATCTAAATAAATATTCATTTTATGGCACGGGGTATATTGGTATTTCATCTTCTCTTGTTTATGACAAAGTATATACTATGGGGTGGGATAAAATAGATTACGTAAAGCATGGCGAAATGATTTATAAGCTAAATGAGTCACTAATTGATTTTTGTGACAGTAGCTGTGTTATTATATATCCAGAATCCTTATTTATTAATGTAAGATCGGCAGATATTAATATTGTAGACTTTTTTACTAGATATACAACAGGCGGGTATTCAATGTCACTGGCAGTAATGTATACAATACTTAATACATATAATTTTTAGGAGAAGGCATGTCGATAAAGAATATAAATGCAAATGTAACCAACACTCAACGGTATGCTATTGATAATGAATACAACAAATATAATTGTAGCGTAAAAGTTTTTAATACTAATTTTACAGTTCCTTCTTTGGGTGCTTCATTTGCTTCGTTTAATATTTCTGATAGTAACTTAACATCGCCCGCAAAAGCTATACCTTCAGACAATAACAGGAGGGCATTTGGTACTATTCCTAACATTATGCTTGATTGGGATACAGGTAACCCGCCTGGTGTTACAACGGATAAATGGCAGACCCTTGTTTATGGGGTGTTATTTGGTTTTGACGGTGTTTCTAACCCGGATATTACCTTTAAGTTAGTATACAAAGGGAGTGCTATTCTTTCTTGTGAAGGAGACACAACAAATTATGATAATTTTGGCAACGATGACTTAACATCTGTATTAATTGATGATTGGTTATATACTGGTAGTGAAGAAATAAAGATAAAAATTGCTACGTATTCACCAACAGCCTCTTCTAATGGTGGATTATCATTCAGGCTAAGATTTTGGAATTCGTCAAGTAATCCTCATTTAGTGTGTTTCATAAAGAGGGGTGGTATTGATAATGAGTTCAGGCTATTATCTGCATCCTGCGTATCTAATAGCGATGAAAATATAATTGCTGGTAGTGATATTGCCACAACATATGAAACAATAAACAAAGTAACTAATTACACAATTAGTAGGGATCATGATCAGATACCAGCAGCAACTGTTATTTTAAGAATTGATGATGATTTAGACACAAATTCATTCAATAGCGAGGCAGAAAAATTCGGTGGGATTTCGAAGGGAAACTTAATTGCAATTTACGGCGGGTACAATGGCGATCTTATAAAAAGGTTTGTTGGAAACATTACTTCCTCTATTGAGGTAAGTAGGGATGAAAAAGGAACTTTATTAAAGTTGGGCTGTGAGGGAATACTTGCTAAGGCAATTGATACTTTAAATTTTAATTACCCCATGCAGTCTAGCTACAGCTACGCTGGGTATTTTTCGGATAATTACCTTTATGCAGAACCTGACGGTGTTAAGCGTGTACATGCCTTTGATAAATGGGATATAAATAAGATTGCGGAAGTTATGCTTCTGCATTCTGATATAGACCCAAAATATTTTTATGCCTATAAAAAATACTATCAATCTACTGGTGCTATATATACCTCTGATTTAAGACATATGTTTGATCTAGGGCTATCCCTGTCAGGGTACCCAAAAATTATTAACTCTTTGAATAACGTCAATTATGACAATAATCAATATATTTGGGAGTATGATTTTGGGCAAGACACAGCATACGATATAATAAAAGATATATTAAACAAATATGGCTACTTCATTTCTGAAATAGCTTCTGGGCAATATTGTGGTTATTTCTCATTAATATCCTCAAATGTCCCCATTGAGACAAAATTGTCTGCCTCAGAGTATGACTCTTCTAATTATACTGAATCTGTTAAGGCTAGGGATGCCGAGGGATTCCTTGTGACAAGAATGGGTGAGGGTGAATCATCCCTGCAATTCGATTGGACAGGTAAGGGGATAGACTTATGCTTTGGCAGAGGATCTGGTTTTGCAAATAATGTCTCAGTTTATTATAAGAATAAAAAAGAAGATACAGATTGGTCTTCTGTGTATGGCTACATAAATGATGGCACGTTTACTTATAACAATATTATTCACCCAGTACATTTATCTGATATCACAACATATTATTATAGCGGAATAAATTTGTCTACTGGCCACAATCCAACAGTATACCGTTTGTTTTTTGGTTATGACTCTAATGGTATTGTTGATACTGATTTAAATTTTGGTGTACACTCCATAAAGATAGATAAGACATCTGGGGAGTCTATTGTAGATTTTAATTGTTCATTTATTTATGACTTTGGCGAAGCGCCATATAAAGAATATTCTACTAACAAACATATAAATAATGGGTTATCATTAGAACATGATATAAAGGACATTAGAAATGAAATAACGGTATTAGGTGCTTCCACGGCAGGGTTTTCTTATACACCAGATTCGTCTAATCTTGAAGAAATAAAAAATAAATATGTTACATCAAGGGCAATAGATGTTAGGTCTATTTATGACAGTAGTTACAAATATTATGTGGGGTCAAGAAAGCATTTTATTATACAAGATCCGACTATTATTACGCAAGACCGCGCAGATTGGTTGGCACTATACACACTAGAAAGAACTAGAAAAACAGGATTTATAGCGTCTTTTTCTATCCCATGTGATCTTGGGCTTGATCTTTATCAGGGTATTCGTGTGCATGACACAAAAACAGAATCTGTTGATCGTTCGCTTAAATTTTATATTTATGGGTTATCCGAAACTTTCTCCAATTCAGAATTTAGCTTAGCTATATCAGCGGATTCACGAGATATTCCTCCGTCTTTCAGAAAGAGAAGATATCCCACTCCGGCAGAATTAGCTACCGTATTTAATAATTGTCCCGTTGCCTTTGAAGAGATGAAAATTCCATACAGAGCCGGAGAAGTAGCATATAATCCTATGGATAGCGATCAGGGAAAATATATTGAATTCTCTTGGGTTCTTTTAGTGCCTGGGATACAAGCACTTGAGATTTTTGATACACACACCACACAAACTAGTTTAAATAGTAATAGAGTGCCTGTTTATGGCACAGAAACGTTAGCGTATAATGATGAACTTGTATCCGTGCCTTATGTTGGAAAAACTGAAGATAGGGCAGGGCTATATTTTGCAAAATGGGATGGTGTCCACCAAGCATATGATTTAAACACAGTATTCAATGACACTCCTTATTCTATAGTGTATAAGTTACCGCGCGGTCACGGATTTTTTGCTAGGGGACAAAACACTAAACCAGAGGATGAAGTTGACCCTATTGCTTCTTATGAGAATATTGATAGATCATATAAAAAACTTTATTTTCCACTTTACCCAGTATTAAAATTCGAGCCAACTGTCCCTGGTTATGAAGATGTGACAACTGTTTACCAATTCGGGACTCAAAATGGAACATCAATTGTTAATGGAATCCATAATACTTTAAATGATAATACTGCTTTTGATATAACACACTTTTGGCTTGATGAAAGAGTTCCGTTAGTTTGGGATTTTGCGGAAGAATATATGCCGCTGCCATCCGACGAATACACCGCTAAAATTGATTATACCGATCCTTATAGGGATACACTTACCCCGTTAAGGAATTCTAGTTTGTATTCTGCGGACGCTTATGCAAATGGTGATAGAACACATTCAGTTATGGAATATGACCCCCGGCCACCTAGGGGCTGGGATGGGTCACATTCTGCTGGTTCTGGAATAAAAACGTATGCCCTTCCTGTTATAGACACAACTGTTGGTGTAAGATTATACGAAGATACAACTACTGTATCTAAAAATAGGTATTTTATAGATAAATTTTATTTTCACATTGCTGCTATAACTACTACGCAAGAAAATTCTTTTTATCAGGTTAATTCTGGGGTGCACACCTCTGGTGACGTATGGGACACTGATTATACTGTTGGTTCTGGTAATCATGAAGATGTCCCCTGGATATCTTCTACATATTATAATTTAGTTTATTCTAAAGTTTTTGATCCAGTCAATGCCACAGATTTAGTAATTGCGGAGCAAAAAGTCAAAATAGGCGAATGGACTTACATCCCCGCTGTTTCCGATAGGACAACTGAATCCTCTATTGTTTTTAGAAGTAATTTTTCAAATAACCCACATATTACAGCATTAGCTGGAATATCAGAAAGATACCTGAATAAAGCTTCCAGCATACCCGGTATTGGGGTTGGTAAAGTTTTTGCTGCTAGCCCCGATAATTTACCTATATTAAATAAAAATGGCAGCATAAATTTTGAAAACCTTAAAAATGCTTATGGAGTGATTGTCCCTTATTACGAAACTACTCCTAAAGTCTATGATACGGACATCCCAAGATTTAATTATTTATATTACCCAAATGGGTATGCAGATGCTGACACAAAAGGGGTTATACGCAATGCAACGTATACCCATGGAATAACAAATTTTTCGTTTGGTGCAAACCACTATTGGAGTTCGTATGATGGCACTACAAGACATTCAAGAATAATCTATAATTCATTAGTACTTGGGTTAGAACTTAGAATACGAGATAGGGCTGGTAGGCTTTATTTCTCGGCAGCAAAAGAAGATACTGGTGGTATTTTAATTGGAAAACATAATGAGATAGAAATACATAATCCATATTCTAAATTTTTGCTTAAATATGTTAATAGATATAATCCATTTTTGCCTTTGGCTTGCTATTCAGAGAGAAACCCAGCAAACATATCAATGGAAAATTTTGGTGGTTCAGCTTTAATAAATTATGACACAACAATATCTATTAATACTACGGTTGATGTTGTTGGTGACTACTTGCATGAAAGTGTTGCTTTAAATGGAAAGTTATACCCAGAAGTTTCGGCAACCCCAACATGGTCAAATTCTTCTTCCTTCCTTGAAGATAGGGATTATGTGGATTTATTTGTTAATTATGATAGGTATGGGTTTAGCGCTCTAATATGGGGTAATGGTTTAGAAAAACAAAACTCAAATGGGTATGCATATTGGGAAACAATGAATACTGGGGTAAGGGATTCAACATTAAGCGAAAGTGTAACCTGTTACGGGCTTCCTTTGTGGTTTTTAGGCGCAGATAAGGCCGGGTTTACCGAAACACCAATGGCTGGTAGTAATTTGTATGATTTACATAGGGATGTGTTATTATATGATGAGGGTAGTATGCCCACTTCTGTAAGAGCTGGTGGCACAACATATTTAAATAGAACTCCGGTTTTTGTTCGATGTGGCCATTGTGAAAAAGCTAAGTACACAAAATTCTAAAGGCAAAAAATGAAGAAAACTCAGAGACAAGAAATTATAGAGCAAATAAATGATCTCTCAAAACACAGAAAATCTATAGAAATTTCCGATAGTGTCAATAATGGAATAAACTATACAGATTCTATACCCAGTAGTTTTGGTGTGTCTCCACATGATTCCATTATAATATGGGATAGCTTATCATTATTTGCTGATTTCTTGGAGACACCAACAATTGAATTATTTGATACCCTTTTGGTTTCTAATATTTATTCGGTGATACACAGAGAAGTGGCAAGTTTAAACTCCCTTATTGATCATAATTTTACCTATAGTAAATTTAGTAAATATGAGGTAACTATAGTACCTTCTGATAATATTAGGGCTACCCTAACTTTTTCTGGTAAATGTAAGGCATCCTTATATATAAATGGTATAAGAATACTTTGGCATGAGTATATTTCTGGTAATAATTCTAGCGAAGTTACTACAACATCAACGAAGTACACATTTTCTAAGGATAAGGAATATACTATTGCTTTAGTTTGCTACGCCAATTTAAATCAATCTGATATTCAAATTTCATTAACAAGTGATATTTTTAGGCATATTTTAAAGTCATATTTACCAACTTTGCCGGAACCAATAAACGTATTTGCTTCTAATAATTTACCGGGATTAATTAAGGTGTCATGGCAACAAAATCAACAGGCAGCCCTTGCTGGCGGAGGAGTTGAAATATTTTCTAAAGACGCAGAATTTGTTGATTCCACATTTTCATTATTGGCAAAAGTTCCGTATCCAACAGATTACTATATGCATTCGGCTGAGCCCGGGTTGCAGGATGTAAATGCAAACCCAAATTTCAACATTATTTCATCACAAACCAACGGTAACGTAATACCAAATGGTTCCATTAATATATTAGGTAATTGGAGTGTATCCTATAATGATACGCTGTACACATTAATTTGGGATACAGAAGAAACATTAGGTTATGGCCACGCAATATATTTAAATAATATCACAAATAATTCATATTTTGCAGATAATGTATTGGATTACAGTATCACACCAGCTTCTGATATTAAAAACTATAGTCAATTTAATTCTGTTGAGCTTTATTCGGATGTTTCTTATTATGTTGAATCAGGGTTAAAACATGCTTTTCCATTTTTGTATTCTCCACAATCAATGATATTTCGGTTTCCTTGGGTAGCAAGTAAGTTTACTACAGATACTAGTGTTGGGGTTCAAATATTTAACTCTGGTGGTTTGATCGCAGATGTGACCGTTAATGCTTTAAATGAGAAGTATGATTATACATGTTCATCAGTACAAATATCTAATTTGCTAGCAGATTATTCGTCTGTTTGGGGAAGAATACAAACTGGTCCAAAATATGTTGGTAGCGATCCACAAATAAGTATTTTTGCCTCTTCACCAAGGTTTTTAGTTCAGCAGGCCTCAAATAATTCCAGCCTTACTTTAACTACAGATTATATTTCTATTGAGCCTGAATCAAATTATACACTTGATATAATAGAATCTGGTATTCAGCAGGGGAATATTACAGCAAGAATTTATTATTATAATAGCGGAGTTTATTCAGGGACCGAATTAATTAATAGCTCTGCATTCTCGTATGCCGCGGCGGGAGATTGGGATAGGGTAAGTTCTTCTTTTTCTGCTAATCCAAATTTTGATAGTATGAAAATAAAAGTTACATTTTCACTTACGGATACTAAGAATGTAGCTTCCGTGGTAAGAATTCAGCGTATTGGCATAGTTACCCAAGGTATGAAAGCATTACCGCCAAGTAAATCATACACGTATAAATTACGAAATTATAGTAATAATTATAGATATTCTGCGTATACTGATGAATTTGTTGGAAGAACTTTAGCACCAGATACCGATTTAATTGATTTTAAATTTCAGGTTTTTGGAAATTTAAGCGCGGAATTATCAGATAATTATATTGGGACACAAACTCCGCTTCAGCTTTATGTCAGTTTAAGCACAGAACCAATAAGTGCCCCAACATTAGAAGTTTATTCGGATAGTGTGGCCACATCCACTAATGTTGATCTTGAGCTTTTGTATAAAGACCCTAATGGCTATGATTTTACCTACTTATATAAGCCTTTGTTATCTAAGTGTGTAATTTATGATACTTTTAGGCATGACCAAACTATGTCCGGTGGTGCACTAATTGGCGGCTTAGTTTCTTCTGAAGATTCTATGATGCATGTTGATTGCCTGTGGAATAACTCGTTGAGTAATATTTCATTAGAATCCGATAATGATTTGTGGCCATACCCAAATACTGATTATCAATCAAGATTAAATATAACACAATTTACCCAGGGTGATTATAAAATTTATAATATTAATGGGTTATCCTCTGAATACAGGAATGTTCTCGGTAATCCGGATTCCATAATAGATAATTTTCTATATAATGATGGAAAACATGATTCACGATTTAGCATAGGGTTTATACTTAATCTTAACTCATGCCACACTGGAACTTCTGAATATAGATTTGCTAAAGGCGATTACTTATTTTCATGCCAATTCCAGGGTGTCGATGCTAACTACCCTGGGTATGGCAAATTAATTATTAGAATTAAAGGAAGTGCGTACCCATACGGAAATGATGATGGTGGGGATATAATTTTTACCAGGCACATCCCGGTGGATACTAATTGGTACTATGTCCATATATCTTATGATAAATACACGTATCCAAATACGGAAAAAACTTATATTGTAATAATTAATGAAAACGGCGATGAAATTACAGAGCCAGAATCCTCTTTGGAAACAGTATATGCACGGCGTGCCGTTGGCGCACATGAGGGGCTTGGTTGGAATAAATTAACCAATGTTAAATTGGGTGCCGTAAGTGGCGGCATGCAAAATAATTTAAAATTTAAGATTGATCAGTTTTATTTAACTTGTGATTATGTTTTAAAATCACACCTTATTAACACTTTTGGTTACTTATTTGGTTCTAGTGATCCTAATTTTTATACTTTTGGGTATGATAATATCAATAACAGGGTACAATTCCATATTAGTGCACATTTTCCAAAATTACTTGAGCTTCATGGAACACAGGATTCTATCCCAATCACATCAGAATATGTAGAAAAAGATGTTTTTGCCCTTATGGATTTTGCTATCCCTGACGGCACAATGGCTATAATGCTTGATACTTTTACACTAACTCAGGATAATATTAAAAACCCGACAGAGGAAGAGCCCTTATTAACTTACACAGAACAAAATAAAGTTTTTGTTGATTGCACCTCAGATGGCGCCCCGGTTTATCGTATTAGATTTTCTAATGATAAGGTAAATTGGGGTAATTGGTTACCGTTTACAAATCACGGGGTATATCCCTGGAATTTGACCCCATACGGGGATGATGACCTAAATCCGCAAGTTGTGAGGAATACCTATTTTCAGGCAATGACTATAACAGGTAATACTACAGATCCGTGGCTACAGGAGCATGGTGATTCCATTCTATATGATCCTGGTAGGAGATTAGGCACACTAAAAAGCTATAATTATGTCCCTGGTACTTCCGGGTGGATGCTCAATTTTAATGGAGAGTTAGAGGTAGGCACATCAATTGTGCGAGATATCACAATTGTTTTGGGCAAAACCTTAAATCCGCTTAAATTAGCGGAGACAAACATTGGCACACAAGTTGATTCAACATATACTAAAAATACTGGGTTTGGTAAAACATACACAGAAGTACCATATGGCGAAATTACTTTTCTTAAAAGTAGACCTATGCTGCTATTTAATGATCTTTATAGTGGATATGGTGAAGATCCTGGTTACGGGCAAGATGTTATCAACTATAATACACATATTGAGATTGATCTTGATGATAAAAATATAATTTATGTGCCAATAAGGCTGAATAACTTTTTAGGGATTATGAGATGGGACACAAAACAAGATAGCTATGCGTATAGCTATACTAGCGGATTACAAGTATCATCTACAATAGACGCATTTATGCAAACTCATATATGTTTAAGTAAAGAAAATATATATACCGGGGCTTATAATTATTTGCGGTGCATGGCAAAACCATCTTTTGGTTTTGTTATTAAACAATATGCGCTTTCATCCTCCGAATCCATTGCGGATATGAGGATGTTTAATAGCAGAAATGATGAATTAAGAATTGCTGTTTTAACCATTAATAAGGTTACTAGAGTTAGAAAGTTTCATATTTTTGACGGTGATTTACTCCTAAAATATAGCACAACATTACTCCCATTTTTTGATGAGGTGCGTGCTTACGCTGGTTCATCCTTCGACCAGGTAAGATACCATGTTGATACATTTGATATTAATAGGGATCTATTTGTGTATACTTGTGGGCCTAGCATATTTGGTAACGAACTAACTGATGACGGATTGCCCACAGGAGCTCTTATTGTGCATGATTTTGATAACATAAGAAGAGCTATTGTTGGTAACCCATCAATACTTGGTGATGGCCTAATAGGGGGGTTTGGTTCGTATGATAACGAGCCCTGGCATGATGTATTTGCTTCAGAAAGATTTAAACCGATGAATGGTGTATTCCTGATTGGAAATAATATTTTTGTTTATACTAAATTAGGTGACAGTATTTGTCAACAATCAATTCCGGATAGTGAACGATTTATTTCATATGGCACATATGGGCTATTATATTATGGTGGTGATAGGGTGGAACTAATTAATTTTGGCATTTATAGTGATAGAGTTTTTAAAGAAAGGATTTTTTTACCTGCTGCCGATGTACGACGCTCATTTATTCACAGGGTACCTAATTTAGGCGGCAGTAATTATAATAGTTATAGGGGTGAAAAATATAGGGGTGCTATAGAACCCCAAAACTGGGAGATACATAGGCCATATTATCCAGGAATTGGCAGTGATATGTTTAATATGGTAAATGAATATATGGGCATGGGTATGTGTAGGCCTACTTTAATTAATAATAGGCTTGTTACGGCGTTAACATTACCTACTTTTTTTGACGCTACTAATTTCTCTGATTATGGCTCAAGCTCTCTTTATAAGTTCAATATTATTGGGAATTCTTTAAGTGATCCTGAAATATATACAGTTCCTTCAATACGCCAAGGTGAAAATCCATCCTCAAACACAAGAATATTAGACATAAAGAATGATGGGCAATATACACATTATATGGCGGCCAGCGCCGAGGCCGGTTACAAAGTTAAACTATATTATAGGAGGGAGTTAGCCTAGTAGAAAAGGTTTTGCTTCTCTAGTTCCATTTGGGGTTACTGCAATAAACTCTACATTTCTTCTAAATTCATCAAGTGTCCTAGCACCAACATAGGACATTGATGACCGAATGCCATTCATAACCTCGGTAACAATTCTTTCACAAGTACCTTTATATGGTATAAGTTTTGAATTTCCTTCAATATTCGTTGTTTCTTGCCCATTCTGGTGCTTGCCAGCGTAAGATGCAGAGCCCATATATTGTTTGTAAAGTGTGGGATTAAGCCAATCTCCACTTTTCATTAGGTGGAGTGGAGTTTCCTTTGTGCCAGCAAAAAAGTTACCAGACATGACCATATCAGCCCCGGCTGCTATGGCCTTTGCGGCATCGCCAGGTGTTTCCATACCCCCGTCGGCCATAATATCAACGTTGCTAAATCTGGAGCCTTTGATAGCTTCGTAGACCTCAACTATAGAGGATAACTGAGGTGTGCCTACCCCGGTACGAATTCGTGTTTCGCAAAGGCTGCCACAGCCAACTCCGACCTTCACAGCGTCAGCCCCGGCATTTGCCAAGAAAAAAGCACCTTTGGCTGTTGCAATGTTTCCTGCCAATATTTTTATATCACTGTTATAATTTTTTATGGTCTCTATGGCTTTTGCAACTTTTATATGGTGTCCGTGAGCAACATCAATCGTAATGAATTCAGGTGAACAAACAGCAAAAATATTTTTAATATCTTCGTCAACATTATTTACACCTATAGATGCGGCATACCTTGTATCCCCATCTAAGTTATGTAGAGTAAAAAGGTAATCATTAAACCTATGCATTATCCCTATGCCACCCATATTTGACATCTTTTTGAGCATATCATATCCCGCAATAGAGGACATATTTGCCGGGACAAGCGGTATAGAATACGTTCTTCCACAAAATGTTGTATCTAAATTACACTCAGATCTAGAATTAATATCGCTATATGCAGGTTTTATAAACATATCGTTGAATGTATAATTTATCTTTGGCATAAAAATCTCCTAGTGTTTTTGCGTGCGGCATCTTCACGTCACGAAAGACAAGCCCAAATTTTTTTTTTATTTTATATTACAAAACTTATTTTTTTGCATTAGATTTATAATACAATTTCATTGTTTCGGGGACTATTTGTGTTATAATGTTTTCTATTTCTCTTGCATATTCCTGTATTTCTAGCTGTGCATGTGGGTGATTACGTAACTTTAAAAATTTTATTAAGTTACTTAAGTCAACTTTTGCCACCATTTCAACCATCATATTCTGCGGCAATACCATACGCGCCTGTTCCCTGCATACACCTTCATCAATCATTTTATTATAAATGGTAATGGAATTTCTAATATGCTTTCTAATTAGCTTATTAAGATCATTATTTTTGTTTTTACTTAAAGTTTCACAAGATGATGCTTGTTTATTTTCTTTTGATTGGAATCTAAGCTCTGCCGGTATATGAAAGTCTAAATTATTGCTTGTGTATCTCCTGCTTACTTCATTATATGACCATGTTCTATGCCTTTGCCATTGCCGAACGACAAACAAAGGGGCTTTAACAGCAAATTTAAATTCGACCATTTCAAATGGTGAGGTATGTTTGTTATCCCACATATATCTAAGAAGCTTTCTGTCTTTATCACTAAATTCCTTTGATTCTGTATCAAATGATTTTCTCGCTGCGTTAACTATAGCTAGGTCATCACCCATGCTTTCTAGCAATTCTACATAACCATTCCCTAACACTTTCATCACTATTAATCCTTTATTTCATAGCTTAGTATATAAGATTTTCCTGATTCAATAAATGCTTGACCAAGGCTAATCTTTTTGTAACCTACCGACATATAAACACCATTATAATCTCCTAAAAGAATACCTCCCTTTACTTTTATATCGTCCAGAAATTTCTGATACCAAGCTCTTGTATCCGGATCATACAGTATGTCCCAACGAGATACTTTTATGTTATCATTATTAGGAAATATTACGGAACCAACTTTAAACCCTGTACTTTTATCTTTTGCCATATATAGTTCCATAGTCAGGGGGTCATGCTTTATTGTATAGGAATAGGTACCTTGTGGGTGCCACAATGTTAAGTATAACCCTACCCCATTCTTTTTTTCACTTATGGTATATCTTATGGTATCCTTTTGTGTGACAATAATTTGTGCCTGTCCTGAATTTTGCAAGGAATCAATTTGGATGCCCAATATACTTACTTCATTTATTTTTGCATTTAATTCTTTTTCTAATATTTTTATAGTATTTTTTTGCTTATCGGTTACATACCCAGATTCCTTTAGATTTGATTCTAAATAGGCAAGTTTAGTTGTATATTTACCAATTTTTTCATTATATTTAGTTTCTATTTTTTCTGTTTTTGCTTTTTCATTATTTAATTGCACTGCTATATCTGATAGTTTATTTTTATAATAACATTGAGTACCATAAAAAATGAAACCAATAATTACTATAAGAAATGAAGCATTTCTTACAAAATTCCTTATATTAGAAAACATTATTTTTTACCTTTCGCGTCCCAAAGTAAATCTGGGTATTCTATGTTGCAGTCCACATGTGTTAATATATCCATATCATTTTGTATTAATGGGGTATTTCGTATCTCCGAAAAGATAGAAAAATCACCAAATGGCTTTTTAAGGAAAGCCTCAGATATTTTTACTGACCTTTCTATTGATCTATCACCGTATAATTTTGAAAATCTATCCCCAAGTTTTTTCTTTTTTTCTTCTGTTGAGACAAACATATCTATGAATTTACTCCCCCAACAAATATTACTACTATCCCTAAATGTGTTAACTCTTATTTTTGCGTCATAGTTCATTAATTTTTTTGAGCTTCTTATTTTCCAGTATCCCCTATTATTCCATTTGTTGGCCAGCCATATTTTGCTCTGCTTTTGTGTGTATGATAAAATATTGTGGTTCCTTGTCAGATCCCTTTTTCCTAATTCGAATGCCGTATTTTTTTCTTTACCTACCCTGGTAAGCAACCCTGCGTGATGAATCATCCTGCTGAAAAAGTCATATTCAAATGTTCTATACATAAGCGATTCGTCAAACGGACCCGTATCTAAAACAGCTTCCCTACTTAAGCATGTTCCCCTTACTAAGACATCATCAGCATACCACATTTTTGTTAACGTTGGCGGTTTATTGGCGCTAAACAATGGGTGAGTTGAAAATGTTGTCGCCCCAATTAAACTCGGGTCATGCGCATGATTTCTTAACCACATATGGTATTCCAAAAAATTTTGTGTTAAGATAAAGTCATCTTCATGCATCAATATTAAATAATCTGCGCCGGACATAATCATAGAGTGCAACGCATAATTGTATGCCCTTGGTTCTGTGCTATTAACAGTATTTGTGTGCACTAATTTAATACTTATATTTGGGTATTTAGTTTCATATTCTTTTTTAAACTTTTCACTTCTTATATGAAGCGCTTTATACCCAACCTGTATTGGATGAACTTCTATTTCACTTATATCAGTATTTTGTAAATTAAGCTTATTGATACGCGAAAGACAAGTATCAAGAACATCTGTTTTTTTGTCTTCGCCGCAAAGTATCCCGAAGGCAACTTTTTTAATAGGGCTAATATCTATAGGTTGCATTTAAACATCCTTTCAACCGGCAGCTCATTTCGTTTCTCTAAATCTAATAGTTTCATGAAAGATTCACATATTTGTTCAACAGATATACTCCCCATTACTCTACAAAATATATCCTTGCCATATTGTGGGAATTCACCATTATTCGTACATAAATGATACGGCAAGCCATCTTGAGTATTTGGCGGTGTGTGATACGCACACGGTGCATTTGGGCAAACAGATTGGTTCTGTAGGCTTATGTTATTTTGGTTATAAATAGTTCTCCATTCTGCGCTAAACGGCCCATAAATAGTAACACTCGGTACAGCTAATGCTGCCGCTAAATGCGCTAATGAAGAATCAATTCCAATTAACCCAGGTGATAACGCTAATACAGCAGCAGATTCCCTATATGTAGTTACCCCGGCTAAGTTAACATATTTTAATGGTTTATTCCTTGGGAAACTAAATTTATTTGCTAATGATATTTCGTGATCAATCAAATGTTTATAATTTGGGTGTGTAAGTATAGCAATTTTGTACCCTGTTTCTTGCTGTAAGGTATACATTACCTTTATCATTTTGTCATAAGGATAGTCTCTTAGTTTACTTGAGCTTTTCCATTGAAAACATATATATGGTTCTCTAAATATATTAAGACCTGTTTCTGATCTTACTCTATTCTTAGCCGAATTTATTTCTAAATCTGTTATATAATATCTTGGTCTTTTAAACTCAGTTGGCATATCATATATACCAAGAGTAAACGCAAAAACATCAATAGAGCAATATTGACTTTTAGTTTTAAAGCTTTCAATAGTCCCCTCAAAAATTCCAGCATAATCATGTTTTAAAACAAAATTTAAACTGACTGGCAAAGAAAAGCTATTTGTATACTTGTCTATGTTGGGGTTATTCTTCCACACATCTATAAAGCGGTTGCTGGTAGCAACAGAAATCTTACATGTAGGATACTTTGTTTTTAGATATTCTACTATAGGAGTTATAAATAGGAGATCCCCAAAACCGCCTGTTCTCCAAATAGCTATTGATTTGTTATCTAAATTTTGCCCTATATATGGCTTGTAATATTTTTCAAATATTTCATATTTTTGCACACACGATTTATGCTGATGTGCAATGCTTTGTGCTATAGGGTCTGCCATCACATACGGAACGTATCGTTTCATATGCAACTCCCCCATGTCAATATTTCTAGATAGCTGAAGAACCTTCATGTATTGATCTCCATTTCAGTATTGTTGCTACTGCCTCATCACCCTTGTAATCATTCATCCCTTTTACTAAATCTGTTAGTGTTCTGCTACTGCCACAACCAAAACAATAATATGTATTTGAATCCAGGTAGATCGTAAAAGATCCTACAGTATCATTATGGTTAGGTAGTGGGCACTTTAATTTAACCCTATTCTCGTGTTCAACGAATTCCATATTTGGGAAAGTATACTTTAAGTAATCATATATGCTTATATCATTTGTAAGGGATTCAATAAACTTACACCTTGTAGCTTCTTTTTGTATTACTTTTTTCTTTCTCATTTGGTTTTTTGGGGGGCAGTATTTTTCAATTGATTTTATAATATCTTTTACTTGCCCACCATTTTTAAAGTAGTCGGTTATATCATTATACCTGTTTGGTAATTTGGCTTTGTATAGGTGTACATCTGGGCAATAATGTCTTATGTAACCGCCTAATACTTTTGTTGCTTTTTCTCCAGGAGAATCATTATCAAGCAATAAAATAATATGATCAAACAAATTTAATTGATAAATCATATCCAATGTTATGTTATTAACACCCAAAATCCCTAATGTAAACAGCCCCCTCTGGTGCATTATAATTGTGTCAAATTGTCCTTCACATATAAATGCATAATCATTTGAGTGTAACACTGGCCTATAGGCATAACGATTTTGTATCTTATCTGCGGCAAATAGTGTACTTATAGGAATTTTAGGCAAATTAATATACTTTGCTTTTGCAAACAATGTTCTGGCTGAAATATTTACAGTTTGGTTTCCCATATTAACCAATGGTATAGTTGCACCACAAAAAAAGTATTCTTTATTGTTTTTTATTATATTTAATTCTTCACCGTCTAGATTGTTTTCATACAGTTTCTTCTGTAGCTTCTTTAAATTACCTGCCGCACCTAATGTAAAATAATTTATTGTTTTTAATAGCAACCCCCTAGAATATAAGTACTCCAAGATTTGTGTGTCTTCTTGAAGTATTTCGTTATAGATTATTGCTACTTTGTCTAAGCTACACATACCGATCCCTTAAATTATTTCACATTGCCCACCGCTGCACGCAATCTCACCTTGTCTTACTGTATTATCTTCACTTTCCTTTATCTTTTTAAAGTCCACTTCTGTCAATGATTTCATCAGCTTATTGTACATATATTCAGAGCAGGCTTCAAAAGGCTGTTGCCTATAAGTTCCACCATTATATGGCAAAACACTTATCCCATTAAAATTTTTTCTATTTTTCCACAACCATTCCCTAACTATTTCCCATTCATCAATTACTTCACTGGTTTCATCGCATAGAAAAGGGTCACGAATGGTTACTGTTGCAGACACATTATTGATATTTGGCCCGCTACGATGCCCAGGAGTTACCCATTCATTATAATATTTAGATATTCGTTCCAAAAGAGATATTAATCCCGAAATATTTTGTGCATTCTCATCCTGTCTTATTATTGCCCCCGTTGGGGCTTTCTGCGGAACTGATAGTATTGCTGTTGTATGCGGGCTAAAATAATCGTCCTCAATAAGCTCAGGGTTATTCTTTAATAGATACCTATAAACTGCTTCCTCTTTATTAAGACGTATTCTGCGTATATAATATTTAGCAAACCAATCATGTATCCCAGAGGATGACCCAAGAACAATGCTTGATGTCCCGGCTGGCTTTACTGTAGTAGTTCTCTTTGCATGATTTATGCCAATAAGGTCTGCTACCCGTGCGTTCTCATCAAGGACTACTTTAGCTGCCTCCTTTAAATCTAATTTCTCCAATTTATTTGAGGCTATCCCTGTAAAAGATACTCCAATAAGTGCATCTTTTTCAGTTCTTTCTTTCCAAATACTTCTTAGATAATGAAAATCTGTATATGACGCTTGAAGTGTCCCTATAAAGGATGCTGCTTTTGCCCTTTTATTTAGATCTTCCTGTGACCTTATTGTTGAAGCATTAATTTCAGTAAGATTACAAAATGAATATGGTTTAAGAGAAATTTCCCCACATGGATTTGACAGCACATCTTTATCATTAGTAAAATATATCCCCGGTTCGCCAGACCCAGCATTTTGCGCGTAAGTAAAAACTTTAACAAAATCTTCTTTCTTAATTCTTGACCTAACTAAAACAACAGAATTGTTTGCTCTACCCCTCTGCGGATTTAATTCCCACCAATTACCTGTTTTTGCCGATAGCATTTCTTCATCATTGATAGAAAAGAAAGAAATTAAAGCAGCTCTCCTTATTCCGCCGGATAAAACAGCATCTGCTAAATGGCATAAAATATCATGACATTGTATCGGTGACAATCTCCCCGTAGTTACTTTAGCTTCTTCTAGTATACCCGTAACTTTAACAATACATTCTTTTAACGGCTGTGGACCTGGGGCTTTTCCACCACTCGTTATAAGGTGATCCCCTTTGTTTCGTATATCAGAAAAATCAAAATTAATTTGTGCACCACCAAAAAAATAAGACTTCATTAAAACCTTTATGGCGTCTGACCACCCACAAATTGAGTCACCCACTAAATATCGTCTGGATCTCTTTTTAGTTTCCTGTTTAATACTGGGTAATTGTGCCACATGATGTGGCTGTACAGAATAGCCAACACCACTACCCCCTAACAGCAAGAATATTGTTTCATGAAATGCCTCCCAAGAATCAATAGGAAGATAAGAGCAGTTATTTATTCTTGCCGGGTTTAATATTATTGGTTTACCACCAAACTGCAAACTACGCATTGATGGAAGAACCTCTTTATTATAAACAAAAGTATATGCTTCCTCTATTTCATCCTTTAAAAAAGGAAATTTTTTTAAGTGCATATCCTTATTACGTGATATAATTTCTGCCCATATCTCCCTCCTATTCTTTTCAGGCAGATAGCGTGCATATTTCATATATACAATCATATCAGAGAGGATTTGTGAAGATATTTCCATAGGCTACTCCTCGTATTCTTTATCTAATTCTTTTCTTATAAAATTTGTTATTTTTTTCATCCATTCTTGATTTGTTGCAAGAATATATATTTGTTTGCTCCCATTTTTTCGCTCATAGTGAAAAAAATTTTGCATATTTTCTGCTTTTGCGTCTTCTAGTGTTTGCAGGGCACGATGGTAAATTCCAGATTTAGGAAATTTTTTCCTTGTCTTAGCTTCTATCAATGTTTTATACTTAACTGGCATAATAACATCACCAGGACGTGGTTTTCCACTATCTGTACTGTTTATCTTACCGCTTCCAATGTTTCTTTTTGACGAAAACCATTTTGCTAATTCACGTTCAAAATCTTTCCAAACAGCCATTATATGAACTTTCTTAATGGGTCATCTAAATCTTTTAATGCTATAATTGCCCACCCTTCTAGATCTCTATCTGATTCCAGCATATCCCGAATATTAGAGAATTCAATAGGGGTAACTTCATTAATTTCTGGAAGGCTTTTTATTTGATTAATTAATTTTTCGGTTATAGTTGTTTGAACCTCAAATAGCACACCTAAATGAACTCTACCCACATCATTATGCTGATCATAAATAAAGCCACCAAAGTTAATTTTGTCAACCTTAAACAAATCTAACCCAGTTTCTTCCCTAGCTTCCCTTAATAAAGCAGCTTCACACTGTACAGGAATATCCTTTAATAAGGTATTTGACAATAATGAAGAATCATTTGGGTCAATATGACCGCCAAAAACTGGTGTCCACATTCCTGCTAACCGTGATTCTGTGTGCTTTTGTCTTCTTTGATATAGCAAAAATGTTTTATTTTTAGGGTCACTTATAATAAAGCAAGGAATTATTTGTTTGTATTCTACATGCTTTTCGGCATAATTTCTTTCTATAAAGAACCCCAAATTCTCAATAGTTTTAAAATAAAATTTTAAATTATCCGACGGGTAAGCAATCCCATTATTTTTGCTCGACATCATAACAATATCTTGCACATCTTCATAATAATTAACATAGCAGAATTTCATATATTGTACCCCCTAGAAAGGCAAATCATCATCTTCATTATTGTTTTTTACTTTTGTTTCTTTTGTGTTTCCTTGCTTCTCAAATTCAACTTGTGATATTTCCTCAAATACTTGTATTGGCTTTTTATTTATTAAGAATATGTCACCAAGTGCTCCGTTTCTTTGTTTGGCTATCATGCATTTAGTTTTTGTTTTTTCACTATTTTTTCTTTCTTTTGAAGAAGCATGAAGGAGGATAACAATATCTGCATCTTGCTCAATAGCTCCACTATCCCTTAAATCATGCAGTGCGGGTTCCCTACCTTCCCTTAAATGTGCCCTTGATAACTGAGATAATAAAAGTATTGGTATCCCCAAGCTAACCGCCTCTTTTTTTAATATTCGTGATACAGAGGCAACCATGTTATTCTGATTACTTTTTTCTGCTGGATTATTTATTAACTGAAGGTAATCTATAATAACAAAATCTAAACCATATTTTTGATGTGTCTTTCTTATACTCGCAATAATATCAAAAATATCTCCAGACAGATTGTCATCAAAAAATAAAGGACTATTCTTAATTTGATTAGCCGCCATTTTTAGCCGCTCAACATCTTGATTTGTTAATACCCCCAAGTCAAGCTTATAGCTATCTATTTTAGCTAAAGATGTAAGTAACCTTTCGATCAAACTTTCTTTATCCATTTCAAGAGAATAAATGAATGTATTTTTATTATTGTTTATAGCGGACATAGCACCAATATTTAATGCCATTTCTGTCTTTCCCGTCGATGGGGCAGCCGCTAATATAATGGAATTACAATTGTTAAACCCTCCCTTCTTTAAAAGCTTATTTAGCCCGTTATATGGGGTCACTATTACGTTATCATGTGATACTTCCTTTCCTGATTTCACTAAGTCATACGTTTCTAAATGTTCTTCTAGAACAGACGGGACAATATCACAAGCCCTAACCACAGAAACAGTTTTTAACGACTCAATAAGGGACACTTCTTTCCTAATATCATTAAGTACTTTTGATGGTAATTCTTCATCATTTTCGGCTATTAATTTTGACCCAAGTTTTTTGTGTATTTTCTCAAGGTTTCTTGCAATAAGGCATTCTTCTAATATTTTATAAAAAGCCCCAAAAAAATCAGAAGATTTATTTCTTAGTTTTATTTCTCTAAGTTTCTGCTGCTCCCCTTTATTATTTGATATTGTAGATATTTCTATAGGATTGTCATTTAGTGCAAGATCAAACATATTATTAAAGATTTTTATGTGAAAAGGGTCAAAAAACAAATTATGTTTTAATTTATCCATGTGCTCTAAAAGTGTATTTGGCTCATTTAGAATAATTGAAAGTATATCCCTTTCCGCCTCAAAATTACAATTATTCATTGCTTAATATATCCTTCAGTATATTGTCCAAGTATTCCCTATTATTTTTTGAAACAACGTTGAATTTTGATTTATTTGAGCACACATTTGAGAGGTATAATATTGTTATTTTTGCAGTAATATCATTCAATTCTTTTACATAATAGCCATCATTTTTAATTAATTCTATTGCTTGTTTTATATTATCATTCCCACATTTTTTTGCCACGGAAGATAGCAAACCACTAATATACTCAGAAGGTGTTATCCAGCCTAACTGAATTAATTTAAACCTTATTCTTGCCGTTTCCGGATTAAGACGCATCTTCGGATGCTTTCCTGGCACTATTCTTTTTTACCTGTGCTTGTTTTTTAGTCGCTGATGTTTCGGCATCTGTTTCCGGTTTTTCCTCTTCTTTAGGTGGGCTCAAAAAATTATTAATAGTGATTTCTATTAACTTCCAATCTTCAGAGGATACAGTTTCCATTTTTAAATATGCTTTCTTTGTTATTTTTGCAATAAGCTTAAGTCTTAGGCTATCCGTTGGTTCCTTATTTGTTGACTTAATATACTTATCAACAAGAGATAAAACTTGATTCCTCCAATATCTATAAGAAAGCATTTGGTTATCTATTTGACCCCTAAACGCAGCATTGCCAAGGCCTAAATAACTCATGATTTTCTTTAATGCATCAGTTTGCGCCCCTTTTAGTGTGTCACCAAGATTATTATTAACAAGGGGACAACTGCCAAAACTTTCCCGATAAATTATAGGGTTGCCATCAGGCCCGTAAATATTAAATGCCATACGAATAAAAGCAACCGTTTTTTCTCTGCTAGACCCCTTGTACGAAAATTCTGTTTTATATACAGTATAATATGTTTTTTTGTCTGTTGTTTCTTCTATAGGGAGAAGTTTGCAATCCCAACTACAACTATTTTCAACTGTAGTCTTATTCAGAATATCTATTAAATAGCCTATTTTATAACCTTCAGTTTTTGCCCCCTGATCTTTGATTTGAACAGCATCAACAGGAATTTCTTTTGAAAAGTCTTCCATTAACTTTTTTTTTATTTCATAAGTTTCCATATCTATCCCTTTCGTGCCTTTAATGAATCCTGTTAATTTTTTAACAATCACGTCACGGTTAAAATTTTAACAGATGCCGTTAAATTTTTAACAGGCTGCCAAATAAAAAAAAATAGATGCCAATTATGGCGAGTTACCACTATACGAATAAGAATTCTTTACCTCAACGTATAAATTTATATAAGTATAATAACACATATTTGTTCCTTCATACAAAGCAAAAATCGTGCCAAGTTTAGGAAATAACCTCAATACCTTGTGCTGGATGTACCCTATATTTTTTGAAGTCATACATTTCGCAAACCATAGAGTAGTCCTTTGTATTAACCCATAGGTCACGTAAAGTACCCGTGATATGTTTTAGGTCTTTGCCAATTTTAGTATAAAAACTAACTTCCGCACCCTCAAAATGAAGGCGAAACATATCAGTCAACTCTTTTGCTACCTCAGCTTCTGACTTTTTAACTGCATCAAAAATTATGGCCTTGATATCATAAGTCATTTTGATTACCACCTTTACTTGTCATGAATTGATGTTATCACTGTTAACGGATTTGCTGCACGGGGGCATCAACTTCCCATTATTCCTCATTTTCTTCCTAGTCTTCTTCTACCTCTTCGTTGTCTTCAGGGCAATAATGCCACAATTCTTGTAATCTTATCCCGGATAATCGCACAAAATTCCAGGCTTTAGCTCTCTCTTTTTCTTCATAACCTGAAGTTACAATACTATATAACCAATTAGATACATGATCTGGTGTGTTTCTTAAAAGGAAAATTTTAAAATCAGTGTACTTATTATCACTTTCATCATACATAGCTTTTGCTATTTTGTGTAAATAAGATTCGCTATCATCACCTGTTAATGCGAACAGATATGTGGAATCGCAAACTAATGCTAAATATTTAGGTTGTGGCATTTAATTACATCCCAATCTATATTTTAATCCATTTTCCGAAAGTGATTTTCCCCGCGTTCCGTTACTTATTAGTAACCCCAAATTAAATAACGTTGGGAATATTTCATATTGTATTGTTTCTTTTGATATGTTTAATGTAGTCGCCAATGAGTTTATTCCTGTTGGTTTATTTTGATTATTTTGAAAATATAATACAATTTTACGTGCAGATTGGTTTAACCCATTTTTATCTATTCCTAATAAATCACATATATAATCAACATGGTCTAATGTTAACTCGGCTATATTATTTGCATCTTTATAAGCTGAAATATTATCAGATAATGATTTTGCTATTCTAGGGACTCCGCATGATCTTTTGGCTAATTCTAAGGCTATATCTTTTTGTATATTTTTAAAATCTATAATAATATCTGCAATATCATTTATATTGTATGTTGACAGTGTTAATTTTACTTTAAATCTATCGCGGAAAGGTGCAGCCATCATTCCAGAATCTGTTGTAGCCCCAATTACTGTAAATTTTGGCAATTCTAAGACTGAGCCGCCAACATCAATATAAAAATCCTGCATTGCGGAATAAAGATAAATGGCCGCGGATTCCCGCAATCTATGAATTTCGTCTATAAATAGAACATCACCTTCTCCAATTTTTGGCCCAAAATTACTATCAAACAAAAAATTGATAACTGAATCTTTATCCTTAAAGGTTGAGGGTGTAGTAATATACAAATTAGTGTCTACTGCATTTGCAGTGCACATTGCCAAAGTTGTTTTACCTGTACCTCCTGGCCCATCTAAAAGTATATGCGGCGTAACCTTTCCCGTTTTTTTAGCCGCCAAAATATGCATACGTAATAATTCTACAACATTTTGCTGTCCTATAAACGATGTAAAAGTAACAGGTGAATCTATCATCTGAGGGGTTACCTTTTTTTGCTCTTGTGGTTCAAAATTATAATCATCTTGATAATCGGCTTCTATATTATTAGCAGTAACCTTATACGTTAGCAAGGTATGTAAAATTGGTATACCTATAACCACAAAGATAACAATTATCCATAGCATATTTATCCCTTAAGCACAACATGTTATATTTTGTGATAATCTTGGCCTTTTGCATATTTCACATGTATTATAATCACCAAAATTAAAATTATTACTACCCTTAAGGTTAAGGGTCATATTATGTATAAATACCATAAAATCAGCATGTTTTAATGTAATTATAATGCATGATCTTTCTTCTCTAGGGTTATATATAAGTTTATACTTACAATTAGTTAAGTAAGTACCATACTTTTTTAGTATCCCGAGATCGTATGTTTCAGCTTTTTCTAGATTATTTATATAGGTTCCCAATATTTGTTTATTCTCTTCTGTATTAGTAATATGAAAATATTGGTATGTCTTATTTAGTATTTCTTCAATACTTTCGTCAGACAGCGGAAGTGCTGCATACTTCCCAATAAAATTTATAACAGAGGTGAAATACATATCTAATTGATCCCGTATAAAAAAATTAAACCAAATATTATGTATACCACCCTTTGGTGCTAACGCAATATTAGGCGCGGTTTTTTGCTGAGACGAGTAACAAACATAGAGGGTATCTTTTCCGCATACCGGGCAATAAACGCTAATATTATCACCAATATAAAAAGGATCTTTATGTTGAGTTCCGCAGTGTGGGCATATTACCCGTGCAGAAATCTGATCCTTATAATTATCCAGTTTAAGACCAAAAGCAACAGGATACCCAATAAAACGAATACTATCAAAGTAAAGCATAATTCACGCCCTTTGCCTAAAACACATGATTTACATTAACAATACGGATAAAGCGCCTATACTCCGTGTCCTTTACCGTAGACACCATTTTTCTTAAATCCTTGTGTTTGTACCCCTGTACAGGTGATACTACTGGTGCTATAATTTGATTACCTTTGAACACATCGTAATACCCATCAGATATAAATTCTATGCCCCAATAAGAAAAAACATCTTCAAATGTAGAGAAATATGTCTCATATGGTTTATCTTCTAATGCCATTTCAAATAATTTATCAATATACTCCTTATATAAATAATAGAAAGAACACTTATACTGTATAAATTTATATGCAAACTTTGTTAGGGTTTTTAGATATTCTTTATCTCCAAGTTTATTCTCATGTAATACCACATCAGTAAGATCAGTATAATTAATATTATTTGCTAGGACTTCATGGGCAATCGCTTTTGCGACAGCGAATGCCCCAAGATAAACATCTTTATTATCTATGCAACTTGGCAACGATTTATATTCTACCCCATATGGCTTATCCTCATAATCTGATGGATTACCGTAGAAACCACAAGTTGCCCTAACATGATGGGCAAACGGAGACTCAAATCTTTTTATAACAGGGAGCAACAATAAATCAAGAAAAGAAATTAATTTAGTTTTAATTGTAGTAGAGCTACAAATAAAACTATTACCAAAATGTATGTGCAACCCGATTGATTCATACATGGATTTATGGCGTTTCATAATCTCATATGCCCCTAATCCATAGGGGTATATATTAGGGATATTAGATACCGAATCATTATCTTGCCTATAGCCAATGTATGACAAACACATTTCAAGAACAGTTCTTGTGGTATCTTCAATAAGGCTAACATCATATACGGGGGATATGCGTAACTCTCCTTGCGATGCCCTTCCGTCAGTACCAAAAATCCCATTTTTACAGAATATTCGTTCAGCAGAAAAGAATTCTGTGTTAAAGTTACCGCTGAAGGATACTCCTTTTGAAAACCAAAGAACCTCTATATCACTACCTAAAGAAATATCACCATTAGCCGCTATATTTTTAACAATAGTTTCTTTTACGGTTTCCGGGTTTACTTTGGAATCTTTGGCTTTTTTTAGCGTATTAAAGAACATTTGTAACCTCATCATAAGCAAAATCACAAAGGTATACGTTTAAGTTTCCAACTAACCCTTCTGTTGATAACCCATATTTATTGGAAACAAAATGATTATCCAAGTTTTCGGGGCATACTGATGGGGATACTTGCGCACAATTAATAATTTTTGATAATAAGAAATTTCTTGACGATTTATTAGTTGAGGTTAAAAACATATAGTAAGCATTATGTTTCCCAGGGCACACATGCGGTAAATAATAAGAAACAATATGTTTAACTGTGTTACTTTGTGTATCTTGAATAACGTGTGTTTTATAATCACCTATAATAGCTAAGTATACTATTAGTGCAATATAATTAATACAAAATATTTTATAGTGACCAATTTCACATACGGGTTGTATCCCCTTCTTTATAAAGACATCCATAACTTTTAATATGTTGTCTGTATATGATGTATCACCAATAAAAATATTACAGGATACGTTGCATGCACAATTATCTCTGTCTGTATTTACTCCATAAAAACTAAGTATAGATGCTTGGCTTTCTGGCATATAAAACACAGGATTTTTAATTAAAGATTTCATCTTTGTTTTTCTGTATTCAGTAATATCAGTATTTAGTAATACTCTAAGTTTTCTAAGCTCAAAATTTATCCAATCATATAATGGTGATATGTCTAGAATAGGGGATCTGTATTTGCTAAAATGTGCCCACCCAGGCCAAGATAACGGCTTAGTTACAACCTCTCCTGTCACACTGTTTAAAAAAGGTATCTCTATATCAAAATATCCTTTATATCTTTTCTTTATGGCAGTGGGGTTGCCATTTAAGTGCTGTATAAATTCCTGCTCATCAAGAAACCCGCATGAAATCCCATTATTACTATGGGTATATTCATATGCAACATCTTCTGCAAATTTAAAAATACTTGGGTAATGCATTTATTAATCAACCCCCTTTATTGGTGAAGCCACTTTATATAAGTTAACATGTTTGTTTTCCCTAATCATTCTCCCTACAAGATACATTCTATCAAGCCAGGAATAAACGCAGTCCTTATAAAAATGGTTAAACTTTGTATCCAATAAATCAACAAAATCAGAAATCCAAAGATTATCAGTGTATTTATCAGATTTAACCCCACAATTTAATCTAATTGCATTCTTTTGAGTTTCCCTATAAAGGTAGAATTCATTTTGCATATTATACGATATTTTTGACAAGCTACCAGACATCATCTGCAATACTGTTTTTTCAATTTGTGGGAGTCTTAAGTTTTCTTTTTCCTCATCAACAAAGCTATTGCTTACGTTTTCAAGAACATTATATAAATACTTAGTTTTTTGCTCAATTATAGAGTTTCTTTTTTTACCTACTGTTATTAATTCTACTGCCCTAGTGCAACATTCTGATATAGCTAATAATCTTGTAATAAATTTATATGTATCTATAGGCATGTTTATTTTATTGCTTGAAATAAGTTCGCTAATATCATAACTATAGCTACACGGTATACTCTTAATTTTTTCATAATAAAAGGGTAATAACTGATGTATAGGTGTTTCTAATGCGTATGCTATGTCTTTTGTGTTTTCTATCGTTTTTATTTCTTGTGTTAGTATGTTAGTATGTATGTATGCCGCTTTTACTTTATCATGTATTTCGCTAAAGTTACTTTTTTGATCTTTAGGGCACAAGCAACATGCAAGAATTTTATCTGCCATTACCCCATGTTTTAAGTGTGTATGAGTTGCATAAAAAGTAACTTTAGTTGCAAATATCATTAAGTTAAGCAACAGTTGGGTTTCAATACCACTTGTGCCAAACAAACACTTGCCTACAAGGTAATTAAACCTAGTCTTTTCTGGTGAATTAAGGTAATTATCAGCTAACGCATTACCACGCATATCGGAAAAGTTAATAAAAGAACCTAATCGTGAAACATTAACGTGCAAATGATTTAAATATTTGTTACCCGAGTTATAATTTTTTATAAAAGAAAGTAAAATATCGCAATATTCAGTGCCCCACCGTTTCACACTAGTAGATAAGTTATTTGAGTCAAACGTAGATGATATTGAGGAATACTTAATTTTTGTACATCTTCCATGGTTTGCAAACCCTATGCTAATCTTTCTCTTTTCTTCTTTTGGGCAAGTTAACTGTCTTGCTACAGGGGTAATTTTATGATAAACATTAGAACGCTTACTAAGCTTAAGTAGCAAATCGCTTTGCTTCTTATTTAATATTTTTAATCCAATATCAAGTGTCTCAACAATTTCCCCATGTTTAACCGCATAAATTACTCCTGGCTCAGCTGTCAGAACTTCATATTTAATAGAAGTCCCTTCCCATGCTTTTTTAATTAATTCCCATGTTTCTTCTAAAACAGAGCCAAAGCAAAATAATTTTTTATCAACAACTATAAAATCAAGCGGCCTTGCCCCATTAGTAACTATGTATAATTTTTCAACGTCGCTTTTTTCAACAAATGCTAAAGCAAAAGCACCTTCTAATAGCTTTAGCCCCTCAAGACCAAATTTGTCAAGTAACAAATAAATACATTCTGAATCCGTTGCGCCTTTTTGCAAAATATTAAAATACTGTTTTAATATCTCGTGGTTATGTAACGTACCGTTATGCATTCCTATATATTTTTTGGTTTCAAAGGGGTGCATATTATTGGTGTTAGTATGCGAACCAATAGTAGCATGCCTATTATGCCCCAAGCAACTTATTGGATTATCCGGCATCCAAACCATATTTGCTGCATATGTACCTGAAATTGGAGACTTAACTATTTGGGTTACTTTTTCTGCTATATATAGGATACCAGTTGAATGTTTACCCCGCTTTGTATTTTCATTTAAAAGACTTTTAAATAAGGAAGTTCCAAGATCAATAGTCGCCTTATCTTTGCTACAAAAATTAACACCAGATATTCCGCACATAAGTATTCCTTTTAGGATTTGTACTCAGCTAAAAAGTTATTACATTCCGTACACAAATGATAAATGGTATCAGTATCCGGATTACTAAAAGTATTTCTTGATGTATAATGCTTATTGCAGCCCAATCCTATTTCACCTGTTGGTTCTAAGCGAGGCATAAGTTTGCTATCCATTACGATATAAGATACATAATAAGTTATATGTATACCAAATAACACAATGTACAAACTATTACTTAAAGAAAATTCTGGGGATAGGAATACATCAGGTTTATCATTGGTGACAAACTGCCAAACTTCACTTGGCATCGTAAATGTCAATCTTTCCGTATAGCCTAATATTTCTTTGCAAAATATCTTCTTTGCTTTTTCTCTAATTTTATTTTTAACTGTAGTCGGAAATTCTTCCAGATGTTTAATCTTACCATCAGCCATTATTTCTTCAACGTAGGGTAAAAATATTCCACCACATTCTTCCCGAATAATACTCCAATTGTAAAAAAGTAACCTTGCGTAATCTTCTTCGCTCAGATCACCAAAAGTTTCTAGTTTACTGTCAATAAGGCTAAATATTGCGGGGCAACTTAAAAGATTTATGTCTAATTCTGATATTTGTTCTGGATTCTTGTTTTTTTTGTTATTATTTACTTTTGCAATGGCTATGCTAGTATTATTGTTTTTTGCTTTTGTATCTTTATTTGTGGTTGATTTGTTTCCTTTGTTATAGCTATATCCACCATATTGAGTATCGTATATATCACCATAACCATACTCATCGTCCCAGCATAACTGCGAAGCTCCCAACCTATTGTGTAACCCCCTATTAAATTCGGGAATTATCTGTTTGTATTCGCCATGAGTTACAATTGATAAATCACTACTTATTTCGTATAATATATACTGTTTGGGGTCATATATTTTAGTGTTTTCTTTAACTATTTCCGATTTTGCAAAATAACTTGCGACACTAGCAAAATATATGGCATCATCTACAACACAAGCACTTAATGGGGATTTACCATTCGTTGTCAAAAATATCCTTCCTGATGGCTTATGTGCAAAAGCTAATGACCAACTTCCAGAAAATTCCTCTAGACTATCTTTTATAATTTGTGGAAGTGTTAACCCAACAAATAATTGGCTTTTTTTGCTGTCTTGCTTATATTCAAACATTCTAACAAAATATTCTGTATCACATTGTGACAACGTTTGGAGTTTTATTGATTTGTTTTCTAAATTACACATGCCATTATGAATTAGCACCCAATTTTGCGTTTCGTGTGGATGATTATTAATATTTTGTTCTGGGTGCCCACCAGTACTTGCCCTAGTGTGCCCAAATATTGCATGTATGCCTTCCCTATACGGAATAATCGGGGTAACTATGGAAGAAATTCCTGGCGTCTTAAATATATGGGTATTTCCATTATTCATAAGAATAGCAACACCCGTTGCTTGCCTACCTCTATCCTCAGCACAAATAAGCATTCTCTGAAATTTGATAAACTCATCTTCACAAATATGTTGTCCGTCTTTTTTAATAATTCCAACAATTCCACACATATTATCTCCAGGGTATTTGTTTAAACTCATCTTCTGGCATGGAGCGGATAATTTTTGCTGCACCTATTAAATCTAAGATGAATAGATCAATAAAACCCAATATTTCATCCTTATTATCAGGATTTATATTTAACTTGTTTGCTTCGTGTTTTACCCATGGGATAACAAGGGGAGCTTCCCCTACATTTGCAAATTCACCTATCCTAAATAGTTTGGCAGCCTTTTTCATATTATGTCACAATTTTATTTAGTTTTGTGATTCTGCTTTCCGGTATTCTTTTTTTCTTTATATTTTTTTGATGTTTTATGGTATTTTCAACAATTTGGCAATAACTACATAAGTATTTTCCGTAATATAAGGATGTGTTTGCACGACATCCACATGATATGCATTCATCATGGTGCAGCGGCTCAAAAATATTATAAGATGAATGCGTTTCTTTTAAAGCCTCTGTGGAAATTAAATTATGCTTTTGTACGTTAAATAAATTACATATATCTAATTTTGTTTTTCCTACTTTTCTGTCTTTTAATAACTTACAAATATCTTTGTTAGTAACAAATTTAGTATACCCTATATCGGATATAAGTATGCGATCCATTTCTTTAAAGAAGTCGCCCGTAATATTACTTTCGTTAGCTACAGAAATATGACGTATCCATGATTTTAACCCACAAATTGCATCTCTAGGCAGGTACTCAGAAAGGTTATTCACCCAGGTATTTGCGTGCGATCTACAAATTATGTCATACATTCCGAATACGGATTTAGTTTTTTGTAGATCTTGTATCATAGTAACACCTAAGTGTATATAGTTTTGGTCAATTTTTTTAAAATTAATATGGTTTAATGTTGCACTATATGCATAACTACATAAAGCTTTTATAAATTCTGTTTTCAACCCTATTGCAACGGATGACATGCAAGAATCCATACCACGCCATTCTAAGTGTGCACTCCTGGGCGTAAACGATATAATCCTCAATAAACTACCCCTACCAAGATTCGGTATATTATTTTGGTATGCATCAAAGCACCACAAATCATCCGTAAAGTACTTTTTTCCCCTTTTAAGCCCAAACCCATAAACCGTATTTCTTCTACCAGACGGGCATAAGGAGTCAAAAAAAGTAAGGGCTAGATATGCTTTTTGAAAGGTATAATGGATATTATGCCATAATAAGTTAATATCTACTTCTCTAAGATCATTTTGTAAAAAACTAAAATGAAAATGCGTGCTTGCCCCATGTTTAACATACCATTTAGGGTTGTTTCGAATATTTTTACAAAATTCGTTAAACATAGAAAATACCAAATACATATTGGTGTTTTTAACAATCTTACTGATGGATTCTATGCCACCCCCATCTCGACAATTTTTTGAAATAATATCTTTGCTATATTTTATAGTATCTGTACCTGTTTCGAATTCATAACCAAAATTCATACTTAATTGTTTTGGGTTTTTTATTTTTATAAATTTTTGTGTACTTTTATTAAAAGTCATATACACATTATGCGATGTATACAACATAAAGTTTAAAAATAATATTTTATATAGTATTTTTGCCTGTTTTTGTGACTGTATAATAAATAAAGAATCATTGGTAAAAATTTTTGTGTTTATTGGCAAATTCTTACTGATACGCTGTGGAATCCAAGTATTACCTGGTGGCAAGTTACAGATATAACCCCCATTGTTTTGCAGTGTTACGTATATTTGTTCCCTATTAAATATAGTATGCAGATTATCTTCAGGAGACCTGTAATATACTTGTTTATCTATATGGTATACTATTACTGTGTTATGAAGCAACAAAATGATATTTTTGAAACCCTCACTAAGCAATAATCCCAAATCTCTTTTTAAGACAATATCACGTTTTCTTCCTTTATTTTTCCATTTTATTGTGGAATAATTTACCATAACTGGGCTAAATTGGTTATTATATGTATTTTTAATATCAGCGCAATTAATTCTAATTGTAACCTTTTGATTACTATCAAGGGTCAGATGAACTTTTTCTATTCTTGGAAAAATATCTTTATTAGAAATAATAGAAATATTATTGCGATACGCCATGTCAAGAACATTAATAAAATCACTTTCTGATAATTCAACAACAGACTCATTACAAGGCTTAAATGTAATTTTATTTGTTACTAGTAATTTTCTTATATATCTATTTATAATAAGCATTCTATATTTTTTAATTCCATATGGTATGATATAGGATATTCTTTCCGGTATGTAATAATTTTCTTCAAACTTCGTTAACTTATCGGATTCCATATATTTAAGTGTCGGAATAACAGATTTAAACCTATTCTTAAAAATAAAGTTGTGTGGTACATTTGTATATAATTCCATTTTTTCTACATCTCTTTCAACTTATTTTTTAGACTATTTATGGTATACTTTGCCATCACACACTGTATAGGTAACCATTCTGCTTTACCGCAGGATACCCATAAATCTTCATTCATATGAACAAGATGCATCAACTCAATAATAAATCTGCGTAATTCGTATTTTTCTTTATCTTGCATTGCATAATACATATTGTATTCAGATTGGGAAAGACATATTTTTCTCTTTCCTCGTAATTCTTCAAATTTATCTTTTAAACTTTTTTGTTCTTTTTTAGGAATATTTTTCTTTTGGGGGTATCTTTTTTCTCTTGCTTTGAGTACCCTATCTTCATTTAGGCTGAATTCTTTAAAACTTTTGTTTACCATAGGTAACCTTAATGAAATGTCGGGGGGATTTCTCCCCCCGACTTTTTAGAAAATTGCTTAACGCCCGGCAATTTCCTTCGCGGCACGGCGAACCCGATTTAATTCGGAACGCTTCAACAAGGCATCCGGTAACATAAGCTCTCCGTACTCAGGAGTAATCTTGAACTTAAAATTACCCGTATAGTTGCCATCATCGCCTACCACAAACTCCATATTAAGGGGATTACTATCATCCTCAACGGCTGCGGTAAGCCCACGAAGGATACCAGCCACAACCGCCTTTTTTGCTTCAGGAGTATCCTCAGTAGGATCTTTAGAAACAAAAACGCAATCGACCGCATACACAACACGAGAAAGAATATCGCTGGGATGCGTAATCAACGTTTTTATGGAATTACGACGAATCTCAACCATAACCTTCTCTTCAAAAGTGGAAACACTATTAGGCATTGTTACATCCTCCAAAATAAAAGGTAAAAAAGCATAATTGAACCCAATAGGACAAGGAGTAATGGTAAATAACCTCCTTTTCTGCATTACTCATTTTCTGTGTAAACGCCTAGATTTCTCTAGACGGTGACCTCCTCAAGGCCATGTCTTCCACACCACTTGTACAATTTTGTTTCTTGTGATGTGTGCTTAATTCTGAATCCTAAAGAAGGGGATACTATTTCCCTAACAGTATGAAAAGTAGTTTCAATATCTAGAATAAAGATGTCAAGATCATCCAATGTAATTATTGGATCTGGGTACATTTTTAAAATTTCGCGCAGCTTTTTTTCGACAACATCTTCTGGTTCAGAAACATTCATTTTATAGGTAGTTGCCAACGGAATATTTGTAATAGTTAATTGCATGGCTTTTCCTTTTTCATAATATTATTATTATTAAATATTTTTGTTTTTATGTGATACTCTAAACCCAATATCATCCAGAGTTACGGGTGTCACCCATAAATCAATACCAACATCTTTTCTTAAGTATGCACTTTGTTTGTTCTTTCCGTGCTGATGCCCGTGTAAATGAACAGCCCCTTTAGGCATACCATGCCAGGATTCAATCGGATAATGAAATAACACTACAGGAATTCCTCTATCATAAATTAATTTGTACTCAGATACGGATTTCCACCCATCCCATTTAATAACTTTTTTGGAATCATGATTGCCAACAATTAAATGAAGATTACAATTATGTATTTTAGATTGTAATTTTTCAAGCCAGATAATAACATTATCTTTTTTTGAAATGGACACATCACCTAACACATATAAGTCACCGGGTAAATTGCCAATAACGCCAACTATATTGCTCATTATAACATTATTCATGTTATTTACTGTTAGTTGTGTTATACCGTATTTATGGAATACCCACCTTTTCCTTTCGGGGTAATATTGGAGCATTCTGCCATGAAATATATGCCAATCGGCAGTATACCAAATACTATTTTTCACTATATATCTTTCTTATTCCAAACAGTTACGCATATCATTTCTAAATTTTTCGTTAGTTTCGACTATCAAGCATTTTATTCGTTCCCTGGTTAGCATTTTTGTACTTTCAATTAATTTATCTACTTTTTCATTATGTTTTACTTTTGTCCTAAGTATTCCCTTTAAGTAATATTCAACATCTGACGTAGAGTAATGCGGAGAAAAGTAATAAGTTAAAAATATAAGAAAATCATTACTATTAGAAAATAACTCAGAATCAATACTTTGTAGGATATTACCCATATCAATTAAGTTATAGCTTTTAAATAGGTCTTGTGAAAATTTATTATAAATTTCTTCCGCTTCGCATATTGCTTCTTTTGTTGCTAACAGGCGGACAAAAAATTCAGGTGTCACCGTAAGCTCATCAGGTAATTTATTCAGCTCATCAATAAGTTTTTCCCTCACATCTGCAAGAGTTTTACTCATAATTACACCACAATCCTTTGTTTTTGGCACTCCCAACAGGACTCGAACCTGTAACCTGTAGATTAGAAGTCTACTGCTCTATCCAATTGAGCTATGGGAGCGCGGCACAATTTCCCCCAACAGAATAATATTTCATCATTCTATTGTGAAATAATACCAACCGGTTCCAGAAACTTTTCACTGATGTATTCACAAACATTACCCCTACCATGCGGTGGTAATGTAGACACCATGAAAAATAATTCTGTTTCCCCCTCGCGCTTCTCTGCTTTTACACCTATAACCTTTCCAAGAGAATTTATGCTTGTTTTAGGGTAACTAAGAAGTGTAACCTGACTTCCAACTGTGATACTACCTGACATTTTTCTCTCCTTCACGTTTGGGTGGCACACTCACAACAAAAATAATTTGATATATACTATGGTATATTAACTAATTCCTCTTCATTATCATCACTATATAAGTATGGGCACACATTATGCGGAATTGGGTTGCCATACAAATCTTGGTTTAACCTAGTAAAAAATACAGAGACCAAACAAACACATTTACTTGGTAACCTCAAAGTAGAGGCTAAATGTGGGCAATACGTTTTACCCTTACTGCAAACTTTTTTACCATCCGAAATAGGTAATATATACGGCTCATATTCACTCCATGGCATTGTTTACCTACTTTTCAATTTGGCTATTTAACTTTGGTTGGCCTGTTGGGACTTGAACCCAAGATCTTTCGCTTATAAGACGACTGCTCTAACCAACTGAGCTACAGGCCAACATAATTCTTTAGTTCAGGTAACAACATTTTTACTTGTAACTTTTTGTGCAGAATTAAACCTTCTTACTTAGTTTACTTTAAAACATTTTCTTACTTTGTCTTCAATACTTCTATCATTTACCCATTTAACAATAATAAAAATCCAAGCCAAAACACAAACACCAATAAATGCAAACATAAGCAACAGTAACCCCTTATAAATTAGTTTTTACCATAATTAATTATTATTATTATCTAATCGGAAGCGGCTTTATCCAATACATACCGGTAAAACGCTTTAAAAAAATCAAGCCTGCGTGGCTCTTTTGCGTAATCAATGTACTTTTCAAAATTTCTTGCTCCCATAAAATACTCCACTTAAGTAATACTTATCAAATTTTATCAAGAGTGATTACTCTACATCCTCAAGCGACACACCGTGGTCTGCCATATACACATGTAATTGTTGCCTGATGTCATCAATAATCGAATATGCATCAGTTAGATCATCTGGTAAACTTTTTAATCTAGATCTTAAATGGTTGTCCATGTCTAAAGCTACCAAATACCAATCTAAACCATGAGAACACGCATTATATAAAGATTTATCTTCTGGCAAATCAAATGTAAGTTTAGCTTTCATTTTTTTTACTTGCTTTCTCGCTTTTTTTATTTTTTATGGCGTTAATTATTTCTTCAGCACGAGCAAGAGCAGGTAGAAAATTCGGATTTTTTTCTACTATCTCATTTAACTGTTCCTCTGTTAGTCCAACACGCCCATGTAGACGGCGAAGATACAAAGTCAAAAATCTTTTATTGTCTTTTTTGATATTCATTATTATCAACTTTTATTTTTGGTGCCCGAAGTGGGATTCGAACCCACACGCTTAATAAAGCAACGGATTTTAAGTCCGTAGTGTCTACCATTCCACCATTCGGGCAACCTGTAACCTCATTCGTAACCAACCTAAACCATTTCAATTATTCCAAGCCAATTACAAAACACTATTTTGTCCTTAACTTTCTTAATTTCGGCATCACGGTAACTATTAATTTCCTTTGATAAATTATACTTTTTATTTTTTATTGCTGTTTTTAATGTTTTTGTTCTTTCTTTTGTGTCAAAAAGTGGCACTAAAGATGGAATATTAGCTATATTAAAATCGCATAAAGTAAATTCACACGGCTTACCAGAATAAACTAGAAAAAACCACTTTTCCTCAGACCTAACAATTACCGTATAAAATTTCCCGCTCATCTTCTAATCCCTTCGAAGACAAATAACAAGTAAAGGGTAACCATTTTAATAGAAATCCCGTTTAACCAATCTCTTTTTCTCGATTTTTTCAATGAACCAATCGGAAAAATAATTCTGGTCAAGCTTAAACTCCCAACTTTTATCCCTATTTACCAAATTATTTGGTAGGCCGGATGGGAATTGAACCCACGACTAACCGCTTAAAAGGCGGTTACTCTACCAACTGAGTTACCGGCCCACTAAGAGACTTATTAACCACAAAGTAATTTATTCAAAATGTTTGTATTAATTATTTTCCTTTGTGGCATCATTTTTTACTTCCTTAACATTGCTAAAATAAATTGTTTCGCCACTGTCAGTAAAAAAGAAAACTCCATCCTCATCATAGCGTTGCCAATACATGGCAGAAAACTCTGTTACATGCCCATCATTAAAATATATTGTAAATACATTAAGTTCCTTTTTCTCACAACCAAAAAGGAACAAAAAGGTGAACAAAACTAAAACCTTCTTCATGGCAACCTCCCAAGCATTAGGTTACAACACTAGGCTTACCCGGCTAACTATTAACCAAAATTAATGCAGCTTTTTGTAAATTGCATCTTCTTATTTTGGCTTTTTTATTTTTTATTTTTTTGGTGGTTTTTTTATTATTTTTTTTAGTGCTTTATAATTATCTATTTCATAATAAATATCTGCATTACTAATATTAAAAACTTGGCAAAAATATTTGCCAAGTCTTAAACTGTTATCTTGCTTTAATTTTGAATAATAATCTGTAATAAAGAAATTTAATTTCTTCCGTGAAACTATCATTAACAATCCCTTAATTGCAACATACATGGGAATGTGCGAACCGGCATAGAAGGGTGTGCAAATAGCGTGCCAAGCCCGCAACCCGTTGAAAATAAACAAGTTATGCTGGCGGCAAGAAATTGGCCATGCCTGATAGTATAAGATGCCAAAAATAAAAAGCAAAATAAGTCAAAAAATCAAAAAAATAAATAACCAGCTGACAAATTGTCAGATAGACTTTTAGCCAAAATTTGGCCAAAACTTGTTAATTTTTTAACAGCACGTCACGCGAAAAATAAAACCATTACAAAACATATTCATTAAAATTATCTGCAAGTTTTTTACGGTTTGCCCTTCTATAACGTCACATTAACAATACCAGAATGTATTGAACACATAGCGGAAACTTGTTAATTTTTTAACAGCACGTCACGCGAAAAATAAAACCATTACAAAACATATTCATTAAAATTATCTGCAAGTTTTTTACGGTTTGCCCTTCTATAACATCACATTAACAATACCAGAATGTATCCAAAACATAAGGAATCTTTATATCGTCGGGGTAAAGAAACCTTTATAAAAAAATTAACCACCGCGGCAAAAAATGGCATGGAATTTGCTAGCGGAAAACTGGCATGGAATTTGCTGGCGGAAAACTGGCATGGAATTTGCTGGCGGAAAACTGGCATGGAATTTGCTAGCGGAAAACTGGCATGGAATTTGCTAGCGGAAAGTATGCTGCTAGCTTGAGATTTTTTTTATTTTTTTTTTCTTTCAGTTGCTCCCGGGATCATATATATTATGGGTGCAACCGGCATGGTGCCGGAAAGCAAAAAAAGGAGAAACACTATGGAACACATGAACAATTTTGTCGCGCTAATTGACCCGCTGACGGAGACCCTACCCCGTATTACGGCGGGCAATGACGGCCGCACAATCGGCGACGGGTCAATCGCGGCTATCGCCGGCGCGTGCGCCACGATCCCGGGCGTACGCGGGCTGATTGCCGCCATGGATGGCACGATTAATTTCGACACCCAAAATCGGGAAATTGGAAAAATCGGAAATTGCGAATTTTTTCTCCCAACGTTGGCCCGAAAACTGGTTAAAATTTCCGAGGGGGAGTCAATCCGCAACGCGCTGCTGTCCCGGAAGGGTAAGACCAGGACCGAAATTGTGTTCACGCTAAAATAGCGCACGTGTTAGGGGGGGTAATCCACCCCCCCTATTTTTTTTTTACTTGCACCACCGCCCACCACCACCCGGCCGCCACCCGACCGCCGCACAATCGGAGACGGGTCAATCGCCGCTATCGCCGGCGCGTGCGCCACGATCCCGGGCGTGCGCGGGCTGATT
>Ga0210044_10000170_pt1 | contig 93388 bp, 78 predicted proteins | sample CryGey13umfilter_2_FD_183959 | JGI IMG/M metagenome (GOLD analysis project Ga0210044, IMG submission 183959) | Groundwater microbial communities from aquifer in Utah, USA - Crystal Geyser 4/9/14 3 um filter (SPAdes) (version 2) | ecosystem: Environmental > Aquatic > Deep subsurface >... | reverse complement strand
GCGAGCCCATCAGCCGCCCGTCCTTGAGGTGCACGGCGAAGTCACTGACCTTCGAATAGGGTACGAAGCTGACCTTTCCAAACCAGCTGAACATGGCTCAGTCCCTCCTGAAGACGTGGACAAAGGTGTACTGCCCGATGCCGCCCACGTTGTGGGTCAGACCCACGTCGGCATCGGGGACCTGGCGTTCGCCACACTCGCCGCGCAGCTGCTTGACGATCTCGTAGGCCATGGAAACGCCGGTGGCGCCGATGGGGTGCCCCTTGGACTTCAGCCCACCGTCCACGTTGACCGCGACGTCGCCGCCGATGTAGGGCCGCTTCTCCTCGATGAACTTGCCGCCCTGCCCCTTCTCGCAGAAGCCCAGATCCTCGTAGGCCATCAGCTCGGCGATGGTGAAGCAGTCGTGCACCTCGGCGACCTTGATCTGCCTGGGCGTGACCTTCGCCATGCGGTAGGCCTGCTGTGAGGCCTCCTGCGCCGAGGACAACCCCACCAGGTTCGGCCGCCGCAGCACGCTCATGCTGGCGGTCGCGGCGCCCACCCCGTCGAGCCAGACGATCTTGCCGTCCTTGCGCAGCTGCTTGGCCCGGCTCTCCTCGGCCAGGATCAGCACCGCCGCGCCGTCGGCGTTGGCGCAGCAGTCGTAGACGCAGAACGGGGTGGCCACGGGGTCGGAGGCCAGCGCCTTCTTCAGCGTGATCTCCTTCTGGAACAGCGCGTTGGGGTTCTTCGCGCCGTAGTGGTGGTTCTTCACCGCCACCTGCAGCAGCTGCTCGCGGGTGGTGCCGAACTCGTGCATGTGCCGCGTGGCGAACATGGCGTAGTACCCGGGGAAGGTGGTGCCGAACACCGACTCCCACTGCACCTCGCCCACGCGACCCATCAGCGCCAGGATCTCGGGGGTCGACAGCTCGGTCATCTTCTGACAGCCGATGACCGCCACCACCGGGTGCATGCCGCTCTTGATCGCCATGTACGCCGTACGAATGGCGGCGCTGCCCGAGGCGCAGGCCACCTCGGTGAGCCAGGTGGGCTTCGGCGTCAGGTTGAGGTACTCCTGCACCACGCCCGCCACCGAGCGCTGCTTGTGGTACTCCGGCACGGCCGCGATGACCGAGGCGCCGAGCTCCTTGCGATCGATGGCGGCATCTTCCATCGCGAAACGAAAGGCCTCGAAGGCGAGCTCCTGCACCGTGGCGTCGCTGCGCCGGCCGAACCTGCCGTGGCCGATTCCGATTACTCCTACTCGTGACATGGTCCGTCTCCTCCTCGGCCTAGATGTACTGCCCGCCGTCGATCTTGATCACCTCGCCCGTGACATGGCGCGAGAGATCAGAGCACAGGAAGGCCACCAGGTGCGCACAGTCCTCGGGGGTGGCGAACCGACCCACCACCGTCTCCGCCAGCGCCTTGTTCTGGAACTCGGCCGGGATCGTCGCCATCATGTCGGTCAGCACCATGCCTGGCGCCACCACGTTGACGTTGACGTTGAACTTGCCCAGCTCCCGCGCCAGCGACTTGCTCATGGCGATCGCGCCGCCCTTGCTGGCGGCGTAGTTGGACTGGCCGAACTTGCCTCGCAGCCCGTTGATCGACGAGATGTTGACGATCTTGCCCGACTTCTGCTCCTTGAACACCAGGGCCGCCGCCTTGTTGTAGTTGAAGTAGCCCTTGAGGTTCACCGAGATGACCTGGTCCCACTGCTGCTCGGTCATCTTCCAGATCACGCCGTCGCAGGTGATGCCGGCGTTGCACACCATGATGTCCAGGCGGCCGAACGTCTCCACCACCTGCTGCACCATCTCGTGCGCGTCGTCGAAGGACGAAACGTCGGCCTTCACCGCCAGGCCCTTGCCGCCCAGCTTCTCGATCTCGGCCACCACCTGCCTGGCCTCAGTATCATGCCGCCGGTAGTTCACCGCCACGTTGCAGCCCTCGCGCGCCAGCCCGAGGGCCACCGCGCTGCCGATCCCCAGGCTGCCGCCGGTGACAATTGCTGCCTTACCTTGGAGGCCCAGATCCACGGTCCACCTTCCTTTCTCGGATGTGGGGATTTGATGCTTCGAGCGGCTTGATACCAGCGGAAGGCGGCTCGGGTCAAGTCGAGGTGGGATTCTCCACGGAGATCGCCAGGGCCGGCGAGGCGGGCTCGAGGGTCAGGTCCAGCTTCGCCTCGTCGACGAACAGCAGGTCCTGGTCCTCGATGTTGTCTTCGAGCTCCTTGTACTTGTCGAAGGTGCCTGTCCCCCCGTAGTTCGACTCGGACTTGAACGTGGTGTTGGCGAACCCCGCGTTGCGGGAGAAGACGCTGCCCTGGGGGTAGCGCCACAGCTGGGCCGGGTCGCTGATCGCCGTCCAGCTGTCGGGGATCAAGGCCAGCTCGGGGTAGGCCGTGGACCACGGCGGCTGCTGGTACTTGATGCCATCCTGTTTCAGCCGCGCGAGCAGGTTCCAGCTGTCCCCCGGTGTGTTGTTGATCGCCGTCAGGCCGCGGCTGTCGCCGCTCAGTCCGCGGCCGCAGCGCGCGATGAGGTTGTTCTCGATGATGTTGTCCCGCCCGCCGCCGTGGAGGATGCCGTGGTTCGAGATCTTGTACAGCACGTTGCCGAAGACCCGGATGCCGCTGACGCAGGGCCCCGGGCTTGACCGTGGTGGGCTGGCCGGTGCCGCCGAGCGGACCCGGTGCAGGGCATTGGATGGCTGGAGCATGTCCCAGCGTACCACGCCGCGCGGTGGTCAGATCAAGGCCTCAGCGGCTGCGGGGGGCCTTGCGCTGCGTCTTGCTCTGCTTGACCTCGGCCTTCTTCCTGGCCTTCTGCACCACGCGCGGGGTGGTGAGCACCTTCTGTGCCTTCTTGAGGTCGGAGATGCGGTACACGGCGGTGGTCCGTCCGCCTGGTGCACCGCCGGTGGAGTAGGCATAGGTGATGTTGATGTGCGCGGCAGCGAGGCGGGTGCAGACACCGGCGAAGGCCCCGGGCTTGTTGTCCAGCTCCACCACCAGCACCTCACACTCGGTCCAGCGATCATGCGTCTTGCCCAGCACCTCCCGGGCCCGGTCCGCGTCCTCGCACACCACGCGCAGGGTGCCGTGCTCACCGGAGTCCATCAGCGCCAGAGCCGTGATGTTGACCTTGGCCCGGGCCATGGCCTCGGTCACGCCGGCGAGCACGCCCGGCTGGTTGATGAGGTAGATCGAGAACTGGGTTTGGATCTGCATCGGACGCTCCAGGGTGCCGCGAGGGAGGCCGCACTATGCCAGCAGGGTCTATCAGGAGCAAGGGATCTACGCGGCATGTCACGGCCTGGTGGTGATCACCAGGTGCGCGCTGTGGTCGCGGCGGTCGGGGTAGCCGAAGCGGAATGGCAGCTCCCGCTTCTTCTGCCGCCGGAAAAGCAGCGCCATCTGTTCCTGGTGCTCGGGGCGGGTGAGCAGGATCGCGCTCTTGAACGAGCCGAACACCTCCTGCCGAAACCCGGCGGCGCGGGCATGCTCGGGCAGGATGCCGGTGGAGTCCGAGACCATCCAGTCCATGTGCTGCAGCAGGTAGTCGCGGATGCTGGAGAAGTCGTCCATCCACAACAGGTAGCTCGCGGCCTTGGTCATGGCGGCGACGCGGCCCTTGTGCGTCAGGTGCGCCAGGGGCGACGGGTCCGCCGCCAGGTGGGCGTTGTCCAGGTTGAAGTCCATGTGCCGATAGACCCGCGGCGCCTCCCCCGGTCGCCGGTAGGTCAGCTCCAGATTGGAGAACAGCAACGGGATGCCGTCGGCCAGCAGGCGTGCCTGCTTCAGCCGTTGTCGCCGCTCCCGTGCCGGCCTTCGCTTGCCGGTCGCAGGGTCACGTTCGGCCGCGGCGAGGGCCTCGGCGCCCTTTCGCAGGTGCTGTCTCTCGTCGGCCTCCAGCTCGGCGCGGTTCAGGTACTGCAGCGAGCCGTCGGGTCGGAGGCGGAAGTAGCGCAGGGAGACCGGCTCGTAGCCGTGGACCGCCAGGGCGCACAGCGCGAGGGTCAATTGCATCGGCAGCAGGCGGCGCTCCATGTGCGTCATGTGCGTCGTGAAGTTGTAGTCCACCGCGGCCAGGCGCATGAACATCCAGTGGGCGTCGTTGAGCAGGTGACGCAGCCGGCCGTCCTTCAGCCCCGAACGCATGAGGTCGGCAACGTGAGGTGAGCCTGCTCGTTCGAGCGAGATGGTCGTGATCTCCCGCGCCTCGGGAAACAGCGTCAGCGGGAACAGCAGATCACCGCCGCCGAAGGGGTAGATCACGCGTGTGGACAGGCCTGATGGCCGGAGCCGGGCGAAGAACGGCGTCGCCGGTGCCACGAAGCGCCGTCGGTGCTGGGCCATGATGCTCTGCATCCGCTCGCAGTGGTCGCGCACCAGGCGCGGGCTGAACCCCGGTGGCGGTGTCTGCGCCGCGCCGGATCCGCAGGCCACCCAGCGGTGGAGCAGGCGGGCCTCGGTGCCAAAGTCGGTGCCGGTCGCGTCGGAGACGAGGGCGGCCGAGGGGCGCGAGGCTGGCGCGGCCGGGGGGCGCGAGGCTGGCGCGGCCGAGGGCGCGTGGACCCGGTCCGGTGGCGGTCCTCGACGCGTGCCTTGCGGCGTCGGTGGAGTCACCGGGACCGAGGTGGGCGCCTCGCGGCAGGCAACGAACAGCATGCACAGGATGATCGAGATCTTCACACAGGCATCCTACGTGGGGCCGGCGCGGTGGGGCAAGCCTGTGGGTCCGGCGCGGCGTGGGACCGCGTTCTTTGGGCGTGATCCTCGAAATTCTGAGGAGTCCGCGGTGGAACAGACGAGAACCACTGGAGCACGAGATGGCAAGCGCCTTGCATCGTTCTGGCCCGGAGGCGACTGATGAGAGAGCAAGAGATGTGGCGCATCGTCCGGCGTGTTCTGTCCCGCGCTGCACGACAGGTCGTGATCCCCGCCTCCCTCGGACTGGGGGTCGCGCTCGGAGGATGCGGCGATCGAGCCGTCCCCACGGACGCCGGCTCGGCTGACGTGGAGGCCATGGATATTGGGTCAGGGATGCGGTACGCTGCGGTCTTCCCCGACGCTGCGTTCCCCGACGCGGCCTTTCCCGACGGCTTGTCATATCCGAAATACGCCGCGCCGCTGTACGCAGCGCCCATACCCGAGCCCGACTACGCGGCGCCGTTCCCCGAACCCGAACCCGAATCCGACGCTGGCTGACTCAAGCAGTCGTGCGTGCCGGTGTCAGCGATGCGTCCACACCGGCGGTCGGTGCTCGAGAAAGGCGGCGAGCCCCTCCCCGGCGTCGTGGGTGCTCATCAGCTCCTGAAGGTAGAACCGCTCCAGACCCTTGAGCTCGTCGGCCAGAACCCGATTGAAGTGCCAGCGTGAGGCGCGCGTAACACAGCGCAGCGCGGCCGCGCTCTTGGCTGCCAGTTGCTCGCTGGCCCAGGCCTCCACCGCAGCCGCCGGGTCGTCGGCGATCTGGTCCACCAGCCCAATCTGCAGCGCCTCGGCAGCCGGGATGTTGCGCCCGCTGAGGTTGATCTCGTCCGCGCGAGCCTGGCCCATGCGGAACGGCAAGATCAACGAGGCCACGGGCGGCAGCACCGCGAGCTGGACCTCCGGCTGGGCGAACACCGCGTCGGGGTGAGCCACCACCCGGTTGCAGAAGCAGGCCAGCTCCATGCCGCCGCCCAGACACCGGCCGCGCACCGCGGCCGCGGTGGGGATGCCCAGCTCGGCCATGCGCAGGAACATGCCGTGGAACGTGGCCAGCATCGTCGCCGCCCGCTGCCCCACGTGCTCCTCGACGCTGGCGCCGAAGCTGAAGTGCTTCCCCTCGCCGACGAAGCACAGCAGCTTGATCTCCTTGCGCTCGTGCAGCGTGTCCAGCAGCTGGTTGATCTCGCCCATCATCGCACCGTCGAGCACGTTGGCCTTGGGTGCGTCGAGTACGATGCGCAGCGCGTGATCGTCGAGAAACGACTCGATCCGGATCTTCTGGTAGTCGCTCATGGGTCACAGGCCTATTTCTTGTACTGCGGGGAGATCTCGCGCGTCATCGCGTCGTCCCAGCCGCGCCCCTCGGCCAGCAGCTGGCGCAGCCGGATGAAATCGACCTCGCGTCCGGTCTCCCGGGTCCCCTCGTTGAACGCCCGGAAGCCGGCACGGGCCTCGGTCATCATGTTCTGTCCCAGCCACTGGCGGTTGGACTCGGAGTTCCTGTACCACTGCTCCATCTTGAACTTGCGCAGCTGGCCAATGGTCATCATCGTGCAGTTGGGGAAGGTCATCATCAGCTGGCCGCACATGCGGTCCACCGCCTGGTCCAGCAGGGACAGGTCCACCTCCCCGCGGCTCATGAGCTCCTTGCCCTGCTTCAGCGCGTCTCCGCTCTTCATCTGGCCGTAGACCACCTTGCCCATCTCGTCGAGGTAGCGGTCGGTGATCACCAGCGGGTTGGGGACGAACTTGCCGTCCACCTTGAGCGCCGGGACCACGTCGTGGATCAGCCCCAGCTGGTGCGCCTGGTGTGCGGTCCACATCTCGCACAGCGTCCCGCCCCACATCGCGCGCTCGATGCCGACGTACAGCGGCAGGAAGTCGGTGGAGCCGCCCACCGGCGCCGAGCCGTGCTTCGGTCCGGCCTGGCCGAAACGCGCCAGGTCCTGAGCGATGGTGAAGTCGCAGGCCATGCCGATCTCCTGTCCGCCCGCGACGCGCATGCCGTTGACGCGGCAGATCACCGGCTTCTCGGCGATGAGGATGTTGGTCACCATGTCGTTGAACAGCCGCATGTACTGCATGTACTCCTGCGGGTTGCCGGAATAGTACTCGGCGTACTCCTTGGTGTTGCCGCCGGTGCAGAACGCCTTGTCGCCCACCGCGGTGAAGACGATGGCGTTGACCGAGCGGTCGTTGGACGCGGTACGGAAGGCCATGATCACGCTCTTGACCATGTCCGTGGTGTAGGAGTTGAACTGTTTGGGGTTGTCGAGCCAGATCCAGGCGTTGTGGATCCCCTCGGCTGGCTTGCCCTCGGGGGTCGTGGCGCCGCGCAGCTCGTAGCGCACGCCCTTGAACTCCTGCATCTGCACCAGATCGTGATTCTTCAACATGTCACCGCCTCCTTGTGCTCCGCCGGCGCGGAGTCTCCTGTTCGAATAGGCTGTCGGTCTCGGGCAGAGATCAGGGCTCACCTGTGCGTTCCTGTCAACCCGTCGCCGGGTTGTCGACGACACCCGGCATCCGGTATTCTGTGGTGGCGGTGCGGCCGCGAGCTGAATTTCTGAGGGGATGTGCCCCGAAGAATCGAGATTCACTGGAGCATGAGCATGTGCCCGGATGGCAGGCGCCTTGCATCCAAGTGCATCGGAGGAGACCGCGATGAGAGAGCAGGAGATGTGGCACATCGTCTGGCGCATCCTGTCCCGGACCGCGCGACAGGTCGTGATTCCGGCCTCGCTCGGGCTGGCGCTCGCGAGCTGTGGAGGCCGCGCCATCGCCACCGATACCGGGACCGTCGACGTCGAGGCCGCGGAGACCGCCCCGTTCCTGGACCAGGACGTCTTCGCGAGGTATGGAGCGCCGCTGTACGCCGCGCCGATGTATGGCGCGCCGGGTCCCGCACCGGACTATGCCGCGCCCTTCCCCCGGCCTGTTCCCGAGCCGGACGCCGGCTAGGCATGCTCGAGCTGCTCCGCCAGGCTGGCTTCAGCCCCAGGACCTGTGTGTGGGAGCTGACTCTGGCCTGCAACCTGCGCTGCAAGCACTGCGGTTCGAACGCCGGTGCCCGGCGGGACGACGAGTTGAACCTCGAGGAGTGTCTGGACGTGGCCGACCAGCTCGCCGCGCTGGGCTGCCAGCAGGTGACGCTGGCGGGTGGTGAGCCCACGCTCCACCCGGCGTGGCACGAGATCGGTCGACGCCTCACCGATCACCGCATCCGGGTCAACATCATCTCCAACGGCTGGCACTGGACCGAGCGTCAGATCGAGCAGGCGCGCCACGCCCGGTTGATGGGGGTCGCCTTCAGCCTCGATGGCCTGGAGCAGGAGCACGACAGCGTTCGACGTCCGGGGTCGTATGGGCGCGTGGTGGCCGCCATCGAAAGCAGCGTCGCCGCCGGGTTGCCGACGGCGGTCAACACGACGATCAACAGCCTCAACCGCCACAGCGTGCCCCAGGTGCACAGCTTCCTCGTGGAGCACGGAGTCTTCGGCTGGCAGGTGCAGATCGGAACACCGACGGGCAACCTGGCGCACCACCCCGAGCTGGTGCTGCCGCCCGAGGATCTGCTGTGGCTGGTGCCCCAGCTCGCCGAGCTCCGGCGCCTGGCCGATTGCCCGATGAAGGTCCATCCCGCCGACGACATCGGCTACTACGGCCGGTACGAGCAGGATCTGCGAGATCGCGCGAGCGTGGTCCCGTTCTGGATCGGCTGCCGCGCCGGGTGCCAGGTGGTGGGCATCGAGAGCAACGGCAACGTCAAGGGCTGCCTGTCGCTGCCCTCGTACGACGATGGCCGCTTTGTCGAGGGCAACCTGCGGCAAAGTCGACTGGAGCAGCTCTGGCGCCGGCCCGGGGGCTTCGCCTACAATCGCGAGTTCACCGAGGAGCAGCTCGGGGGCTTTTGCGCCGTCTGTCGCTATCGGCTCTTCTGCCGCGGGGGCTGCTCCTGGACCGCCTTTGGCCACACCGGCGATCGATTCGACAACCCCTACTGCTTCTACCGCCAGGCGGTGGAGCACGGGCGCCGGGACCTGCTGTCCGAGGACCCCACGGCCCCCGAAACCGCCTTCTTCGACCGGCGCTCAGACGATGTCACGGCTGCTTGACGTCCCGGCCGTGGTGCTCTTCTCGGACGCGCCGCGCGAGCTGGCGGACTGGTACGGCTCGGTGTTCACGCTGCGCGAGGTGGTCTCGACCCCGCACTTCATCGGGCTCCGGGCTGATGGCGTGACGCTCTTCATCCAGCAAACGTCCGAGGGTCATCGGCCCGGCATGGGCGGTGTCCGGCCGCACTTCGCGGTGGCGGATTGTGCGGCCGCATTCAAGGAGCTGGTGGCGGCGGGTGCGCGGACGATCCTGCCCGTGACCGACACCGGGGACGAGCAGATCGCGGCCGTGCAGGATCCGCACGGAAACCCCATCGGCCTGCTGGGTCCGAGGGGCTGAGCTCCGCACGAGAGAAAATTCCCTGGTGGCCGGTCTGTCCACCCCTTGGGCTCTGTCTGTCGATGGCGGCCCTAGACCGGGAACTCGAGATCCGCCACCCGCCTTGACAGTCCGTCGTCTCCGACTACATTCCAAATCCATGACGAGCTCTGTCGCTGAATCGATCAAGCCCCTGCTGTCACCACGGTCGGTGGCGGTGATCGGCGCCTCACGCAAGCGCGGCACCGTGGGTGGTGAGCTGTTCTACAACCTGCTGCGGTGCGGATTCAGCGGCCCGGTGTACCCGGTCAATCCCACCTCGGAGGTCGTGCAGTCGGTGAAGGCCTATCGCTCGATCAAGGAGGTGCCCGGGCCAGTGGACCTGGCGTTGCTGGTGGTGCCGGCGCCGCTGGCCTCGATGGTGCTACGCCAGTGCGGCGAGCACGGCGTGCGGGCGGCGGTGATCATCTCCGCCGGCTTCAAGGAGGTCGGCGGCGAGGGTGTGGCGCGCGAGGCAGAGCTGGCCGCCATCGGCCGCGAGTTCAACATGCGCCTACTCGGTCCCAACTGCCTCGGGGTGCTCAACACCGATCCGGCGCTGAGCCTCAACGCCACCTTCGCCGAGGTGTTTCCGGAGCCCGGACCGGTGAGCTTTCTGTCCCAGAGCGGTGCGCTGGGGGCGGTGGTGCTCGATCTCGCCGCGCGCCGCAACATCGGCTTCTCGTCGTTCGTCTCGGTGGGCAACAAGATCGACATCTCGGGCAACGACATGCTCGAGTACTGGGAACAGGACGAACGCACCCGCGTGATCCTGATGTACCTCGAGTCCTTCGGCAACCCGCGCAAGTTCACACAGATCGCGCGCCGCGTGGGGCGGACCAAGCCGATCCTGGCGGTCAAGAGCGGTCGCACGCTGTCCGGGTCGCGGGCCGCTGCGTCCCACACCGGGGCGCTGGCCGGCGCTGACATCGCGGTGGAGGCGCTGTTTCACCAGGCAGGCGTCATCCGCTGCGACACCACCGAGCAGCTGTTCGACACCACCATGCTGCTGGCGACCCAGCCAGTACCCAGGGGACGCGACGTCGGCATCATCACCAACGCCGGTGGGCCGGGGATCCTGGCCGCGGACGCATGCGAGAGCTTCGGGCTGCTGCTGCCGACGCTGGAGCACAAGACGGTCGATGCGCTGGCGGCCTTCTTGCCGCCCGAGGCCAGCCTGCGCAATCCGGTGGACATGATCGCCTCGGCCACGGGGGAGCACTATGGCCGGGCAGCGCGGGCCCTGCTGGCCGATCCCAACGTCGATTCCCTGCTCGTGATCTTCGTTCCCCCGCTGATGATCGAGACCCGCGACGTGGCGCACGCCATCGGCGAGGCGGCGGCCGGGGCCGACAAGCCGATCCTCGCGTGCTACATGGGAACGCACGGCTTGCCGCCCGGCCTGAGCAGCATGGATTCCAGTGCACAAACCCAAGGAGCCTCCCTGGAGGGCGGAGTGGAGCGCGCCCGTGGGCGTGCGCAGATCCCGTCCTACCGGTTCCCCGAGGCTGCCGCGCGGGCGCTATCCCGGGCCGTGGACTACGGCGAGTGGCTTCAGGTGGCGCAGAGCCCGATTCCCGTGGTGCAGGTCGATCACGAGCTGGCCGCCGTCACCGTCGACGCCTGCCGCGATGCGATGGCCACAGAGGACGGGCCGTGCTGGCTGGATGCCTCCGACGTGCCGCGTCTGCTGTCGGCCTACGGCATCCGCACCCCTCCCAGCGCGCTGGCCACCTCGGCGGAGCAGGCGGCTCAGCTGGCCGAGGAGATGGGGTTTCCGGTGGCGCTCAAGGTGGTCTCCGACACGGTGACGCACAAGACCGAGGTGGGGGGCGTGATCCTCGATCGGCGGGACCCCAGGGAGGTGCGCCAGGCCTTCGACACCATCGTGGCCAAGGCCTGGCAGGCCAACCTGTCCGACAGCGTGCAGGGGGTGCTGGTGCAGCGCTTCGTCACCGAGGGCATCGAGGCCGTGGTGGGCGTGACTTACGACGAGGCCTTCGGTCCGCTGATCATGTTCGGGCTGGGTGGCGAGTTTGTCGAGCTGGTGCGTGACGTGGCCTTCCGGCTGCATCCGCTCACCGAGCACGACATCGAATCCATGGTGTGGAGCGTTCGGTCGTCTCGGTTGCTACGCGGCTACCGCTCCAAGCCGCCCGGCGATGTGGCGGCGATCCAGGATCTGCTGGCGCGGGTGAGCCAGATGGTGGGGGACATCCCGGAGCTGATGGAGATGGATCTCAACCCGGTCAAGATCCTGCCGCCGGGAAAGGGGTGCGTGGTGGTGGACGTCCGTGTGCGTCTGGGTAACCCTCGACACCACCCCTTCGCCCGCATGCGTTAGATTCTTGCAGCAAAAGATCACGAATTCGTTCGCCTACACGTGGTGGCATATGGTTATCTTGCCCATCACTAATCCGCTAGATTCATAGAACTTAGCAACTTGACGGTTGGTTGCTGGCGCTCATCTTTACAGCCAGTCGCCAGACAATTGGAGTCAGCCAGGAGTGTCATGAGTATCTCCCGTTACAAACCAATCCGACGCATGGCCATCGGCGGCATGGCCGAGGTGCTGCTCGCGTCCCAGCAGAGCCTGGGGGGATTCGAGCGGCTGGTGGTGGTGAAGCGGATCCTGCCCCATCTGCGGGAGGACCAGGAGTTCGCGCAGATGTTCCTCGACGAGGCGCGGCTGGCGGCGACGTTGCAGCATCAGAACATCGTCGAGACCCTGGACGTGTACCGCGAGGAGGAGAGCTTCAGCGTCGCGCTGGAGTACATCTCCGGCGAGGATCTGCGCTACATCATCGGCAGGGCGCGCAAGCGGGAGATCACGATCCCGGTTTCGGTGGCCTGTCGCGTGGTCGCCGACATCGCCTCGGCGCTGGACTACGTCCACAGCGCTGCCGACATGGACGGCAACGCGCTCAAGGTGGTGCACCGGGACGTGGCCCCGAGCAACATCATCGTCGGTTACAGCGGCGTGGCCAAGCTCATCGACTTCGGCATCGCCAAGGCCCGCATCTCTCACATCTACACCCGGCCCGGTACCTTGAAGGGCAAGTTCGCATACATGTCGCCGGAGCAGATCCGGCACAAGGATCTCGACGGGCGGTCTGACATCTTCTCGCTGAGCATCGTGTTGTACGAGATGCTCACGGCGCGGCGTCTGTTCAAGGGACCGAGCCAGGCCGCGGTGCTGCAGTCGGTGATGGAGCGATCCATCGTTCCGCCAAGCGAGATCAATCCGGAGGTGCCGCCAGATCTGGAGCGCATCGTCCTGCGCGGGCTGGAGCGCGAACGCGACCAGCGCTTCGCCAGCGCGGGCCAGCTGTGCGACGACCTGGAGGCGCTCCTCGGCAAGACGCTCCCCATGGCCGGCTCCAAGCAGGTGGCGGAGTGGATGGCGACGGCGCTGAACGACCGTCGCCAGCAACGGATCGTGATGGAGCGCGAGGTGGTGCAGGCAGCCCGCGAGCCGGAGCAATTCGTGAGCCCGACCGAGCCGTCGCTGCTGCCGCTGTTCACCCAGAGCGTCTCGGGGGCGACCCAATCCTCCTCACAGACCACCAGCAACACGCCGGAGGCGAGCCAGGGGTTGGGGCAGGTTCCGGGCAGGCCCAGCCGTCCGTGGCTCATGGTGCTGGTGGGGGCGGTGGGCGCGCTGGCGCTGGTGGCGGCGGTGATCATCGGCCTGGTGATCGGGATGCGCGGTCAGCCGGTGGCGAGCCGCGACACGGGCAGCCCTGAGGCAGCCTCGACGTTGGTGGTGCACGCCCTTCCTGCTGGCGGTCAGCTGCTGGTGAACGGCGTGGCAGAGCCCCGGCCGGTGGGGCCAGAAGGCCTGATGGTGTCCCGGACGGCGGGCTCGAAGATCACGCTGCAGCTGCGCAAGGATGGGTTTCAGGAGCATCGCACGGAGCTGACGATGCCCACGGTGGGCACACAGCACGTCAACATATACCTCACACCCATGGGTCCGAGCGCACCGGTCGTCGTGACGCGGCCCGATCCGACGGAGACTGCCCCTGTGGAGGCCAAGACCGAGACCCACGAGGATGTACGCGAGACCGCAGTCACCCGCCCGCGGCCACGACCCGCCGCGCTGGTGCGTCGTCGGAACCCGACACCTCGGCCCGTACCACGTCCAGCGCCGCCTCGTGCTCCGGCACCCCGTGCTCCGGCGCCGGTCACGGGGGCGTTGCTGGTGGCCTTCAGCCCGCCCAACGCGACGGTGTACCTCGATGGGCAGCTGATGGCCGGGACCTCGCCCATGCGTTTCGCTGGACTGCCCACGGGGGAGCACCTGGTGGTGGTGAAGGCCGCGGGCCACGACAGCGTGTCGCGGACGACGAGCGTCCAGCACAACGGCGAGTCGAAGGTCGACATCCGGCTGCCGCAGCAGGCCCCCGTGGTGGGTACGGTGGACGTGGTGACGGATCCCACGGGGGCGGCGGTCGAGGTGGACGGGGCACCCAAGGGTCGCTCGCCGATCATGGGCCTCGAGCTCCCGGCGAGGAAGCCGCATCGCATCGAGGTCAAGCTCTCCGGCTACAAGACCTGGTCCACACGAGTGACGCCGTCGTCGGGTCGCAACCCGACGGTGATGGCGACCCTGACCCCTGTGGCGTCGGCTCCGGTGGCGCGCGCCGAGCAGCAGGCAGATACCACCGTCCCACGGTCGCTGATCGGTTCGCGCGGCTCGGGTCAGCGGTTGTTCGAGAGCAAGTGCGCCAGGCTGTGCCACTCCTCAAAGATCTCGTCGCGCAAGTATACGGCCGACCAGTGGAGCCGTTACTTCGCCTACGGCCGCCATACCTCCAAGGCACCGCTGAGCACCAACTTCAGCCGCTCCAACCTGGCCGATGTGAAGGCCTACCTGATGTCGGTGGCAGCCGACGTCGAACGAGACACCGCGGCAGGGGTCCGCTGAATGCCGCTGGTTCGCACACCGTCGCTGACTGACTTCCACGCCCCGGGCTGGATCCAGCGCGCGATGACCGAGCTTCGGGTGATCCTGGTGCGCGGGGAGGTGCGGGAGGCGCACCTGCTGGCCAACGAGGTAGTACGTACGCTGGGCAACTCCGCCGAGGCCAGGCGCAGCAGTGGCATAACGGATGTGCGTCTGTTTCGTAAGGTAGTCGGCGGCGTTCTGAGCGGCATCGAGTCGGCGCGCATGGGGGATCTGCAGTCGGCCACCTCGCTGCTGCAGCAGCTGCTGCACGCCGAGGGGCCGGCGTGGCTCAAGTTCGTGGCGCTGATCTGGCTGGCCCAGGTGGAGGCCAGGGCGGGCGACGTGGAGAGCGCCGAGGCGGTGGCGGCCGAGGCGATGGATATCGCCCGCGACCTGGACCCCCTGGCCCAGGCGGTCACCGAGTGCCTGTTTGCCGAGCTCGAGGCGCTGGATGGCTCGAGCCAGCCCGCGCTGGATCGACTGACGCTCGTGAACGCCACCATGGAGCGGCTGGGCAGCAAGCAGGGCCTGGCGCTGAGCTGGCTCACGCGGGCCCGGATCCTGGCCACGGTGGAGCTGCAGGACGAGTGCCTCGTGGCGGCAGAGCAGGCGCACGCCATCGATCCCGACTGGGTCGACGCCACCATCTTCCTCGCACGGCTGGCGGTGATGCGACAGGACGTGGCGCAAGCCGGGCGGTTGCTGGACGACCTCGAGCCACCCCACGCCCCCGAGGTCCGCCGCGAGCTGCAGCTGCTGCGGCTGGTCAATAGCGGCCTCCCGACGTGGGTCCTGTCCGAGCTGCACCAGCTGCGAGAGGCGCCCCCCGGCGAGGAGTTGATCGGACGGCTGCGGGGTCTGTTGAGCTTCGCACCGGAGTTCCATCCGGCGCGGGAGGTGCTGGGCTGGAAGCTGTTCCACCTGCAGCAGTACAGACAGGCGGAGGAGGTGTTCAGCGGGCTGTTGAAGCAGCAGCTGGACCCCGATCTGCGGGCCTCGGCCACCCTGGGCATGCGCAGCGCCCGGGGAGCGCTCCAGCGCAAGGTGGTGCAGGAGGAGCCGACCCCGCCTCCAACGCCGGTTTCAGGCAACAGCTTCATGGGCGACCTCTCGCTGCTTCCCGTACCGGACCTGCTCGAGTTCCTGCGGACCACCCGGCGCTCGGGGCAGGTGGTGCTCGTCTCCGGGGAGATGAACGGCACAATCTGTCTCCGAGATGGGAAGCTGATCGGCGCCGCATCCAGGGGCTATCGACACCTGGGTGAACGGCTGTACGCGACGGGTCAGATCACGGCCGTGCAGCTGGCGCGGTTGACTCCCACGGAGCCCACATCGGCCATGGGCTGGGTCGATGTCCCAACGGGCCTGGTGTCCGACGATGTGCTGCGCACCGCGTTCGCCGGCCAGATACGCTGCGCGGTGCGCGAGATGGTGGGGTGGTCCGAGGGTCGCTTCTCGTTCCAGCCGCACACTCGATGCCTGCATCTGGGCCTGGCGCTGGCCCTGGACACGCAGGAGGTGCTGCTGGACGTGCTGCGGCAGATTGACGAGGAAGCACGGATCCAGTAGGCGGGTGTCAGTCCCACTCGCTCCACGACGCGATGTCGTCGCGGGTGCCCACGTGACCGTCTGGCTGGCACGGACGGGTTGCACCCCTCGCGCCCTCCCACTAAACTCCCCGGATTCCATGCGACGGCCTCAGGACCGTGAGGCCCGCCGACTGACAGGGTGACCGGATGACTACCAGCGCCAAACCCCGACGCAGCTACAGCGTCGTCGTGGACGACGACGTGTGTGACGGCTGCGGCGTGTGTATCTTCTTCTGCAAGCCGAACGTCTTCGCCATCAGCCGCGAGCTGAGCCAGCGGGGCTTCTTCCCCGCCGCGGTGCAGCAGGAGGAGGACTGCAACAACTGCCGCCTGTGCGAGCTGGGCTGCCCCCAGCTGGCGATCAGCGTCGAGGAGAAGGGCCGATGACCCGCCAGCGTGTGCCCTATCTGTCGCGAAACGATGGCCAGACGGCCTTCCTCATGGGCGACGAGGCGTCGGCGCTGGGGGCGTTGTACGCCGGATGCGACTTCTTCGGCGGCTACCCCATCACCCCCGCCTCCGAGGTGGCGGAGGTCATGGCGCGGGAGCTGCCCCGGACCGGCGGCTACTACGTCCAGTTCGAGGACGAGCTGGCCTCGATCAGCGCGGTGGTGGGTGCGGCCTGGGCCGGCGCGCGGTCGATGACCGCCACCAGCGGCCCCGGGTTCTCGCTGATGCAGGAGACCGTGGGCTACGCCGCGATGACCGAGACCCCGTGCGTGATCGTCGACGTCCAGCGCTCCGGCCCCTCCACCGGACAGGCGACCAAGCCGGCCCAGGGGGACGTGATGCAGGCGCGCTGGGGGACCCACGGCGACCACGAGATCATCGCGATCTCGCCGTGGTCGGTGCAGGAGAGCTTCGATCTGATGATCGAGGCCTTCCGTCTGGCGGAGGCCTATCGTACACCGGTGATCTTCCTGTCCGACGGTGCGGTGGGTCACTTCCGCGAGCCGCTGGTCTTCCCCCGCGCCGGCGATGCGTCGCTGGTGGCGCCGCGACCCCGCGCCAGCGAGGGTCAGCCGGTGTTCGGCGGACAGCCGGTGCCGCCCATGGCCCAGATCGGCGACCGCCGCAACGTGCACATCACCGGCTCGACGCACAGGCCCAGCGGCATCCGCGACGTGAACAGCAAACCGGTGCATGAGGAGCTGGTGCTGCGGCTGGTGGACAAGATCGCCGGCGCGCGCGAGCAGCTCACGCGCCTGGACGTGCGCCACATGGACGGCGCGCGGAGTGGGGGGGCCTCCCCGGAGTGCGGAGCGGAGCGCGCGACACGAGACCCCGCGCGGGTGGTGGTGGTCTCGTTCGGCGTCACGGCCCGCCCGGCGCTGGGGGCGGTGGAGGCCGCCCGCCGCGCGGGCCACCCGGTGGGTTTCATCCGCCTGGTGGGGATCTGGCCCTTCCCCGGGCCGCGCCTGCGCCAGCTGCTGGCCGACGTGGACTGTGTGCTGGTGCCGGAGATGAGCCTGGGCCAGATCAACCGCGAGCTGGAGCGCTTCGTGCAGTGCCCGGTGCACGCGTTGCCCAAGATCGGCGGCGTGGCTCACACCGTGGACGAGATCCTCGGGCCGCTGATGGCCCGGCTACAGGGGCGCCGATGAACGAGCACACGACGAGGACCAACCCCCTGCGACGCTACGTGCGCCCCGGGATGCTGCCCACCATCTTCTGCGCCGGTTGCGGCGGCGGGACGGTGCTCAACTGCTTCTGCCGCGCGGTGGACGAGCTGGGGCTGGACCCGCAGCTGATGGCAATGGTGACCGGCATCGGCTGCTCGTCGTGGATCCCGAGCCCCTACTTCCTGGCCGACACGCTGCACACGACCCACGGCCGGGCCATCGCCTTCGCCACCGGCGTACGGGTCATGTCGCCCCCACAGCGGAAGGTGGTGGTCATCGCCGGGGACGGCGACGCGAGCGGTATCGGCGGCAACCACCTGATCCACGCTGCCCGCCGCAACGTCGACCTGACGGTGTTCATGGTCAACAACTCGATCTACGGCATGACTGGCGGCCAGGTGGCCCCCACCACGCCGCCTGACGTGACCACCAGCACCACGCCGTACGGCAACATCGAACCCCCGTTCGACGTTTCCTCGCTGGTGGCGGCGGCGGGCGCGACCTACGTCGCGCGCTGGACCACGTACCACGTGTTCGATCTGGTGAAGGCGATGAAGGCAGCGTTGACCCACGTGGGCTTCTCGTTCGTCGAGATCGTGAGCCAGTGCACCACGAGCTACGGCAAGGCCGTGGGCAAGCGTACGGCGGCGGAGTTTCTGGCGGACTACAAGGAGCGCTCGGTCCGGCTGTCGGCGGCGCAGAAGATGAGCGCCGAGGAGCTCGAGGGCCGGCTGGTGGTGGGGACGCTGAAGCACGTGCCGGACGCCCCGGAGTTCTGCAGCCGGCTGCAGGCCATGACCGATCGCGTGTCAGGGGAGGGAGAGCGATGACGGCGAGGACAGAGCAGATGGTCCGCTTCGCGGGCTTCGGGGGCCAGGGGATCGTCAAGGCCGGCGAGATCTTCGGCGCGGCGGCAGTGGCGGACGGCAAGCTGGCGCTGCAGAACCAGTCCTACGGCAGCTCGGCCCGGGGCGGGCTGTGCACCGCCGACGTGGTGGTCAGCTCGGGCGCGCTGATCCACGAGGTGGAGCCGGACCGCTTCGACGTGCTGGTGGTGCTGAGCCAGGACTCGTGCAACGCCTTCATCGACCAGGTGCGCCCCGACGGGATGCTCATCGCGGAGCAGGATCTGGTGCAGCTGCCCGAGGGCCACGAGGGGATCGTGCATCGCATCGCCGCGACGCAGATCGCGGCCCAGGAGCTGGGGCGGCGCATCGTGACGAACATGGTGCTCCTGGGCTTCTGCGGCGCCCTCACCGGGCTCGTGGGGCGCGAGGCGCTGGAGGCCACACTGAAGGACAACGTGCCGCGCGGCACCGAGGAGCTCAACCTGCGGGCCTTCACCGAGGGATGGCGGCGGGGAGAGGAGCAGCGATGAAGGCACTGGTCACGATCATCATGCTTGGCGCGCTGGGCGTCGGTGGATGGTACCTGTACACCCGCGTGCTGCGGCCGCCGGAGAAGCGGGTGTGCGCCCGGCTGGGTGAGCTATGCGGCGAGTCCAGGGGCGGGGAGCGCTGCGAGAAGGGGATGCTGAGCCTGCGCAAGATGGCGGGGGAGGAGGGCTTCGACAAGGCGGTGCGCTGCGTCCACAAGGCCGAGAGCTGCATGGGCGCCGTGGGGTGCGTGGCGGGGGCCGGTTTCGGCGGGCTGGGGGACTTCATCAAGGGCGTGACCGACGGTCTGGCGCCGGCGTTGGAGCAGCAGGGCAAGGAGCTGCTGGACAAGCTCAAGAAGAAGCTGGACGACTGAGCGTCACAGCCCCGTCACCATCCGGATGCGGTGGTTGTCGTAGTCGGCCACATACAGCACGCCCTGGTGGTAGAACAGCCCCTCGGGGCCCTTGAATCGGGCCTTCGCCGCCGGGCCGTCGAGGAAGTCGTCGGACCCGTCGCCGGCCACCACCGACAGCGCGGGTGGCTGGGCCGTGAGGTCCAGGACCTCGATCTGGTGCGACTGCTGCACGCTGAGGTATAGCCGTGTGCCGCCGGGGTTCAGGGCCAGGCCGGCGGTGCCGCTCATCGAGCCGGGGTTCTTCTTGATCAGGGTGGAGACCTTGGACGCCGTCAGATCGATCAGGCGCACGCTGAGGTATAGCCGTGTGCCGCCGGGGTTCAGGGCCAGGCCGGCGGTGCCGCTCATCGAGCCGGGGTTCTTCTTGATCAGGGTGGAGACCTTGGACGCCGTCAGATCGATCAGGCGCACGCTGCCATCGAAGTCGGCGAGGTACAGCAGCTGGCCCGACAGGATCAGCATGTGCGGCCTGGCAAACAGCGCCTCGCCCAGCGTGCCGTCCTTTTCGCCGTAGCTCTGCCCGGTGAGCGTCGAGACCTTGCCGTTCTGGATCGCGCGGATGCGGTTGTTGTTGTATTCCGGCACGTACAGCACCGGCGTCGACCCGCTGATGTCCACCGCCACGTCGTCCGGTCCGTCGAACGTCGCCGCGGTGACCAGCCCGTCGTCGGTTCCGGATTCGCCGGTGCCCGCCACCGTGGTCACGTTGCCCGTGCCGATCGCGATGCGCCGGACGCGCTGGTTGCCGAAGTCCGCGACGTAGAGGTTCCCCTCCCCGTCCAGCGTCACGCTGGCCGGGTTGTGAAACTGAGCGTCGGCGGCTGCGCCGTCCTTGAACCCGGGGTGCTGACACCGGCCGGCGAGAGTGCTGACCTGGCCGTTGTCGATGGTGCGGATGCAGTGGTTGCCCCAGTCCGCGACGTACACCCTCCCGTCGGGAGCCACGGCCACGTCGTGGGGGTGGTTGAACCGGGCGATGTTCACCGGACCGTTCTGGAATCCGAGCACACCGGTGCCGGCCAGGGTCAAGACCATCACCGGCTGGGGTTCGGCGTCCGAGGGCTGCTCATCGGCGGCCGCGTCGGCCGGCCGCCGGTCTGGACGGATCAGTCCGTCGAGGACTGGACGACCATCCCGACCGTCGGGGCCGGGACCCAGCGGCAGCACCAGGTTGCAGCCCGGCAGCAGGAGTGGGAGCAGGAGCACGAGCCGGAGCATCGACAGACCAGTGGCGCAGCCCGGTCAGTCGCGGCTCATGAACAGCCGCAGGATGTACCAGAACATCAGCGCCACGGCGGCGAACAGCGCCAGGGAGGCGGCCACGTGCTGATCCGTGCGGTAGTGCCGCATGATGTTCGAGGTGTAGTACAGGATGTAGCCGCCGGCGAGGATCACCATCGCCGCGCTGAACAGCGTCCCCAGCGCGAAGCCGAACAGGATCGCGGCCACGATCACGCCCAGGGCGACGAAGCTGCCCACGGTGAGGATGCCGCGCATGAAGGAGAAGTCCTTGCGCGTGATGAACACCGTGCCGGTGAGCCCGGCGAACAGCGTCAGCGTCAAGAGCCCGGCGGAGGGGATGATGTTGGGGTCCTTGGTGTAGTACGCGGCGATGAACAGCAGCGGGAGGAAGATGATGGCCTCGGCCAGCACGTAGAGCACCAGCCCGATGTACTGCATCCCCGGCGAGGTGTCGGACCGCGCCCACCTGTCGGCGACGTAGCCCACGCCCATGAACAGCGCCAGCACCACGAGCCAGCTGAAGCGCGTCCCGATCATCATCTCCACCAGCTTGTTCGTGAACGGCATGTGCAGCAGCACGTACTCCAGCACCACGAACAGCAGGATCGCGCCGGCCACGTGGGCGTAGACCCGGCGGATGAAGGCGCTGCGCTCCCCGGCTGCCGCCTCGGCGGCGATCCGGATGTCAGCATATCCACTGTGCTCCATGACGGTCCTCTCCGTGTGAGTTCTTGCCGATTCTACGTGTGACTTCTCGCCGATTCTACCTGTTTGGTCCCCAAATGCTACCTCCCCACCCGCGGCCCGGCGGCGCACACCTCGGGTGGAGCATCGGCCTCGAACTGCTTGAAGTTGTCGTGAAATCGCCCGGCCAGGTCACGCGCCCGGGCGTCGTAGGCCGCCGCGTCGCGCCAGGTGCCCCTGGGATCCAGCAGGTTCGAGGGCACGTCGGGGCAGGTGGTGGGGACGAGCAGCCCGAAGTTGGGATCCTCGCGCACGGCCACGTCGTCGAGCGTGCCCGCCAGGGCGGCGTTGACCATGGCCCGGGTGTGGCCGATGGAGATCCGCTGCCCCTCGCCGTGGCCGCCGCCGACCCAGCCGGTGTTGACCAGCCAGCACTGGACCTTGTGCTGCGCCACCTTCTCGCCCAGCAGCCGGCTGTAGACCGTCGGGGGCAGGGCCATGAACGGCGCGCCAAAGCAGGCGCTGAACGTGGCCTGAGGCTCCGTGACGCCGCGCTCGGTGCCGGCCACCTTGGCCGTGTAGCCGCTGATGAAGTGGTAGCGCGCCTGCTCCAGGGTCAGGCGGCTCACCGGCGGCAGCACGCCGAAGGCGTCGCAGGTGAGCATGATGATGTTGCCCGGGTGGCCGCCCATCCCCTCGCGTACGGCGTTGTCGATGTGCGAGATGGGGTAGGCTGCGCGGGTGTTCTCCGTCAGGCTGGCGTCGTCGAGGTCCACCCGGCGCGTCTCGGTGTCAAACCCCACGTTCTCGAGGATCGTACCGAAGCGGCGCGTGGTGTCGTAGATGCCAGGCTCCGCCTCGGGCGACAGCCGGATCACCTTGGCGTAGCAGCCGCCCTCGAAGTTGAACACGCCGTTGTCCGACCAGCCGTGCTCGTCGTCGCCGATCAGCCGCCGATCGGGGTCGGCCGAGAGCGTGGTCTTCCCCGTGCCGGACAGGCCGAAGAAGATCGCCAGGTCGCCCGTCCGCCCGACGTTGGCCGAGCAGTGCATGGAGAGCACGTTCTGCGCCGGCAGTAGGAAGTTGAGGATGGTGAAGATGCTCTTCTTGATCTCCCCGGCGTAGGACGTGCCGCCGATGAGCACCAGCTTGCGTTCGAAGGAGAGGATCACGAACGCCCCGCTCTGGGTGCCGTCCAGCTCGGGGATGGCCTCGAACCGCGGCACGTTGATCACGGTGAAGGCCGGGGTGTGCTCGTGCCGCTCACCGGGGTCGTGGATCTGGCGGAACATGTTGCGGGCGAACAGCGTGTGCCAGGCATCCTCGGTGATCACGCGGATCGGGACGCGGTAGTCGGGGTCGGCCCCGGCGTGGCAGTCCTGGACGAAGATGTCGCGGCCCTGCAGATACGCCGTCAGTCGCCGGTGCAGCGTGTCGAACCGCTGGGGCGTGAAGGGCCGGTTCTCCTTGCTCCACCACACGCGATCGGCGCTCTGGGGGTCCTGCACGATGAACTTGTCCCTGGGGCTGCGGCCGGTGTGCGACCCGGTGCGCACCACCAGCGGCCCGAGGTGCGCGACCCACCCCTCGTGGCGGTGCACCACCTCCTCGTACAGCTGGGGGGTGGTGGGGTTCCAGTAGACCCGCCCCACGTTGTGCAGGCCAATCTTGTCCAGGCTCTCGCTGCGACCGTCCATCACTGCCTCCTTGCGCTGATCCAGGCACAAATCTGACCCCGAACGGTCAGCGGCGCCAGCGCTGGATCGATCCGCGTCGTCAGACGCGGGTAAACGACAGGTCTTGCTTGCAGCGGCCGCAGATCGGGCTCGCCGTGCGCACGCGGGTCAGGCTCATGCGGTTCTTGGTGCCGCAGCCGGGGCACAGCACGAGCAGGTAGCGCTCCAGCGCCTTGTTGTCGTCGAGAGCGGCCTTCATCTCGGCCAGCGGATCGTCCGCCGGCGGGCTCGATGGCTCCGCATGTGCGCCCGGTTGCTGTGCGCCGGGCCGCTGGGCGCGGGGGGCACCGGTCTGCTGATGCAGCCGTTCGATCTCCGCCTCGCGCTCCAGCTCGCGGAAGCGCGCCTCCATCTCGGCCCGCTGGCCCTCCCCCAGCAGATCATCCAGATCGTCGGGATCCATGGACACCTCCACCGGCTGTTGTACAGTGAGTCGGACTCGATTCCAAGTCCTTCACCGAGAGCCATGCGATTCCTGCTTCTGCTGAGCCTGCTGCCGCTGTGTGTCGTCGCTGGACAGCATCTGATCGCCGGGCGGGTGCTGGACCCGATGCAGCGCCAGGCCCGCCGGGTGTACGTGGTGCGGGCCAAGGCGACGCAGCTCGATCTGGTGTTGCGTCTCGCCCCGACCCGGCGGAGGCGCGTCCTGTGAGCCGCTGGCGGCGCTGCAGCGCGCCCGCACCGACGAGGACCGACTGCGGGCGCTGGGTCGGATCTACGCCGAGCCGTTCGCCTCGCGGCCACCATCGTGGATCGAGCGCTGGCTGTTGTGGATCGGCGCGACGATGCTGGTGCTGGTCCCCGTTGCTCGTCCAGGCTCGAACCGGCCTTGAGCTGCGGCCCAAGATGTGGTGGCATAGCGCCATGAGTCACCCCATGAAGCTGGCCGTCCTGTTGGTGCTGCTGTCTGGATGCAGGTCTGCCTCGGACCCGCCGGATCCCGCCTCCTTCGGGCCCATCGACGAGAAGCCGCCGGCAGACCCCCGCTCCATCGTGTTCCACAACGAGTCGGTGGAGATGGTGGACCTGGAGGTGTTCGCCCCGGCCACCGCGAGCCCGAGCTGTCGAGCCGAGGCGCCACACCGCCTGCTGTGTCCGGCCGACTATCGCCACGTGTTCAACGACAAGGTCTACCCCAGGACCCAGATCAAGGTCGGCTACCCGGCCGGTCTCAAGATGGAGTGCGCGCAGGTGTGGGTCCGCGCCCGATCCAAGATCATGGGTCCGGACGAGTATCGCGAGGCGATCTTCCTGCTGCGGGAGAAGGACAGCGGGCTCGTGCTGGAGCTGGGCGAGGGGCAGGCGGCCCGCCTGGAGCAGCGCGATGCAGAGGCGCGGAACAAGTTCCCGGCGCCGGTGCGGTTCTGCCCCGCCAGCCCCGATGTGGAGCCCACGCCGCCCACGGGCCCACGCCTGCCGGCCGAGGTGACGCGGGTGCTGCAGGCGTCCAGCGCCGCGCTGCAGGCTTGCTGCAAGGGCTCACCCTGTCGTGGAGTGCTCAACACCAAGCTGTTCGTTCGCCGGGACGGAACAGTGATGCCCCCGACCGGAGTCGAGCTGAAGGGGCAGGGCCCGAAGGAGTGCCTGGTCCAGGCGCTGGTCCAGCTGCACTTCAGCGGCTTCACGGTCAAGCCCACCCAGGCCGAGATCACGTTGCGACTCCCGGTGCGCTGACAGTCCACTCCTAACGGTCCACTGACGGCCTGGCCGTCCCCGGCGCTGTTTCTGCTCCTGCTACTGTTCGTCCCTCGCCGGCGTCGGATCCCGATCCGTTGACGCAACTTGCCCCCGACGTGATCCTTGGGCTACGATCGTGGAGCCGTCGGCCCACGAGGGGTCGACCGAGGCACAGGCGAGGCATTTTTTGGCGACACGATTCGGCCGATACGAGCTCCTGGGCCGCATCAGCGTGGGGGGCATGGCAGAGGTCTTTCGCGGGCGCGTCTCGGGCGCCGCGGGATTCGAGAAGATCGTCGCCATCAAGCGCATTCTGCCCCAGCTGTCCGACGACGAGGAATTCATTGGGATGTTCGTCGATGAGGCCAAGCTGTCGGCCAACCTGAACCACTCCAACATCGGACAGGTGTTCGAGTTCGGGCGCATCGACGATCGGTACTTCATCGCCATGGAGTACATCCATGGCAAGGATCTGCGTGCGATCCAGGCCCACTTCCGTAGCCAGGGCGAGATCATGCCGATCCCCATGGCGGTGCGGATCGTGCTGGAGGTGTGCAACGCCCTGGAGTACGCCCACAGCAAGCGAGACGCCAACGGGCAGCTGCTCAACATCGTCCACCGCGATGTCAGCCCACAGAACGTCCTGATCTCCCACGAAGGGGCGGTGAAGCTGATCGACTTCGGCATCGCCAAGGCGCTCAGCCGTTCGAACAAGACGGCGACGGGCAACCTCAAGGGCAAGTTCGACTACATGGCTCCGGAGCAGGTGGAGGGTGAGGAGGTCGACCATCGCTCCGATCTGTTTGCGCTGGGGACGGTGATGTGGGAGCTGCTCGCGGGGCGGCACCTGTTTCGCAGCGACAACGAGCTGGCAACCCTGGAGCGGGTGCGCAAGGCAGAGGTGGATTCGCCCTCGGTCGTCAATCCCCTGGTGCCCAATGCCCTGGAACGGATCGTGCTTCGGGCACTGGCCCGGGAGGTGAACCAGCGGTTCCAGCGTGCCGAGGAGCTGCACGAGGAGCTGGAGCGATTCGCCCAGAGCCACCGCATGACCTTCAGCACCAAGCAGCTGTCGCGCTGGATGAAGGCCACGTTCAATCCGGATGGTTCGGTCAAGGGCCCGGTCGCGCCCCAGGCCACGATGCTGAACATGGGTCCGGGCATCGTGGCTGCGCCCACCCTGTCCCCGCCCTCGCCGCCGCCGGTCTCACATCGCCGGCCGGCGCGGGCCACGCTACAGGGGTTCGGCGGTGAGAACGAGGGGCGTGCACCGACGGCCCCGAACAGCACCGTCTCCTCGCTGCGGGCCGCTGTCCTCAGCACCCCTCGCCGTCCCACGTCGAACCTGCCGAATCGGTCCCCCGCGGCCGAGGGACGGCCGGCGCCTCCTCCGACCGCTCCCAGATCACCGGTCCCCACACGAGCGCCACCGCTGAGATCCGTGCCCACGCTGGATGATGGCCCGGTGGACGACGAGAAGCCCACGACCTCGGCGCTCCGCAGGGACCTGCCGCTGTTTGGCGCCAACGACGTCGAGGCCGCAACCTACGTCTCCGACAGGAGCGCCGAGCTCGCGCGGCTGGAGGTCGAGCGCTCGGTGCCAGCCCTGGCGCCTCCCGCGCTGTTTGCGCCCGAACCCTCGCTGGGCGATGTCAGCCAGCACGAGATGGATGATCACGCCGACACCGTGCTGCAGACGGAGTTCGAGCAGCGGCAGAAGGCGAAGACGCCCGAGGTAGTGGTGTACCCCAACGCCCGCGGCGTACCCCCTCCGCCGGTGGATATGTCCGCACCGACCATCGTCCCGGGGCAGGTGGATGTGAAGGATCTGATGCTCGGCCGCTTCGGTGAGGCGCCGAAGGCCGAGAGCGCGCCAGACCCCTACACCGCGCGCACCGTGATGGAGTTCGTGCCGTCGGCCCCCTCGGATTTCGACGACGGTCCGACGGTGGTGGACCCACGAGCGGTGGCCGAACCCGAGGACGCTTTGCGGCGGAGCTACATCTCCGAGGAGACGAAGCCCGTGATCGGCCCCCCCGGGATGTACCCACCCCAGGGCTCCATGCCGCCCCAGGGCTCCATGCCACCCCAGGGCTCCATGCCGCCCCAGGTGGAATACGGCTTCCAGGTGGGCGCCGACGAACCGAGCATCGCCTGCATCACCGATACGCCCCAGGCCGACGAGGAGTTCGCGCTGCGCCGGTCTCCTACCGAGGGGTTCTTCACCCACGCAGAGCCCCCGAGCCCCGCGTCATCCCGTGGGGGACGAGGTCCGCTGATCCTGATCATCGTCCTGTGCGGTGTGCTGCTGCTGCTGGGCGCCGGGGTCGGGATCTACTTCTTCGTGCGGCGTTCCCCACGGCAGACGACGGGTCCGACCGCATCGGGGCCCGATGGTGGTGGCACCGTGACGCAGCCCCTGGCCGAGGAGGGCGGGATCACCCTGGTCAGTGCCACTCCATCCAGCGGCACCGTGCTGCTGGATGGCAAGGAGAGCGGCCGGCTCAAGGATGCGCTGCGGTTGACCCTGAAGCGGATCCCCGCCGGCGAGCACCAGCTGGAGGTTCGTGGAGCCGATGGCATGTTCAGCGCCGTCGTGAAGGTGAAGGGTGGCGAGGCGATTGAGGTTCACGTCAAGCTGGCCGCGCGGCCAACCCCGCCGACGCTGAAACCGCTGACACCGGAGGTCACGCCCAGGCCGGTCACGCCCAGGCCGGTCACGCCGAAGCCGGTCACGCCGAAGCCGGTCACGCCCAGGCCGGTCACGCCCAGGCCGGTCACGCCCAGGCCGGTGACCCCCAGGCCAGTCAAGCCCAGGCCGGTCACGCCCAGGCCAGTCAAGCCCAGGCCAGTCAAGCCCAGGCCCGTCAAGCCCAGGCCCGTGGTGAAGGCGGGCAAGGCCGGCTATCTGCTGATCTCGTCGAAGCCATGGGCCAAGATCTATGTCGACGGCAAGCCCACCGGACGCAATACCCCCACCCCGCCGTCCAAACCGCTGATGCTGGCTCCGGGAGTGCACAAGGTCACCCTGGACGTGGGCGACAAGCGCTTCACGTTCCCGGTGGTGATCAAGTCGCAGGAGACCTCGCGACTGATCAAGACCCTTCCGGTGAATCGGTGATGGGGTGGCCAGTGCTGGCCATGATCCTGATGCTCTCGACCGGGTGTCCCGGCTCTTCGGTCACTGTGCCACGCGACGCCGGGACCGGGCATGGGGTGAAGGGGCGGGTGGTCGACTTCGAGACCTGCCTCACCGCGGCGGGCTGCCAGGGAGTGGCCGGTCTGAGGGTCGGGTTGTTCCACGACACGACGATCTTCTCTGCTCCAACCACTGACAGCGGGGCCTTCGCTCTGGCCAACGTGCCGGATGGTCCACAGCTCCTGCTGGTGAGCGACGCGCTGACCAGCGGGCAGGTGCTGCCGACGCTCAACGCCGAACCCGTCGTGACCCATGACGCCGATCTGACCGGCGTCGAGCTCATGGTGCTGAGGCGCTCCGGTGCGCTGTATGCCGGCATCAGCAGCGAGGCGGGCGTGGATGTGGACACCAACATGCTGTACCTGGGGCAGGTGTTCGGCGTCTCGGACGGCTCGATGTTGGCGATCCAGAATGTGACCATTAGCTCCTCGCCCACGGCCGCCGTGCGCTATGTCAGATGTCCATCATCCTTCAGCCAGTGCGCGGGCGAGACGACGCTGTTTGACCCGGGCCACAGCGGCGGTACCAGCAACTTCGGCGAGTTCGTGCTGATCGGCGCGTCCAGCGCGGACTACACGATCTCGGCCAGCTCCACCCTGCACAGCTTCGCCCCGGTGCAGGCCTCGCTGGGGCGGGGCTACATCACCGTGGGATTGCATCGCTCCCTGAGCCCGGCGGCTCCGGACAGCGCCGCGGCGCTCCAGGATAGCGGCCTGTAGTCCGGCGTGGGGCATTCGCGCTACACTTGGAGCATGCTCGCGCGTGTGATCCTGCTGCTGCTCGTCTCCACTTCGGCCATGGCCTACCGGCGAGCCGAGGTGGACAATGTCCCCAGGCGCTATCTGTACTGGCCCAACCGGACGCTGAGCTACGCCATCAATCGAAACGGCTGCAAGGACGCGCTGATCAACGAGGCGGTCAAGGCCATCCAGCGCTCGTTCTTCACCTGGGCCTCTCCCTCCTGCACCGACCTGTACTTCCTGTACGACGGGCTGGTGGACACGCAGAAGACCAACCTGACCCTGGGACAGAACGAGGCCCCCGATCACCGCAACCTGCTGATCTGGCACAACACGTGGCCGCCGCCGGGGGTGACGGACAGCTCGGTGACCGAGAAGATGCCGGCTGTCACCACCGTGATCTACAGCACCGAGACCGGCGCCATCATCGACGCCGACGTGGACCTGAACGCGAAGAACTTCTTCTGGACCACGACGGACGATGCGAGCTGGGCCGCCACCGACATCCAGAACATCGTGACCCACGAGCTGGGCCACCTGCTGGGACTGGCGCACTCCACGGAGCTGGAGGCCACGATGTTCGACACCACGCATCAGGGCGAACTGGACAAGCGCACCCTGCACGCCGACGACGAGCTCGGGATCTGCAAGGTCTACCCCTTCGATCACGTGACCCCCAAGGGGGAGGGTCAGGGCCAGGTGCCCCAGGAGGTGCAGGGTGGATGTTGGCTGGTGGCCACCGGCGGGCCACCCGTGGAACAGCTGCTGCTGCTGTTGTTGTTGCTGTTGCCAGTCGTGATGTGGCGCTTGCGGAGCGCCGCGAGGGCAGATTAGACTGCCCGCACCATGAAGCTGGCCACGACGCTGCTGGGACAGCGCTACACCTTCACCGACGTCAAGCAGGTGCTGGCCCGGGCCAACGAGCGCAAGTCGGGGGACGAGCTGGCGGGGGTCGCGGCGCGCAATCCCAAGGAGCGCGTGGCGGCCAAGATCGTGCTCAGCGGGCTGACCCTGGCAGAGCTGCGTGAGAGCCCCGTCGTGCCCTACGAGATCGACGAGGTCACGCGCAACGTCGAGGACAGCCTGGACCAGCCCATCTTCGCCCGGGTGGCGTCGTGGACCGTATCGGATCTGCGGGAGTGGGTGCTGGACGACAGCACCACCGGTGACCAGATGCTGGCGCTGTCGCCGGGGCTGACGCCGGAGATCATCGCCGCCTGTGCCAAGATCATGAGCAACCTGGATCTGGTGCTGGCGGCGAAGAAGATGCACGTGGTGGTGCGAGCCAATGCCACCTTCGGCCTGCCGGGGCGCATGTCGTTTCGTCTGCAGCCCAACCACCCCACGGACGATCCGGACGCCATCCTGGCCGCCATGCGCGAGGGTCTGGTCCACGGCTCGGGGGATGCGGTGATCGGGATCAATCCAGCCACCGATTCGGTGGACAGCACCTGCACCCTGCTGCGGATGGTCAAGGACCAGATGCAGCGGTGGAAGGTGCCGACGCAGAACTGCCTGCTGGCTCACGTCACGAACCAGATGGAGGCGCTGAAGCGGGGGGCGCCGATGGACCTGATGTTCCAGTCGCTGTGCGGCACGGAGAAGGGCTGCAAGGCGTTCGGCATCACCATCGCGATGATGGACGAGGCGGCGCAGATGGTGCAGGAGCGGGGCACGGCCCAGGGCCCGAACCGGATGTACTTCGAGACCGGGCAGGGCTCCGCGCTCTCGTCCGACGCGCACCACGGCGCGGACCAGCAGACGCTGGAGGCGCGGAACTACACCCTGGCTCGACGCTGGACGCCCTACCTGGTCAACACCGTGGTGGGATTCATCGGCCCCGAGTATCTGTACGACGGGCCGCAGATCACCCGCGCCGGGCTGGAGGATGTGTTCTGCGGCAAGCTCGCCGGCCTGCCCATGGGGTGCGACGTGTGCTACACCAACCACGCGCGCTGCGACCAGAACGAGCTGGAGAACATGGCGGTGCTGCTGGCGGCCGCCGGCTGTGCCTACTTCATGGGGTTGCCGCTGGGCGACGACATCATGCTCAACTACCAGTCCACCAGCTTCCACGACAACGCCGCCGTGCGCAGCGTGTTTGGCTACCGGCCGACGCCGGAGTTCGAGGCGTGGATGGAGCGGCTGGGGCTGCTGCAGGATGGCCGCCCGACGTCCCGCTTCGGTGACCCCACGGTGCTGCCATGACCACACGTCGACTGATGGAGGAGCTGCGGACGGCGCACCGCGGGGCCAGCTTCGAGCCCGCCCCCCTGCAGCGGCACGGCACGACACGCGACGCGGTGGTTCCCCGACGCGCGCCCACGGGTGCGCGTCAGGCGTCGGCCGCTCCCGTGCGAGCCAGTGCGACGCGGGTACAGGATCCGGCGCTGCTGGAGCAGCTCAAGGCCGCCACGCCGGCCAAGGTCGGGGTGGGGCGCAGCGGGCTGCGCTACCGGACCCAGACGCTGCTGCAGTTCCTCACCGACGTCGCGGTGGCCAGGGCGGCGGTGGAGAGTCAGGTGCCCGAGGGGTGGGCCGAGCAGCAGGGGTGGATCGCGCTGCAGACGGCGGCCGCGGACCCGGAGCAGTTTCTGGCTCGACCCGACCTGGGGCGCCAGCTGAGCGAGGCCGCGCTGGCCGTGGTGCGGGAGCGGTTCACCCGGAACCCCGACGTGCAGATCGTGGTGGCCGACGGGCTGTCCGCCACGGCCACGATGCAGAACGCGCCGCCCATGGTGCAGGCGCTGGTGCCCGAGCTGCAGCGCCGGGGGCTCAGCGTGGGCACGATCCCCTTCGTCCGCCACTGCCGGGCGCGAGTGCTGGACATCATCGGACAGGCCGTGGAGGCCCGGGTCGGCATCATCCTCATCGGCGAGCGGCCCGGGCTGGGGACCGGCGACGGCATGAGCGCCTACCTGGCGCTGGAGCCGGGGGAGGCGCGCACCGACGCCGAGAAGCAGGCGATCAGCAACATCCACCGCCGGGGGATGCTGCCCGACGAGGCCGGCCGGTTCGCGGCGCGGCTGATCGAGGCGATCCTGGAGCAGCACACCTCGGGGGTGACGCTGGACGTGAGCCGCATCGAGGTCCCCCAGAGCGACCCGCGCGCACAGTCACATCTTGCACTCCGCGCGCGGATCAACCAGGCGCACTCCGAACCGGGGACGGGGTGCGGTCAGAGCCACGGCCAGCAGTGCGATCGGGCGCAGAATGGCCTGCCGGGGGCCGTATGTGGACGCGACAGCGGGCGGCCGTGTGAGGCCACGACTCACTAGCAACAGGCACTGGAGCACAGCATGGCCATCCTCGATCCGTTGATCCCCAAGGTGCTCGCCACCCGCATCATCCCGCGGGTCGATCCGGCGCTGGCCCGGGCCTACGGCTTCGACTCCCGGCAGGACGCTGTCTCGCTCGGGCTCATCACCTGCGACATGGATGACGCGCTGTACGCCGCGCTGGACGAGGCCACCAAGCAGTCGCCGGTGCAGATCGTGTTCGCCCGTTCGCTGTACGCCGGGTCGAGCTTTCCGTCAGGGCCCACCTCGGGCGAGATCCTGGGCATGATGGTGGGTGCCGACCCGACCGACGTGGAGCGCGGGATGAGCGCCTGCATCGAGTGCCTGCGGTCCGAGGCGCACTTCTACAGCGCCCGTGATGATGACAGCATGGCGTTCTTCCCGCACGTCATCTCCTCGCTGGGCCACTACCTGTCGGCCGAGGCGGGTCTGAGCCCCGGCGAGTCCATGGCCTACCTCATCGCCACCCCGCTGGAGGCCATCTACGGCGTTGACGCCGCGCTCAAGGCCGCCCGGGTCCGCCTGGTGAAGAGCTTTCCGCCCCCCACCGAGACGAACTACGCGGGGGCCTACCTCACCGGCAGCCTGGAGGACTGCGAGGCGGCGGCTCAGGCCTTCGCGGGCGCGGTGCTCGAGGTCGCCGCGGACCCCAATCGATTGATCTGACGCCGGATTCTCGATACTCGCCCCGCTGGTTAAGTTCTGTCGCCAATTGCCGTTAGTACGGGTTACATCACGCGCACCAGTGCCATGGCGGATCCTGTGCAGAAGCTGGAAGCTGTGCCCATGCCCGAGAGGGAGTGTCCCTACTGCCTCGAGACCATCAAGACCCGCGCCATCAAGTGCCGGTACTGTGGCTCGGATCTCCGGCAGGCACCCGATGGCTCGGCGGACGCCAAGACCGCACCCGCGTCGGACGAGGGCGAGACGCTGAAACCCCCGCGCAAGAGCCTGCTGATCTACCTCGTGACGGTGTTGATGGCGGTGGGAGTCGGAGTGCTATGGGTCGCGGTGCTCCGCAAGCGTCAGGCGGGGGACGAGGAGCCGACCGCTGCCGAGACGAAGAAGGCCCCGACGCCGGCCCCGACGCCGCAGGTGGATCCACCGGTGGTGCCACCCAAGGCCAGGGCGCGGAAGCCGGTGCGCGCTGCAGCTGCGGCCGAACCATCGGTCAAGGCCCGTCGTGACCCCAGCCGGCGTGGACCGGCATCGAAGGCCGAGGGTGTGCGCGAGGTGGTTGCCGCACCGGGCACGTGGAAGGTGTTCACCGGACAGAATCCGTTCTTCACCGTGCTCATGCCGCCGGGGCCCGCGCCCTTTGCCATGACCGTCAACCGGATGCCGCTCAAGGGGGTCCAGCACCGCGACCCCTCGCGGCGATACTGGGTCGCGCACCACAAGCCCGGCGGGGACGCGTCGCCCAGCGAGGTGATGGAGCTGGCCTTCGAGGGACTGCAGCGTGGGCGGGGCAAGGTCTTGAGCCGCAGCTGGACGCGGTTTGGGGGGGGACACGTGGCCCTGGAGGGGATGCTGATGGACCGGCGGCAGCAGGTGCTCGAGATCCGGATCTGCATCATCGACTCGGTGTTGTTCGTGCTGGCCACCGAGACAGACAGCACGGCGCCCGGATTTGGCCCTCTGGTCCAGGACGCTCATCGTTTCTTCACCTCGTTCAAGGGCGGGCTGTGAGTTCACACCATCTGTGACCAGCAGTTCACTTGATGGGGCAAGGCTATGGAATCATGGCCGGATGATCTGGCCCACGCCTTGCTTTTTCAGGGACCAAGCGAGGTGAAACGATGAAGAAGCGATGGTCGATGCTCCTGGGTCTGCTCTCGATCCTGTTCGTTGCCGGGGGTTGTGTCGTTCGCGCCCCGGGCCCCCATTTGGCCATACGCCCCGCCCGGGTGCAGGTCCATGCTCCCGCGGTCCGGGTGGACGTTCGTCCCGCCCATTGCAACCGGCGGCGCTGCCGAAGGGTGTGCAACCTGTGGGGCTGCTGGGATCGCTGCCACGACGTGGCGTATCCCTGCTACTAGCCCCGTGAACGACTGACCTGTTGCTGGCAACCGAGTCGTACCCGTGGGCATCGAGCCCACCCACAGCGAGGAGGTTGCCATGCGATCGCGGCTCACGTCACACCCGTTGCTCCTGGCCCTGGCCCTCGCGGCGTGCAGCAGCTCGACCACGCCAGCGACGGATGCCACCCCGGATGGCGTGAGCACCACGGATGCCCGGACCGACGCTCTGGCACCAGCGCCGGACAATCCCGTGGGCGACGGCGCGCCGCCCACGGATCTGCTGGTCAGCCCGGTGACCTGGAGCGTGGCGGCCAGCCGGCCCGAGGTGGGGTGGGAGAACGGCCAGCTGGCGGTGCACCCCACGCAACCCAAGACCATCGCGGTCAAGCTCGAGATCGCCGACTGGACCCCCAGCATCGAGGTGGCGACGAGCAGCGACCTGGGCCAGACGATCCAGCAGGTGATGGTCAAGACCTGTACCTCCAGCGGGCCCGGGCACTACGATACACTGCTGGGATTCGCCTACGACCCTGCCGACGGCACGCACATGGCGCTGTTGACGGACGTGCCCGGCCCGGGCATGACCGACGGGCTGATCTTCGCCACCTCCAGCACCGGCGGGGCCAGCTTCACGGTGGTTCCGCTGAGCACCAACTTTCACCCCAACGCAATGAAGTACGTGGGCGGCACCACCTCCGCCCTCTTCTTCCGGGCCCAGCACGTGGTCTACACCTCCGTCGATCAGGGACAGACCCTGAGCTCCGTGTTCGACGACAGCCAGCAGTGCCTGGCCCACGGCGACTTCAGCGTCAGCCCCAAGGACCACAAGACCATGTTGCTGATCTGCGGTGGATCGCTGCTGCGGTGCGAGGCGGCCAGCTGCGCGCCGGCCACGATGCCCGCCGGCGCCGGTGAGCTCTACCGTGTGGGCTTCGCGCCCGACGGCCAGCACGCGGTCGCCGTCAGCGCCAAACAGGTGCTGCTCTCCGTCGACGGCGGCAAGACCTTCGCCGCGACGCTGTCGCTGGCCTCCGGTGTGCACGAGGTGCGCTTCGACCCGCGGCCGTCGAGCGGCGCGGTCTACGTGTACGGGCTGGCCAGCAGCAAGCTCTACCGCTCCACCGATGGGGGTCAGCACTGGTCCGAGGTGACGCCCCCGAACTCGCTCCAGCCACCGTATGGGACCTATCTGCGCGACGTACAGGTGGCGGCGGATGGCACGGTGGTGGGACTGGCCTACCCGGGGGTGATCACGCTGCCGGCGCCGTGACCCACTGTTGACAGCCGTCAAGGCCGGTTGGGTTGTTCGCCCGGCCCCGATGGGGCACAATGGGCGAGAAGCTCGCGAGATCGGTGTTCCGATCCATGGCACACACGTTGCTTGTCATTGGTCACCACAGGAGCGATTTCGATTTGATGAATCCCGGTATGTCATGGTTCCTGCTCCTCGTGCTCGGCACGGGAGCCTGCATCTCCGGCGCGTCCGCTCCCGACGCGGGTGAGTCTCGGGATCGGTCGTCCGAGATCGCGGTGGATGGAGCGCGCCCCGACGGGGACCGGCGCGACGCTTCCGCCGGCACTGATATCGCCGTGGCCGACCTCCCGCGCGCGATGGATGTGGCGCCGACGGACGCCTCGCTGCCGGACGGCAAGCCGCCGCTGCCCCAGCGCCCGGTGCTGATCCTCGCGGGTCAGTCCAACATGGTGGGTCTGGGGTATACCAGCGATCTCAGCGCCGCGGACAAGAAGCCGGTGGTGAGCACGACGATCTACTACAACGACAGCGTGCATCCCAACCCGAACACGCTGAAATGGATGCCGCTCGCTCCGGGCTTCGGTGTGCTACCGGACCGCTTCGGCCCCGAGCTCTCCTTCGGTCGGCGGCTGCGCCAGCTCTGGCCCCAGCCGCCCATGGCGCTGATCAAGGTCGCCGAGGGGGGCACGGCGCTGTCCGACCGCTGGGCCGCCAAGACCGGCGATCTGTACCAGCTGCTCGTGTCCGAGGTGAAGCAGCAGCTGGCGGTGCTGAACACGACGTCTCAGGCGCAGATCGTGGGTCTGGTCTGGTTGCAGGGCGAGTCCGACGGGATGACGTCGAGCCAGGCCAACGCGTATCAGACCAACCTCACCAAGTTTGTCACCGGGCTGCGCCAGGATCTGAACCTCCCCGCGCTGCCCTTCACCGCCGGACTGATCTCGCTCCGTTCGGAGTGGCCCTACGCGCAGAAGGTGCGCAACGCCACCATCGCCGTGACGCAGGCGCTGCCCCCGGGGAACGTCGTCGAGACCGCCGACCTGGCGACCCTGGCGTCGGACCCCGTGCACAGCGACAGCGCGAGCAACCTCACGGTGGGCCGGCGGTTCGCCAACGCCATGGCCTCGCTGCACGCGGCCAGCTGGAGCTTCGCCACGCGCTTCGGGCCGGTGCAGGGCATGGGGGGCTGGAGCTACCGCGATCGCCAGGGCACCAGCGCCACGAACATGATCTGGGACCCGAAGCAGAACCGCTGGGTCGGGGCGCAGGCGGGGGTGTTCATCGGAGAGGGCTGGATGCACCCCGGACCAACGCACATGGCCGAGCTGGTCTGGACCTCGCCCATCGCCGGCGCGATCACCGTCCAGTTCACCGTGGCCGCCGCCGACAACACCGGAGGCGACGGGACGTGGGCCGAGATCGCGAACGGCCCGACGACGATCTGGGGACCGACGGCGATCCCGAACAACACCAGCGCCGCGCAGACCCTCAAGCTCACGGTGCAGCAGGGCAGCCTGCTCCAGTTCCGCACCTCGGCCGGTCCGGCCCAGGACCCGTACCACGACACCACCAGCTGGGACGTGGTGATCACGCCCGGTCCGTAGCCACGTTGTTCGTCGACACCACCACCGCTGCGGAGACCCTCATCGGCACAAGCCCGGCACCGGGTACAAGTCCAGCGGCGACCTGGTCTACCACCCCAGCGTGGGGCTGCTCGCGACCCTCGAGCCCACCCCCACGGGTACCGATCGCCTGGCCAGCCTCGACTTCACCACGGGGGTCGCGACCCTCATCGGCGACGTGGGCTACGACGACTTCTGGGGCATCGCGTTCTGGAAGGGCAAGGTCATCGGATTCCGCGACACGGGAGATCGCGGAGATCAACGTCACCACCGGCGCCGCCACCATCACCAAGACGACCTCGGTGGTGTGGTACAGCGCCGGCGTCACCACCTCGGCGCCCGCGGAGCCGTAGCGCCGTCGTTCGTTCTAACTCTCGACGCGGCGGGCCGGCTCGAAGCGGCTGTGCGCGGGCTGCAAGATGTGCTCGCGGTAGGCCTGGAGGTTGCGGTCCTGAAGGTGGTCGAAGATCATCGGCGCCGGCGAGCCCCAGGTGACGCGCTTGATCGGATCGGGGTCCAGCTCCGCGGCCACGAGCTCCGCGTCGGTGCCGCGGCCGAGGGCCAGCACCTGGGCGATGGGGCTGACGATCATGCTGTGACCGAAGTAGTTGTTGCCCCCTGCGTCGGGACCCACGGCGTTGCAGGCCGCGATGTAGACGTGGTTGTCGTAGGCCCGGGCGCGGTTGGTCATCTCCCAGATGTGAAACGAGCGCAGCAGGGCCGACGGGCGCAGGATCACCTCGGCGCCCATCACCGCCTCGCAGCGGTACAGCTCGGGGAAGTCGCCGTCGTAGCAGATGGTGAGCCCGATGGTGGCCAGCTCGGTGGCGATCACCACGGGGAGATTGCCCGCAGTGGACCAGCCGCCTCCGGCCAGCCGCTCGGTGGGGAACAGGTGCGTCTTGCGGTACAGCCCCAGCAGCTCGCCATCGGGGCCGAACAGCCCGACGCTGTTGTACACCACGCCCTCGGTAGCGCCGCGCTCGTAGCTCGGCCAGGCGAGGTAGGTCTTGAGCTGGGACGCGATACGCCCCACGCGGCGGAACAGCGGCCCGTCGAAGGGCTGCAGCAGGTGCCACAGCTCGCGGGCCCCGCAGTCCGGGGTGAAGCCGGTGGTCACCGACTCCGGAAACAGCACCAGCCGGGCGCCGGTCTCGCGCACGGCGAGGGCCGCCAGCTCCAGCGCACGCTCGGTGTTCTCGGCGATGGCCATGGGTCGCGGAGCCATCTGCACGCAGACCAGGGTGAAACGTTGCATGGTGAGATTCTGGGCTGGGCTGCCCGCCCCTGTCAAACCCGGGCCGCTCCGTCTACAATTGTCCGCTCCACCCGCCCGCCCCACCGGACTGCAAGCGGTCCGGTGGGTGGGTGGAGCAGACAACAGCGCCGCGCTGTGGCTGCGGCGCCCAGCTGCAGGAGCCAGATGTGATCGGAAGCAACGCCACCCGCAGTGACAGCCAGGACAAGATGGCGGGTGCCACGCGCTACACCGCCGACGTGCACTACGACGGGATGCTCCATGGCCTGACCGTTCGGGCGCCCCTGGCCCACGGTCGCATCCGCGCCATCCGCCGGCGCGAGGATCTGGGCCTCGACTGGTCGCAGGTGGTGTTCGCCACGGCCGACGACATCCCCGGCAGCCAGCGAGTGCACATGATCCAGGACGACATGCCGTTCCTGGCCCGGGACGAGGTGCTGTACCAGGGCGAGCCGGTGGCGCTGGTGGCCGCTCCAACGCTGGCGCTGGCCGAGGCGGCGCGCCGGGCGGTGGCGGTGGAGATGGAGCCGCTGGAGGCGCTGCTCACGCTGGAGCAGATGGTGCAGCGGCATCGCCAGGGCCAGGCGCTGGAGGAGCTCTCGCGCTGGCATATCGGCCGCGGCGACGTGGCCCAGGCCATGGAGCGGGCCGAGATCGTGCTCGAGGCGTGCTACACCACACCGCATCAGGAGCAGGCCTACCTCGAGACCAACGCCATGATCGCGGTGCCCGAGGCCAACGGCTGCATGCGCGTGGAGGGCTCGTTGCAGTGCCCGTACTACGTCGCGCCGGCGGTGGCGGCGATGCTGGGCACCGATCTGGACCATCTCCACGTGCGTTCGTTGCCCATGGGCGGCGCCTTCGGCGGCAAGGAGGACTTCCCCAGCATGCTCGGGGGCCACGCCGCGCTGCTTTCGCATCTGAGCGGCCGCCCGGTGCGGATGGTGCTGGAGCGGGCCGAGGACGTGGCCTACACCACCAAGCGTCATCCCTCGTGGGTCCGGATCCGGGCCGGGGCGATGCGCGACGGCACGCTGTGCGCGGTGGACATCGACATCGTGTTCGATGGCGGAGCCTACGTCACCATGAGCCCGGTGGTGCTCTCCCGCGGCGCGATCCATGCGGCGGGAGCCTACCGCTGGCCGGCGGTTCAGATCGACGCGGTGGCCTACCGCAGCCACACCCCGCCCAACGGCGCGTTCCGCGGCTTCGGCGTGCCGCAGACGATCTTCGCCGTGGAATCGCACATCGACGCGCTGGCCCGGGCCTGCGGCCTGCCGCCCCACGAGATGCGGCGCATGAACCACCTGCAGCCGGGGGATCGGACAGCCACCGGCCAGCAGCTGGACCAGACGGTGGCCGCCCGGCAGGTGCTGGACACCGCGGTGGAGCTGTCGGGATTCGAGGAGCGATTGCGATCCGCCGGGACCGTGAGAACGGACCGACGCATCCGCACCGGGATCGGCCTGGCGCTGTATCTCCACGGCGCCGGGTTCACCGGGGGGGGCGAGGCCAAGATCGCGGCCCGCGTGGCGCTGGACCTGGCGCGCGACGGTGTGGTGCACATCCGCGTCAGCTCGACGGAGATGGGACAGGGATCGCACACGGTGCTGGCGCAGATCGTGGCTCAGGAGCTGGGGCTGCCCCTGGACCACGTGGTGGTGGACACGCCCGACACGGCCAACGTGCCGAACAGCGGCCCGACCGTGGCCTCGCGCACGACGATGATCGTCGGGGGCGAGTTGGTGACCTGCGCACGGGCGGCGCGACAGCGGCTGCTGCAGGCGGTGCGCTCGCGTGTGGCGGGGGAACCCGAGGAGCTGACGCTGCAGCAGGGACAGATCCGCTCGCCCGGCGGTCAGGGGCTGGGAAGCTACACGGAGTGGGTGCGCCGCATCCTGTCTGAGGAGCAGACCGAACGCTGGGTGTTCGAGAGCCAGCACCAGCTCTCGCCGCACCTGCACTGGGACGAGGCGACGCACAGCGGGGACGCCTACGCGACCTACGCCTGGGGCTGCACGGTGGCGGAGGTGGAGGTCGATCTCGACCTGTTCGAGGTGCGGGTGCCCCACGTGTGGGTCGCGGCGGACGTGGGGCGGGCGATCAACCCGACGCTGGCCCGGGGTCAGGTGGAGGGCGGGACGCTGCAGGCGCTGGGCTACGCGTTGAGCGAGGAGGTGGGGGTGCGATCCGACGGGCACCTGCTGCGGGATCGGTTCCAGACCTACATTCTGCCCACGACCCTGGACAGTCCGCCCATCGAGGTGGCGCTGGTGGAGGTGCCCTACGCCCGCGGTCCCGGTGGAGCCAAGGGTCTGGGCGAGATGCCGATGAACGGGGCGGCGCCCGCGGTGGCCAACGCCATCGAGCACGCCCTGGGGGTGCGGATCCGGGACCTGCCCATCACCCCCGAGAAGATCTTCGCTGCGATACGAGACCGGGAGTCGAGTCGATGAGTCACATGCTTCACCGTAACTGGATCGTCAACGGGTTGTCGCGGCCGGTGGCCTTCGCCGCCGACGCCCGCCTGATCGACGTGCTGCGCGACGCGCTGTCGCTGATCAGCGTCAAGGAGGGGTGTGGCGAGGGCGAGTGCGGCGCCTGCAGCGTCCTGCTGGACTCGGAGCCGCACCTGGCCTGCCTCGTGGCCGCGGGGCAGGTGGATGATGGCGCCACGATCCTCACCGCCGAGGGTCTCGAGGCCCACGAGCTGGGGCGGGCGCTGAAGCAGGCGTTCGACGAGCAGGGGGCGGTGCAGTGCGGGTACTGCAGCCCGGCCATGCTGCTGGGCGGGTTCAGCCTGCTGAGCCACAACCCGCGCCCCACGGAGCACGAGGTGCGAGAGGCCCTGGCGGGCCACCTCTGTCGCTGCACCGGGTACTCCACGATCATCAAGGCCGTGCAGCACGTGGCGGGAGGTGAGCCATGAGCTTCGAGGCCCCGGCCCGGCTGGACCAGGCGCTGTCGCTCCTGGCGCAGTCGCCTCGTCCCACGATCCTCGCCGGCGGGACCGACCTGTGGCCCCAGTGGACGGGCGGCGCGCCGCGGCCGGAGCGCCTGCTCAGCCTGCACCGTATCAGCGAGCTGCGCCGGCTGGAGCTCGAGGATCGGGACGCCACGCTGCGCATCGGCGCCACCTGCACCCACCGCGACCTGGTACGATCCGAGCTCGTGCAGCGCCACTGTCCGTCGCTGAGCCAGGCAGCGGCCACCATCGGCGCGGTTCAGATCCAGAACCGGGGCACCGTCGGCGGCAACATCATCAACGGCAGCCCGGCCGCCGATCTCCCGCCGCCGTTGCTGGCCGCGGACGCGGAGGTGGAGCTGGCGTCGGCCGCCCGGGGCGTCCGGCGTCTGCCGCTGGAGCGGCTGCTCGTCAGCTATCGGACGCTGGATCGCGCACCGGACGAGCTGCTGGTGGCGGTCCGGGTCCCGGTGCTGCCCCCGGGATCCCGCGAGCTGTTCCGCAAGGTGGGCACGCGTCGGGCCCAGGCCATCTCCAAGGTGGTGGGGGCCTGTCGCGCCACGGTCAGCACGGGCGCGATCCAGAGCATCGCCGTGGCCTTCGGCAGCATCGGTCCGATCTCGGTGCGGCTGCGCGCCGTGGAGACCTGGCTCGTCGGGCGGACCCTGGACCGGGAGACGGTGCAGGAGGCCGAGCGGCGGGCGGCCGAGGCCGTGACCCCCATCGACGACCTGCGCAGCTCGGCGCCGTACCGCCGCCATGTGACGGGGCGCCTGCTTCGGATGTGGCTCGAGGCCCTGGCCAGGGCGTGATCAGTGGTGAGGTGACGGCCAGGGGCGAGTTTTGGGTTGACCTGTCCCCCAACCCATTCAAGCGGGTCAGGACCAGGGAAACTGCCTCCTCATGTGGCCACCCCTGCAGGTTCGTCTTCGTCATGGAGCTCACCGACGTCGGACCCTGGTCGACCTGCTCCCAGGGTTCGAGTGTGATCCCGCTCACCTCGGGGGCGGGAATGCACTGGGGAGCACCGGGGTTGCTTCAGAAACCCCAACAACTCGCCCGGTGTGTACCACCGGGCGCACGTCGTTACCGGAGGTCGTCATGCGTGGTGTCTCTCGTCCCAAGGTGCTCTTGACTCTGGCCGGGCTCGTCGGGGGCCTGCTGATGGGAGCGGTGTTGACGTTCTCGCTATCGCTGCACACCGCCCGGGGAGAGCAGGTGCTGTTCACCGGCTCGTCGCTGGCCCACGCGGCCTCCGGCGCCGCCCTGTCGTTGGCCGACGTCGCGGAGCGCTCCCTCCCCTCGGTGGTCAACGTCTCCACCACGCGCACCTCGCACGCCAACGTCTCGCCGTTCATGATGGACCCCATGCTTCGCGAGTTCTTCCGGCACTTCGGCCGGCCCGACCCCTCGCCCCGCCGGGAGCAGAGCCTGGGCTCGGGCGTGATCATCGCCGCCGACGGTGTGGTGGTGACCAACAACCACGTGGTCAAGGACGCGGACCAGATCAAGGTCACGGTGGGCGGCAAGCAGGACTACGAGGCCACGGTGGTGGGCACCGACCCCAAGAGCGACCTCGCGGTGCTGCGGCTCAAGGGCGCCCGGGGGCTCAAGGCGATCCACATCGGCAACTCGGACAAGCTGCGTCTGGGCGACATGGTGCTGGCCATCGGAAACCCCTTCGGCGTGGGACAGACCGTGACCATGGGCATCGTCTCGGCCAAGGGGCGGGCCAACATGGGGATCGTGGACTACGAGGACTTCATCCAGACCGACGCGGCGATCAACCCCGGCAACTCCGGGGGGGCGCTGATCAACATGTCCGGCGAGCTGGTGGGGATCAACACCGCGATCCTGTCGCGCACGGGTGGATCACAGGGCATCGGCTTCGCCATCCCGACCAACATGGTCAACCCCATCGTGCAGAGCCTGGTCAAGCGTGGTCGCGTGATCCGCGGGTGGCTCGGTGTCGGGATCCAGGACGTGAACCGCGAGCTGGCCCGGGCGCTCAAGCTGCCCACGACCCGGGGCGTGCTGGTCGCGTCGGTGGAGCCGGGCAGCCCGGCCCAGAAGTCGGGGCTTCGCCGGGGCGATCTGGTGGTGCGGCTGGACGGCAAGGCGGTGCCAACCAGCGGGCAGCTGCGCAACATGGTGGCCTCCGCCGGGGCCAAGACCCACGTGAAGCTGGAGTACTATCGGGAGGGCCGGCTGCAGACGATCCAGCTGACCCTGGCCGAACTCCCCACCCGGTTGGGCATGGCTTCCGGCCAGCATGGCCAACCCGGCCAGCCGGATGTGGCCGGTGGGCTGGGCGTCTCGGTGGAGTCCGTACGGTCACCGCAGGCCCGTCGTCAGTACAATATTCCGTCGAGGCTGAAATACGGAGTGGTGGTGATGGGGGTGGATCCGCGGGGGGTGGCTGCACGCAACGGGATTCGATCCGGGGACGTGATCTTGGAGGTGAACCGCGCTACAATCACCTCAGTGCGCCGCTTTACTCAGATGCTCCAGGCGGCCCGAGGCGACATCCTGTTTCTGGTCTACCGCCAGGGCGCAACTCAATACATGATCATCGACCGATAGCCTTAGCTTGAAGGAGCTCACAGTCACGGTCACACTGAACATGGCAAGGAGTCACAATGCAGCTATCGACGACATTCAGGGGATTGAGCCGGGCCGAGTCAGCATCGGCGACCTCCAATCTGGAGCGCAACATGCCGCGACTCGATCGGCTTCTGGAGCGACCCGTACAGGTTCGCGCGGTGGTGGAAGGAGGGCCACCCGAACATCGGGTGATGCTATCGATGTCAGTCGAGGGTGAAGATCTCAACGCTCAGAGCAACGGACACGATCTGGCCGCGACGATAAACACGGCCTGCGAGCGACTGCGGAGCCAGCTGCTTCGTCGTCGACGACGCCGGGAGAGCAACCGACAGAAGTCCACGCCCCCGGTCCCCGCCGCCAGCTAGTCTGGTCTAGTAGGCTAGGCAGATTGACTCGTCGGGGATTTGGATCCATCACTTGGGCAGGTGAAGCGTCCCACGACATTGCCCGTCTATGTCCTGGCCGGTGGCCGCCATCGGCGATTCGGCCAGGACAAGGCGCGTGCCCTGCTTCAGGGGCGGCCGGTGATACGACACGTGGTGGCTTCGATGGCGTGCCCCGACACCCCGGTGACCGTGGTGGCTGACCGGGTCGACAAGTACCGCGACCTGGGACTGCGCACGCTGGCCGACGAGGAGCCGCACCGCGGCCCGCTGGGTGGACTGGCGCGAGCGCTGGAGGACCTGGCCACCACGGACCAGCCGTGGCTGTTGCTCGCCTCCTGCGATCTGCTGGGGATGCAGTCCGCGTGGCTCGACCTGCTGTGGGAGCGCGCGCGAGTGACCCCGCGCACGGTCTCCTGTTGCGCGTTCCGCGGCGGTGCGCCGGTGCGGTGGCAACCCCTGCCCGGCCTGTTCCACCGCGACGCCCTGGCGCTGGTGCGGTCGCTGTTATCAGCGCCCGATTCGAACCGCGGGCTGTGGCGCGTGATCGCCGCCATGCCCCACGTCGAGGTCCCGCTTCCGGCCGACTGGGACCGGGCGCTGCAGATCAACACCGTCGCGGATCTGAACACCGCCACGGCCCGGGCCCGGGTGTAGAGAGGGAACGTACGATTCATGGTGAACCGGCGCCAAGGGCTGCTACATTAGCCTCGCGATGGCCGACTTCGGCACACTGACCCTGTATGCGCTGCTCCTGCTCTCCACCTGGAGCGGGGCGATGGCGCTGGTGGGTGCGCGACGGCGATCGCGGCCGATGGTCGAGGCGGCGCGACACCTGCTCAACGGCACGGCGGCCATGAGCAGCGTCTCGATCCTGGTCCTGACCTACGCCTTCGCCGCCAGCGACTTCTCCCTGAGCTACGTTCAGCGCTATAGCGAGTGGGCGATGCCCATGTTCTACAAGCTGACCGCCGTGTGGGGTGGCCAGCAGGGCTCGCTGCTGCTCTGGGCCTGGCTGCTGGCCGTGATGGCAGCGGGGGCCGTGCACGTCAATCGCGACCGACTGCGCGAGCTGGTGCCCTACGTGATCGTCGTGCTCACGGTGGTGATCGACTTCTTCTGCCTGCTGCTGCTCTCGGCCAGCCCCTTCGACACGTTCCTGGTGGAGGTGCCGACCGCGGGGCAGGGGCTGAACCCGCTGCTGCAGAACGCCTACATGGTGACGCACCCGCCGGCCCTCTACGTGGGCTACGTCGGCATGGCGATCCCGTTTGCGTTTGCCATGGCCGCGCTGATCACGGGCCAGACCGACGACAGCTGGATCCACGCCGCCCGGCCGTGGGCCCTGGCCTCGTGGTACTTCCTCTCCATGGGTCTGGTGCTGGGCATGCTGTGGGCCTACGAGGAGCTGGGGTGGGGCGGGTACTGGGGCTGGGACCCGGTGGAGAACGCGGGGCTCATCCCGTGGCTCACCTCCACGGCCTACATCCACTCGGTGATGGTCCAGGAGCGGCGGCAGATGCTCAGGACCTGGAACATGGTGCTGGCCATCCTGACGTTCGAGCTGACGATCTTCGGCACGTTCCTCACGCGCAGCGGATTCATCCAGTCCGTACACGCCTTCGCCCAGTCCGACATCGGGTGGTACTTCCTCGGGTTCATGGGCATCGTGGCCCTGGTGGCGCTGGCGCTCATCATCTGGCGCCAGCCGCTGCTGCGCAGCCGGGGCCTGCTGGACAGCGCCCTCAGCCGCGAGTTCGTTGTCGTGCTCAACAACTGGGTGCTGCTGGCCGCCGCGTTCCTGGTGCTGGTGCTGACCATCTTTCCCTCGGTGTCACAGCGGTTCGGCAACAAGATCAACATCAGCGCCCCGGCGTTCAACCTGTGGATGGTCCCCATCGGGCTGATCCTGCTGTTCCTCAAGGGCTTCGGGCCCATGGTGGGGTGGGGCAAGACCACCCGCGCCGGGCTCCTGCGACAGATGCTGATCCCGGCGGTGGCCGCCACGGTGGGGACCGGCATCCTGCTGCTGCTGGGCGTGCATGGAGCCCGACCCACCACGATCAACCTGCCGCCGCTGCTCACGGTGATCTGGCGCTACCTGCCCCTGTTCACCTTCGCCCTGTGCACCTTCGTCGCGGTTCAGGTGCTGCAGGAGCTGATCCGCGGCGTGGCGATCCGGCGCCGCCAGCAGTCCATGGACCCGCTCACCGCCCTGGTGCGCCTGATCGGTCGCAACCGCCGCCGTTACGGCGGGTACATCGTCCACCTCGGCGTGGTCCTGATGTTCCTCGGCTTCGCCGGCGAGGGGTACAAGGACGAGGCCGAACTGCTGATGAAGAGCGGCCAGCGCGCCACCGTGGGCCGCTACACCCTGCGCTACGACGGCATCGAGAACCGCGTCGACGATCAGAAGCGCATGCTCACCGCCACGCTGTCGGTCTACACCGACGGGGGCCGGCATCGGCTGGGCACGATTCACCCCGCACGCTGGGTCTACTTCAAGCACGAGGGACAGCCCACCACCGAGGTGGACATCCGGCGCTCGGCGAGAGAAGACCTGTTCGTGGTGCTCGGCGACTACGATGAAAAGCTTCAGGCCGCCTCGATCAAGATCATCGTCAATCCGCTGGTGAACTGGATCTGGATCGGGTTCGTGCTGCTGACCCTGGGCATCGGCATCGCCATGGCGCCCACCCGGCTCCGAACACGCGCGCGCACAGGCGGAGTGAGCACGGCGATCATGTTGGCGCTGGCGCTGGTGCTGGCCGTCGCCGGACCGACCTGGGCCCGCGGGGAGAGCCAGGGCCACGGGGCGGAGGTCAACGAGCCCGAACGAGCGCACGGGTCTGTGCTGGAGCTGCGGCTGTTCCACCGCCTGGCCTGCATGTGCCCCACCTGCCCCCGCATCCCGCTGGCCACCTGCCAGTGCGGGTTCGCCGGCAAGGAGCGCAACGCAATCCGCAAGAAGATCGCCGCGGGCTGGAGCGAGGAGCGCATCCTCGACTGGTACCTCAAGCAGCGCGGGCCAGAGCTGGGGCGAGAGCCGTTTGGTGCTTCGGCCCTGACCACGCCGCCGGACACCGGGTTCAACCGGCTGTCCTGGCTCATTCCGTATGGCCTGAGCCTGGTGGCGCTGGTGGGGTTGATCTGGGTCGCTCGCCGGTGGACGCGCCGACGACGTTCCTCGACGAGCGCGGACGACGAACCGCTGGCGGAGGGAGGACAGATCCCCGCCAAGCAACAGCAGGAATACGATAACTTGCTGGAGCGGGAGCTGAAGAAGCTGGATTGACCATGACCTTCCAACGAGGACTCGCCATCGCACGTGTTCTGGTGCCGCTGCTCGTCGCGGCTGGCGCGGCCGTGGCATGGGGCGGTGGGGGGCTGAACACCGCGATGGTGCTGGCGGTGCTCATCGGCGGGCTGCTGGGGTGGACCGTGATGCTGTCACTTCAGGGCGTCTTCGCCCTGGCCGGCCTCGTTCAATCCTCCTCGCACATCACCGACCGCCGGCTGCAGCAGCTCGAGCGCGACAAGCTGCTGGTGCTGCGTTCGATCAAGGCCATCGAGCTCGACGCCGCGATCCAGCGCCTGGACTCCGACGAGGCGGACCGGCTATCGGCGCCGCTGCGCGCCCGAGCCAAACGCATCCTGCGGCAGCTGGACGAGACCCGGCAGACCGGATCCTTGACGGTGGCGGAGCAGATCGAGCGCGAGCTGGCATCCCGACTCGCGCCTGGTGCAGGCACGGACCCGGAGACCGGAGGCTCATCGTGAATCGGTCGTCGCTCGTACGACGCGGACTGACCGTCACGCTGCTGCTGCTGTGTAGCGCGGCCCGGGGCGAGGGGCGCTTCACGCTGCCGCTGCCGTCACCCGATCTGCCGGACGGCGTCTTGACGGTGAAGGTGGTGGGACAGGACCTGCGCGACCTGACGGTGAACCAGCCGGTGGAGCTGTTGCGGATCGAGGGCACCAGGGAGCTGCTGCTGTCCACGGTGGCCACGGGCAAGGATGGCCGGGCGCGGTTCGACAAGATCGAGCCCGGGCGGCAGTATCTGGTGCGGGTCAAGATCGGCGGTCAGGAGATACGGTCCGCTCCGCTCGCCGGCCCGACCTCGGGTGGTATCCGCCTGCTGTTGTCGCTGGGCGGCGAGATGAAGATGGGAGGGGGTCTGCCCCCTGGACATCCTCCACCCGGGCAGGATGCTCCCACCGGGCAAGACCTCCCCGCGGGGCACCCGGTCTTGCCCCGGCCAGATCCCCAGGGGCAGAGCGGAACAGCGAAGGTCGAGCCTGACACCGCGCTCGAGCCAAACCAGGTCAAGGTGGTGGTGCTGCGCGGAGCGGCCCGCACCCCGCTGGCGGGGGCGCAGGTTCAGCTCGTGGCGTCGGCATCGACGAAGATGGGACCCGCGGCGTTGAAACCCACGGCGTTGAAACTCACGGACGCTCGAGGGGAGACCCTGGCCAGTCTCACGTCGGACCATGACATGATCCGGGTTCAGCACGATGGACTGACCTACAGCAGCGCCGCGCTCTCCCGCGGGACGAAGCACGGCGTGCGCGTGGTGTTCCAGGTCTACAACCGCACCGCCGATCTGAAGCGGCTCGTGATGGGGCCAGGCAGCCAGTGGGTGTGTCAGGTGGGCGAGGGCGTCCTGCGCTTCATGCAAGTGGTCCAGCTCGAGAACAAGGGCGATGCGATCTTCGACCCGGGCAAGGAGGGGCTGGTCATTCCGCTGCCCTCCGGGGCCCGCAACGTCGAGCTCCCCACGGAGGCGGCAGGGGTCGTGCTGCTGGACGAGGACCAGCGCACGGTTCGTCTGGTGACCCCGCTGCCGCCAGGAGGGCTGCCGCTGCGGATCTTCTTCGAGATCCCATTCGACAGCTCCGAGCTCGAGCTGCAGCAGCGGCTGCCCCTGCGGCTGGCCAAGAGCGCGCTGGTGCTGGTGAACGCCGGCGATCGGGTCCGCATCTCGGGCCCGGGCGTCGATACCCGGGGCTACACCCAGGCCGAGCGCGGCACGGTGCATGCCATCGCCCCGCTCCAGGCCGGGGGCCAGCTCGAGATCACCGTCGCCAACCTGCCGCACCGTGACCGCCGGCTGCTGCTGGTGGTGCTGGCCCTGGCCGGCCTGGTGGGGCTGTGGGCGGTGGGGGGCGCTCTCGGCGCGGGACCCCGGGTGTCCCGTCGACAGGCCCGACGTGAGCAGCTGTTGCAGCAGCTGGTGCAGATGCACAGGTCGAAGAAGAGGCAGGGGCAGGCGGCGAGGCGCGCCGAGCTGACGCAGGAGCTGGAGCAGGTGTGGGAGGATCTGTGATGGGGCGAAGACCCGACGCCGGCTGGCGCGTGGTGTTCCTGATGCTTGTCCTCGCGGCGGCCACCGGCTTTGTCATCGCCCCCTATCTCATCTTCTTCGTCGCCCCGGTCCTTCCCGAGCTGGGCTGGATCCAGAAGATCTTCTTCTTCCACGTCCCCTGTGCCTGGGCCATGTTCCTGTCGGCGTTCGTGTGCGCCGCGGGCAGTCTGGCCTTTCTGTTCAAGCAGCGGCGCTGGGGCGACGAGCTCGCGGCCGCCGCCGCCGAGCTGACCGTCGTGTTCGGCGTGCTGGTGCTGGTCACCGGTCCGTTGTGGGCCCGCAAGGCCTGGGGCAAGTACTGGGACTGGGACGTACGACTGACCACGGTGGCGATCCTGTTCCTGATCTTCGTCGCCGTACTGCTGGCGCGGCGCTATGGCGGTCCGGCCAGCCATCGGATCGCCGCTGGCCTCGCGCTGTTTGGGGCGGCAGACGTACCGCTGGTCTACATCTCCGTCAAGCTGTGGCGTACGATCCATCCCCAGACGACGGTGGTGACCTCCATGCACCCGGGGATGCGCGCCGCCTTCTTCGTCAGCCTCGGCCTGTTCACCCTGCTGTTCGTGCTGCTGTTGTGGATTCGACTCGATCTGGAGCGGTCGCGCACCACGCTGGACGGGCTGGTGGTCATAGCGACCGAGGACAGCAACCGGGCATCACGCAACTAACAAGGCAATATGGATGACACATACCTCGTCACTGCTCGCGTCGCTCCTGCTCTGGATCACCCCGGGTGAAGGGATGGCTACCGCGGCCGACTACCAGCCCTACAGCCCCACAGCCTCCGCCGCCGAGGTGTCCGCACCCCTGTTCGTGGTGCTGGCTTATTCGCTGATCTGGCTCGTGCTGCTGGGCTTCGTCGTCTCGGTCTGGTGGCGTCAACGTCGCGTGGCCCAGGAGCTGGTGCAGCTGCGTCGACAGCTGCAGCGGGGAGAGCCATGATGGGTGTGGAAGAGGCGAGAACGACCTTCTCCGCGGCGCACTTCATCTACATTCCGCTGTGCGTCCTGGCAGGTGTGATCCTTGGCTGGCTGCTGGGGAGCCGCTCGACGCGGGCCGAGGTGCTCCAGCTCAGGCAGCTGCTGGACCAGGAGGAGCGCCAGCAGGCCACGCAACGGATGCGGGACAGCTACTAGCCGGCTCGTCTGGCATACCGCCAGGACCTGGCTCGAGGCCTTAGGCCTCCGGCGCCAACTTCGCGCTCTTCTTCGAGGCTTTCTTTGCGCTCTGCTTCGGGGCCTTCTACTTCTTGGCCACCGTCTTTGACAGGCCTCTCCCCTTGAGTGAGTAGACCGCCTTGGACTTCTCACCCTTCGACATGATCAAGCCCTCCTGCTGCAGCTCGGTCATGATGCGTCGGTAGATCGCCTGGGTGTCGAGGGCCACGGCGTCGGTCAACTGCTTGCGTGTGGCCCACCGATTCTTCGCCAGGAACGAGGTGACCTCGTTCTTCAGCTGCTGCGCCGCATCGGGGCTCATGCGAGAACGACGCTTTCCGCGATGCACCTTGGCCGCCGAACGCCTGGTCGTCGACCGGCCCTCGGCTGCCTTCCTCGTGGTGACAGCTCGTGCCGGCAACTGCTGGAGTGCGCCAATGGTAGCCGTGAGGCTCTTGCGCAGGCGCTCCGCCAGCAGCGTTGACGCCACGCCGGGGGTCAATAGATAGGCGGCCATGGCCTGGGGGTCGATGGCGGTCAGATACTGTTGTGCAAGGGCCGCAGCCAGCTTCTTGTTCAGCTCCATTGATAAGCTCCTTCTGTTCCGCCCCTCGAGTGTGAGATTGCAACCGGTACACAATAGTAGTAGCAGAGCTTACGTGTGATGAAAAGCAAAAAGCATCGGGGGGCTCGACGCTCGATCAACGCAAGGTCAAGGGGCCGATACCGTCGTGTCTTCGGCCGAATGGGAGGGATCAGGATGATCCTTCCGCTCCTCGTCCACCACGACGCGTTCCCCGTTTCCCCCCTTGCACTCGCAGTCGATCTCCTGCAGGCGCTGCACCAGCTCTGGCGAGGTGCAGGCGGCGGGATCCTCCGGCAGCTGCTGCGCCGGCGGCAGGAAGCGGTACTCCTCCTGTCCGTTCTCCAGCAACTCGGGGGCCTTGACCCACGGCAGCAAGCGGGCGGCCACTCCGTGGAGCTTGTGCTTCAGCTTGTCCAGCACACGCTTGGTCATCACTTCGGCGTACACCTGATAGCGCCAGCGGCAGAAGCCGCGCCGGAAATCGTCCGGCGAGAAGAAGGCCATCACGCGCTTGGGATGAAACCAGGCCATGAAGGTCGCCTTCTTGTGCAACCACTCCACCAGCCTCGGCTCATCGTGCAGGAAGCACCAGCCCTCGTTGAATTTGCGGTACTTCTCGCGGTGCTCCTCGTTGTTCTCACCCCAGCGCGTCTGGGGATAGGGGCGCAGGATCGCAAAATCGGGAAAATCCAGCGTCAACCCGAAACGAATGGTGCTCTCCATCTCCTCCCGGGTCTCTCCCGGGACCCCGATGATCAAGCCACCATTGGTGATGATCTTGTTGCCGGACAGGATGTCTCGTGCCCGCTCGTTCATCTGCGGTGTGGTGCCCTTGTTGAACGACCGTAGCGTGCGCAGGCTCATCGACTCGTAGCCCACGTTGGCCACGCGGCACCCGGCGGCGTACATCAACTCCGCCAGGTCGGGGTTTGCCGTGATCTGGTCGGCGCGCTGTTGAGAGAACCAGCGGATGGTATTGCCCTGCTTCACCAGTGCCGAGCAGAAGTCGCGGATGTGCTGTGGATCGTGGCACGGATCCAGCTCGGCGAGCCAGGTGAACTCGGCGCCGCGCTCCTCGGCCAGGCGAAACTCGTGCGCCACCCGCTCGGGCGACTTCTTGCGCCAGGTTCGCTTCCACAGCAGCGCTGGAGAACAAAACGTACAGCCAAAGGCGCAGCCGCGGCTGGTCTCGATCATGGTCATCGTGCCGAAGGGTGAGTTGCCCTTGTAGTCGGCGGGATCCACGATGTCCCAGCAGGGCACCGGCAGATCGTCGAGGTTCGCGATCTGTGGCCGCGCCGGCGTACGGAACGGCTTGCCGTCCCGGAGCATGCAGATCCCCTCGATCTGCTCCAGCGGCTTGTCGATCTTGCCGATCAGACGCCACACCAGCTCCCGGAACGACAGCTCGCCCTCACCGACCACCACATAGTCGATGAGTCGCGTGGAGACCAGGAACTCGGCGTCGAGGCTGGCGTGGGTGCCACCGGAGATGATCGGGATCTGCCGGCCCCAGACCTTCCGCATGGTCTCGCACATGGAGAGGACGTTGAACACCCGGTTGGTGTTCTGGCACTGGATCGCCACCAGGTCCGGCTTTGCTGGAACCTGGTGGATCCACTTCTCGAGCGACTTGCTCAGGCGGTTTGCGTCGTGATGAATCAGCTCACAGTCATCACGCACCATCGCGCCAACACACAGGTTCCCCAGGCCGGGCAGGATGACTGAGCGGTACCAGGTGACAGGGGTCAACAACAGAAGCTTTGGCTTGCTCATACGACATCCTTTGGCGAGCCTGGTGGGCGAAACATCTGGGTGCTTATTTTGTCCGGTGACAGGGGAATTGGCAAGCCGTGCGGAGGGAACATCAGAGTCCAAAAAAATAACGCACCGAAGTTCTGGGCACCGCTGAGGGGGGGGACAGACGGGCAGAACCTCGATGCGTTAATGGTGTTGTTACCATGTTGGGAAATGATTGCAAGCCAAATCTGCGGCCGCGCGTTCAGAAAGTTGTAATCTGCTGTAATGCATGAGCTATCCGCCCAGGACAGCCTGGCTCCACCGATGATGGATCGTCGGTTGCACCCTCGTCCCACGCCATATAGGCTTGCCCGCCATGAAGCCCGTTGCCAAAGACACCCCCCAGGAGCAGATCGTCACGGAGGAACTCCGGCTCCTGGCTCGTGTCACCTCCGCGCTATCCGAGATCGGGAGCCAGGTGGTGGGCGCGCCAGACTTCAACGAGGCGCTGCTGAACCTCCGGGATCAGATCGCGGAGGCCAAACCGGAAGACATCGGCCCGCTGGTGGAGCAGATGATGCGAATCAGCGCCATCGCCCAGCGCTACGGTCGGGGTCGGGATCTCCCGGTCAATCCCGAGGCGCCCTACTTCGCCCACATGCGGCTTCTGGAGGACGACCGCCGGCGCGATGTGATGATCGGCAAGCGGGGCTACATCGACCGCGGACGCAAGATTCAGATCGTTGACTGGCGCAACGCCCCGGTGAGCCGGATCTACTACCGGTATGAGGAAGGGGACGACTTCGAGGAGCCCGTGGCGGGCAGCATGCTGGAGGGGGTGATCGAGGTGCGGCGCAGCCTGACCATCGACCACGGGCAGCTGCGGCGCATCGGCGCTCCTCAGGGGACCTATGCCAACAGCGGCGGCGCGTGGTATGAGGCCGAGGCCGTCGGGCTGGCCCGGCTGGCGGGAGGTCAGGGCTCCGCGGCCCGGCTGCCACGGGTCGAGATGGGCGGCAAACGCAGCCGCCTGGGCGTCCATTCCGGGACGCTGCGGGCCGACAAGCACCTGCCGGAGATCGCCGCGCTGATCGATCCGGCGCAGTTCGACCTCATCACCCGACCCGAGAGCGGGCTCGTGGTGCTGCAGGGTGGCGCCGGATCGGGCAAGACCACCGTCGCCCTGCACCGCGTGGCCTACCTCAACTTCGCCCTGCCCGGCCGGTTCCGCGCCGATCGCATGCTGGTCATCGTGCTGAGCAAGGCGATGGTGCACTACGTCGAGCGGATCTTGCCGGCCCTGGGGGTCAAGGGCGTGCCGGTGATGACCGCCGAGACCTGGCTGCGTCGCACCCGCCGGCGCGTGCTCCCGGCCTCCATCGACCGCTACAACGAGGACACGCCGCAGGTGGTGCTGCGGTTCAAGAAGCACCCGATCCTGCTGACGGTGTTGACGGAGTACGTCCAGCAGCAGGTCGAGCAGCAACAGGATCTGCTGCGCGACGCCATGGAGGAGACACCCGAAGGGGAGGCGGTCATGGCGCAGTGGCGCTCACTGGCCACCCTGTCCCCCGTCAAGCGCTGCGCCGCGCTGCAAACCTGGCTCAAGCGCCTGGACACCGGGCTCTCGGTGTTGACCCTGCAGCGGGCCCAGAACACCGCCCGGCAGATCCACGCCAGACTCGGCGACGTGCTGACCGACTGGGCCGAGATCCTGACCGACCTTGCCCTGCTGGAGCGGAGCACGGTTCGGCTGTGCCCTGGCGAGTTCACGACCCGGCAGCTGGAGCAGATCTGCAGCTGGTGTGCGCATCAGACGGAAGAGCCGCCGCAGCAGGAGGAGTCCGCCGCGCGACGGCAACGGGGATCCGATCGATCACGAGACGACGAGTCATCGGACAATCCCTACATCTCCCTCGACGGCCAGGACGAGCGCGAGGTGGCCGTGGCGGGGCAGGGACGTCTCGACCCCCCGGACGACGCCCTGCTGCTGCTGCTGGCCCACCTCAAGCATGGCGTGCTGCAACCCCGTGGAGCGGGCCCGATCCAGGTCACGCACCTGGTGGTGGACGAGGCACAGGATCTGAGCGCCATCGAGCTCAAGGTGCTGATGTGTGCCACCGATCGACGACCTGGAGCTGGTGGACCGTCCGAGAGCTCGGTGACGCTGGCCGGCGATCCGTCACAGCGCCTGACCTTCGACAACGCCTTCACCGACTGGGAGGATCTGCTGCAGTGGATGGAGATCACCCCCGCCACCAACACCACGCTCCGCCTGGGCTACCGCTCCACCGAGCAGATCATGGCGCTGGCGCGGCACCTGGTGAGCGCCGCACAGGACAACGCGGCGGCGGAGTGGACGCCTCAGCGCGGCGGGGCGGCGGTGGAGCTGTTTCGCTTCGGCGATCAGGGCGAGGCCGTGGCGCTGTTGTCCGACGCCCTGCGCTCGCTGGTGCTCAGAGAACCGCTGGCCAGCGTGGTGTGCATCGCGCGCTACACGGAGCAGGCCGTGGCCTACGTCGAGGCGCTGACCCGGGCCGAGGTGCCCGGCGTACGGCTGGTGGCGAGCCAGGAGTTCTCCTTCAGGCCCGGCATCGAGATCACGGACGTGACCCAGGTCAAGGGCCTGGAGTTCGACTACGTCATCCTGCTGGACGTCACCAGCGCCAACTACCCGGACACGCTGGAGAGCCGGCACATGCTGTACATTGGCGCCACCCGCGCGGCACACCAGCTGTGGCTGGTGTGTCCCGGCACACCGTCAATCCTGCTGCCGCCCGACCTGCAGGCCCGGTGAGCGGTTGACGCTGCCGGCACAATTGACTATGTGACAGAGAAATCGGAGAGGTGTCATGGGTCTCGGCCTTGCGATACGTTGCTTCTTCCGCGTCTTGAGCGGCAAGCCACTGCCACAGGATCTGCCGCCGGAGCTGCTGCCCACGCGTGAGCCGCGGGCTGCCCTGCCCGCGGGGCCGACGCTGGCGGAGCAAGCCCAGGCGATCCAGCTGCTGGGTCTGTTGCAGAAGGAGGGGCGGCTGCTGGACTTTTTGCAGGAATCCATCGAGGACTACGACGACGGTCAGGTCGGGGCCGCGGTACGCAACATCCACCGCGACTGTCGCAAGGTGCTCCAGGACTACGTCGGGCTCGAGCCGGTGCTGGACGGAGAGGAGGAGAGCCAGATGACGGTGGAGCCAGGCTTCGATCCATCGCGCATCCGCCTCATCGGAAACGTCACCGGCGAACCCCCGTTCTCCGGCGTGCTGCGGCACCACGGCTGGCGCGCGGCCGGGCTGCGTCTGCCCCGGCTGCCCGAGGGGCGAGACCTCACCGTCATCGCACCGGCCGAGGTGGAGCTGCCGTAGCTGGCAGCCCGCGATTCGTTCGACAAGGAGAATGCCATGTCCGACGCGAGATATGTTGTCGGCATCGATCTTGGAACAACCCACACCGTGCTGTCCTACGTCGACACCGAGGAGGACGACGCGAGCCGGATCCACGTGCTGCCCGTGCCCCAGACCACCACACCGGGACAGATCGAGGAGCGCGATAACCTGCCCTCCTTCCTGTACCTCGCCGCCGGCCCCGAGTTCCCCCCCGGGGCGCTGGACCTGCCCTGGGCCAAGTCTCGCAACTACACCGTGGGCGAGCTGGCCCGGGCCCAGGGCGCGGCCGTACCGTCGCGGCTGGTCTCCAGCGCCAAGAGCTGGCTGTGCCACACCGGCGTCGATCGCAGCGCCCCGATCCTGCCGTGGCAGGCACCGGCAGAGGTGCCGCATATCTCCCCGCTGGACGCCTCGGCGCGCTACCTCGAACACCTGCGCGACGTGTGGAACGAGACCATGGCGGCCCAGGATCCCTTCGCCAGCCTGGAGGGTCAGAAGGTCTACCTCACCGTCCCCGCCTCGTTCGACGCCGTGGCCCGTGAGCTGACGCTGGCCGCGGCCCAGCGCGCCGGGCTGACCAGCGTCACCCTGCTGGAGGAGCCCCAGGCCGCGTTTTACGCCTGGCTCGCGCACCAGGGCGACGTCTGGCGCAAGCAGCTCACGGTGGGCGACGTCGTGCTGGTGTGCGACATCGGGGGCGGCACCAGCGACTTCTCGCTCATCGCCGTGACCGAGGTCGGCGGCGAGCTGGCGCTGGAGCGCATCGCCGTGGGCGATCACATCCTGCTGGGTGGCGACAACATGGATCTGGCCCTGGCCTTCACCGTGGCCGAGCGGCTGCGGCAGCAGGGGCACGACGTGGATCCGTGGCAGACCCGCGCGCTGTGGTACGCCTGTCGCGTGGCCAAGGAGCAGATTCTGGCCGACCCCGAGCTGGAGCAGGCGCCGGTCACAGTGCTGGGGCGCGGCTCGCAGGTGGTGGGCGGCACCCTGCGCACCGAGCTGACCCGGCTGGACATCCAGAAGGTGCTGCTGGCCGGGTTCTTCCCCGGGTGCCAGGCCAGCGATCGTCCGTCGGAGCAGCGCCGCGTGGGGCTGAAGGAGATCGGCCTGCCCTACGCCTCCGACGCGGCCATCACCCGCCACCTGGCGCGGTTCCTCGGCGGCCACATCGACGGATCAGACGCGGCGACCTTCGTTCGCCCGACGGCGATCCTGTTCAACGGCGGCGTGATGAAGGCCGACGAGCTCAGGGGCCGCGTGGCGGAGGTGATCAACGACTGGCTGACCACGGTGGACGCTCCTGCGCTGAAGGAGCTGCTGTCGCAGAGCCTGGACCTGGCGGTGGCCCGCGGCGCGGCCTACTACGGCCTGGTGCGCCAGGGCATGGGGATCCGCATCCGGGGCGGCGTGGCCCGCTCGTACTACATCGGCATCGAGAGCGCCCTGCCCGCCGTGCCCGGCATGCCGGCGCCGCTCAAGGCGCTGTGCGTGGTGCCGTTCGGCATGGAAGAGGGCACCGCGACGGACATCCCCGGCCGGGAGTTCGGCATGCTGGTGGGTGAGCCGGTGGAGTTTCGTTTTCTCTCCTCCACCGTACGCAAGGAGGACCGCCCCGGGACCGTGCTCGATCGCTGGAACGAGGGCGAGATCGAGGAGCTCGCGCCGGTGCAGACCGCGATGGAGGACGAGCACGACGCGCCGGGCACCGCGGTCCCCGTCACGCTGCACTCCCACGTCACCGAGGTGGGCACGCTGGACCTGGAGCTGCACGCCCGCGACGGACGGCGCTGGAAGCTGCAGTACAACGTGCGGGACGCCGAGTGAGCGGTTCGTGTCGCGTCGCCTGATACTCTGCGCGCTCGCCACGCTGCTCCTCGCTTGCTCGCCGCCTCCCTCCGACCCGCCTGCTCCGGTGGTGCACGATCTGGAGTACTTCCTGCGCCGCCTGCGCACGCTGGACCACCTGCCGCGGATGGAGCACACGCACACCGCCATGGCCAGCACGTGGGACCGCACCGGCGGCAACGACGACGGGCTGGACTTCAAGCGCATCGAGGGCGACCACAACATCCTGCTGGACGTCGACGGGCCGGGCTGCATCCACCGCATCCACACCGGCCTGCTGGGCGAGCCGGTGCAGGGGGCGCGGATCCAGATCGTGCTGGACCAACACGAGACCGCGCTGGTGGACATGCCGGTGGAGACGCTCTTCGCCCAGCCGCCGTTCTCCGACCTGACCACCGGACACACCCTGCCCGGCACGCACTTCCCGATCCCGTTCGCCCGCCACGCCCGGGTGCAGCTGGTCAACACCGATGCGGTCAAGCACTGGGGCGTGGTGTGGCAGATCACCTACACGCGCTATCCCGACGACACCGATCTGCGCAGCCTGCACCTGCCGCTGGCCGACGCCGAACAGCGAGAGCTGTCCCGCGTGATCCGCGCCTGGACGCGGTCCACGCCCGACAACGCCGCGGGGGAGACGCCGCCGGCGAGCGAGGCGCAGACCCTGCAGCGTACCCTGGCCCTGGCGCCGGGCCAGTCGGGACAGATCGACCTGGGCGGCTGCGGGGTGATCCACGAGCTGCGCGTGGGCACCACCCCCGCCACCGTGAATGTGTTGGGGCGCACGCGGCTGCGCTTCTTCTGGGACCACGCCCCCGACCCCAGCGTCGATGTCCCGCTGGGGGCGTTCTTCGGCCACGGCGACGTGGGTCACGCGCCGCGCGCGCTCCACGACTCGCTGCTCATGGGGCTCGGTGCGACCGCGGCCTACTCCCGCTTCCCCATGCCGTTCGACGACGGCGCCTCGCTCGTCGTCGACAACGGCTCTGACGTGCCGCTCGAGGTGCGCCTGCGCCTGGAGCTGCAGCCGTGCCTGGAGCTGGATCCCGACGTCGGGCGGTTCCACGCCACCTGGCACCACACGGCGGCCGCCACACAGGACGCACCGCACGTCGGCCCGATGCAGATCCCCGCGCACCGCATGCTGCGGCAGCAGGGGCAAGGCAAGTATGTCGGGGCCCGGCTCCAGCTGGTGTGGCCGCTGTGGCCCGACTGGTGGGGCGAGGGGGACCTGCTGATCTGGACCGACGAGCAGGACTGGCCGCCGAGCTACCACGGCACCGGCACCGAGGAGTACTTCAACTCCGGCTGGACGATGTTCGAGCGCAGCGCCATCAGCGGCTTCGTCACGGTGCGCCCCGGCCCGGTGAGCCTGTACTCGTTTCAGCTGAACGACGCGTTCCAGTTCCGCGACAACATCGACATCCTGCTGGAGACCGTGGGCAGCTACGGCGGACAGCTGGTGGTCCCGGCGCTGCACCCGGTGTGGCGCACCACCGCGCTGTGGTACGGGGTGCCGGCGCGGGACGCGGGGTCCGACCCATAGTGCGGCGCGGCCTCGATCAGGCCACCGCGGTCAGTCCGGCATCAGCCGCAGGCCCGGCGGCAGCGTGTCGCCGTACATCTGGGCCCGCTCCGACTCCTGCAGCACCTTGACCTCCAGCAGCAGGCTCACCAGGCTCTCGGGACACTCGATGGCGCGCAGCCGCTGAACCACCGATCGCCGCAGCTCGTCGGGCAGATCCCGCTGCTCGTTGCCGCACAGCCGGGCGAGCTGCACCACCGCCAGCGCCACACCCCTGTGCTTGCCCCAGTCCAGGGACATCAGGCGCTCCAGCCACAGCTCCACCTTGGCCACCGACACCACCTCCTCCACCGGACCGTACAGCGGCACCCGCGCGCCCAGACGACCCAGGGCCCAGAAGGCGAAGTCGCCGCGCCCCGCCACCGCGTTGCGCAGCGCCACGTCGCCCAGGCCCTCCCTGGACACCGCCGGCACCCGCTCCAGACTGGCCACCGCGCGCCACATCTCGGCCAGCTCCTGGCGGTTCATGCTCGGCCCATCGCCGCCCTTGCCCTTCTTGCCCTTGTTCTTCTTGCCCGCCTTGCCCGCGGCCTTCACCGCGGCGCCGCTGAGCAGCTCCGGCGCCAGACGGTTGGACAGCTCCAGCTGCTTGGCCTTGTTCAGGCCTCCCGACACCCGTCGCCACAGCACCCACCACCCGATGCGGCACCACAGGTCGTCCTCGAAGTACATCCCCTTGCGAAACACGCGCCACACCTCCTCGATGCGTCCCGGGTCCAGCGGATCGCCGAAGCCAGGTCGCAGCAGGATGCCCGCCAGGTTGAACCAGCTGGCCTCGTGCTCCGGGCTGCTCTGCCGTCGCTCCACCACGTCCCACAGCGGACCCCACATCGCGCGGATCAGCCCACCGGGCCAGGTCAGGCGCTCGGCCTCGAGGAGTCCCTCCAGCTGCTTGATCAACGCGCGGGGCCCCTCCTGATCCCGAATCCGGGGCCCGAGGCCCACGCGGATCACCGCCGCCGCCGCCGCCTGGTGCGCCGCATCCACCTCCAGCGAGGCGTCCCCCACCTGCACCCCGGTGGGCTCCGGCTCCTCGGTCGCCGATCCCACCCGCAGGTTGAACTCCAGGTCCCAGCGCTGGCTGCGCGGCGGTGGAGACTCGCACCACAGCTGCAGCGTACCGAGCTCCGTGAGCTTCGCCGACAGCTTCACCGGCACGGTCTGGTTCGCCAGGTCGCGCCCGGACCGCAGCACGGTGTACAGCGACGGCAGCTCGATGAACACATCGTCGTTGATCTGCACCACGTGGCCCGGGGCGTGGCCCAGCGGCGCCGTGGAGCTGAACAGCGGGAAGCTCACCGGCCGGTCGGTCACCAGCTCGAAGGTGCGATCGATGGCGCTCTCGCTCCCCGGCTCCACGCCGAACGGGATGAGGCACACCCCCCGCCGTCCGCGATCCGCCTCGCTCTCGACGCCGACGTAGTACGCCCGGGCCGTGCCGCCCCGGATCCGCACGCCACGCCCGGCGAGCACCAGGCCGTAGGTCGCGGCGCCGAGCGCCACCGCCAGGTCCAGGCTCTGGCTCTCCAGCACCGCCGGCTCCTGCCCGAACCACTGTGTCACCGTGTCCACCACCCGGTCCTGGACCATGGTGGCCTTCATCGCGCCGCCGTTGAACAGGATCGCGTCGGGCCGGGTATCGTGACGCTTGAGGAACGCGGCCAGGTTGCGCGTCACCGCCGGATCCTGGGCATAGGGCAGCCCCAACTCCTGCAGCCCGACGCGCGGCCGCCGGGGCATCTCGTCCAGCGCGCTCTGGGGGAAGAACCCGTCCAGCACCAGCGACACCACCTCGTCCTGGAACAGATCGATGCGCAGCGCGCCCCCCACCACGCGCGAGCCGCGACCGCTGATCGTGATCGGATGGCGATCCTGTCCCGCCGGGCTGAGCAGCGACTCCTTGGCCGCGCGGCAGGCGTGGACCAGCTCGCCCCACTGGCGGGGATCCAGCTCGCCCGCGCGCTTCACCAGCCGGCGCTCCAGGTGCCGCGCCAGTGCGAGGTCCATGTTGTCGCCCCCCAGCATCAGGTGGTCGCCCACTGCCACGCGCTCCAGCGACATCGATCCGCCGGACTCCAGCCCCTCGCCGCCGCGCACGCCCACGGGCGTGCTTCGCTCCCCACTCCAGACTGGCTCCTGCGATTTGCGCACCGCGATCAGCGAGAAGTCCGTGGTTCCGCCGCCCACGTCGCACACCAGCACCTGCTGTCCGTCGCTGAGCTGCTCCTGCCAGAACTCCCCCTGGCTGCGGACCCAGCTGTAGAACGCGGCCTGCGGCTCCTCCAGCAGGGTCAACCGCGCCATGTTGTAGCCCGCCTGGCGCGCGGCGCGCACGGTGAGCGTGCGCGCCACCTCGTCGAACGAAGCCGGCACGGTGAGCACCACGTCGCTCTGCTCCAGCGACCACTCGGCCCGGCCCCTGGAGCGATCCTGGTTCCAGGCCTCGCGGATGTGCTGCAGGTAACGGGACGAGGCCTCGATGGGCGAGGCATGCGGCACGTCCGAGGGACTCCCCCAGGGCAGCAGCGGACTCTCGCGGTCCACGCCGCCGTGGCACAGCCAGCTCTTGGCGCTACTCACCAGCCGCGCCGGAACCCGCGCCCCCTGCTCCCGGGCAAACTCCCCCACCATGTAGCCGCGCCCCGCGTCCCACGGCAGGACCGTCGCCCCGGCCGGCAGATCGTGCAGACCGGGCAGATAGAGAAACGAGGGCAGCGACGAGCGGGGCTCCACCCGGGCCTCGGACACCAGCTGCGGCACCTTGAACAGCCGGATCGGCGGCGGGTCCGCCTCGTCCGTCAGATCCACGTAGGCCACGGCGCTGTTGGTGGTGCCAAGATCGATGCCGATGATGTAGCGCGACTGTGCCATGGAGCCTCGGAGTGTGTATCCGGGGACCATATTACTGTCCAGCGCGTTGTCGTCCAACCATCCTGTGGCACGCCGTGGGCGTAACTCAGCTTACGCACCCCGGAGCGATGGACTCCCTCCTTGAAACCGCGACCGCACCGTGGCAGATTGCACCCATCTCGCCTACCGGGGGAGCAGGGGGACCGGGACGGCGCAGGATGTCCGTCGGGAGGGACCATGATACGTCTGAGCCTACTGTCCGTTTTTGCACTCACCAGCTTCGTCCTCGCGGCGACACTGCCGGGCTGCACCACACACACCGAGGGCTACTGCACCACCACCGCTGACTGCCCCGCCGGGCAGCGCTGCAACACCGCGCAGAACCGCTGCGAGACCCCGCCGCCCGACGGAGGCTTCAAGGACGGCGTGGTGGACCTCGTGACCGACGGGCCGCCGCACGACGGGCCGGTGCATGACGGTCCGCCCACCGACGGCCCCAAGCTGCCCAACGGCGTGTTCTGCTCCGGCGACGACGCCTGCCACAGCGGGTTTTGCACCGACGGGGTCTGCTGCGACGGGCGCTGCGACGACCCGTGCCGCAGCTGCGCCCTGGCCGCGAGCAAGGGCACCTGCACCCTGGCCACGAGCAACACCGATCCGGACAACGACTGCCTCGGCACCGCTACGGCCTGCTCCGGCACGTGCGACGACCAGGGGCAGTGCGTGTTCCCCGGCAGCAGCACCACCTGCGCCGCGGCCGCCTGCGCCACGGGCGAGCTCACCACCAGCACCTGCGACGGCACGGGCGTGTGCAGCGCCAGCAAGCAGTCCTGCGGGGGCTACGCCTGCGACAGCGCCAGCGCGTGCAAGACCACCTGCGGCGGCGACGGCGACTGCACCGGAGCGTTCAAGTGCATCAGCACGCAGTGCGCTTACCCTCAGGCCAACGGCGCGGCCTGCGGCACCAACGACAAGGCCTGCTCCAGCGGCCACTGCGTCGACACCGTGTGCTGCGACACGACCTGCACCGACGTGTGCCACGCCTGCAACCTGACGGGCACGGTGGGGACCTGCAGCCCCAAGCCCGACAACACCGCCTGCGGCGCCACGACCTGCACCGGCAGCACCAAGACCACCCCGCTGTGCAAGACCGGCGCCTGCACCGGCACCCCCTCCAGCTGCGGGCTCTACCTGTGCAACACGGCGAAGACCGACTGCTTCCCCTCCTGCTCCGGCGACACCCAGTGCGTGAGCACGGCCTACTGCGGCGCCACGGCGTGCACGGCGAAGAAGGCCAACGGCGCGGCCTGCACCGCGACGAACCAGTGCACCAGCACCTACTGCGTGGCCAACGTGTGCTGCAACAACAGCTGCAGCCCCGCCGCGGCCTGCGTCGACGGCGCCTCCAGCAGCAGCACCACGCTCAAGAGCTGCTCCACCGGCACCTGCGCCACCAGCGCCGTGCCCTGCGCCCTGTACCGCTGCAACACCGCCAAGACCGCCTGCCTCACCACCTGCACCCTGGACGCCCAGTGCGTCGGCACGGCCTACTGCGACGGGACCCACTGCCAGCCGAAGCTGGCCAACGGCACGACCTGCGCCGCGAGCAACCAGTGCCAGAGCGGCATCTGCCACGCCACGGAGAAGGTGTGCTGCGACAAGACCTGCGCCACGGGGCCGTGCGAGAGCTGCAAGGTCACGGGCAAGGTGGGGACCTGCAGCCTCCTGCCGAGCGGCACCCTCTGCAACGGTGGTCTGATCAAGTGCGTCAACGGCGCCACCTCGAGCTACCTGACCAGGGACCAGTGCACGGGGGTCGTTGCCGCCTGCACCCCGGTGCTGAACCAGAACTGCGGGACCTACACCTGCACCACCAGCGGCCCGGCGTGCCTCACCTCCTGCACCACCCACAGCCAGTGCGTGGCCAAGCTGTGCGACCTGTCGGACATGTACGCGACCAAGAACAAGTGCCCCGCCTCGACGCTGATCTGCAAGGCCAGTACCCTGGCCGCGATCCAGACCTGCATCAACAGCGGGAGCAAGTACGTGGACGTGGCCAACGGGACCTACACCGGCTCGCTCACCGTGAGCGCCGACATCGAGCTGGTGTCCACCGGCACCACGGGCGCGGTGATCTCCACGACCGACGGCCTGCCCCTGGCCGGGGTGGCCAAGGTCCACCTGCAGGGCAACGCCAGCGCACCAGTGCTCTCTGTCTCGAATCACCATGTCTTCGTGTATGGGTTTGACCTCTCGCGCACCTCCGGCACCGGCGTGCTGATGGACGTCGCAGCCACCACACAACACGTGGAGCTCCACAGCTGCTACTTGCACGACAACGCCGGGGGCTCGTGTGTGACCTACAATGGCGGCAGTGGGGCGGGGCTCTACCTGCGCGACACCGGGCTGGTGTCCTGCAGCGGCCGCGGGATCAACGGCTACGGACCGCTGTACCTCGAGAGCGTGGGGATCCGCTCGATGACGGAACACGGGCTCCTGCACTCCGGAGGCGGCAAGCTGTTCCTGCGGGACGTCCGGAGCGACAGCAACCAGGTCCACGGGTTGTTCGTGGGCGATGGAATTCTGGACTGGGACCGTGTCCGGGTCACCAACAACCAAGCGGATGGCGTCCGCCTCGAGAACAACGCCACGACCACCACCGGTCAGGCGTCCAACATCGAGATCACGGGCAGTGGCGCGTATGGGCTGAATTCCAACTTCAACATCCAGGCGCTGACGTTTGTCAATGTCACCCTTGCCAACAACGGTACCGACACGAGGTGCTCGAGCAGCACCTATTTCTCCAACAGCATCCTGAGCGGCGACGCCAACTGCACCCTGGATCACTGCGCCCTCTCCGCCGCCTTCGTGGGCGGATCCAGCCTGCCCTACCAGCTCGACCCGGCTTCGCCCACCAACACGCCACTGATCGACGGCGGCGACGACAGCAAGCTCTCCGCCACCAGCACGCTCGACGCCGGCCGCCGACCCCGCTTCGTGGACAAGGTCGCCGGCGGGGCGAAGGTCGACATCGGCGCCTACGAGGTCCAATGAGACACGTCACCTCTGCTCTGCTGCTGCTGCTCCTGTCTCGCGGCGCCGCCGCGACACCCGACGACAACACCGCGGCGGTGCTCCCGCTCCAGCGGGGCGCCAGCGTCGGGGAGTCCGAGGCCAGCGCGATCCGCGCCGCGATCCGTGGCTCCATCCCCCGCTCGCTGCCCGTGGACGAGGTGGATCGGCGCCTGATGGTCACCGACGTGGGCTGCGTCACCACCCAGTGCCTGCGCAAGGCCTCCACGACCCTCGCCGTCCAGCGCCTGGTGGGGGGACGGCTGGATCATGCCGATCCGATCTGGACCCTGGACCTGTGGCTGTTCGACGCGGCCACCGGAGCCACCGTGGCCACGCTGCGCGATCAGTGCGGCGGCTGCAACCCGGAGCAGGCCGCGACCTGGGCCGGTCAGGTGGCCACGCGGCTGGCGAGTCAGGCCAGCCCCGACGCCGCGGCGCGGCTCCTCGTGCGCTCCACGCCGCCGGGCGCCGAGGTCACCATCGACGGCACCCCGGTGGGGGTCAGCGGCATGACCTTCGGCGTCACCGCCGGGCACCACACCGTCACCGTCGCGCTGGCCGGCCACCGCCTGGCGGTCCACGAGGTCACGGCCCGGGCCGGCGCGCTGACCACGGTGGAGTCCCGCCTGGAGCGCGCCGAGGCCCCCGTCGACACGGAGCCCCGCGGTACGTTCTTCACCGCCCGGGTCTTCAGGTGGGTCACCCTGGGCGGGGCCGTGGCCGCGCTGGCCGCGGGCATCACCCTCATCGCCGTCGACGGACGCGGCACCTGCGAGGAGGGCGGGGTCCCCGGCGCGCAGTGCGAGGAGCAGCTCAACACGCTGGCCGCGGGCGCGGCGCTGACCGCCGTGGGCGGGCTGCTGGCCGCGACCGCGGCGTATCTGTTCTACCGCGATGCGAGGTCCCGTGGATCGGTCCAGGCGCTGATCGCTCCGCTGGCGCTGCCGGGCGGCGGCGGCATCGGGGCCACCTGGCGGTACTGACATGGATCACTCACGAGGTACGATGAAAGCCGTTGTTGCAAGCCTTGTACTGCTGGCGATGTCCGGCGTGGCCCGGGGGGCGGGGCCGATCTTGCTCGAATCCCACGTTGGAACGCCGCCCGAGGACGGGCGGTTCCTCGTCGACTACCTGGTGCGGAGCATGGGGTCGGACGCGCCGATGCACGGGGCGCCCCTGCGCCAGGCGATCGAGTCCAGCCTCTCCCGGTCAGCCGGAACCCCGGAGCCGATCCAGGGCGTGCGCAGCGTGGTGGAGGACGGTCGGCGGCTGTTCATCGAGGGGCAGTTCACCGACGCTGTGGCCCAGCTGGAGCGGGCGCGGGAGCAGCTGATGGGCAAGGTGGCGCTGGTGGCTTCGGACCAGACGCTGCGGGAGGCGCTGCACAAGGCGCTGCTGGTGCTGGCCGACTCCTACCTGCGCGTGAAACAGCCGGACCGCGCGACGGAGATGGTGAGCCAGGCGATCCGGTCGTTCCCCGACCGCGACCTGTCCATGGTGCGCTACGGCCCGGAGCTGGTCACGTTCTACAAGAAGGTGCGGCGCGAGATGGACCGCCAGCAGCGGGGCACGCTGACCATCACCACCCGTCCCGACAAGTGCCTGGTGTTCGTCAACGAGCGCTTCGTGGGCCTGAGCCCGGCGCGGGTGGTGGACCTGTACCCCGGCCGCTACCGGATCTACGTCCACCGGCCGCAGGAGCCGGGACGCGCGCACCTGGCCAACATCAACGGCGAGGACCAACAGCTGACGATCGACTTCGCGCTGGACCGCGTGCTGCGCAGCGAGACCTTCGCCGGGCTGCAGTTCGCGAGCAACGCCGATCGCGAGCGCCGCGAGTCGGCGTTCGCCGCCGCGGTGGCCCGGGCGCTGGAGTCGCCCATGGCCGTGGTCGTCGGGTTCCGGCGCCACCAGGGGCGACGGATGATGGAGGGCACCGCGGTGTCCGCCGACACCGGCCGGGTGATCCGCGCCGGGATGGTGGCGCTGGAGCCGGCCGCCCCGGCGCCCGACACGCTCAAGGCGCTGGGCATGTTCCTCGTGTCGGGCAAGGCCGGCACCGGCGTGATCGTCAGCGCCGGCGGCCCGGTGAGCGAACCGGTCGACGCCGGGCGCCGCGCCGACGGACCCGGGTTCTTCTCCGCCCGGGTGTTCAAGTGGGTCACGCTGGGCGTGGCCGTGGCCGGACTGGCCTCGGGCATCACGCTCATGGCCCTGGACGGTCGCGGCACCTGCGACGCCCTGGAGGGCGGGCTGTGTCCGGACAGCTACAACACCATGGCGCCGGGGATCGCGCTCACCGCCGTGGGCGGCACGGCGGCCATCGGCTCCGGGCTGCTGTTCTGGTGGGACGCGCGCGGAGCGGCGGGGCCTCGCTCGAGTGCGGAGCGACGCGCGCAACGCGAGAATGCGCGCTCGGGGGGCGAGCCTCGCTCAAGGACCGCGGTGGTGCCGTGGATCGGGCGTCGGCAGGCCGGCCTGGGCGCCACCTGGACGTTCTAGTGCGGCTGCACCTCTTCGGGCTGCTGCTGCTCACCGGCGGTTTTGCCTGCACCGCCGCCACGCCGCTGTACTGCGACGACCAGACGCCCTGCGCGACGGGCATGCACTGTGACCGCGTGCACAACCGCTGCCTGTCCGACGATGATTCGAACGTGGACCCGGACGTGCCCATGCTCGACGCCCCGGTCGCCGACGCCGTGGTGGCCGATCTGCAGGCTGCGGGTACCGGCTGCGTTGGCTCATCCCAGTGTGCATCGGGCCACTGTGTGGACGACGTGTGCTGTGATACCGCCTGCGCGGGACTTTGCGTCGCCTGTGGTCAAACTGGAACGGTGGGGACCTGCACGCCGATCCCCTCCGGATCCGACCCTGACGACGAGTGTGCGGGGTGGCCAGAGAGTGCAAGCTGCGACGTGACCTGCAACGGCTCTGGGGGGTGCGTAACGCCGGAGAAGGTGTGCGTCACGACACTGGCAGGCAACGGGCTCAGCGGCTACCTCGATGGCATCGGGGTTAGCACACAGTTCTCCGCGCCGCGCGGCGTTGGTCGTGAAAACAGTAGTTCAGTACTGGTAGCGGACACCGGGAACCATGCGATCCGCAGGATTTCCAACGGCCAAACCACCACCGACTATTTGTTCAAGCCTGGCATCGTCAAGAGCCCCACCGCGGTGACAGAGTTCGGCCCATTCGCCTTGGTGGTGGCCGATCAAACTCAGCACAGGCTTCGCACGGGGGTTGGTACTGTGTCGACGCTCGTCGGGACCGGGCAACCCGGCTTCGTCAACGGCCCACTGGCCACCGCGCAGCTCTCCAGCCCGTACGCCCTGGCCACCAGCTTCCTGCCCTCCAGCCTGCTGCTGGTGGGCGACGCCGTGAGCGTGCGCCAGATCGTGGACGACCAGCTCAGCGTGGTGGCGGGCACCGGGGTCGCCGGGTTCAAGGACGGGTGGGCTACACAGGCCCAGATGGACCGGGTGCAAGGGCTCGCCTTCGGTGCTGGCGCGATCTACGTCGTGGAGCAGGAGAGCCATCGCATCCGCACCATCGTCGGCGGGGTCGTCGCCACGGTGGCCGGCAACGGCGTTGTGGGATGCCTCGACGGCCCCGCGGCCAGCGCCACCATCGACAGCCCGGGGGGCATCGCGGTGGACAGCACCGGACGGGTGTTCTTCACCGACTGCGGGCGCCTGCGCATGCTGGACCACGGCACCGTCTCCACCGTGGCCGGCTCCAGCTTCGGCAACGCCGACGGCTTCGGCTCCACGGCACAGTTCAGCAGCGAGCTCGGGGGGCTGGTGCTGCTGACCTCGACGAAGATCTGCATCGCCGACACCGGCAATCACTCGATCCGCCTGGTCTGGCTCCACTGATCCGAGACGGGGCACCTGCGGCTGCTTCAGTACCGCCCGATGTCGTTTTCGGTCGTCGTGATCATCGGAGCGCCGGGCTTCCAGCCCGCGGGCGCGGCCTTGCCCGGATTCTTCGCCACCGCCTGCATCGCCTGGATCTGGCGCATCAGCTCGTTGACGTTCCGCCCCACGGGCCCGGTGAGGACCTCCACCGCCATGATCGTCCCCTTCGGGTTGATGATGAAGCGGCCGCGATGGTTCATCCCGACCGCCTTGTGGTAGACGCCGTAGGCGCGGGAGACCGCGTGAGTCGGATCTGCAGCGAGCGGGTACTGGACCTTCTTCACCGACGGCGAGGTCTTCTTGAACATCCAGTGTGAGAAATGGCTGTCGGTGCTGATCGCGATCACCTCGACGCCAAGCTTCTTGAGCTCCTGGTACTTGTCCGCGACCGCGGACAATTCGGTCGGTCAAACGAAGGTGAAGTCAGCCGGGTAGAAACAGACCACCCGCCACTTCCCGTCGTAGTCCGAGAGCTTGATCTTCTTGATCGCCTTCCCGACCACCGCCACGAGCTCGAAGTTCGGCGCCTGCTCGCCGGGGAGCGGCACGCGCGAGATCGTCATCGCCTGGCCGGCCGGCCCGGGGGACGCGGCCGTGGCCGCTGGTTTGAGCGCATCCCTGGTACCGCAGGCGCCGAGGACCTGCGCGAATGCATCGGGCGCGAGCGCGATCACGGCGAGCGCGAGCCCGATCGAGGTGCTTCGTCTCGCTGAACACCTGACCACTACCGGTCGCCCGGCTGACCAGACTAAAACAACAACCAACACAGGTGTTTATAAATTCTACCATTCCGGGGTGAATTATCATTGATTCTAAACTACACCACGACTATAGGAATTAAAGATGAGGCTTGGGATTCGGGCGAGGCATGCGGTGCGGCTGATGATGGGGATCGGACGACTGTCGCGAGATCGCAGGCCAGTTTCCCTCGGCGAGGTGTCCCACTACTGCGGCGTCTCCCGACGCTATCTCGACCGACTGGTGGTCTCGCTCAAGCGCGCCCGGCTGTTGCAGGGCCGCTCCGGGCGCGCGGGGGGCTACCTGCTCATCCGGCCACCGGCGCAGATCACGATCGGCGAGATCGTCGAGGCGGCCGCGGGTCCGGTCACCGTGAGCGAGTGCGTGCACCACCCCGAGCTGTGCCTGCAGAGCGACGTGTGCCAGTGCCGCGCGGTGTGGACCTTGATTGATCACCGCATCGCCGAGCTGCTGAATCAATACTCCCTCGCCGACCTGCTCGAGCGCTGGCCCGGCGGGGCCCACCACCTGATGCAGGAGCCGAAACATGTCTGACGGCGTATCAGAGAAGAAGATCGGAGGCGGAACCATCCGTCTGCAGCGCGGCGACATCACGCTGCTCGAAGACGTCGATGCGTTCGTGTTCTATGCGACTCACGAGCTGAAGCTGGGCACCGGGATCGGCGGCGCCATCTCCGTGCGCGGCGGCCCGGCGATCCAGGAGGAGTTGGACCGCATGGACCACCTCCAGACAACTCAGTCGGTGATCACCGGCGCCGGGGAGCTGAAACCGAAGCACATCATCCACGCCGTGGGCCCACGGTTCCAGGAGCCAGAGACGGAGCCCAAGCTGGCAGCCACGGTGGAGGGCGCGCTGAAGCTGGCCGAGGAGCACGAACTGGCCCACGTGGCGTTCCCCGCCATGGGCTGCGGGTTCTACGGCATCCCGCTGGACGTCAGTGCGCGGGTGATGTTCACCGCGTTCCAGCGGCATCTGGCCCGCAGCACCCCATTGAAACAGATCACGATCTGCGTCATCGACAACCGCGAGTTCAAGCCCTTCGCCATCCAGCTGGCGGCCATGGCCTAGAGCCGGCGAACCGCGAAAGGAGCAGGACACAATGAGCAGCTTCCTCCACTTCGCACAGCATCGCCTGCAGGAGGTGTGTCTGGGGATCATGGCCCTGGTCTACACCACCCGCCTGATCTGGTTCTTCCGCTTCAAGCTGGGCCAGGAGCGGCAGGCCACCACATCCAGGCGCAACACCGACCGCGGCCGGGGCCAGCGCAGCTCGCTGCTCAACGTGGCGATGCCCTGGTCCATGGAGAGCTCACGGCGCAACCCGCTATTCTATGCGCAGTTCGTCGTGTTCCACCTGGGCGTGGTGGCGGCCATCACCCTGTCGTTCGTCATCCCCTATGCACCCTCGCTGCTGCACCCCACGGTGGTGCTCGGGCTGTAGGTGGTGATGGGCGCAGCCGCGGTGGTGGGCGTGATGCGCCTGTTCCGCCGCGCGACCAACATCTACATGCGGGCCATCAGCTCACCTGACGACTACTTCTCCGTGATCCTGCTCACCACCTGGTTCGTGTTCGCCGTGCTGGCCGTGGATGCCAGCATCGCGCGGCAGGGGGAGTGGGCCAGCCTGGGCTATTTTCTGCTCACCGCCTTCTTCCTGCTCTACGTTCCGTTCAGCAAGATCTCACACTATCTGTACTACCCCATCACCCGGGCCTACATCGGCCGCACCCTGGGGCACCGCGGCGTGTTCCCGCTGGAGCGTGGACCACGACCGGCCAACACCCCCGAGATCCGACAGTTCGCCCCGGCGCTGGCCGAGGCCAAGAAGGGCTAGCACCATGGCACAGACCCGTTCCTGGCGGGCACAGGCGGTGGGCTGCGTGCACTGCGGAATGTGCACCGAGTCCTGCCACTACGTGCTGGCCAACCCGCAGGATCCGACCTTCGCCCCGGCCTACAAGGCCGACCAGCTGCGCAAGTTCTTCAAGCGCCACTACGACTGGACCGGCCGCGTCTTCCCCTGGTGGGTCAAGGCCAGGAGCCTCCACACCGACGAGGATCTGGAGCAGCTCAAGGACATCGCCTTCGGCAAGTGCACCAACTGCCGGCGCTGCACCCTCAACTGCCCGATGGGCGTCGATATCGCCACGCTGAATCGCCTGACCCGCGGTCTGTTGACCCACGTCGGGGTGATGCCCGAGGGCGTGGCGGTGGTGAGCAAGGACCAGTGGGAGATCGGCAACCAGATGGGCGTGCTGCGGGAGGACTACCTCGAGACGCTGGAGTGGGTCGGGGAGGAGCTTCAGGACGAGCTGCAGGGCTTCGAAGGCATCCCGGTGGACACGATGAACGCCGACGTGGTGTTCGCCATCAACCCGCGGGAGGTGAAGTATGACCCGCGCTCGATCTCGGACGCGGCCAAGATCTTCCACCACGCCGGCGAGAGCTGGACCATGCCCAGCGAGGGCTGGGACATGACCAACTTCGGCCTGTTCTCGGGCGACGACGAGCTGGGTGGCGCCGCCTCCCGCCGGCTGTTCGAGAAGGTCGCCGAGCTGAAGGGCAAGAGGCTGGTGATCTCCGAGTGCGGCCACGGCTACCGCTCCACGCGCTGCGAGGGCCAGAACTGGAGTCAGATGGACGTGGCGTTCGAGATGGAGAGCCACGTGCTGACGATGATGCGCTACATCGACGAGGGTCGGATCCGGGTCGACCGCAGCCGCAACAACGTGCCGGTGACGTTCCACGACTCGTGCAACAACGCCCGCAGCTGCGGGTTCTACGAGGAGCCGCGCCAGCTGCTCAACATGGTCGTCACCGACTTCCGCGAGATGTACCCCAACCGCGCGGAGAACTACTGCTGCACCGGCGGCGGCGGGGCGATGTCCATGCCCGAGTACACGCCACGCCGGCTCAAGTCGGCGCGAATCAAGGCCGAGCAGCTGAAGGCCACCGGAGCCAAGGTCGTGGTCACCTCGTGCCACAACTGCGTCGACGGCCTGTCGGACCTGATCAAGCACTACAAGCTGGACATGCAGGTGACCCAGCTGGTGAACCTGGTGGCCGAGGCCCTGGTGCCGGCACAGCAGACCAAGCACTTCGACCAGGCCACGCCCGGGACAGTGGAGCCCGAGGTGAAGCCGCAGGAGGAGCTGCCGCTGACCGGCTACACGGTGCTGGTGGTGGACGACGAACCGGACCAGCTGGTGTTCATCAGCATGGTGCTGGAGGACAACGGAGCCACGGTGCTCACGGCCACCGACGGCGACACGGCGCTGCGGCTGGCGCGGGCGGAGAAGCCCGACCTGATGACCCTCGACCTGTCCATGCCGGGACGCAGCGGCCTGGAGGTCTATGGCGAGATCCGCGGTGATCCGGAGCTGAAGCGGCTGCGGGTGTGCATCGTCACCGGCCGGCCCGAGTTGAGACAGGTGCTGTATCAGCAGGCCGTGCTGCCGCCCGAGGGGTACCTGGACAAGCCGCTGGACGAGGAGCGGCTGCTACGCAACGTGCGCAAGATCCGGGCGATCGCGGGGGCCAGGAGCTGATGCGGCACGCCGGGAGTGGCTGATGGATGCAGGACTCTATCGTCAGTTCTTCGAGAGCATGCCGTGCTATGTCACGGCCCAGGATCGCGATCTCCGTCTGATCGCGGCCAACCGCATCTTCTGCCACGACTTCGGCGCCAGCGTTCGCGGACGCTACTGCTACGAGGCCTACAAGGGCCGCAACGAGAAGTGTCCCCTGTGTCCGGTGGAGAAGACCTTCGCCGACGGGCAGATCCACCGCTCCGAGGAGGTCATCCGGCGTGGCGGTGAGGACGTGAGCGTGATCGTCTACACCGCTCCGATCCACGACGCGGCGGGGAACATCGTGGCCGCGGTGGAGGCCTCCACCGACATCACGGAGGTCAAACAGCTGCAGCAGCGATACCAGACGCTGTTCGACCAGGTGCCATGCTACATCTCGGTGCAGGATCGCGATCTGAACCTGGTGCAGGCCAACGCCCGCTTCATCGCCGACTTTGGCGACGCGCTGGGCAACCCGTGCTACGAGATCTACAAGCACCGTGGCGAGCGCTGCGTCAGCTGCGCGGTGGCTCGCACCTTCTCCGACGGACGGGTGCACCAGAGCGAGGAGGTGGTGACCACGCTGGACGGTCGGCGGGAGAACATGCTCGTGCGCACCGCGCCGATCCACGACCCGCGGGGCGAGATCTCGGCGGTGATGGAGATGTCCACCAACATCACCGAGCTCCGGCAGGTGCAGGACCGGCTGACCTCCCTCGGGCTGCTGGTGGGCTCCATCTCCCACGGGATCAAGGGGCTGCTGTCGGGCCTCGACGGTGGGATCTACCTCATGCAGACCGGGTTCAGCCGGGACAAGCCCGAGCGGGTGGAGCAGGGGTTCGAGATCGTCCAGCGCAACGTGGACCGCGTGCGATCCCTGGTGATGAACGTGCTGTACTACGCCAAGGACCGGGAGGTGATGTGGCAGCCCATCGATCTGCAGGAGCTGGTCACCTCCGTGCAGGGCGTGCTGGCCAGCCGGGCCCAGCAGCTGCAGGTGGAGCTCGCCGTGCGCTGCGGCAGCGGGTCGTTCGAGGGCGACCACCACGCCGTGCACTCGATGCTGGTCAACCTGCTGGAGAACTCGCTGGATGCCTGTCGACTGGACAAGCAATCCCGCGCGCACGAGGTGTGGCTGGAGGCGGCGGTGGAGGGGGACAGCGCGGTGTTCGAGATCTCGGACAACGGCATTGGCATGGACCAGGAGACGCGGGAGAAGGCGTTCTCGCTCTTCTTCTCCTCCAAGGGGGCGGAGGGGACCGGGCTCGGACTGTTCATCGCGCACAAGATCGTTGCGCGCCACCGGGGCACGATCGATCTGCAGTCCACCCCCGGCGAGGGCACGCGATTCGTCGTGCGCTTGCCCTGCGCCGCGAGCGCGGAGCTGAGCGCGAAGGATGAGACCGCAGCTTCAGAAACATGGTGTGACAGTGGCGGCGAAACGCATTTTGATCGTGGATGACGATCCGGACACGGTGGCCTACCTCAGCACGTGGCTGGAGGACAACGGCTATGACACCCTCTGCGCCAGCGACGGGCACATGGGACTGAATGCGATCCTCGAGCACAACCCCGATCTGGTGCTGATGGACCTCAAGATGCCGAACCAGACCGGGATGCAGCTGTACCGCGAGATCCGGCGACGGCAGGCGCTGGCCGGGCTGCCGGTGGTGATCCTCACCGGGATGGGGGAGTTCGAGCTGTTCGGTGACGGCTGCACACCGCTACCAGCCCCCACCGCACGCATCGACAAGCCCCCCGATCTCGACCTGCTGCAGCGCGTGATCCGGCAGGCGCTGTGACTCAGGCGCGCTGGATGCCGTGGCGCCGCACCTTGCGCCACAACGTCGTGCGATGCATCCCCAGCTCCTTCGCGGCACGCGGGATGCTCCAGTAGTTGCGCTGCAGGCACTCCAGCAGCTGCTGGCGCTCCTCCAGCGGCTGGGGCCCGAAGGCGCCCGCGGCGGGGCGGGCCGCCGGTACCCGCCGGTGGTGAGTCAGGTACGGGGGCAGATCATCCGCCGTCACGTCTGGCCCCCGGGCCACGATGTAGGCGTGCTCCAGTACGTTCTCCAGCTCGCGCACGTTGCCCGGGAACGGGTAGCTCATCAACACCGCCATGGCCTCGGGTGTAACGCGCTGCAGGTTGCGCCCCATGCGGTGGTTGAACTGCTCGATGAAGTGATCCACCAGCAGGTGGATGTCCTCGGTGCGTTCGGCCAGATCAGGGATGTTGATCAGGATCACGTTCAGCCGGTAGTACAGATCTTCGCGGAACAACCCGTCGGCCACCAGCCGCTCCAGGTCGCGGTTGGTGGCTGCCACCACCCGCACATCGACCTTGACCGTACGCTCCGAGCCCAGGGGCTCGAACTCCCGGTGCTGCAACACGCGCAGCAGCTTGACCTGTAGCGGCAGCGCGATGTCTCCGATCTCGTCGAGCAGAATCGTCCCCCCCTGGGCCGCCTGGAACCGGCCCATGCGGTTCTGCCGCGCATCGGTGAACGCGCCCTTGACGTGGCCAAAGAGCTCCGACTCGAGCAGCGCCTCTGGCAACGCTCCACAGTTGACCTTCACCAGCGGACCACCAGCACGTGGGCTGAGCTCGTGGATCGCGCTGGCGAACAGCTCCTTGCCCGTGCCGCTGCGGCCCCGGATCAACACGATGGCGTCGCTCTGCGCGATATTGGGCAGGGTATCGAAGATCTGCCGCATACCCTCGTTGGCGGAGATGATGCCGTGGAACATGGGACGACTGGCCCGGGACGGGTTCTTGGCCGGCTGTTCGCGAAAGGTCTCGACCCCCCCGGCGACCCGACCCCCGGCGTCCAGGAGCGGGGCGGTGTTGACGCTGATCGTCTGGCGCTGTCCCTCGCGGGTTCGGATCTCGATCTCGAACGCCCGGATCGTACGGCCCGACCGCACGGCCTGGCGCAGGGGACAGTCCTGTTGACAGATGGGGGTGCTGAAGATGTCGCAGCAGGAGCGGCCGACGGCCTGCTGTGCGGTGAACCCCGTGATTCGCTCCGCCGCGTGGTTGAAGAAGGTGATCCGCAGCTCCTGATCCACGGTGAAGACACCGTCCACGACGCTGTCCAGGATTTGAAGCGGTGACAGATCCATCCCCATCAGCCAAGCCTACAACACTGCAACAATCGGTTGCAGCCCACGTTACATGGCAGATGATTACAGGCGGTTACATCTTACATGACGGGACAGGTCAGCGGGCGCGACGTACCTCGTCAGACCACTCACGCGCCCGACGGAAGAAGGCGGCCCGCTCCTCGGGGTACATCGAGACCCACGAGCCGATGGCGTAGCCAAACAGCCAGAAGAAGGTCACATCGAACACGAACGTACGGAAGAAGATCAGCGTGGTGATCGTGGTGGCGAAGAACAGGAACACAAACACCTTGACGTAGGGCTGCATCGGCCGTCCACGGTGCGTCCGAAACGGCAGCGGCAGGATGTGGGCCACCGACACCACGATCAGCAGCACGACGCCGATCCAGCGTCCGCCCAGCTGAAAGTACAGCGTGGAGTTGAGGAACGAGACGATGATGAAGGCCGACGCGGTGCGCGGCAGCCCCATGTAGGCCAGCGGGAAGTTCACCGGCACCACCTCGCCCCGGGCGTGGCGAATGGACCCCATGATCACCAGCAGCGAGGACAGCGCCGCCGCCAGGTAGAACGAGGCGTCGGGGATCATGGCGTTGACCGCGGCCGGCATCGGCATGTCACGGTAGGAGACGAACACGATGACCGCCGGGGCGATACACTGCGCCAGGTGGTCGCTGATGACGTCGAACTCCTTGCCGAAGATGTTTCCAGTATGGGTCAACCGCGCCACCAGGCCATCCAGCGCGTCGCCCAGGATGTACCCCAGCAGGAAGGAGTAGGCCGCGTAGCGCACGTTGCCCTTGATGCAGAAGATGATGGCGAACATGCCACCCAGCAGGTTGATGCAGGTGAAGACGTCCTTCAGCCCGAACGTCCGCGGGACCGGCGCCGATCCGGCACGCACCGGCGAACCTTCCTCGCGTGGGGGCATGTCGGCCGGGAGGGCGTCGGCCGGTTGCTCTGACATGACTACCCCTCCTCTTGCTGCGTCTCGGTGTCCTCTTGCTGCGTCTCGGTGTCGCTCAGCACCTCGTCCCATCCCGAATCCAGCGTGGCATCCCAGCCCGACGCAGCCGGTCGGGCTTCTTCCACCCCCGCCGCTCCCGCCTGCGGCGTCTGTTCCGCCTCACCGCCCGCGCCAGGTTCCTCCCCCTCCCGCCTGGCCTCCGACATGACGCGGTTGCACGCGCGCCTGAACTGGTTCCACAGCCGTCGAGCCTGGCTCCTGGGCACTGGACCGATGGCCTTCCACTGACGCCGCAGGTCGCGCACCGCGGCCTGGTGCTGGGCCGGATCCTCGGCCGCGGCCAGGGCCTCTGCCTGCTCACACAGCAGCTGCTTGGCCTGCAGGTTCTCCTCGGTGCCCTCGTCCGCCGACGGCTGGGGTTTGGCTGGCTTCGGTTTCTGTGGCCGGAGCTGGAACAATCCGTCGCAGGCGTGACTGAACCGCTCGGCCAGCGCCCGACCTGGCTCTCCCGGCACCGGCCCCACTCGACGCCACTGGCTCTGCAGCCGTATGACCTCCTGGATCGAGCTCTCCAGATCAGGCTCCGATGGCATTCCGTCGCTGCGCAGCGCATTCTGCGCCAGAGCTGTTCGCAGCTGCTCGGCCATCAGCTCCACCGAATCCGCCCCACTCGACGACAGAGACGAGGCGGGTGGCCGATGCTGTTGCAGCAGCTCCTCCGCCCGCTGGCACAGACGCTGTTGCTTCTTCTCGTTGGCCACCGGATCCAGCTCGGTGGACACAAACTGCTCGGGGTGCTGAAGGATCGCCTGCTCGCACAGGCTGGACAGCCGGTCCCACAGCGCATCGGCGACGGCCTGTGGTGCCGGCCCGATCTCCTTGAACCGCCCGCGGATCTCGAGCACCTGACGGCTCAGCTCGGCCGGATCCACCTGCCCGTCGGCCACCAGCACCTCCAGCTGCTGGCACAGCGCCTCCTGCTGGGCCTGGTTGTCGATCCGCTCCTGCTCCTGCTGCTGTTGGCGTCTGTCGAAGAACAGATCGCACGCCTGTCGGAACCGGGCCCATACCGCGTCGGACTGCGCGCGGGGCACCGGACCGATCTTCTTCCACCGCGCCTGCGCCCCCTTGATCTGGTTCGCCACCTCCTCCTGGTCCCCCTCGGCTCCCGCCAGCCGCTCCACCTCGTCGCAAAGCGCCAGCTTGCGCTTCAGGTTCTCGTCGCGTTCTCCACTCGCCTGCTCCAGCTGTTCCTGGCGTCTGGCGAAGAAGGCATCGCAAGCCTTGCGAAAGCGCTTCCACACCGCGTCGGACTGCGCCCGGGGCACCGGACCGATCTTCTTCCACTGCCCCTGCAGCTCCTTGATCTGGTTGGCCGTGGCGTCCCACTCCGCCTTGTCCCCCGGCTCCAGCGCCGCCAGCCGTTCGACCTCCTCGCACAGGACCCGCTTCTGCTTGAGGTTCTCGTCGCGCTCCTGGTCCAGCTGAACGAAGTGTTCCTGGCACCGGGCGTAGGCGTCGTCACACGCCTGCTTGAACCGCCGCCACAGCGGTTCGGCCTTGTCCCGCGGGGCGGGGCCGGCCTTCTTCCACGCCGACTGGGCCTTGCGCAGCTCCTGAGACACGCGCTTGAGGTCCTCCACCTTGGCCAGCGCCTCCACCCGGTCGCACAGCGCCTCGAGCTTGGGCACCACCGCCCAGCGCTTCCACTCGTCGGCCTCGCGCAGCTCCTGCACCCGTGTGAACAGCTTCTCGCGGGCCGCCTGGTACCGCTGGTCCAGCGCTTCGCGGTCCTCCTTGCTCGGCAGCTCTCCCAGCTGCCTGAAGCCGGACTGGGCCTCCTTGAGCAGCCGCTCTGCGTGCTTCAGCTTGTCGCCGCTGGCGGCTGACAGCATGCGCTCGCACAGCTGCTGCAGCCGGTCCAGGTTGTGTTGCCGGTCCTGCTCCCGCCGCTCCTGCTCCTGCTGCTGCAGCTGCTCCAGCCGCGTTCCCACGGCCTCGAAGCGCTGCTGCACCTCCGCCGGGATCTCCCCCCCGCGGCCGAATCGAGCCCACTCGCTCTTCAGCTCCGCGTAGCGCTTGAACGCACGCTGTGGCTTGGAGAAGCCCAGCAGCTTCTCCGCTCCAACGCACAGCTCGTCCAGGTGGGCCCGGGTCTGTTCCTGGCGTTGCTGCTCCGTCTGCTGCTCCGGTTGCGGCTCGGCTTGCTGCTCGGTTCGCTGCACCGCCGGCTGCTGCCGCGGCGCCGGGGACCGGTCGCAGGCCCGGGCAAAACGCTGTTCGATGACCTCGCGATGAGAGGCCGGGACCGCGGGCAGCTGGTCCCAGCGCTGTCGCAGCGCCAGCACCTGCTGCTGAACATCGTCTCCCTGCAGCGCCTCGGCCTCCTCGCACAGCGCCACACGCTGGGCCAGCGCCTGCTGCACCTCTCGCTCGCGCCGCTGCAGCTCGACCTGCCGCTCTCGATGCTCGCTGAACCGGGTGAAGAAGCTCTTCACCGCCTGCTGGAACCGGTCCTGCAACTCGGCATCCGTCTGGGCCCCGATGGAGTCCCACTCCTTCTGGGCTTCCTCGAGCCTGTGCCCCGTGCGTTCCCAGTCGGAGGAGCGGCTCAGCACCTCCACCATCTCGCACAGCTGGAACCGTCGTGACTGCTGCTTCTTGTTCACGGTGGAGCTGCCCCCCAGGGCGTTGAGCTGCTTGCGTGCCTGGGCCCGAACGGTCTTGTTCTTGGCCTTGCGCGACACCGCCTCCAGCGCCTCGCGATCCTCCAGCCGCTCCAGGGCCGCCAGGCAGACATCCTTGCGCTCATCGTTGAGCGCCACACTACGCAGCACCGCCACGTCCGTGATGACCCGCAGCGTCTCCAGCCGCATCTGCGGCTCCCGGGCGTTGCGCACCACCTCCGCCAGAGCCTTGTCGTCGGACAGCCGCTGAAGGGCAGCCAGCCGGACCTCGGGAAGCGCGGCGTTCTTGGCCACCTCGGCCAGGGCACGCTGGTCGTCGATGCGGGCCTGGGCATCCAGGGACGCCTGTGTGTCCGCGTCGGACGTGGCGGTCGCGACCAGCAGCGCCGAGGCCTTCTCGGCGGCGAGCTGCCGCAGGCTCTCGTCGGGATCCTGCTGCGCGATGTGGTTCAGGATCAGCGGGTCCTCCAGCTTCTTGATCGCGATGCGACGAACACCGGCGTCCCGGTCGTTCTGCGCGATTCCCTGCAACACATCGATCTGGTCGGGGGAGAGATCCCGCACAGCGGCCGCTCGCACCTCGGCATCACTGTGCTTCCACTTGGCTCGAAAGAGGTCGACAAAGCCCATGGACGTTTCCTTGTCTTGTCGCTGCGGTCAACTGGACGCGCAAAAGATCGTTGAATGTATGCCCTGGCCGCACCCAGCACAAGTCTCTGGTACACAGACAGACATGGCGCCCGTAGTGGGGCGGTGGAGACGATCGGGAGTTGCAAATGGTTGCACGCCGCAACCATTTGCAACATAATACCCCCCTGGAATTATGGAAATAATCGGAAATACCGGAATGATCTGCAACGCAATGTTGCATTCCGTGGATCGTGCAACGGTGTACAAATGGTCATGTTGCTGGTATCCAACAACTTGGTTCGGATGCGAATGTGGCATCCGTGATGCAATCGGCGCGAGCGACGCTGGACCGCAACATGGACGAGTCCCCAACTCCATTTCACCCCACACTGCTCCTCGGCATCGGGTGTCAGGCAGTGTTGTGCTGGGTCGGATCCAGCGAGGAGACGGACGACGTCGTCCATGTGGGAGCGAGCCTGGCCCGGCATGCGGGTGGAACCTGTCAGGTGGTGATGGGCCTGGACTCCCCGCATCGGAGCGACGAACCCTTCGAGACCGGTCCTGTCGCACCGCTCACACCGGAGGTCATCGGTCGAGCGGAGCGTCGCCTGGCTCGGCTGTACGGGCCACTCCCGACCATGGTGCTCCCCGGACACCCGGTGGCCGAGGTCCGGCGCTTCGCTCGCAGCCGTCAGGTGGACCTGATCGTGATGGGCAGGCAGGCGCTGCAGGTGGAGCAGCGCTACGGAGAACACCTGTTCGAGCTGGCACCCTGTCCGGTGTTGATCCTGATCAAACCGAGCCGAAGCGGCTCGTCGCCCGTGGAACGAACCCCCAAGGAAGCTGAATCCAAGCTGCAAGCGAGGTAACAACCATGGAACTGATCCCATATGTCGTGGCCTACATCGCCATCGGCGTCTTTCTCATCGCCTGTGTTGCCCGGTTCTTCATGTGGAGCAGCATGCCGATGCACATGCGATGGGAGCTGTATCCCGTGGCCCACGAGCCGGGCCGCGCGCACTACGGCGGGTCTTACCTGGAACAGGTCGACTGGTGGAAGAAGCCGCGCGAGACCTCGCTGATGGGCGAGATCAAGGCGATGGTGCCCGAGATCCTGTTTCTCGTGGCGCTCAAGGAGCACAACAAGAAGATGTGGAACGTGTCGTTCCCGTTTCACTTCGGCCTGTACCTGGTCATCGGCTGCACCATGCTGATGATGGGCTCCGCCGTGCTGGGGGCCCTGTGGCCCTCCCTCATCAGCGGCGGCCTCGGTCAGGTTCTGCGCCTGGCGATCATGGCCTGCGGTTACGGTGGGCTCGGCCTGTCCCTGCTCGGCGCCGTGGGTCTGCTGGCGCGACGCATGTCAGCCCCGGAGCTGAAGGACTTCACCGTGGCGGCCGACATCTTCAACCTGGTGTTCTTTCTCGTCGCCTTCGGCCTGACGCTGGTCAACCTGGTGGTGTTCGACCGCGACTTCAGCCGCTCCTTTGCCTTCATCAGCGGCCTGGTGACCTTCAACATGGTTGCGCTCCCCGGCTCACCGCTGGAGGTGTGGATGACGGTGGCCTCCGCAGTGCTGCTCGGACTACTGGTGGCGTACATTCCGTTGACGCACATGTCACACTTCATCGGCAAGTACTTCGCGTACCACGCCATCCGCTGGAACGACGTGCCGAACCTCAAGGGCGGCGTGCAGGAGGGCCCGATCGGTGTCATGTTGAACCAGCCCATCGGCTGGAGGGCACCCCACATCGAGGGTGACGGCACCAAGACCTGGGCCGATGTCGCCACCAGAGACTTCTCGAAAGGAAAAACCAAATGAACCAGCCCAAGAGCGTGAAGGATATCGCCCGGGGCGATGAGCCCCTGGCCCACATCGAGGTCAGCCGCCAGCCCCCGCTGCCGCCGCCGTATGACAACCCGGATGATCTCCCGCCGATCACGCCACTCACCGACGCGGCGCGGGACAAGTACGTGGTGCTGGACGACACCATCGCGCTGAACATCCCCAAGCCCACCTCGCGCGAGGAGGAGGAGCGGCTGGTCAACAAGTTCCTCGACGGGTTTCACCGGCTGTTCAACGAGGCGGACAACTGGACCTTCCTCCAGCCGCTGATGATGAGCGTCGAGCACTGCGCCAAGTGCCAGACGTGCAACGAGGCGTGTCATATCTACGAGGAGAGCGGGCACAACCCGCTGTACCGCCCGACCTACCGCTCCGAGATCTTCCGCCGCATCTATTTCAAGTACATCAAGAACGCGTCACGCTGGGTGCACGGCGACATCGACCTCAACTGGAAGACCGTGGCCCGGCTGATCGAGCTGGCCTACCGCTGCAACGTCTGCCGGCGTTGCGCCCAGACCTGCCCCATCGGCGTGGACAACGCCCTGCTGGCGCGCGAGATCCGCAAGGTGGCGAGCCAGGAGATGGGCATCGCCCCGGTGGAGCTCCACGAGCGGGGTTCCATGCTGCAGCTCGAGGTCGGCTCCTCCACCGGCATGAACTCGCTGGTGGTCAAGGACAACGTCGAGTTCATCGACGAGGACATGAGCGAGAAGCTGGGGTTCGAGGTCAAGACGCCGTGGGACAAGAAGGGCGCCGACATCCTGCTGATCCACAACGCGGGCGAGATCATGGCCTGGCCCGAGAACGTGGGCTGCTTCACCGCGCTGTTCAACGCTGCGGGCCTGAACTGGACCATGTCCAGCGAGCTGGTGGCCTATGACAGCATCAACTACGGCGTGTGGTATGACGACGTGCAGTTCGCGCGGACGGCGCTGCTCCACGCCAGGGCGGCCAAGGACCTGGGGGTGAAGAAGATCGTGCTCGGGGAGTGCGGCCACGCCCACAAGGCGCTCACCGTGATCGCCGACAAGGTCCTCACCGGCGAGATGAACGTCCCGCGCGAGAGCTGCATGCCGCTGCTGTGGGAGATCGTCAAGTCCGGCGCGATCAAGTTCGACAGGAGCCGCAACGACTTCCCCGTGACGTTGCACGACCCGTGCAACTACGTCCGTCTGATGGGCATCGTCATGCCCCAGCGCCACATCCTGCACGAGATCATGCCGCCGGGACGTTTCCGCGAGATGACGCCGCACGGCGTGAACAACTACTGCTGTGGTGGCGGCAGCGGGTTCGCCATCATGAGCGGCCACAACTTCGGCGACTGGCGCCACCACATGAGCGGCCGGCGCAAGTTCCGCCAGGTGCTCGAGGCCTTCAGCAACGAGCCCATGGGCCCCGAGGACTACAAGTACATCTGTGCCCCCTGCAGCAACTGCAAGGGCCAGCTCCGTGATCTGATCGCGTACTACGACGCCTTCGAGAAGCACGGCATCTGCTATGGAGGTTTGGTGGAGCTGATGGTCAACGCGATGGTTGACGCACAGCCGGGATTCATGGACTGGGAATGGCACTAGTAACCAGCGCGAGGAGCGGGGGACCCCCCCGTAAACTCAAGACAGGAGCGCATCGTGAGCGACAAGCGAAAGATCCTGGTGATCGATGACGACCCCGATATCGTCACCTTCCTCACCACCTTGATGGAGGACAACGGCTACGACCACGTCAGCGCCGGCAACGGCGAGGAGGGTATACAGCGGGCCCGGGCCGAGAAGCCCGATCTGATCCTGCTCGACATCACGATGCCGGAGAAGACCGGGGTGAAGTTCTATCGTGAGATCCGTTCGGACCCGGACCTGAGCAAGATCCCGGTGGTGATGGTGACGGGGGTGATGCAGGAGTTCCAGAAGTTCATCTCCACCCGTAAGCAAGTGCCCCCCCCCGACGGCTACATCAGCAAGCCCGTGGACCAGAAGCTGCTGCTGGAGACGGTGGCCCGGCTGCTGGGCCAGAACTAGTTTGATCTGACGTTGGGCTCCGGCAACGCCCCTGGCGCTCGCCTGGCCTGCGCCCCTGCTGAGCAGGGGCTTGCCTCGGAACCCCACTCGCGCCTGGGGCGTCGCCCTCGCCCAACCGTAGCGCTGCCCCGAGCTACTTGAAGTTCTCCTTCACCGCCTGCACCGACCGGTTGTACTGTTCCTCGGTCAGCTCACCAATCTTGAACTTCACGCGGAGCTGAAGCACCTGCTTGTCCCGCTTACGGATCAGCTCCTCCTTGCGACGCTTGTAGGTGAAATGGCTGATCTGACCCTTGTCCATCATGCCCTTGAGCTGCGACAGGCTCAGCACCTCCCACGACATGGTGGAGCGCTTGAGCACGACGTTGAAGGTGGTGGTGGCGTGCCTGGGCAACACGAGCTTCTTCGAATCGTGTCCCAGCGTATGCACCATCAGGCTGCGTGAGCGGTCGGTGTCCACCTTCAGCGGCGTCCGCCCCAGCTGGGTGTCACCGTCGTACACCATGGCCGGCGGGCTGGACACGACGGTGGCCTGGTACTGGCTCTTCGCCGTCGGCGGTGGTGTGGGTGGCGGGGTGTGTCGAGGATGCACCGGTGGTGGTCGTCGCACCGGTCGACCCCCATGCCGCAGATGGTTGCGAACGACCTTGTTCACCTGATGTACGGGGACGCCGACGTCGCGGACCTGCACCGCCACGGTCATGTCCCTCGGGCGAGGCACCGCCTGGTCCGGCAGCCGGGCGGTCCGAACCGCGCTGCCACCGTCGACGCTGCCACCGCCACCGCTGCCGCTGCCGTTGCCGGTGGGGACCGGGCCACCCCGCATCAACAGCACGGTGATGGTGATACCCAGCACCAGCCCCGCCCCCATCCCGATCAGCGGCAGGTAGCGACGGACCGGCGCGGGGATCGCGCGCATCAGACCGGAGAGCGCGTGCATCCGCGGCATCGCATCCATGTCGTCGGGCGGTGAGCCGTCGATCATCGCGTCCAGGGGATCTTGCACCGGCGCGGTGGGATACTGGCCCTTGAGCGCATCTCGCAGCTCGTAGGCCAGGTGCAGCATGGTCTCCGGACGGCGATCGCGCTCCTTCTCCAGCGTATGCAACACCACCGCCTCCACGGCGACGGGGATCTCGGGCTTCAACTCCCTCGGCGGCCTCGGCGTCTGGGTCAGCTGCGCCATCAGGATCTGCTTCGTCGTGTCACCGGTGAACGGCGGCTGACCGGTGAGCATCTCGTACAGGATCGTGCCCATGGCATAGATGTCGGTGCGGTGATCCACCGTCTCGCCACCTGCCTGTTCCGGTGACATGTACGTCGGCGTGCCCACCACCATGCCCGCGACCGTCAGCTTCGAGTCCTGCTGCTCGGTGAGCTTGGCGATACCGAAGTCCAGCAGCTTGACGAATCGCTTGCCATCGCGGCGGATGAGCACCACGTTCTCCGGCTTGAGGTCGCGGTGGATGATCCCCTTGCGGTGCGCCGCGTACAGCCCCTCGGCGATTTGCACGGCGCTGGCCAGGGCGCCAGACAGCGACATGGCCCCCTCGTCCTCCAGCAGATCCCGCAGGCTCGGCCCCTCGAGGTACTCCATCACCAGGAAGCTATCCCCTTCACGGGTCACACCGAAGTCGATCACCTCGACGATGTGCTCGTTCTCCACCCGACTGGCGGCCCGCGCCTCGCGGAAGAATCGGTTCACCACCTCCGGGTTCTGGGACAGCTCACGGTGCAGCATCTTGATCGCGACGGTGCGGTTGTCGAGGAGCGTGTGGATCGCCTTGTACACCGTCCCCATCCCACCGATCCCGACCCGGTCGACCACCTGATAGCGATCCACCACGCCGTCGGAGGGCTGCAGCGGCGAACCATCGCGGTTGCACACATCCTCGTCACGGAAGAACGAGCCGCAGGTTGGACAGCGCTTGATCAAGGCGAACGCCTCACCAGGGACATGGATTCATTTCAGCCAGCATACCACCCGGACGCGATCCCGGCTGATCCGGGTGAATTCCAACTATCAGAGCCCTGGCCAGCCTGGCCTCCAGTTATGGATAGGGTGGCTGTTACTCCAGCCAGACCCTCAGGGCATTATCGCTTAAATCCCGCCGGTTTTGCATCTGGACCGGACTTTGCAGTAGGGGGCCACCGATTGGGGAGCCAGCCATGTCACATGGACGCGTCTATGCCTTGGCCCTGATGGGTCTGATGGGAACCGTTTCGTGCTACGAGCCAGGGGATCCCTTCGACGGCGCCTCACCCCTGCTTCCCGGCGGCCCCCTGGGCAAGGCCGATGGAACCGGCGTCGCCGCCCTCCCGATCTCCGTGGACAGCAGCAGCAGCCGGGTGTGGGACGTGAAGAACCAGTGGCAGGAAACCAGCACCGCCGCGGCGCGCGCGTCCGGCATCGCCTGGCCCGCGGACAGCGGGCTGAACTGGGACGAGAAGTACGCGGCCTGGATCGAGTCACTCGAACAGATCGGTGGCTACTCGGCCAGCGGCACGAGCTACAGCAAGACGTTTCAGCTCACCACCCCCTGGGGCAAGAAACTGCCCGCGCCCAAGCTCGACTGTGCCGACGTATGGATCTTCCTGCGGGCCACCTTCGCCGCCTGGTACCAGCTGCCATTTTACATGGAGGCGATGGACAGCAAGACCCGCGTGTTCTTCGGCCACTTCGGTGTTCGCACGGCGAGCGGCGTGTGGGGGAAAATGCCCAGCTTCAGCTCGTCGTACAAGGACTACAGCGCTCTCGCGGCGACGAAGCCGGCCGACGCGCTCATCGCCGACTGGCCCCAGGACACGGTGCTACGCGGGCGTGGTACGATCAAGGACGACGAGCAGCCGTTCCTGTTCCCGGGGGCGCGCATGGGCGCCTACCTCGACGAGATCCACCTCAACAAGCGCGCGGGCCACTTCATCCGCCTGCTGTTGATCTACTTCGGCACCCCGAACCTCGCCGACTCACGCAACACGTTCCACCTGGTCCCGGACGCCGTACGGGAGGGTGACGCGCTGCTGTATCGCCGCGCCTCCAACGGATCGGGCCACACCATGGCGGTGCTGCGGGTGGGGAAGAACGCCGCGGATCAGCTCACGGTGGAGGTGGCCTCGGGCAATGTCCCACCGAGGCAGCCGTCGTGGGAGTCGCAGGCGGCCAGCAAGTCCCGCTTCACCGACAACGAGGGCGGCGGGCCCACGACCAACAGCCTGGGTGAGGTCTACGCCACGCTGGGCGGCGGGCTGAAGCGCTGGCGCGTGGCCAAGCCGGTCAACGGCCACTGGCTCAACACCTTCATGCAGGGCGACGAGGCCAGCTGGATCGACGACACGGACATCACACGCATCGGCGAGCGTCCGAAGATCTTCGACCAGATCCTGGGAGAGGTCACCTTCGAGGAGAAAAAGGAGGCGGTGCTCAAGACGATCGAGGATTCGCGGCGCCACCTGGAGCAGTACCCGGCGTCGTGCTCGGCGCGGGAGCGACGGGAGAAAGCCTTCGGCGAGCTGTACGAGCTCTACTCCCACTGGCCGAACATCAAGTCGGTCAACGCGGTGGACCACGAGTACCGCGTCAAGGCGGACTACGTGTTCGCCCCGCTGGTGTATGAGAAGTCCAAGACCTGCTGCTGGAACTCCTCCACGGCCAGGATGTACGAGCTGATCATGGACTATGTGGAGACGCTGGAGAAGAGCGCGGCGCCGGGCAGCTGCGTCTCACCCCCGGTATTCATGGCCAGGGCCGGGGGCTACGACCTGTTCGCGGCCCACGCCAAGAGCGTGGGAGAGGAGCTGGCCTTCAAGCCATGGTCCGAGGACGAGACCTGCCCGCAGAAGAACGTGATCGACGACACCGAGGAGCAGCATGCGTGGACCGACTACTGCGACCTCGAGCTGAACAGCACTCCACCCATTCCTCAAATCGACGCGGGTCTTGACACGAGCAGTGGCATCCCCGACGCCGGTGCTGTAATCCCGCCGGACCCCGACGCCGGAGCATCTCTCCCACCTGGCGCCGACGCCGGGGTCCCCTCTCCTTGAAGCAGAGCATTGCACTCGGCTTACCGACACCAGTATAACAAAGGCTCTCGACCGACATCAACTAACTATCTGTGGGCAATCAAAGCAAATTTTGGAGGGGATCGGAGTACATTTCCGTACCTGGTGCGCTCGACGGTCCACGAAGGAATCCCGGCGGTTATCGGATCAGGGCCAGAGGACCTCGGCCTTGCCCACCAGCGAGACCAGCTCCAGCCGGTCACCATCCGTCTGTGCCGTGGCCGAAGCGATGGCCTTCACCTGGCTGAACAGGGCGCCCTGGCTATGCTTGCTGTCCTGGTAGTTCCCCATGCCGAAGCCCAACACGCTGAGACTCTGTCTGCATGCGGGACTGCGGCCCTCCCGGAAGCCTCTAGTCGGGGCTCACGCTACGCCGCGTCCTGCTGCTCGGCCTTGGCCGCCGGCAACCACGCCAGGAGCCAGGCTCTGCACCCTGCGCCCGACGTAGTGGCTCCAGACCACCGCCGTGCCGTGGAAGAACACGTGGGCGAACTTGGAGAACGGGGCGTAGAACAGCAGGAAGAAGATGAACACCAGGTGCAGGTAGTACGCCGCCGCAGCGCCGCCGTGAAACGTGGCGAGGCGGAACACCTCGGACAGGATGCCGGTGAGCACCACCAGCGTCAGCACCGAGAGGAACAGCAGGTCCTGGTAGGCGTTGCGGCCCCACGCCACGGACTGGGCCGCGCTGGTGCGCCGCGCGATGACGAGGATCAGGCCGACGGCGATGGCGATCGCGCTGGCGTTGCCCAGCAGCTTGATCGGGTGGCCCAGCGGCAGCGGCGTGTGCAGCTTGATGAAGGGCAGATACATCCCGAGGAACACCAGCGCCGTGGTCAGAAACAGCCCACCGAAACCGAACAGGATCAGCAGGTGCGCGCCGCGACGGGCATGGGCCGCGCCGCACTCGTTGAACTTGCGATGCAGCAGGATGTCCCAGAGACCCCGCTTGAGCGCCTCGAACACCGACATCTTGGGCGTCAGGTCGGCCTGGACCTCGCTGGCCATGAAGCCCTTCCACGCGCTGCGCAGGCTGGCGAACAGCGCGGCCGCGGCGAACAACGACACCGCCATGAAGCTCAGGTCGAGCCAGGGCCAGGGCTCGATCATGTTGCCCCAGTAGCGCGAGTGCAGGCCGGCGGTCTCCCCCATGGGGGCCTCCCACCGTCCGCCCTGGCTGATGATGGCCCAGATCACCAGCGCCGGGATGGCGAGCAGGATCGGCAGCATGAACGGGCTGTTGACCCAGCGGCCGAGAAACCTCGGTCGGGCGTGGCTCTGGTACGCGTAGCTCCGCAGCGCGGCCATCACGTCGCCGGTCTTGGCCCCGCGCGGACAGTTCTGTGAGCAGTCGTTGCAGCGGTGACACAGCCAGAGGTCGGGATCGCCCGCCAGCCTGTCCTTCATTCCCCACTGCGCCCAGAGGATCTCCTTGCGCGGGAAGGGGTTCACGTCGGGGGACAGCGGACAGACCACCGAGCAGGTGGCGCACTGGAAGCAGGTCTTGAGATCGCCGCCGCCCCACTCGGTGACGGTCTTGACGAACTCCACATCCGGGTCGACACGCAGCACCTGGTTCTCGTTCATGGCCACCCTCACATCCCCTTGTAGGGGTTGGGCTCGCGTTCCCGCACCTCTTCGCAGAAGGTGTTGATGATCTCGGGGACACGATGGTAGTCGGTGATCTCCACCTGCTTGAGCTGCACGCGGTCACCCTCCAGCATCAGCCGGTCCAGCGTCTCCTGCAGCTTCGACAGCCGGTAGTCGGCCAGCTCGGAGCCCTTGACGAAGTGGCACTGGTAGTCGTCGCCAAACTTGCAGCCCAGGAGCAGGATGCCGTCGATGCCGGAGGACAGGCAGTCGGCGATCCACACCAGGTTCAGGCTCCCCAGGCAGCGCACCCACTGGATCCGCGCCATGGGATCGATGCGCATCCGGTTCTGCGCCGCGATGTCGATGGCCGGGATGGCGTCGTTCTCGCACGCCAGCACCACCACCCGCGGCTTCTCGTCCTCCTCGTCCGGGACCTCGATCTCCTTCAACGCGCTGCCGATCATCGGCACGCTGTAGTTGGCGAAGGAGACGATGCGCTCGGGACAGGCGCCCATGCAGACGCCGCAGCGACGACAGCGGTTGGGGTTGGGCCGTGGCGTCCCCTTCTCGTCCTCGTCCAGCGCACCGAACGGACACTCCTCGGTGCAACGCTTGCACTGGGTGCAGCGCTGCAACGCGAAGTCGGGGAAGCTGAGGTCTCCGGCGCGGGGGTGCAGCGCCTGCCCGGCGGCGATCATCTCCACCGCCTGCACCGCCTTCATCGCGGCTCCGGCGCCGTCGTCCATCGCCTGAGCGCTGTCCATCGGCTCCCGCAGACAGCCCGCGGTGAAGATCGCGGTGCGCTGCGTCTCGTAGGGAAAGCAGATGAAGCGCGAATCGGGAAAGTCGTGCGCCACGGTGGGGAGCTCCGGCCCCTGACGGTAGGTCAGGTTCAACGTGCCCTCCTCACCCCAGGTGTTGGGCTGCATCCCGGTGGCCAGCACCAGCAGATCCACCTCCACCTGCAGCTTGCTGCCGAGCAACGTGCCGTCCACCTCCACCACGACGCGGTTGCCCTCACGCTGGACCGTCGTCACCTCGCCCTTGGTGAGGAAGATGCCCGGGTCCCGCTGCACCGCGCGGTAGAACTCCTCGTGCTGTCCGGGGGTGCGGATGTCCTTGTAGAAGATATAGACCTTGGCCTGCGGATCGAGCCACCGCACGAGCTGCGCCTGCTTCAGCGCCGTGCGGCAGCAGACGGTGGAGCAGTAGGGCAGGTGCTCGGGATCGCGGCTCCCGGCGCACAGCACAAAGGCCACGCTGCGGGCCGGCTCACGGTCCGAGCGCGTGACCTCCCCGCGTAGCAGACTCTGCTCCAGCTGCTCGCAGGTGATGATGTTGGGGCTGGCGCCATAGCCCAGGTGGGTCAGCTTGCTGGCGTCGTAGGGCTTGAACCCGGTGGCCAGAACCACCGAGCCCACGCGCACCTGGGACGTCTTGCCCGCGTGCTTCAGCGTCACGTCCAGCAGCCCTGGCTGGCCCTCGGTCTTCTCCACCACCGTCTCCAGCCGCACCGCGATGCGGGGGTGCGCCATCACGCGCTCGGCCAGCGCTGCTGACGGGGGCGTCTCGGGCTCGGCGTACGGTGGGTGGTGCGGAAAGACCTTGTGCAGGTTGTTGAGAAAGCCGCCCAGACGGTCGCTCTTCTCCACCAGCAACACGTCGTGCCCCACGTCGGCGGCCCCCAGCGCGGCGCTCATGCCGCTGATTCCGCCGCCCACCACCAGGATCGTCGTCACCGTGTCCGACTCGTACGGCGCGAGGAGGTTCATGCGCTTGACCCGCACGATGCTCATGCGCAGGTAATCCTCCGCCAGCATCTGCGTGTCCTCGTGCCTGGGCTCGCTGACCCACGCCACGTGCTCACGCAGGCACGCCCGGTCGCAGGCGAGCTTCGTCGCATCGAAGCTGAACTCGTCGGTCTTGGCCCGCGGCGAGCAGGCCGCGATGGACAGGGTGTTCAGCTGCTCGGTCTCGATGTCACGGTGGATCTCGGCCAGCCCCTGCGGGCCACACAGAAAGGGGTGCACCTTGCACACGGCCGGCTTGTACTCGCTGCGCACCATCTTGGCCAGCGTCTCCATGTCCACCGCGTCGTCAATGCCACAGCCCGAGCAGATGTAGACGCCAACTTTCGCGTTCTCCATGGCCCTAGCTCCTTGCCTGTGACGTACGGATCGCACGCAGCGCGCCGGCGGTGGCGTCCCGCACCGAGCCGGCCACCTCCACCGGCCTGCGGGCGCAGCCCACACCCCACACACCCACACCTCCCTCGGGTGGGACCACGAAGCCGTGATCGTCCGACCGCGCCACGCCCGCCGGGATCTGCTCCGGCTGCATCCCAGTGGCGAGCACCGCCAGATCCACCTGCACCACCTTGCGCTGACCGGTGACGATCTCCTCGGCCACCACGGTCAGGCCGTCCTGGCCCGTCAGGCGCTCGATGCGCGCCACCTTCCCCTTGTGCAGCAAGATCTTCGGATCGTCCTTCATCACCCTGGTGTAGAAGTCCTCCAGCGTGCCCATGGTGCGGATGTCGATGTAGAAGATGTGGATCTCGGCGTCGGGGTACTGCTGGCGCACGTAGGTCGCCTGCTTGAAGCTGGCGGTGCAGCACACCGCCGAGCAGTAGTTCAGGTGATGCTCGTCGCGGCTCCCGGCGCACTGCACGAAGGCCACCCGCCGCAGCGGACCGCCGTCGGAGGGGCGGGTCAGCTTCCCCTGGGTGGGGCCGTTCTTCGCCGCCATGCGCTCCATCATCGCGTTGGTCACCACGTCGGGGTAACGACCGAAGCCCAGGTTCTCCA
>Ga0210044_10000169_pt1 | contig 93613 bp, 89 predicted proteins | sample CryGey13umfilter_2_FD_183959 | JGI IMG/M metagenome (GOLD analysis project Ga0210044, IMG submission 183959) | Groundwater microbial communities from aquifer in Utah, USA - Crystal Geyser 4/9/14 3 um filter (SPAdes) (version 2) | ecosystem: Environmental > Aquatic > Deep subsurface >... | reverse complement strand
ATAATTTGCTCTTTAACTTCTTTACTAACTGAGGGTTTTCCTTTAGGCATATAATTGTTTCTCCTTTCTTTATATGCCTATTATATCATATGGACAAGGTGTCTTAAATTTGGGGTACCTGCCATTAATCTATGGGATGATTATTGCAACGAGGAAGATGATCTGCAAAAGCTCATTCTGACTAGGATCGAAGAGCTTTGGGGGCCTATTAAAACAGCAAAAAGCCCGGAGTCATTTCTGGAATTAATAAAATGCGTGGTCAAAGTGCCAGCTTTTCTTAAGACAGAGATGGATCAAAGGGCTCAAGAACTCTACGATGCTTTATAATCTCTTTTATAAAACTCCGGACAGATATATTCTGCCTAGAGTTTTATTTTTTTAAAATAATTTTTTCTCTTACCAACTGGAATAACATTTTGGAGTTTGATTATTATATTATTATCTCAAAAGGTTTTTATTTTAAAAGGTTTGCCATGTCCTGGCACAATATAAGCAGCAATTTTTAAAATTTTTTCTCTGCTTTTATACAAGGCCTCTTGATCTTTGAGATAAGGGTCGTCTAAATTAAGTAGACTAGTGTAGTCTGTTTTTTGTTTTGTGTTATCTGGCCACCAGAATAGGTCGGCGCAAATGGCCACCTTACCGAATTCTTCAGTGTTAACTAAGACAGCGCAGTGAAATTGGTCATGGCCGGGAGTAGAAATAATTTCAATATTGGTGCCTGGTATTTTTGAATCGTGAGGGGATATTTTTCCACTAAAAGTATAAATATTGGAATTATCCAGTATTTTTGCATTATCAAAAAGAGCAGCTAAAAGGCAATGATCCAAGTGAGTATGGGTTAAAACAACAAAATTAATGTCTTTCGGCTTAAGGCCTTCTTTGTCTAGAGCATTTAATAGTAATTGTTTATCCAGACCAACATCAATAAGGATTTTGAGATCATGGTCGCGAATAAGAGTAACTGAAGAAGAGGCATATTCATCCTCGTCTTCTTCTCTAATATAGCCCTCAATCAGGACTTTGATTTTATTCATATAGAATTAGAATAATTATGTGATTTGCCCGAATTTTCTTTTGCCGGCTTGAATAACATCTTGGGATTTAATCTGAATATCATTTTGCCAAGACGTTATTTTTTGATTATTAATTTTAAACCCCCCGCCTTCAATTAATCTTTTAGCTTCATTACGGGAAGGCACAAATTTTAACTCGATTAACAAGTTAATTGGATTTATTTTTCCAGGTGGGATTTTGTATGGCTGGATATTATTCGGTTGTTCTTTTTTAGCGAAGATTTTAATAAACTCTTGGCCGGTTTTTTCTGCTTCTTTTTCAGAATAATAAAAGCTGACAATTTCTTTAGCTAACTGAAATTTATAATCCCGCGGATTAGCTCCAACTTGCATTGATTGTTCTATTTTATCAATTTCAGTCATTGGCACGCGAGTACACAATTCAAAACCATTAACAATCATTTTATCCGTCCAAGACATTATTTTTCCAAACATATCAGTTGGGCTGTCGTTGAGATTAACCATATTACCTTCCGTCTTACCCATCTTTATCCCTTTGACGTCAGCCAGTAATTTTAGAGTTAAGACAAATTTTTCTTTATTTAATAGACTTTTCATCAGAGTGCGGCCAGCCAGCATATTAAAAGTTTGATCATTGCCCCCCACTTCGCCATCAGTATTGAGCGCTACTGAATCATAGGCCTGCATCACCGGATACATCAATTCATGCAAACTAATCGGTTTACCCTGTTGAATTCTTTTTTCAAACATATCCCGTTCTAGAAGTTGCTGGATTGTAAAGTGCGAGGATAATTTTAAGACTTCATCGAAATTCATCTGGTCAAACCATTTGCCGTTATATTTTAACTGGGCTTTATTGCGTCCGTTAAAGCTGATAAATCTTTTAGCTTGTTTTTTATAATCTTTAGCATTCTCCAGAATTTGTCCTCGGTCCAAGGGCTGGCGGAGGGCTGTTTTGTCAGTTGGATCGCCGATAGTGGCTGTAAAATTACCAATGAGCAAAATTACCCGATGACCCAATTCTTGAAATTGGCGGAGTTTGTCCAAAATAATAGCGTGTCCTAAATGTAAGCTTGGGCCCGTAGGGTCAATTCCTAAATATAAGGTTAATTGTTGGCCTGATTTAAGTAGTTTTTTCAAATATTCTCCGCTAGGATAGATATTTTTCACGCCCCTAGTGATGAGAACTTGAATTTTTTCCGAATTTGTACTAATTTGGTTCATAGGTGCTTAAATAAATTAGTAAATTATGTTTAAATTATAGCTTATTTTTGCTATAATTAAAACACTATGTCAATGTCCCAGTTTCACAGTCGTAAAATAAGAGATAACCAATCAAGCTTTAATGTTCGGAGAATTACCGATTCGGTTAGTACTAAGAAAGAAAAGCGAGATCGTCAGCTTTCTTATCGTCAAGCATATAAAAGACCAAAATCAAGAGGAATTTGGCGAAAGGTTATTCGCAAGTTGTGGCCCTATGCTTTAGTGGTTGTTTTTTTATTTAGTATTTTTTTAATTGGTGCTTTTGCCTACTATTCTAAAGATCTACCTGATCCTTATAAAATTATGGATCGTTCGGTGGCCTTAAGTACTAAAATATATGATCGAACCGGAGAAGTTTTACTTTACGAAATTCATGGCCCAGAAAAAAGAAGTTTAATCTCTATTAATGAATTGCCGGAGTATGTTAAAAATTCAACCATTGCTATAGAGGATAAGAATTTTTATGAGCACGGAGGAATTTCTATTAGAGGAATTATTCGCGGACAGATTATTCCTCGTCTTCGCGGACAGCGCGCTCAAGGCGGCTCTACCCTAACTCAACAGTTTGTTAAAAATGCTATTTTAACTGACGAAAGAAAAGTATCAAGAAAGATTAAAGAATGGATTTTATCATATCGTTTAGAGCAAAAGTTTACCAAAGACGAAATTTTACAATTATATCTTAATGAAATACCATACGGCAGTTCCGCTTATGGCGTGGAAGCAGCAGCGCAATATTATTTTGATAAAGCTGCTCCGGAATTAAGTTTGGCGGAAGCAGCTGTCTTAGCTGCTCTACCGCAAGCGCCATCATATTATTCCCCCTATGGCAATAACAAAGATAAACTAATTGATCGTCAGCATACGGTTTTAAATTTGATGGTGGATCAAAATTATATTACTGAAGAAGAAGCTGAAGTAGCTAAACAAGAAGAATTGTTTTTTAAAAAAAGAACCGAAAATATTAAAGCCCCTCATTTTGTTATGTATATTAAAGAGTTGTTAGAAAGTGAATACGGTAATACTATTATTGAACAGAGCGGTTGGGAAATTACTACCTCTTTAGATTGGGAGGCGCAGCAAAAGGCCGAAGCAGCCATTGAGGAGGTTGCTCCTCGTAATTTGGAAGAATATCAGGCCTCTAATGCCTCTCTGGTCGCTTTAGACGCCGAAACTAGTCAAATCTTAGCTATGGTTGGCTCTAAGGACTATTTTGACGATGAAATCGATGGTCAAGTAAATGTGGCAACTTCGCCTAGGCAACCGGGTAGTTCTCTTAAACCCTTAGTTTATCTCACCGCTTTTTCCAAGGGTTATCGACCAGAAACAGTCCTTTTCGATTTGGTGACTAATTTTGCCGCGGCGGGTGATGATTATATTCCCCATAACTATGATTCAGAGGAGCATGGTCCGGTTACTCTACGCCAAGCTTTGGCTGGTTCGCTTAATATTGCGGCGGTCAAAACTTTATATTTAGCTGGCGTTAATAACGTTTTAGATTTAGCTGAAGATTTTGGTTATTCTACTTTAAAAGATCGTGATCGTTTTGGCCTGTCTTTAGTCTTGGGTGGCGGTGAAGTTAAATTATTAGAGCACGTCAATGCCTATGCTAGTTTTGCTAGAGAGGGAGTCTATAAAGATAGTGTCGCTATTTTGAAAATAGAGGATGCCAACGGTAAAGTTATTCAAGAAAATGATAGCAACAAAGGTCGCCGGGTGATGGATAAAAATTTTGTTAGAATTCTAAACAATGTTTTATCCGATAATTCAGCTCGGGCCTATGTCTTTGGCGAAAACAATAATTTAACCTTACCTGATCGTCCGGTTGCAGCTAAAACAGGCACGACCGATGATTATCATGATGCTTGGACGATTGGTTTTACGCCGAATATTGTAGCTGGAGTTTGGGTGGGTAATAACGATAATACGGCAATGAAGCGGGGAGCCAGCGGTTCTAGTGTAGCGGCGCCGATTTGGAATAAATTTATGCGAGAAGTCACTAAAGATAGCCCAATTGAAGGTTTTAAAGAATATGAATTGGATAGTTGTGATAAAACTATGGTTTGTGGAAACTTTGCCAAGGAGAGCATTGTTAAAATTGATAAGATGTCAGGCAAGTTAGCTACTGAGTATACGCCTTATACTCAGATTGAAGAAAAAAAATATTTAGAGGTGCATAATATTTTACATTATGTCAATCGTAATGATCCCTTGGGCGAACCATTATCAGATCCTAATAGTGATTCGCAGTATAATTTGTGGGAGACACCTGTTTTGAAATGGGTTGAAGAGCAAGGATTTTTAACTGGTTCGCCTATTACAGAATATGATGATGTTCATTTACCGGAATTGCGACCTAATATTGTCTGGATAGCGCCTAATAATAATCAAGTTATTAATCAAGGAGTGGTCAGTTTAGAGGTAATAGCCAACGCACCGCGGGGAGTAAGGCGAGTGGAGTATTTTATCGACGGGCAGAAGATAGGAGAGAGTACCAATTTTCCTTTTAGCTATGTTTATAGCATTAATCCTTTTTTAAATAATGGGCAGCATCAATTAGCGGCTATGGCTTTTGATGATTTAGATAATTTTAAAGAGGCAAGCATTAATATAAATTTACAATTAAATGATTCCAGCCGGAATTTTAATTTAGTCTGGCTTGATCCAGTTAATGGAAGCAACATCAAGATGGAGGATTTGCCAGTTGTTCTGCAATTATATGTTGATAATCCAGGGCAAATAAAAAAGATAGATTTTTATTATCTATCGCCTGATGAGACGCCTCATTGGTTTGATTATATTCAGAACCCAACCAATAATAATTTATCAGTCAACTGGGGTGAGAATTTATCTTCAGGAGTTTATAAATTATATATGCTGATTAAAGACAGTTATGACCACTTAATTACTACCCCGGCGATTATTGTTAATATAGAATAAAATAAAAAAACACCTCTTAGACAAAATTAGGTGTTTTTTTATTGATTAGTAAAGTTCATCAGCATGTATTTTATTAGCTTGTTCTATAGTGAGGTCGTCGCCTCTGACATGAATGCGATTAAGGGTGTTGAAAAGAATTAGGAGAATGCCCAAAATTAAGTTTAAGAGGGAGAGCCAAAAAGGAAGATAAATATCCCATAGTTGGAACCAACTTACAATAGCTAGGGCAATTAAAAAAACCCAACAGTTACATTAAATGAAGTAGGACAGTAGCAACTTTTTTGCATAATATTCACCTCCTTCCTTTAAAATTAAAGAGGGAAACTATGGCTTTTCTTTTTTTATTCTAACCCCTTTTAGATGATTTGCCAAGTAGGCCTAATAATCAGCTAAGTCAAGATCTAAGCCGGTTATTTCTTTGGTAAATCTTTCTATGTCATAATCGGAAAAAGCAGTCTGTTTCATCAGGCGGGCAAAATCGCCGAGAGTTAGAGTCCTTTCTCCTAGTCGGCCGATTTTTCCCTCATACTGTTCATTAAATTTGTCTAAACTGGTGATAGAGTCAGTAGAGCGATATAATTTTTCAACAATGAGCTTTTGTTGATGGGGGTTTATGTATTGGGTCATAGGGTTGACTTAATATTTAATTTGTGATATTCTTCTAGAAGTTTTATCTATCTTAATTTTAATCTAAAATTGAATTTATGCCAAATAAGAAAGCTGCTATTAAGCATTTAAGACAAACTGTGAAACGGACACAAAGAAATTTTTTAGTTAAGAAAAATATTAAGGATATTATTAAAAAAGGCGAAAAAGCCATTGCCCAGGGTAAAATTAATGAGCGGGCCCAGGAGTTAACTCACAATCTGCAGAAAGCAGTTGATAAAGCCGTTAAGTCCGGCATTCTCAAATCCAATACCGGTAATCGTAAAAAATCCCGTTTTGCCACTCGACTGAAAAAAGCCGGCGTTAAAATTCCCGCTGCGAAAAAGCTGCAAAAAGAAGAAGTAAAAAAATAATTGAATATAAAACAGCCCCTCTTTTGGGGTTGTTTTTATTTATTTTATGTCTTTGCGAGGAGCCCAAAGGGCGACGCCTGCCTGCCGGCAGGCAGGCGGCAAACTGACACGAAGTGTCATCTTGAGCGAAGTCGAGAGATCTAAGATATAAATAATCTATTATACTTATAGATACCTCGATAAACTCGGGACGATGCTACGCATCGGATTGCCACGCCTCTCGACAAGCTCGAGGCTCGCAATGACTATAATTTATCATGGATTGCGCTGACAACATGAGAATTTGATTTTTAAAGATAAAAATAGTAAGATTTATTTAATATTAATAATAAAAATTTATGATTAAATTTTTTGAAAAGTCTTTAATTTCAGATCCAAATCAAGAAATAGAGTCTGGTCAGGAGCGTCCAGCTCAGACCTTTTTTGACAAGATTAAGAGTAGAATTATTGATTATATATCGGATGTTTTTAAAGATGATCAAGATGAAAAAGAAATTAGGGGTTTCCAAGAACAATTAAAGGAGGGAATTTCTTCAAGTAAAGCTGCTGGGTAATTCTTTGAACACCTTATACCGGAAGCTATAAAAAGACCAGATAAAGATTATCAACCTGACGATTTTTCTGGTTTTATAGCAAGTAATGAAAAAACCTTGGAGTTAGTAGATAAATTTGAAAGGGAAGTTATAAAATTATCAGATGGACAGTTAAAAAAGTCAAAGAAAGAGTTGATATCAAACATGTCATTACCACAAGCATTTGAAGAAAAAGAGCTTTCTGACAATGCATTTCTTCAATCTAGGGAAGAAGAATATCAAGGTAGCTCTGGTAATAAAATTTTTGAAAGAGTTGAAAATTATTTGTGGGACGACGCTAACAGTGCTAGCTCATCTTTGATAGTAAAAACTGAAGATAGGCGTCAATTGGAATTAAATTATTTATTACCTAAGGATTGTAGGTTTACTCCATCAAGCATGTTTAATCTCGAGTCTTATTTTGATGAAAAAGAACATGTTAAAAAGAATAAGATAATTCGTACTGATTTGAAAGAATATCAAGGCATGACAGAAGCCATTGATTATTTTGCTTGCCGTGGTGGCCTCGTAGAGTATGGAAACTTAACAAAAAAAGGCGGTATGCTCAGTTTATTACACGAAATAGCCCATGCTTGGCAAAATGTCTATTATGAGCATGAACACAATACAGCTAGGGCAAGTTATGAAGAGACGCACTGGTCTGTTTCTAGTTGGTTGCATATATTATCTGATTATAAGAAAGATTTTGATAGTGGTAATATGGACAAAGAAGAATTTGATAAACATTTAGCCCACGTGAAGAAAAGAACAAAAGAAGTTGGCATAGAATTTGATGAAAATAATTTTATTTATGATGGTAGGCCTTTAGAGGATGAAGAAATTGATATATATGATCGCTATCATAAGAAGACTTTTATTTTTAAATCAAAAAAATTTAAAGACATTACTGAAGATTATGTTGGGGAAGAAAGAAATGCTTGGGCTCATGCTATTAAGGTTTTGCGTTTTTTAAGGCAGCAAGGCATTGACCTTGAACCAGAAATGAAGACAGTTAAAGATTTTCAAGATAAAGTGCATAGTACCTTGTCAAGTTATCAGCAAAGTTTAGAAAAAGAAGCACATATAAATATGCCTCATAAAAAATTTACCAGTAAGGCTAAAGCTGCTTAAATTTTTATAAACCATTAATCATCTGAGCAAAGAGAATCTTTTCTTGTCCGCTGGTGGTTTTAAATTTTTCATCCAAGAAGAAGAGCTGGCGGTAGATTTTTTTTAATTGTTGGGGGGTGTATAGTTTACTTTGATTAAGTGTTTTTTCAGCAATCCAATTCGGCAGCTTCAGGGCCTGGGCAAGAGCACTGGGATATTTCTGCTCCAGATGTTTTACTTTAATCAAGAGCCGGAATTGACGGATAATCATATTTAAGACATACTGGGGGCTGGTGCCGCTATTCAGTTGAGCTTCAATTAATTTTAAAGATAGAGCTTTGTTTTTATTACCTAGAGCGTCAATTAAATTAAAAATATTATCATCTATTTTGGCTTGCACTATAGCTTTAATTTCGTTTTCACTGATAGTTTGTTTAGCAAAGTGGATGAGTTTATTTACTTCCTGATTTAATTGCCAGAGATTATCACCAACATAACTAAGGAGCAAGTTAACTGCTTGGTCATCAATTGATTTTTTTTTGGCAGTTACTTGTTTTTTAATCCAAGCGCTTAATTGTTGAGGGGTTAAGGGGTTAAATTCTTCGGTAAATTTGAATTTTTTTAAAATTTTATACAATTTCAAGCGGTTGTCTGGTTTGTTAGTCTGCCAAAAGATAATATAATTTTCATCTTGATCATCTTTTTGTTTTTTTAGAAAATCCAACAGACTATTTTGCCAAGCTGATATATTTTTATTATTAAAAATATTTTTAATAATAACCAATTTTTTAGTAGCTAAAAAACCAGCCGCTCTCACGGCCTGAAAGAAATCATCAGCAGAAATATCTTCACCATCCAATTGTTGGACATTTTGTCGGTTAGGATCAATTTCAGTTTGGAATTTTTTAACGATGGCCTCTATTTTCTGATGAGCAAGAAAAGAATTTTCTCCGTAGTAAAAGAAGATCATAGGTTTATTTTTTTAAATAATGTTTTAACTGGCCCCAGTTTGCGCCTACTTCAGCATCAACAACTAGAGGAATTGGCAACTGATAGATATTTTCCATAGTTTTTTTAGTGAATTTAACTACCTGATCTATGTCTGTTTGGGGCACTTCTAAAACTAATTCATCATGAACCTGTAGGACTATTTTAGTGTGGGAACTGATTTTTGGCAAATCTTGATTAACTTTAATCATAGCCATCTTCATGAGATCTGCGGCCGTGCCTTGTAGTGGCATATTAATCGCCATGCGTTCGGCGGTCGCTCTTAACATTGGCATTGATGAATTAATTTCCGGCAAATAACGGCGGCGACCAAATAATGTCTGGGCATAACCATGACGATGGGCAAATTGTTTAGTATGATCAATATATTTTTTAATATTTTTGTAAATATCAAAATATTTTACTATAAACTCTTTAGCTTCATTTCGATTTAAATCAGTTCTTTGAGCTAGCCCCAGTGAACCTAGACCATAGAGTACTCCAAAATTAACCTCTTTGGCTGTGCGGCGGATTTCTTTAGTTACTTTTTCTAGAGGAATTTTATGAATTTCCGCAGCAGTCCGAGCATGAATATCTTCACCTTTTTTAAAACTAGCCATCATTTTAGGATCTTTAGAAATAGCAGCTGCTAAACGCAACTCAATCTGTGAATAGTCAACTGAAAGAAGCACAGAATTTTTCGGTGCCACAAAAGCATGGCGAATCTGTCGCCCTAAAGCCGTACGAATCGGAATATTTTGCAGATTAGGATTTGATGATGATAATCGACCGGTGGCTGTAATAGTTTGATTGAAGTTAGTATGGAGGCGATGAGTTTTCTTATTGATCAGCTCCGGTAAAGCAGTAATGTAAGTGGATTGCAATTTAGTTAGTTCTCGATATTCAATAATTAGTGGAATAATCGGATGAGAATTTTTCATTTTGTCTAATTCAGCCGCAGCAGTCGATAATCCGGTTTTAGTTTTTTTAATTTTAGCTGAACTGATATCTAGTTTTTCAAATAAAACTTCTTTAAGCTGAAGAGGCGAGGAAATATTAAATTCCTGTCCCGCTGATTTAAATATTTTTTGGCTGATTTTTTTAATTTCTTTAGTAAATTCCTTCTCCATTTTATGTAAAAATTCAATATCTAAATCCACACCATTAAGTTCTATTTGGGCTAATATTGGCGCTAAAGGTAGTTCAATTTTCTGTAATAAATCAAAATTTTTATTATCTTTAATAATCGGAAGTAATTTATGATAAAGTCGTAAAGTAATATCAGCATCCTCAGCTGCATACCAAGCTAATTTAGCTAAAGGAATATTATTGACATTGATTTCGTTCTTTTTCTTTGGTTTTTTTTCAAGGAGGTCAGCTAATTTTAATTTTTTATACCCTAAATAATTAAAAGATAGTTCCTCTAGTCGTAGGCCCATATTTAAGTTGATTAAATATCCAGCTAACATCGTGTCAAAGACTACTCCCTGAAAATTTATATTTAAAACTTTAAAAACCTTGTATTCAAATTTTGTATTATGACCCACCTTAGCTATTGTTCGATCCTCTAAAAGTGGCTTTAGTTTTTGCATAGCCAATTTTTTGAGGTCATTATTTTTAAAATTAATATAAAAACCATTTTTAGCTTGCCAAGAAAATGACAGACCTAATATTTCCGCAGTTAAGACATCTAAGCTAGAAGTTTCAGAATCTACAGCAATTAATTTTTGTTTTTTTAGCTGTTGATAAAATTTTTCAAAATCTTTGGAATTATTAATCAACTGATAATCGTTTTCTTTATTTAGAGTTAATGGATTATTATCAACACCAGACTGTTGGTGGGGAATTTTTTTTAATAAAGAATTAAATTCCAGCTTTTGAAACACCCGATAGACTTTTTCCGGATCAAAGTCAGAAAAGGTAGCTTCGTCTAAGCTCCATTTTAGAGGAACATCTTGAACAATAGTTACTAATTTTTGGCTTTCAAAGGCCTCTTTTTTTTGTTCAGTCAATAATTGTCTAGTCCTTTCTTTTAAATCAGCATTTTTTAATTGACTATAAAGATTTTTGAGATCGCCAAATTGTTTGATTAAATCAAGGGCTCCTTTTTCACCAATGCCCCTGACACCCTTAATATTATCTGAAGCATCACCTTGAATCGCTTTGAAATCAATTAATTGTTTTGGTTTTAGTCCGTAACGTTCTTTGACTGCTGCTAAATCATAAGTAATCGTATCATTAAAACCTCTTTTTAAAGTTAAAACATTAACGCGATCATTAACTAGTTGTAAAGCATCCAGATCACCAGTAATAATTGTGGTTTGCAAATCAGAATATTTATTATAAGCTTGCTGACTGATTGTGCCGATAATATCATCAGCTTCAAAACCTTCTTTACTTAGGATTGGTATATTAAATGATTCTAAAACTTCTTGAGCTAGAGGTATTTGATTATAGAACTCATCAGCTTGTTTGACTCGTTGGGCTTTATATTCAGCGTATTCTTTATGGCGAAATGTTTTGCCGGCTAGATCAAATGAAGCAATAATATAATTTGGCTTTAATTCTTTGATAATTTTTAATAATAATGAAGTATAGCCAAAAACAGCATTGACTAAAATGCCGTCTTTAGTGGTTAAAGGCGGGATGGCATGCCAGGCGCGATGAAGCAAAGCATGGCTGTCGATAATCACTAATTTTTTGAATTTTTTAGGCATATTTTGTTTATATTTTAACTACTTTATAATACCATTTATAGTTAGTTATACCAATAGTTTATTCTTATTTTACCTTGACTTTTTAGGGTTTTCTTATATAATGTTTAAGGTATAAACATTATTTTTTTATGCGAGTGTAGTTCAGTTGGCTAGAACGTTTCCTTGCTAAGGAAAAGGTCGTCCCGCGTTGCGGGATCACTCGCTAGCAATAGTTATTTAATATGCGAGTGTAGTTCAGTTGGCTAGAACGTTTCCTTGCCAAGGAAAAGGTCGCCGGTTCGAATCCGGTCACTCGCTCCACTCGATTCGTCTTTTGCTTCGCAAAAGTCTCACTCGTGGTCTACGGTGTTTACAACGCCTTCGACCATTCGTTTTGAGGAATTGAGTGTCCCGAGCGAAGCCCTCAAGCGAAGTCGAGAGGGCGTAGTCGAGGGACTACTATAATTATTAAAATATGCCGGCGTGGTGGAATTGGTAGACACGCAGGACTTAAAATCCTGTGGCCATTGGCCGTATCGGTTCGAGTCCGATCGCCGGTACCATCCTTAGCCCTAAGGCGAAGGATGTTTCGCGAAGCTTCTTGCCGTCACGTAGCCATAGCTACGCTATGGCGAAGCACGGTAGCGTAGCGTGGGCATTAAAGTGTTCAAAATATTTTATATACTTAGGCTTCGGATGGCACCGCCATTTATCTAAAAAACAAAAAAGACGCTAAGTACAGCGTTTTTTAATACTCTCTTGTTATTTAAATAGAACATTTTCCTATTTCCCGGAATTATTCCTCAAATTCAAAAGGACACCATACTTGATGTCCTTTTAGATATCTCTAAGAGATATTTTTAACTGGGACTACTTTCAGAATTTTGAGGGATACGATTTGGTAATTTAAGACCCCGAAAACACCACCGGCAACCATGCCTATTAGTACATTACCCGTAAGATAACCTATACCACTGCCAATGGTCGCATCTATTCCGCAGAGCAGACGAATATCGGAATGAATGAGTAGAAATAAGAATTTAATAAATCTACCTAAGGTGCAGATGATACTCCATCCGGTTTTGAAAATGAAAGCGATCATAGCCGGCAGATGAGTAATGAATTTATATAGGCACCAAAGTGGAAGGAAAGTTGCTACAGATATAGGATTGCAATAAAGGGCGATAAGTTGGAAACTTTTTGTTATATTATTTTTCAACTTTGGTTGTTCTATAAGCGTTATCGTTAAGCCTATTAAAAAAACTAGCGATGTCATCAATCCTAAGAAACTGTACAGTAAGATATCAGGCTTGGCTATTAAAACTTCTCTTTTCGGTATCGGATTTAATATAGCTATACCAAGGACGATAGATACTATACTGATATACACGCATATGAAGGCCACGGTGGCCCATTTAACCTCTTTACTTGGCCTCCAACTCGCAGCATTCCAAGCTTTCGGAACAGCAGCAATCACGGCTTTAAACTCATAGCTTAAATAGCCGGTCAATCCCCCCACAAGTAAACCTATCCACCAAAGATAGGGATTCATCTGCAAGGCCACAATGGAGCCAATCAAAGCCCCTAGAGCACAAGCCACAAATACTTTAGTAGTGTTCATACAACACCTCCATAAGTAATAATTGTAATGTTAATTTCAAATAACTTAGATAAGCTTATTGTAAAAATAGATCGCCAATTTGTCAAGTTGAAATTTTATATTTCCGACTATTTACAATTTTGCTAGCAGCATATAAAATTTAAGAGAAATATAATACCCTAATTAAACTTTTAACGCTATATGAAAATTACAATTTGTGGAAGTGTAAAATTCGCAGACAAGCTGGTTGAGATTTATCATCAGCTCAAAGTTCTGGGGCATGAGCCCATGATGCACGATGAGATGTTTGGTATTGCCGACGGCACAGCCAAAGAAATAATTGAAGGTTTAACTACCAATCACGCGGCTATCAAGAGAAAGTACGGCTTTATCAAATGGTGGCATGATTGTATTAAGAGTGGCGATGCTATTTTGGTCTGTAATTTTGATAAAAACGGCATTGCCAATTATGTTGGAGGCAATACTCTGATGGAAATAGGTTTTGCGCATGTCAATGACAAAAAAATATTTTTGTTAAATCCCATTCCTCAAGAAGTTTCATATACTACGGAAATTGAAGCTATGGTTGATAATATTATTGAAGGTGATTTGAATAAAATAGAATGAGATTATGAAAATTAGAAATATCGCCATAATCATTTTATATAATTCTCAAAAGAAAATTCTTTTACAGCATCGCAGTGAAGATGCTGAGAGATTTCCCGGGCTTTGGGGCTGTTTTGGCGGCGGCATTGAAGATGGAGAAACTCCGCTAGAGGCAGCAAGAAGAGAAACTAAAGAAGAGCTAGGCTATTTATTATCCAAACCTAATTTAATTTTAACTGAAGAATTTAAGGGTAAGCATCATGACGGCACGCGGCATTTTTTTGTCGAAGAATATAATCCAGCACAGAAATTGGTTTTAGGCGAAGGGCAGAATATGATGTGGTTGAGTTTTGCAGAAGCTAGAAAGCTGAAACTTTCAGGTATTGCCAGAGAGATCCTAGATCATATAGAAGATAATGAAATTTGGAAAAAATAATATGAGAAGAATAATGATTTTTGGGACGTTTGATTTATTTCATCAAGGGCATCAGAATTTTTTAAAGCAAACTAGAGCCTATGGCGATTATTTGATAGTAGTCATTGCTCGTGACCAGACTGTTTTAGAAATTAAAAAAAGAAAATCTCTAAATAATGAAAATAAGAGATTAAAAAATGTCTTAAAAAGTGGGTTAGCAGACAAAGTAATTTTAGGCAGTTTAGATAATAAGTATCAAGCTATTCAAGAATTTAGGCCAGATATAATTTGTCTGGGCTATGATCAAAAGAATTTTATTGATAAGCTGGAAGCAGAATTAGAAAAAATAGGGTTAAATAAAACTAAGATTATTAGGCTCAAAGCTTTTAAGCCAGAGATTTTTAAAGCCTCAAAGCTAAGATTAAAATTAAAGATTTAAATTTTTTATGAAAATAGAGAAAAAAATTTGGCCGGAATTTTTTCAGAAGATTCTGGAGGGGGATAAAACATTTGAATTGCGTTTGGCGGATTTTGAATGTCATCCAGAAGACATTTTAGTATTGAAAGAATGGGATCCAAAAACAAAAAAATATACTAGTCGTCAATTAGAGAAAAAAATAACTTATGTTTTAAAAACAAAAGATGTTAAATTTTGGACTCAAGAGGAGATGGATAAATATGGGTTTCAGATAATTTCTTTTAAATAATATATTAATTATTAAAACAACTGGAAAGAGCTGTTTTTTTGTTTAATAAAAAATCAAGTTAATTAACTTGATTGATTTGGCCGAGCCAGCCCTAGTTTTGAAGAAGCGAAGACTGGAGGCCTGGAGCGGAATCGAACCGCTGATAGGGGTTTTGCAGACCCCTGCCTTACCACTTGGCTACCAGGCCAAATATAAAATAACTTAACAGATTTTATAATTTTAGGCAAGCATTAGCTTCAAGAAAATTTTTCTTTAAATTCATTTTCCTCTCTTACAAAAAATCCCCAGCCAAACTTATCACGATATTTACCAAAGTAGAGTATCATTTTTTGTCCATCGTTAGAATTGGTAGCGTTGGTTATTTTACATATTTTTAAATAATGACATTGGCTTTTATGATGTTTAACTAATTTCATTTTATTATACTAAGCAAATTTTTTAACGTATTTTAAAATTTGTAGATGAAGTTTTTTATTGCTAGCCACTAAATTTTTAGAATTAGGAGTCCATTGATGGCCTTTAAAATCAGTAACAATACCACCAGCTTCGCGGACTAATAAGACTCCAGCTGCTAAATCCCAGATTTTACCACCAGGCAAAATTAAAGCATCAGTGTGCCCGCCAGCGACCATAGCCAACTCCAAGGTAGTGCTGCCAAAATGGCGGATATTGGTTGTGCGAGGGTGAAAATACTCATAGATTTGAAAAGCTTTTTTATAGTTACTTGGGCCGGCTCCGTGGCAATAATTAATAAAAGATTTGTTGAGTTTAGAAATAGAAGAAATTTTTATTTTTTTATTATTTTTATAGGATCCTTTATTTTTAATTGCCCAATACATTTCATCAAGCAGAGGCATAAAAGTAATGGCCATTACTATTTTATTTTGGTAAAGTAGAGCAATAGAAACAGAAAAAATTGGATTATGAACTGTAAAATTATGAGTGCCATCAAGAGGATCCACCACCCAAGAGCATTTATTTTTCTGGCTATCTAGGCCACTTTCTTCAGATAGACTGCCATAGCTTGGGAAATGTCTTTTAAGATGTTTAAAGATTATATCTTCTACTTTCTGGTCGCAACGGGTCACCATCTCGCGCGGACTTTTGTATTTTTCTCCGCCGCGTTGGTATTTAAAAAATTCTTTTTTTAAATATTGACCTGCTTCTCGGGCAGCCTGTTGGGATATTTTTAATTCTTTTTGGTACATTTTATATTTCATTTAAGAAAATTAATTTTGATTTCATATCATCTAGATCTATAAGGGCAAAAGAAGGGGAGTAGAGAAGGTTAGCGATGTTGCCTGGATTTAAAATTCGGGTGCCTTGATAATATTCTTCCCAGGGCTGATGAGTATGGCCGTGCAGAGCTAGATCATATTTTTTTTCAGTACTGTTGAGAGCTTGTTTAACAATATCTGGATAATGGTTAAAAATAATTTTTCTATTGGCTATTTCTATTTTTCCCAAAGGATCAAATATTTTTATATTTTTTAAATCTTTTAATCGGTCAACTAGCGTGACGTCAGCGTTACCAATGGCTCCAAAGGTGGGGAAAGGCAGTTGATCAATCTTTTGCCAGACCTCAAAACTTTGTCCGTCTCCGGTAAAAATTAAATAATTGACTTCGGTTTTTTTTAGAATATATTGCAAAGCTTTATCCAAATTAGCCAAGTTATCATGAATATCAGAAATAACTGCTAGTTTTTTCATCCTATTAGAAATTAATTATGATTTTTACTTTTGTCCCGAAGAAGATTTAGTGTTTTAATTTCTGACGGGATCCATATTATTATAACATATTTAGTTATAAAAGCAGCCAGGTAAAAGTTTACCCAGCTGCTTTAGTGATGTTATTAAGTTTATTGAGAAAATCCTTCAGTGCTCCAAGTCGGTTCTTGAGCCACTATTCTAAATGTTCTAGTTTCAGACTGGGCACATTGATTGATACTATCGCAGGCCTCGACACTCCAGGTGTGGGTACCACTACAGAAAGTAATGGTAGTGGCATAGTCACCATTTTTGCCAGAATAAGAACTGATTTTTGGGCTGCCATCTATAATCAAAGTAGCTCTTTTTAGTTGATGGTCATCAATAATATTAGCGCTAAATCGGACACTTGTATTATTAGAGGAATAGTTATTATTAGGCGTGAGTAAGTTAATGCTTGGCGGATTATCTTCAGGCGGTGTTCCTCCCTCTCCCACACTATTTATTTCTAAAGCATTAAAGGCGCCCCAAGTGCCAGTTACCGTACCATTGAAGAAGAGATTTAGTTGCCCGTCAATTACATCAACAGTAAATGTTTCGGTAATATATTGGGCAGTGCCCTGCGAAATATGTTTTTGGAAGATTTCTTCAGCATAAACATCATATTCCTTTTGTCCGGCCAAAGCATCTCCGGAATAGAGGGTGATTTCATAAGTACCGGGATCAAGATCAACTAAGAAGGTATTACTAGATCGTCCGTCGGTCGGTAAATGCATATCTTGAAAGATATTATTATCAGCAGGATATTCGCCTCTATATCTAGGCATCATGCCAGATGTATTTTCCCAACCATATCCCAAATTGGCATTGTAGACCTGCAAGGGAAAACTGGTAAAGCCGGTCATAGTGTTAGATCTATCGGTATTATCAAAATCAAGTTTTAGTTCAAAAGGAGGGGCATCGCCAGTAGTAGTGTCGGGAACATTTGAAAGTCCACTCCATAATAAAGCACCATCTCTAGTTTTGATTGCAAAATAATAATGTTTTTGCGGCAATAGATTGGAGATGGAGAATGTTTCTAGTGTTCCAGCAACTGACGGCTCAGGCTCGCCTGTTGCTTGAGTGGCTATATCCCAATTATTAGGAGTGATTGGATGATTATAATAGTATCTAATATCATATTCTTCAGCCGTGCCGCTATTTCCATTATCACCAGGCGCAGTCCAATTTAAAGTCACGGTAGTATAAGCTGTATCGGTCACTTCTAGGTCAGTCACATTAGCTGGAGGAGTGCCAGGAATACAACTGCCATTGATACAGCATAATTGACCTTCATTGGAATTGACAAATTCGCCAGTGCATTCTTCACCCTGATTACAATAGTTACCGCCCTGTTCAGAGCAAGCGAGATAAATAAGTGGATTTTCTTTGAGTAGTATAGCAGCTTCTGAATTATTTAAATGAATTGCATTAATGGTGTTGATATTAACTGCTCCGTCGGCTTGTAATAAATGAAAGTCATCATTTAAATTAACTGTAACACCAGATGAATAACTACCTCCGGGTGGATTTAGCAGTACCAAGGATTTAGTGAATTCTCGGGCATAAATAGTAGGATTAGTTTGATAAATATAATAGTTTCCGATTGGCTTGCCAGGATCAACTTCTAAGGCTTCAATATGAGTATCCCTATATGGCGCATCTGCATAGAGACTTAAAACATCAAAATAAGCTAATGTGTTTTCTTCGTCTTTAGCTAAATAATAGAGTGCTGCTTCATAAATTTCCAATCTGGATAAGCTGCTGTCATAATTACCTGGATTATAGCCATCCGGACAGTAACCAAATGGTCCGCAGGGATCGCCCCAAGGACGACGGGATGACCCTCTGACTTGAGTGCTCATAATCACAGTCTTGTTATTATCTATCAGCTGTTGTGTGCTATCCAGTAATCTTTGCACCCATGGTTCGCTGACAAGTGGCTTAAGAAAGGCGAATTCTAAAAATTCTCCGTCAACTGCCTCGGCCAGATATAAAGATTCATCGGTGTAATAATATTCGGCAGGATTACCGATTAAAGATTTACCTTCCGGTAGTCTGCTTTTAAGCTCGGCTAAATATTGATAAATATCATGGTCATAATCGCCTACTGAATTATGGCAGCCGTCTACTTCGTCCCAGGTTCGTCCACCGTATTCTAGAATACCTCCGCCTGAAACTATTCTCGTTTGCCCGCCGGCGTAAATACAGCCATTAGGCATAGCCAAGAATTCATCAATAAAAATTCTTTCAATTTCGTTTCCTTCAGCGGTTGGGGTTGTCAAAATAGTGTTTATTTCATCCGACATATAATCTTGGGCCAGTGGTGATGTCGGATTTAAAAACCATCTTCTAGTATTCCAATCATAAGCATCCAATCTACACTCAGCTGTTGGTGTGCCTGGGCAACCAGTAATTTCTATTTGTTCCTTAAAAGATCCATCCATTTCATAAAGGTTAAGGACAGTATTCTCTGAAAAATGTAAAAATGCATCCTCTAAGCCGTCATCGCGAGAACTGGCAAATTGTTCCAATCCATTATATCTGTCCAGTGTGTATTGGCTGACATCTTTAAGAGTGGTGTAATGAGAATGGGAGATAGTCGGATTGCGTGATTCTATTGGATCAAGGTACTCTGTTTGCAAGACTTCATCATAGTGGCCGGCAAACCAATCAAGTTCTTCCTGGACTGTTTGTTGATTAGAATATTTATAGCCGCGCACATCTCTGCCTAATAAAACATTTTGAAAATGAGGACTCCATTTTGTATAACCGCATTCTTCTCCCAGAGGCTGCCAAGCAATATTTTCGTTATCAGGATCATAATAGCAACAATATCCACTGGTTTTTTCTTCGCCATTACATAAACAGGCAGAAGTGATAGGTGCTCTATTGGAGCAAGTTATAGTGGTACGCAAAGGAGTTTTATTAGGGCTACTGTGAAGCATAACAGCCATACTGATTGAGCCAGCCGCCAATAGAGTAATTATCATGATTAAACCGCCAGCAAACATTGATTGCTTAATTTTTTGTTTGGCAGCTAATTTTGCTTTGATTTTATTACTGTCCATTTTTTTATAGTTACTAATAAAGTAATTATTGTATTATATTATAGCATAGTTATTACAAAAAAATAAGTTAAAAAGAAGCCCCTGCTAAGCAGGGGCTTCTTTTTATTGGATAATCTTTTCAGAAATAAATTTGACTACTTTTTGATTATTAATCAGATTGGCTGTGTGTTGACGATAGCCAGGCAGTTGAATATTTTTGATGACCTCTTTATTATCTTTGTAAAGCTCCATTTGTTTTTTAATTTGCTCCTTGATTTCCTGTTCACTGCTTTGGATATTTTCCTCTTGAGCAAGCTGCCTTAAAATCAAAGCGGCTTTAACTCTTTCTTGGGCTTGCGGCTGGAAATCCTTTTCCAAATCTTCCCGGGTCTTATTAATTGATTTTAGATAGCCGGCTATGTCCATACTTTGACTTCTGACATTATGTTCTAATTCATAAAGCATTTTCTGGATTTCATTTTTAATCAGGATGTCCGGAATTTCGCCAATAGTTGAAAATTTTACAATTTCGTTAACTGCTTCGGCTTCGGTTCTTTGTTTTTCTTTAGCTTCTTTGTCGCGGCTGATATTTTCACGGAGTTGTTCTTTGAGTTTTTCCAGATCATCAAATCCAATATTTTTAGCAAACTGATCATCAAGTTTTGGCAACTCTCTGGAAAAAACATTTAAGACTTTTACTTTAAAATCAGCTTTTTTCCCAGCCAGATTTGTTTGGAAATATTTAGCAGGAAATTCTAACTCAAATTCAGTTTTATCTTCGTCTTTGAGGCCGATTAATTTATCCTCAAAGCCGGGGATCATTCGATTTTGTCCAATAATGACGGGATATTTGCTGCTTTTACCGCCTTCAATCACAACTTTATTAATCAGCACTTCAAAATCAACTTCCACTTTATCGCCCTTAGCGGCTGGTCGATTAGCCAGAGTTTCTTTGACATTCATTTCCTGAAGTTGTTGGAGAGTCTGTTCAATTTCTTCAGAGCTAGCTTTAACCTTTTTTTTCTTAACTATAATTTTTTGCCAGTCACCTAGGGTTACTTGGGGTAAAAGAGAGACTATAGCCGTATAAACTACCGGATTACCAGGGGCTAATTTATCTACCTTGATTTCCGGTTGGCCGATTGTTTCTAATTTTTCGCGAGTGATTGCTTTGTAGAAACTTGAGGAAATGATGTGTTCCAACGCTTCTTGATGAATATTCATTTCACCAAAATGTTGTTTAATTAATTGATAAGGCACCTTACCTGGTCGAAAGCCGGGAATTTTATTTTTATGCGAAAGCCGTTCGGCAGCATTTTTTAAATGAGGTTCTAATTCTTCAGGGGAAACCTCAATTGTTAGTTCTAGTTGATTTTTTTCTAGATCTTTTTTATTTATTTTCATAGATCTAGCCAAGAATAATGGCAATTAATAATAAAGCAACTACATTTAAAATTTTAATCATAGGGTTGATAGCTGGGCCAGCGGTGTCTTTGTAGGGGTCACCGACAGTATCACCGGTAATGGCTGCTTTATGTGCGACAGAACCCTTACCACCATGATGGCCGCTCTCAATATATTTTTTAGCATTATCCCAAGCTCCGCCACCTGAGGTCATGGAAATAGCAATAAAAATTCCGGTCACGATACTACCCACCAACAGGCCCCCTAAAGTAGTGAGGGCATTATCCATATTACCTAAGATTAAACCAAAAATTATAATAATTAAGATAGGCGCTAAAACTGGAATTAAAGCAGGTAAGATCATTTGTTTAAGGGCGCCCTTGGTAACAATATCTACAGTTGATTTATAATCCGGTTTTTCACTACCGTCCATAATACCTGGCTTGTCTTTAAACTGCTGACGGACATCTTTAACTACATAACCAGCTGTTTTCCCAACCGCTTCCATTGATAGAGCGCCGAAGATATAAGGCAAGAGACCGCCGATAAAAAGACCAGCTAATACATAAGGATTGTCTAAAGTAAAAATTAATTCTTTTCCAGCGTTTAATAATTCTTCAGTATAAGCGGCAAATAAGACTAAAGCAGCCAAACCGGCGGAAGCAATAGCATAACCCTTGGTTACGGCTTTAGTAGTATTACCTACTGCGTCTAAAGGATCAGTGATGCGGCGGACATCTTCAGATAATTCAGCCATTTCTGCAATTCCTCCGGCGTTATCAGTAATGGGGCCATAGGCATCAATAGTAACAATAATACCAGCTAATGACAGCATGCTCATGGCAGCGACTGCGATGCCATAAAGTCCAGCAAAATAATAAGCAGTGATAATACCAATAACAATAACAAGTACTGGCCAGGCGGTTGATTTCATACTAATAGCTAAACCTTGAATAACATTAGTGCCATGGCCGGTTTCAGAGGCCTTAGCGATTGATTTTACTGGTTTATATTTTGTGGAAGTATAATATTCGGTTAGCCAAACAATAAAAGCGGTGACGATTAAACCCACCAAACTAGCATAATAAATATTTAAATAATTAATACTGACTAGATCAGACATCATGTTTTTCGTGACAAAATAAAATATCACTGCTGTAATCAAGCCGGCGGCGATTAATCCTTTATAGAGAGCTTTCATAATCGCGCCACTTTTTTCAATTTCCTCTATACTTTTCTTTTTGTTGATTCTAATAAATATTAAACCAATTAAAGAAGAAATAATAGCCACCGCTCCCAGGGCAATAGGATAAAGTACGGCATTATCAATATTTTTAAAAGTTAGTGCTCCTAAAAGCATAGTGGCTACCAAAGTGACGGCGTAAGTTTCAAATAAATCAGCAGCCATACCAGCACAATCACCGACATTATCACCGACATTATCAGCAATGACGGCTGGATTGCGCGGATCATCTTCAGGAATACCAGCTTCAATTTTACCGACTAAATCGGCTCCCACATCAGCTGCTTTAGTGAAGATGCCGCCACCTAAGCGGGCGAAAACAGAAATCAAACTTCCGCCAAAACCTAAGCCAATTAAATGTTTAACAGTGATAAAAGGAAGGGCATATAGTCCGGCTACTCCTAAAAGAGCCAAGCCGACTACCAGCATACCAGTTACTGAACCACCTAAAACGGCCAATTTCATCGCTGGCTGGATGCCATGCTTAGCGGCCTCTGTAGTGCGAACATTGGTTCTAACAGAAACATTCATTCCAATGATACCGGCAGCGGCTGATAAAACAGCCCCAATAATAAAGGCTAAGGCCGTACCCCAGTCAATAATAAAACCCAAAATAATAAATAGGGCGATGGCTAAATAGCTAATAGTTTTATATTGGCGGGTTAGAAAAGCTTTAGCTCCAGTTTGAATAGCTTTGGCGATTTCTATCATTTTTTCATCGCCGGTTGGCTCACGAAGAATTTTTTTGATCAACAGTATTCCAAAAATAATGGAGATGATTGCAGCCAAGATGGCTAAAGTGGTTACACTAAACATAAGTTTCTAATTAATTCTTTATAAAAATTATTTTGAATCTGACGATTTTTTTGAACTAGTAGATTTGGTTTTAGTTTTGGCGGTTTTTTCTTTTTTAGCTTTTTCTTTTTCATCGTCGGTTTTGGCTTTTTTAATCTTTTTTTTATCTTCCTTAACTTCAACTTTCTCAGTTTCTTCTTCTACTTTTTCCTCTTTATTTTTTTTATCATCTTTTTTATCATCCGTATTTGATATTTTATCATTAATAGCATTAGAAACAATGTCTATTTTCCAACCAGTTAATTTTGCAGCTAGGCGGACATTTTGTCCTTGACGGCCAATAGCTAAAGATAATTGATCTTCTTTAACTTTGACGGAAGCTGTTTTTTCTTTTTTCTTAATGTCTATTGACTCAATTTCAGCTGGACTTAAACTATTGGTAATAAAATTTTTAAGATCTTCATCCCATTCGATGATGTCTATTTTTTCACCGCCTAATTCATTAATGACAGTTTGGACTCGGGCTCCTTTTTGACCGACACACGAACCAACTGGATCGATATTATCTTCCGTAGCCACTACGGCAATTTTTGAACGTGAGCCCGCTTCTCGAGCAATTGATTTTATTTCTACTGCACCAGAGGCAACCTCTGGCACTTCGGTGGCAAAAAGTTCTTTGACAATTTCTGGATGTGTGCGAGAGAGGACTATTTCTGGACCTTTACCGCCCATTCTAACTTGGACAATATAAAAATTTAAACGACTACCGATGTTATATCTTTCATTTCTAATTTGCTCTTCAGGTAAGAGGATACCATTAGCTTGGCCTAAATTAACAATAAATCTTCTGCCTTCGCGACGCTGAATAGTTCCCAAAACCAACTCGCCTTCTTTGTTTTTATAGGCATTAAAGATATGATCCCTTTCAGCTTCGCGTAAACGTTGGACAATGACCTGTTTGGCGGTTTGAGCAGCCATACGACCATATTCTTCCGGTACCGCTAGTTTTGTTTCAATCACGTCTCCTATTTTGTAGTCAGGGTTTTTTTGCTGGGCTTCGGAAATCATAATATCAGTGCGGGGATTGAATTTTTTTATTTCTTCTTCTTCACTGATCTCTTCTCCTGCTTCGCGGCGTTCTTTTATTTTTTCTAGAGCTTTTTCCTGCTCTTCTAGATCAACATTTTCCATTACTATTTTAACGTCGAAAACAGCCGTTTGTCCGTTGTCGGCATTAAAAACAACCTTGATATTTTGGTCTTTAGTACCAAATTCTTTGCGATAGGCGGCAGCTAGGGCTGCTTCAATAGCTCCAATTACTGCCTCCATCGACAGGTTTTTTTCTTCGCAAATTTGTTTGATGGCTGTAGATAGATTATTGCTCATGGCCATATTTTTGATTTTAAATTTATAAAAATAAGCTAGTCTACAATAAACTAGCTTAATCATTAGTAATCTTACTATTGTTTGTCATTTTAGTCAACCTTTTACGAGGACTTATTTTTGATTGGATTAGGGGGCTGATTAGACTAAAAATCTTTTAATACTTGCTCGGCGATTTTTTGTTTCAATTACGCAAATTTCTATTTCGCAGTTTTCTGGCAGTTTATTTTTCTTTTGCATAATTTGATAAGCTTGATTAAGGTGTTCCAATTTTTGTTGATTAACAGTTTCTTCTCCATAGCCCAGATTATAATTATTTCGAGTTTTCACTTCAACAATTAATATCCGATTATTTTTTTGTAAAACTAAATCTAATTCTCCATAGCGAGTCCAGTAATTTTGTTGAACAATTTTCCAGCCACGTTGTTGATAAAATTGAGCGGCGATTTTTTCTCCCAGAGACCCTAATTGTTGTCTATAATTTTTTTTGGACATAAAACAGGCTTAATGATTTGCCCGTTTTTATTTTTAAAAATTTATTTATTTTCTTTTAGGTAACCAGCGATTAAATTCTTCTTCTGTTTTTTTTATTTCTTCTTTTTTTGGGATTTCTTTTTTCCAGTATTTAATAATAAATGCCAGCCAGATAAAGGCGAAGATTATCCAAAGCAACATCCAGATCCTAGCTCCTAGATATATTGCTCTTACTTCCCGAAAGAAAAAAAGAGCTAAGCCAATCAGCCCGATTGTCCAGCCCCAAAGTTGTAATTTTGTCCAAAGTTTTTTAAATAATCCCGAGCTTTTTGTCAGTTTTCGGGCAGCGTAAATACCTATGACAATCGCCCCAATAAAGACTATTAAAAGAATAATTCTCATTGTCCACGAGAAACCCACTATAGGGTATCTTTCTAGTAAATATGACCAATTCAACAATTTAGATAAATCCATAGTTCTTAAATTTTCTAGAATGGATATTAGATGATTTAGAGGATAAAGTCAATTAGCTATTCTTTTTCAAAAATTAAACCGAAATGATATTTACCGGCCTTAAAACTCTGGAGTAATTTTAAATCTAACTGTTGGGCATAGCCCTGAATTTTTTCTTGGTCAACCTGCAAATCGTCAGGTGGGGCAAATCCTTGGGTAGTATTACTCCAGTCAATAATCAGCAATTTGCCCCCTGATTTTAGAAGGCGAGTTCCTTCAGCTATTATCTCATAGTGTTTCTTGGATTGAAAAAGGATATTAACCAAAAGAGCAAAATCAAGAGATCCTTCTGGTATTTTAGTAGCGCCGACTATTTCTAAGTTGCTCCAGATAATTTTAATATTATACAGACCAATCATCCTTGCTTTTGATTCTATTTCTCCCAGAGTTCCTTTGACTACATCAACGGCATAAACTTGCCCGCGGTCACCGACTAGCCGGGCGGCTTGCATAGTAAAGAGTCCTCCGCCTGCCCCCAAATCAGCTACAATATTTCCAGGTTGCAACTGCAGAATATTTTTTAGAATATTGCCAAAATTAAGCAGTTCACTCTTACCAAGAGAACTTTGCTGATTAGCCAGAGTCGAAGTAGCCATTATTTCATCTTTGTTTAGTTGGTTAACATTTTGATTGTTAACTGATGGATTTGTTTGTGTTTCAGACATATGTTTCTATTTATATTATTATTATAACAAAAATATAACCCATTAGCCATTGTTAGTTGAATAATAATAATAAAAAAGGTAGAATATACTATATAATAATCAGTTTTTGTTTATTCAATATGCTGACTCTGGTTATAGAATTATTTTGGCTTTTTTTGCCAGCGGGAGTTGCCAATATGGCTCCAGTTATTTTTCGTCGCCTGTCTTTTTTAAGTTGTCCAGTAGACTTTAACAAACAGCTTAAGGGTCAGCCGATTTTTGGTACTCATAAGACTTATCGCGGATTTTTCTTTGGTATTTTAGCGGCTATTATTACCGTTTATTTGCAGAGATTAGCCGGAGGCCCTATATTGGATTATGCTTTAGTTGATTATAATCAGATTAATATTTTTTGGTTCGGATTTTTGATGGGCTTTGGAGCGTTGTTTGGTGATTTGATTCGGAGTTTTATCAAACGCCGCTTGAAGATGGAACCAGGCAAATTATGGATTCCCTTTGACCAGATTGATTGGATAATTGGGAGTATTGCTTTCACTTTTTTTTATTTTCAATTATCTTATTTGATGTTTTTTTTGGCCTTAGTGTTAGGTGGGATCCTTCATATGTTAGCCAATTATCTCGGCTATCTATTAAAAATAAAAAGAGCTAAGCTTTAGAGTAATATAATGAGGTGTTCTAAATTTTTATTATTAGTTATTATAGCGGCAATAATTACTGCCGGAGTCTTTTTTATTAATAATCGTCAAGCAGAAAGACAACCACCTCACCAAACTCCCCCTTCAAATAATAATCAGCAGATTCCTACTCCTCCGCCATCAGCGCCTATAAAATTTATTCATACTGAAGGCCAAAAAATTAGGGATCAAAACGGGAACGAGATATTTTTAAGAGGTTTTAATATAGGGCCAGTTAAGTTTGCTAGTTATAAAGATGGTCTTAATACTTTAGAACAAATTGATGCTTTTAATGATATAGTATTAAAAAATTATATTTCGCAATGGGATGTAATCAATATGAAAAACATGGGGGCTAATGTCTTACGGGCTCATTCTTACTTAAGATTTTATACTTTAGAAACAGGGTCATATCAGTATGATGAAGGCTATCTAAAAACCCTTGATGATTTAATAAATATTGCCTACAGCAAGGGGATATCTGTTATTATAACTATGACTGGAGCAGGCCAAAATGAGCATCAAAATGAAACCAATGGTTTAGGCAACACTCTTTGGACTGATCATGATTTAAGAAGTAGGGTTATTGCTGCTTGGAAATATATTGCTAAATATTATGCTAATAATCCTGGCGTAGCTGGTTATGATATCTTAAATGAACCTAGCCCCACTTCGGAGGAAATTTTTCACGCATTTTATAAGGATGTTATTGATGAGATAAGACAAGTTGATAGGAATCATATGATAATTTTAAGCGCCAATTATTTTAGTGAGGAGGCCGTTTATAGTTGCGGTGGAGAATATAATGATAGCAACGTTTTATTGCAAATACACCAATATGTAGACGCTAATAAAAATGCTGAAGAAAATCCCGAATCTGTAATTTACCCGACAAGAGAATTATTAGAGCAAAAACTTCAAAAAATGTATTTATTCTGGCCAGAGTTACAAAAACATCCTTTATTTATAGGTGAGTTTAGTGCTTTATGGGAGTCAGAAGAAAAAGGATTACGATGGACTAAAGATATGATTGAATTAATGAACCAATATGGAATTCACTGGACATATTTTTCTTATAAACATATATTTGGCCAAACAAGAGGTTTATACGGAGCAATAGAATGGTGGCAAAAAGATGTCACGCCAGAACAAATAGATAATCTTGAGATTAGTGAAGGACAGAAACTATTACTTCAAACTACAGAAAACTATCTCATCAACCAAGAAGTAGGAAAAATTTTAAAAGACGGTTTTAAATTTAAGTAATGAAATTTTTTTTATTAACGATTAGTTTATTTTGTGTAGTGATTTTTTTAGTATTTTTTACAACCGCTGTACAAGCTGATGATAATTTTATTTACGGACAAAATTTTAGATTTACTTTGCATCAGGAAAAATCAGATTTAGGATTTCAGATTTATGATAATTCAGGAAATTTGTATTTTAGCAATAAATTATTAACTATTCCCAATGGTTATAGTTTGCTAAATGAAGATAAAGAAAATCAAAAAATAACTCAGACTTATTATCACTCTGGCCAGCAGCATTATCTTAAACTAGAATTAGAAATAGTTAATGGAAATCGAACAATAACAATAATATCAGTTTATTCGGATAATCCAGCAGGTTTTTTTATTGAGGGGGATTATTTTTCTTTTGCCTCCATAGGCGATAATTTTCCTTTTCGTTTTAAAATCAATCATTGCGGTAATAATTATTTAGGATCAACCATTGGCGCTGATGGTCAATCAGAACTTGGAGATTGGCAGAAACAGGGTTATTGGCCGCGGAATTTGGAGGCGCCATCAGTGGGGATATATAATAAAGATGTTGGGCAAGTAGTGACAGTAATTGGTCAAGATATTTTGAGCGGAAATAGAATCTATGAATTCTTTTTAAAAGCTGATGACAATTCTGACGATCTTTTAGGTATCACTCCGCAGTTTTATGATCTAGCCACTGATAAGTATCTTAAAACAAAATTGATTAAGCCTGATGAAATATTTTCTATTTCTTATATTATAGAACCATTTTTTATTAATGTTGCAGAAAATTTAAATTCCCGTACCATTGATAATCAGACTAGAAAAGTAATGGATGTTTCCGCCGCCCATATCCGCGATTATTTATTAGAAGATTCTAATGTAGCTAGTGAAGCCCCTTTAAATTTAAATCAAGTATTAAAAATTAAAGGTCTGATAGATTCTATTACTTTAGAACAGTTGATGAGCGAATATCGAGCGGTGGCTGGCGAAGCTGGTTTTGGCGCCAAGGACGATTATAAATGCGGCCATTTAAGAGGCATTGATTGTCAATATTTACTTGGAGAAGAGGGAGAGCCAAAAGATATAAACTTAGACAATCTTAATGTTTTAGACAAAAATAATTTTTTATTATTACATTATAATAATATCAGTACCTTAGGTTTAGATAGCGCTGAATATGAATTTTACCCTCAATGCGCTGTTAAAGATAATGACGGCAACTTTATTTATAAAAAAGATTCAGAGGGCGAGGACAATAATAACGTTTATTTCAACTATCGCAATTCAGATTGTCGGGAATATGTAGTTGATAAATTTATCTATGATTTTAATAATTATTTTGGCTTAGTAGATGGCATTCGTTTTGATGAGCCTCTTGCTGGAGTAGTCATAGAAAAGCAAACTAACATCGAAGAGGGTTTTAGCAATGCTTATCAGGGTTTAATATCATTCTATTATGATCAATTAGTGCCGGCTTTGCGGCAGAATTTTCCAGATATTGTCTTGGCGGTTAATGGGCCAATTTTTATAAAATCGCAAAATGCCCTTGATTATTATTCAGTTGGAGACTGTATGTATCCTGACGCTGGAAAGCATCCTGAATGGGGCAAGTTTCAATTTGATACTAGATTGCTTAAATATTTTTACAGTCAGCTTTCCAACAAAAGTATTGGTTTTGGGATGGGATCATGCAACACAGCTGTGCATGCTATTCAATATGGCCTATTACAGCAAGGCCCGGGCATAAGTTATCCGGAAGATGATAGTGACAATTGCGCTTATCCCAAAAAACATGAATATTTATTTGCTAAGAAGCATATTGAGTTGATGGACAAAGGTGGCTTTGAGGTTCTTGACGAGAAAATTTATTGGCCTACCGGTAGCGAGATAATTCCGCGTGAAGTTGACAGTATGGTCATGCTGTCAAAACTTCGTACCAAAAATGACAGCAAGGATTATTTAATTGCCGGCGCTTATAATAAGTCATTTAAGATTGTTTATAATAATCTGACCAATTTTTATCCCCATGAATTATATTATATGGAGGATTCTCCCGTTTTAAATATTGTTTCAATGGATCAAATAGAAAGCATTGAAAATAATATTGCCGAAGATGATATTATGATTGCTAGTACCGTGCCTGTAGAAATTATCCCAGCTACTGGTACTATTGAAGCAACTATAGATGATTTAAATAATCAATATTTTAAAATTAGTATTAAAGGTAATTCAGCAGTTACTTTAAATATTAAAAATTTGCCGTCAGATGAGGATTACATTATGAAACTCAACGACAATGAGATAAAATTTAATTCCGGAGATCAGGGTCAATATACGCATCATTTTAATTTGGCTAACAATGCGGTTATAGAAGTATCTGGTAATTTGAATTTTACCGAATATCAAAATAGTCCGGATCTTAATCAAGACGGAAATAATCAATCGCAACAAGATAATCAGCAAACAGCTCCGGCGAATACAAATATCTTTGCAAAAATATTTAACTGGCTGATTGGGTTTTGGCAGGTGATCAAGGGGTTACTAGTGAAGATATTTTAAAGTTGACTTTTTAGCTGTTTTTAGCTATGATAGGGGACGTTGTTATTTTTTTGGCCCCATCGTCTAGTGGTTAGGACATCAGGTTTTCATCCTGGCAACCGGGGTTCGATTCCCCGTGGGGTCACCATTTGAATCGTCATCATCACTCATGGCCGTTAGCCATGCATTTATTTACTCGCTCATTGAAGATTGTGAGCGTAGTCGGGTGGGGATATAATTCTAAGACGCCCCAGTAAACTCGTGGTCAGAAATCAAAATCGCCTCAGGAGCGGTTTTTTGATATAATTAAAATATGAAAAATAAAAAAGTAGATATTTTGTTGTTAATTGTATTTCCTGTTTTAGCATCTTTGATTACGGTAGTTTATAAAGTTAATTTTTTGTCATTCATAATTCTTTATTTTGGTATTCCATTGTTATATTTAGCATTAAGAAATCCAGGCATTGTAGTTAAAAGTTTTATGTTTGCTTTCTATTTTTCAATCCCATTGTCTCTTTTTGTTGATACCTTAGCAGTTTTAGATCAATCATGGATTATTAAGGAGACTATTTTTCCTTTTAAATTTTTTGGTTTAGCTACTGTCGAGGTGTATATTTATGGGTTGCTATGGGGCTTCTTAGCGGTGTTATTTTACGAGCATTTTTTTGATAGGGGCAGATGGAAAGATAGGTTATCCAAAAATATTAAATACCTACTTTATTTTTTTGCATTTTTGGTCATAACAGTAACGGTGCTGTTTTTTGTTGATACCAATTTATTAAAAATACCCTATTTTTATCTTTGGGTTAGTCTGATTTTTATTATTCCTCCTCTAATTTTTTTTCTCTATTTTTATCCTAAATTTTTACAACGTTATGTACTGATTGCAGTTTATTTCTTTTTTATCCTATTTATCTCTGAGCTAACAGCTTTGGAAACCAAACAATGGATTTTTCCTAGTAATAATTTTATTGGTTTTGCGGAAGTATTTAAATACAGATTTCCATTGGAGGAGTTATTTTTTTGGATGATTTTTGCGACACCATCATTTTTAGCTTATTATGAGTTTTTTGCTGATGATAGAAAATAATGTAAAATAGGTATCTCCACTTTCCCTGAACGGGAGTGAACGCAGTAAGTCGAAATGCAAAGCAATCTTTTATGTTTCTATTGACTTTATTCTCTAATCATGCTATCATGGTGGCGAACTGCTATTTAACAGTTTAAAGAGTATAGTAAGCGTAGAAATAGAGTCGAATTTCAAGGTTACTATATCTTAATTCATTTTATTTCTACATCTATTATGCAAGGAATAATCAAAAAATTGACTGACAAAAATTTCGGATTTATTACCCAAGAAGGTGAAGAGAAAGATTTGTTTTTTCATGCTAACGAGCTAGATGGAGTTGATTTCAGTGAACTTAGTGAAGGTGACAATGTTACCTTTGAAGTTTCCGACACTCCTAAAGGCCCAGCAGCTACAAAAGTCAAAAAAGCTTAATTTCTTAATTTAAGAAATTCAAAAAACCGTCTACTAGGCGGTTTTTTGTTTATGAACAAAACAAACGCTACTTTTTAACAGTAACATTTTTCTTGATGGATTTAAACATACATATTGTGTCTTGAATAATTAATACACAAATAATCACACCGAAAAAACCAGGTATAATTATATGCAGATTATTTTTAGCTAATAACAATATATGTAAAATAAGCCCGCTAAGAGTGCTGATTGCATTGATAATAAAATCAATCATAATCCCCTCCTGAATTTTAAGTACTTATTATTGATATAATTATCTTGTATTTTTTGTAAAAGGTCAAGAATTTAAATAATATTTCCTTTATTAGTAGGAAAGGTGACCGCCTGGGTAATATCAGTCTGACCGCTTAAATATTGCATCACTCTAGACATACCAAAACCGCAACCAGCATGGGGCACTGCCCCATTGTTTTTAATTTGATTAATATACCATTCAAAATCAGTCAGGTCTCCACCTTTAGCTTCTAGACGTTTAAACATTTTGGAATTTTGCAGACGATTAATTAATTCATCTAAAATATGAACTCGGGCGGCAGCGCCAACAGATTCTCCTCCAAAAGGCAAAATCAAATCAGCGCTTAATACTCTACCTGGCTTGTCTTTAGAAGGGAGCATATTGAAAAATTTTTCCACTTCAATATTTTGTCCGTCTTCATGCATAGGGTCAGGATAGTGAGTGATAAAAAACGGTTGATTATCAACCGTGGCTACCAGTAATTTTTCTCTTTGACTGGAAATGTCATTGCCCCATTCAATATCTTCTCCTAATTGCTGAAGTTTTTTAATTGCTTGGTCATAAGTAAATCTTTTAAATTTGGCAGGGCATTGGGTCAAGCGAAATAAATTATCTTGGCTTAAACCAAATTTATCTTCAGCAGTAGGGCATTGAGATACTTTTTGGGTCAGATAGTAAACCAGACTTTCTATGTATTTCAGTAAATCTTCAAAGTCTCCAGCAAACTCAATTTCCAGCATCGTAAACTCAGTTAAGTGGCGGTTGTCTATTTTAGGTTCGGCCCTAAAAGAAGGACCAACACAGTATACTTTTTTTAAGCTAGGGACCATTGCTTCCAGATAGAGTTGACCGGTTTGCGAAAGATAGGCATTCCGATTAAACCACTGATGATTATCATCAACGCTAATTTCAAATAAAGTATTGATGTTTTCACACGCTCCGGAAGCACGGACAATTTTTGGTGGATAGAGTGGCGTGAACCCCTGGCGGAGGAAGAATTTTTCGGCCTCTTTTAAAACAAAGCCCTCTAAGCGGGCGATTTGAGTTTTGTTCATAAGTTTTTTAAATTAAGAATTAAAAAACTCCGCTTCAGCGGAGTTTAATATATTTTTGAAAAATTTTAACCAGCTCATTCATTAAGTAGTCTTTTCTATGAATTATTCTTTTTGGCATTCTGCCCACTATTATATAGTGGATGACCGGTGGTTGTCAAGAAATAAGCATACTCTCCAGTGTCCTGCCTGCCCTCCGTAACCTCAAGCTTGTCGAGAGGTGAAGGAGGAGTAAATATTAATTGATTAGAAGGGAGTTTATTCATATAATATAGATAAATTATAGTTGCAGAGTTTTCATTTGATAAAATTACAAATTTATTGCTTACTGTCATTTCTGTTTTCGGCAATTCAAATATATCATAAATTTATATGATTATAGCCAATAAAGGATTATTAATCTTATTTGATTAAAATTTTAATTTATGATTAGATAATAGTAGTATTAATTTTTATTTTATGGCACATGAAATATTAGATAATAATCAGGAGCTCATAAATCAAGCCCGTAAAGTAGTCAAAGAAAATTATAAACCAGAACTTGAAGACCCTAAGGGCAGTCAGGGCGAAATTTTTAATTTACAGGTGGAAAAGCAGAAAATTATGCAAGCACTACACAGTGACTTAGAAAAGATAGAGCAGGGTTCGGATTTATTAGAGGGTCAGGGAGAAATAAATCGTGATGTTATTTATGATAAGAATAAAAAAATTTTTTATATTGATAACAACCAGAAATTGGAAGTGGCTACATTTGGCGATTTAATTACGGACGTTTCACATGGCATTGAATATAATTTAAACACGGGAGACATTCCACGGGCAATATTAAAAAAATATGCGACGGAAAGAGCAAAAAGTCACATCCGTAAATTATTTGATATTCAGCTTTTAATTCAGGCGGAAGCGCAGCATAAAAAATTGGGGCATAGCCGAAAAAGTGAAATTTTAAGTCAAGTCAAAGAAAAACACAAGACTGGCATTGATAACTTTGAAAATAGAGCAGGGCTTATTTTTGAAAGAGATATAATAAATATGTTAAAACAGTTGCAGGTTGATTTACCGAATCTGGGAATCGAGATAGAAGATGTCAATGTGATTCAGGACATGGATCAAAAAGTTGATTTTATTATTAAAGTAAAACAGCATCATCGCGCGGTGCAGGTGGAGGAAAGCGAAGAGTCATTACAGGATGGGCACAATAAGGTTTTTGGAATTCAATTTACGTTAAATCCAGAAGCGACGCAACACAAAATGAAGCAGATAGAGGAGAGTATTAGAAGAGGAGTTAAGCAGGAAATTCACATTGATGATTTATTACTAATAACTATTCCAGTATCTAGCAATGAAATTGTTAGAAATTATCAAAATTGGCAACAGTTAGGTAAGCCAACTGGTGGTCCAGAAAGATTTTATGATATTAACACAAAAATAGAAATTCTCGGTCAATTATTGGAGGGGATTAAGGCAAATAATATTATTGATGCAAATAAAAAGAATATTGCAAGATATTATGATAGTAAATTGGAATTAGTGGATACAGGCAATTTGGTTCATCTGAGGCCAGACACTAAATAAATTTAATCATATTTAAAGATAAAAACACCCCCGTCAAGCGGGGGTGTTAAGGTTATTTATTTATATAATTTGAATAATCAAGTGTGTTCTTCCAGAGATACCAAGGAATGGTTGGATGGACGGTTTTTCCACTAAATTTAATTGATTGAGTAACGGCCTCTATTGGGTATCCGCCATAAACGTAGGCATTGACCAGAGTAAACCAGTCTTGGTTGCTAATTCTAAATCGTCCGAGGCGAGTGTCTAATATTGATTTTAACTCTTTGGCTTTTTCCTGTTCATAGCCCAGGGAGATGCGGGGTTGATTATAGATCAGTTTAACAAAACGACCGGCTCCCTTAGGATTATAGCCATTACTTACTTCTAGGCCATCAGGATAACCATCCCCATCAGTATCAGAATTAAGCGGATTAGTGCCTAATTCCAGTTCGTAATTATCGGAGAGTCCGTCATTGTCCGCATCAATTCCTCCGGCAATTATTTTGGTGCCTAACACCTGACCAGTTTGTTTAGGAGTAGTCGTAAATGTCATTTCTGCAGTAGTAAAGCTTTTTTTATGCAAACTGTCATAGGCAGTTATTTTATAATAATAAGTAGTGTTTGGTTGAAGAGCAGTTAAAACGACTTTATGGTTTAATTTATGTAAATTTTTGGCAGAATATATTTTTTCTGAATAACGGCCTGATTTTGTTCCATATTTTAAATATCCTTTACTGGCTAAATTTGTATTCCAAGTAAAGATTGCCATGTCAGAAAAAATTCTCATTGCATCAAAATTGATTGGTTCCAGACTGCTAATTTCTAACTGATATTGGTCAATGGCGTCACTAGTCTTAAATTCAAAGATAGCTGAACTGTCTTGATTGCCTGCTTTGTCTGCAACTACTATTCGTAAATAATATCTTTGATTTGCTTTGAGTTTATAAAGAAATAATTCATGCTCTTTCTCATAGGAGCTAATTTTTTTAGTTTTATCTAAATTATTTTCACTAATACCATAATAAATAGTGGCTTTTGTTTTTTCATCAGTTTGCCAGTAGAGGGCAGCGGCTGTGTCAGTGACTTGAGTGATATGGGAGTTAAGCAATTCTGGATTAATAGTATCAATCATATCTTCCGTAGAAAAATTTTGGATAAAGGTTTCTATTTGATAGCCGGATTGATTCTGTGCGATAATTTTATAATAATAAGTATGCTCTTCTTCTAGGCCAGTTAAGATTGTCCGATGATTATATTCATAGACATTATAGCGAAGATAGCGGTCTAGATTATCTGCTTTGTCACCAAAATAAACAATACCCTTCATTGGTTCATTGGTTTTCCATTCTAAAGCAGCGTTGCCGTTTTTAACTTCCATTATTTTAATTTCAGTAAAAATAGGATTAGCCGATACTGGCTGGTTATAACCAAAAGAAATTAAGATTAGGGCAATAATTAAGATAATTTTTAACCAATTTTTCATAAATTTAGGTGGTTTTAACGTAATTAGGTAATAATGTATTATACTATATTTTATTAACATTGTCAATGATGGTTTTATTCTTGAAAAATGATATACTGATTTCATTATATCTAAGTATTAAAAAAATCAAAATATGAAGAAAATAGCTTTAGCTCAGTTTATTATTTTATTAGCTGGCAACTTATTTGCTTGGTTTAATTTTTTTAGAGAATTAAACAATTGGTTGCAGGGGCGGGCTTGTACCACTGGTTGCGCAGCCGGATTAGTCAATCCATTTTTAACTCCTTGTTTTTATGGGGCCATGGTCTTTGCCATTGCTTTAGTGGTTAGTATTATTATGTTAAGAAAAGTAAATAAAGCAAATCGATAATTTTTGGAAATATTTTAAATAAAATAAAAGAAGTCCCAGGGGGGACTTCTTTGACCTTAGAGTTTTAACATGGAGCCAAGCCCCATATAAATACATTGGAATGATCTTTCAGAAATAATAATCAACATTTTTTCATTGATCGGGTTATAATCATCTTCATGGACGTGCCCATGAATAACCTCGATGTCGTTAGGAGCAGTGCTTATTATCCTTAAAAAGTTAGTTAAATTTTGAGTGGTAATTTTGCCTTCATTGTTTGGTTCCTTTTTAAAGACCTCCCAATTCGGTACTCCATGGGCGATTATGGAAATTTTCTGATCTGTCTTTTCAATACCCTCTATTATCCAGTTGGGCACTGGATTTAGGAGGGCTGGCCATGGTAGTAAAACAAAAGCTTGATTGCCGTTATTGATCATCATGGCCTCGGCGATATAGTCGGCCGCTCCGGACAACGTAGAGGCAGTAATATTTGAAGGCGTTTCAATTAACTGACTCGGATTGTTTTTAAACTCCCAAGGGAGTAAGCGGTCACGATTACCTTTCATTACCACCACATCAATTCCTTTAGCTTTCATTTGCCGCATGATTTTTTGAATCCGTTTCAGATTCTCTAAATACGGCTCTTTAACAAGATTAATTACCTCTTCACCTTGACAGGATAGAGCATGCCCATAATGGGCATATTTTATTTTATCTTTATCCCAAAGCGTGCTATCTGGTGCATAAAATGCTTTGGTTAATTCGCTGTCCTTTTTGGTGCCGGCAATGTCACCAATAAAAATAACCCTTGTAATTTCAGGGTCGTCAATCAGATTTTTTAATTGTTCAACAAATGGTTGATATTCCATCAACCAGTGAACATCACCAACAATCACAGTACTCATTATAATCTCCTTGTTTAATAAGAAATTTTTAAATAACAATAATTAAAGAAAATTAGCATAAAAGGATAATTTTGTCAACCTTTTAAAAGGTTGACGGCCATTATTTTTTTAGCTTAGGCGGATAAATCTGCTATAATAGAGTTATGAGAATTTTAGCCATTGAATCTTCCTGCGACGAGACTGCCATTGCTTTACTCAAGACCGATGGTCGTTCTTTATTTTTAGAAAAGAATCAGGTCTATTCCCAGATTAATATTCATCGAAAATTTGGCGGCGTAGTGCCGGAAGTAGCTGCCCGCAAGCATTTAGAAACGATTATTCCATTATTAGACAGCAGCTTAGGGAGAAGTAAGTTGGACAAGATTGATTTTTTAGCGGTAACTAGCGGTCCGGGTCTAATTACCTCTTTGCTTTTAGGCATTACCGTAGCGCAAACTTTGGCCTACACAAGTCAGCTACCGCTTTATCCAATTAACCATCTGGAGGGGCATATTTATTCTAACTGGCTGTCTAACAAAGAACTAGTTAAGAATGAGAAAAAATATTGGCCAGCTTTGATTTTAGTGGTTTCTGGCGGGCACACGGAATTGATTTTAATGAAAGGTCACGGGGATTATCAGCGACTTGGTCAGACCTTGGATGATGCGGCTGGTGAATCATTTGATAAAATTGCCAAATTTTTATCTTTGGGTTATCCGGGCGGCTCGATTATCAGTCAATGGGCTAAAAAAGGAAACTCAGCAGCTTATAATTTTCCCCGTCCGATGATTGACAGTCACGATTATAATTTTAGTTTTTCTGGATTAAAAACAGCCGTGCTTTATGCTTTAGAAAAAAAGAAAAATATTAATCAGCAGGACATAGCTGACATTGCCGCCTCTTTTCAACAAGCGGTGGTTGAAGTTTTAATTTTTAAAACATTTCAGGCAATTCAACAACATAAAGTGAAAGCAATTATGCTGGCTGGTGGAGTGGCCGCCAACCAACTTTTAAAAGAGAAATTTCAACAAAAATCAGACAGTTTAAATTTACTATTTTTTTATCCTCGCCAGCGGTTTAGTGGGGATAATGCCGCCATGATTGCTGCCGCCGCTTATTATCATCATCAACAGAATAGGAAGCCGCTTCAAGGCATCAAAATACTATCTTTACAACCGCAAGTGAATTGGCAATTAATTGAAAATAGAATATAATGTTAAACATGCGGGAAATTATTACTAATAATATTTCTGAAACAGAAAAAGCAGCTAAGGATTTAGCCAAAACTTTCAAAGGAGGAGAGATCTTAGCTTTGTTTGGTCGGTTGGGTGTTGGTAAGACTGTTTTTGTCAAAGCAATGGCCAAAGCTTTAAATATTTCGGAGGTCATTACCAGTCCAACTTTTGTCCTTATGAAAGTTTATGATGTTAATGTGGAAAGGATCAAACATTTTATTCACGTTGACTGTTACCGTCTGGAAGGCAAGGAAGATTTAGCTGATATTGGCTTATTAGATTATCTAGGTGTTCCCCAAACTGTTTCGGTTATTGAGTGGGCTGACAAGATATCCAACTTGCCCGACAAGACGATTAAAATAAGTATGGAGTATTTAGATGAGGAAAAAAGAAAAATTACAATCAACTAAGACAGAGTTTGTTAAAGCTTACGAGGCACAACAGTACGAAGACTTAATTTATCAAGAATGGGAAAAGTCAGGTTTTTTTAATCCTGATAATTTATCAGGCCACGGAAAAAATTTTACTATTTCTATGCCACCGCCCAATGCTACCGGTATTTTGCATGTAGGCCACGCTTCTGCGTTGACTTACGAGGATTTGATTATTCGTTATAAAAGATTACAAGGTTATCAGACTTTGTTTTTGCCGGGCACTGATCATGCGGCTATTGCTACTCAGACAAAAGTAGAGAAAATTTTAGCTGAAGAAGGGACCGATCGTCACAGTTTGGGTCGGACTAAATTTTTAGCCCGAGTTAAAAAATATATTGCTCAATCACAAGACACTATTCGTCAGCAGATCCGTAAGATAGGGGTTAGTTGTGATTGGTCTCGGGAACGATATACTTTTGATCAGGGATTATCTCAGGCAGTTAGCGAATCTTTCATTAGAATGTATAACGACGGCTTAATTTATCGTGGTAATCGGATTGTCAATTGGTGTCCGCGATGTGCTTCAACTTTAGCTGACGATGAGGTTGAGCATCAAGAAAAGAATAGTAAATTTTATTACCTTAAATATGGTCCATTTATTGTGGCTACCACTCGTCCAGAAACCAAATTAGCCGATACAGGCGTAGCAGTTCATCCTAGTGATAAACGCTATCAGAAATATATTGGCCAGATTTTAGATATTGACTTAGCTGGGCACAAAATCACAGTTAAGGTTTTTGCTAATAAAGAAGTTGATCCTAAATTTGGCTCCGGCGTAGTCGGAGTAACCCCAGCCCACAGCAGCGCAGATTTTGATTTTGCCCAAAGGCATAAATTAGAATTTATTAAATTGATTAACGAAGAAGGGAAGATTTTAGATGCGGGTGGTAAATATAAAAGTTTAACTGTTTTAGAAGCTAGAAAGAAATTTGTTAAAGATTTAAAGGCCGCCGGGCAGATTAAAAAAATAGAAGATATAAAAAATAATTTGTCTCTTTGTTATCGCTGTGGCGCCTTAATTGAACCTTTGCCGTCTGAACAATGGTTTGTGGCGGTAGATCAGAAGATTCCAGGACGCCAAAAAACTTTAAAACAATTAGCCATTGAGGCCGTCAGAAACAAAGAAATTAAAATTTTGCCTTCTAGATTTGAAAAAATTTATTATCATTGGATGGAAAATTTACACGACTGGTGTATTTCTCGGCAAATCTGGTGGGGACATCGCATTCCAGTTTGGTATCAAGAAGATAAAATTTATGTTGGACTTAAACCACCAAAAAATAAAAATTGGATTCAAGATGAAGATACTTTAGACACCTGGTTTTCGTCTTCCTTATGGACTTTTTCTACTTTAGGTTGGCCAGAAAAAACTAAAGATTTGAAAAATTTTCATCCGACACAAGTAATGGAGACTGGTTATGATATTCTTTTTTTCTGGGTAGCTAGAATGATTTTAATGACGGAGTATTTATTGGGGCAGAAGCCATTTGGCACAGTTTATTTGCATGGCATGATTCGCGATAAGCAGGGTCGTAAAATGAGTAAGTCACTGGATAATGGTATTGATCCTCTGGAGATGAGTAATAAATTTGGCACTGATGCCCTGCGGTTGTCTTTAGTGATTGGTTCTTCACCCGGCGCTGATTTAAGAATCTATGAGGAGAAAATTGCTGGCTACCGCAATTTTGTTAATAAACTTTGGAATATATCTCGATTTATTTTTTCTTCTGTTGATGAAATTAAAATAATTAAAAAACAGCCGCCAGCTAAGACTTTGAGCGATCAATGGATTTTAGCTGAATTTAATAATTTAATTAAAAATGTCACTGATAATTTAGATAATTTTAAATTTTCTCAAGCCGGCGAGGAGCTTTATGAATTTACCTGGAATAAATTAGCTGATTGGTATTTAGAAATTGCTAAAATAGAAAAAAATAAAGATGAAACTTTACTTTATATTTTAGAGCGGCTCTTGATTTTATGGCATCCTTTTACACCTTTTGTGACTGAAGTGATTTGGCGCAGTTTTAAGGCCAAAGATTTATTGATGATTCAAAGTTGGCCTCAAGCGCGGAAAATAGATTCAAAAATCAAGAAAGATTTTAGCGAACTGCAAGAATTAGTGATTAAAATTAGAAATTTAAAAGCGGAAAATAAAATTCCGCCGGTTGATTTACCAAACTGTCATTTGAAAAGTAAAATCTTAAAAGACAGCGAGCTAAATATTATTGCTAAATTAGCCAGGGTTAATTTAGTGGACAAATTTTCTGAAGCTAAATCTTTTAGTACTTCTTATAGCCGTGGTTGGATTAATTTAGCCAAAGAAATGAGCCAAACAGAAAAAGAAAAACTGCAAAAATATATTAGCAGTTTAGAAAATAAATTAAATAATAGTCAATTTATTAATAATGCTCCCCAGCAAATTATTAAAGATACGCAAAAAAAATTAAAGTTAGCTAAAAATAAATTAAGATAATTAATCTAATCTAAAACCTTAGCTAATACTTCTTCCACAGAAGTAATGCCATCTACAGCTTTTAATAGTCCATCTTGCAACATAGTAATCATGCCGTTATCCACGGCTATTTTTTCAATTTCATTAGCTGAAACATTACCAGACAAGATAATTTTTTCAATGGCTGGATTGATAGTTAAAACTTCATAGATGCCGATACGTCCTTTATAGCCGAGCCGATGACATTTATCACATCCCTTGGCAACATAGAAAGTAAGATCGGATAAGTCATTTATTTTATGACCGGACTCAGGGCTAATAGTGCTCAAGGCATTTAGAATAGTAGTAATTGTTTTATTATCTAGTTTATCATTTTTTATTTTACAGTGAGGGCATAAGCGGCGGAGTAGCCTTTGTCCAATAATGGCATTTAAAGAAGGGGCTAATAGAAAAGGTTGTACGCCAATAGATAAAAGACGAGGAATAGTATCAGCCGCAGAATTGGTATGGAGCGTAGAGAGCATCAAATGTCCGGTTAAGGCGGCATTGATTGCAGTTTCAGCTGTTTCCAAATCGCGAATTTCACCAACCATAACAATATCAGGGTCTTGCCTTAAAATAGCTCTTAATCCTTTGGCAAAAGTGTAGTGGGTAATTCTTGGCTTATTTTCATCGCCTAATCTGATTGAAGTAAAATCATCGGCTTGTCCTTCAACCTGACTTTGGACAATACCCGGTAGTTTATATTCAATCGGATCTTCCAGAGTAATAATCTTAGTATCAGGACTATTTAATTTATTTAAGATGGCGTAGAGGGTAGTGGTTTTACCGGAACCAGTTGGTCCGGTGGTAATAATCATGCCGTTTGGCTTCCTCATTTCTTCACGTAAATCATTAAATGTTTTTCCTCTTAAACCAAGGTCCTCAAATTTAAGGCCTACACTCGATGCTTTTAAAAGACGCATTACAATGCTCTCGCCGTAAGATGAGGGAATAGTTGAAACTCTAACGTCGACTTTGTCATTAGTGAGATTAATAGTAAATCGGCCATCTTGCGGTTTAGTAGTGATGTTTAGTTTTAAACCAGATAATAATTTAATGCGGTTGCTTATTTTATCCCAAGAGCTTTTATTGATGTTAGCTACTTCATGCAGAACACCGTCAATGCGAAAGCGAATTTTAATCTCTTTTTCTTCTGTTTCAATATGGATATCGGAAGAAGAAAATTTTAAAGCAGCGGCTATAATCAGGTTGATTGTTTCGGTCAAGCTGGTTTCAGCGATCAGTTGGTTGAGTTTAGTAAAATCGGTTAGTTGTTCATCAAATTTATTTAAATCGTTTGCGGTGATATTAACACCGGCCATTTGAGTGATAGTTGGTATTTTAGCGTAAATTTCTGATGTTTTATCAAGACTGTTTTCCGAAATTAGATAAGTTTTTATATTAACATGGTATTTTTCATTTAATTCTTTGATTAAATTAGACACCTGAGGATTAGTTGGGTTAAGAGAACCAAGACGCATTTCCTCGCCAGTATATAAAAAGCAAACTGTTTGTAAAGATTCAGCTTGTTCTTGAGAGATAACTTTGATGGCCTCTTGAGAAATTGGGAATTTATCAAGGTTAATATAAGCCAACCCTTGTTGTTTGGCTTCAGCTTCCACCTGTTTTTCTTTTTCTTTTATTTCTAGAGCAGAGAGTTTACTGGATAGTTTTTGGCTTGTTTCATCTTCGCTGATAATAATACCTTTATTCATATCAGGCATTCTAATTTTTTAATAATATTATATACAAACATTATACTTTTGCTTAATGATAAAGTCAATTTTAAAAAATGAAAACTAAATAAAAAAGGGTCATTAATTAGACCCTTTTTAGAATAATAATAGTATAAATTATTTAGTTAAACGGGGTAAATGTTTATGAGCCAGCCGATGCATTTTACTGTGAGATTTGCCCTTAGTCAATTGGAGAAAGACGTTGGCCCAAATGATATTATAATAGGCCCCAAAGAAGGAGGTGGCTAGAATAAACAGAAAGACCGCCACTAAACTGCCGATAGCCATTAAGAGCCAGAAAATTATGGTATTCAGGGCCATAAAATAAGCTAAAACAAGGAAAGGAGTAAAGACAAACACTAAGGCGGTGAATAATACTAGATAAAATAGAACTGTGATCAAAAGGAGGAAAAAAGCATTTTCTACCGTAATTAACCAATTGATTTTAAAAAGAGTCCAGCCCTTAATAAAGGCGGCGGTCATGGTGTCATTTTGGGTGATAATATAAGCGGCGCCATAGCGAGTGACAAAAGAAATAACGATAACCAGCGGTAAGAGGATAAAGAAGACAATGATAGCTAACAATAAATAGACTACTACTTCATTGTTGCTGTGGTTTAGAAAATCAACCAATGGTTTAATAACTGAAACAATAAAAAAGTAACCGATTAGAGTGTTGAGAATATTTAGTCCAAAGAGTGGCCAAAATTTTTCTACACCGACGCGGAAAGCTTCAGTGAATTTAAACCCTTTCTTTTGGTTGTTTTTTTGGATAGTGGCATAAATCAAAGCTCCTTGTGAGGAGATAGCCAGAATAACAATAATAGCAAAGAGAACAAAGATGGCGATAACATTCAGCAGAACCGGTAAATTAGACCAAGTGAATTGGGCCACAGCAAAAGTTTTTAGAATAGACAACCATGAGATTAAAGTTGAACCAAGCAGATCAGGACTGACACTATCTAAATTAAACAAAGTCTTTACTTCATGGAATCCTAAAATGGAAGCGAACATGCCAAAAAACAGTAAGGAGAAATTGTTTTTTATAATTTGCCATGAAAGAGGATAGACTTTTCTATAAAATGAGTCCATAGTTTTTGTTTTTAATTTTTAAGCTGCTTTTATTATACAATATTTCTTTAAAAAACAAAACCCCCTGCCTTTCAGGCCTCTTTGGAGGGTGGCTAGGCAGGGGGTTTTTATAGTTATGTTTTATTAAGCAATAAGTTGGGCAAACTCTTCTTTCTCAATAGTTTCTTTATTAAGTAGTACTTTGACAATTTTAGCAATTTTATCTTTGTTTTCATTAATAATCTTCGTGGCTGTTTTCAGGGCTTGGTCAATATATTTAGAAATTTCTTGGTCAATCATTTCGGCGGTTTTCTCACTATAATCTCTTCTTTCATGAATTTCCTTACCTAAGAAGATCATTTCTTCTCTTTCGCCAAAGGTACGAGGGCCAAGCTTATTATCCATCCCGAATTGAGTGACTATTTGTCTGGCAGTATGGGTTACTTTTTTGAGGTCATTGCTGGCTCCGGTAGTTACTTCATCGAAAAATATTTTTTCCGCGGCATAGCCCCCAAGTAACACTGCCATACTATCGATGAAATCGGAATACGATTGCATTTTCTTTTCTATATCAGGCAGATTGATAGTGTAGCCGGCTGCCCGACCACGAGAGATGATAGAAATTTTATGCACGGGATCAGCATGAGGTAAAATATGAGCGATTAAAGCATGTCCAGCTTCATGATGGGCAGTTATTCCTTTTTCTTTATCTGAAAGGATATAACTTTTTCTTTCTCGACCGAGCATTACTCTTTCAATAGCGTCTAAAATGGTTTCATTATGGATATTCTTCTCATTATTTTTAACCGTCATAATAGCTGCTTCATTTAAGACATTAGCCAGATCAGCTCCGGAAAATCCTGGTGTTCTCTGAGCCACTAATTTTAGGTTGACATTTGTGGCCAGTGGTTTTTTCTTAGCGTGAATTTTTAAAATAGCTTCCCGGTCTTTGATGTCGGGCAGATCAATTACTACTTGTCGATCAAATCTCCCTGGTCTTAGTAAAGCTGGATCTAAAACATCTGGGCGATTAGTGGCAGCAATAACAATGACGTTGGTTTGGTTATCAAAACCATCCATTTCTACCAATATTTGATTTAAAGTTTGTTCTCTTTCGTCGTGACTGCCGCCAAGACCAGTACCTCTTTGCCGACCGACCGCATCAATTTCATCAACAAAAATGAGACAAGGGGCTGTTTTTTTGGCTTTTTTAAATAAATCTCTGACACGGGAGGCGCCGACACCAACAAACATCTCTACAAATTCAGAGCCCGATATATGGAAAAAGGGAACTTTGGCTTCCCCGGCTACGGCTCGAGCCAATAAAGTTTTTCCTGTGCCTGGTGCACCTAGTAATAAAACACCTCTTGGTATTTTAGCGCCCATAGCTGTAAATTTTTGTGGCTCTTGAAGGAATTTTACAATCTCTTCCAAATCTTCTTTAGCTTCATGAGCCCCAGCCACATCTTGGAAAGTAATTTTATCTTTTTGGCGATCAGCAATTTTAGCTCCGCTCTGCCCAAAAGTCATGGCACGATTATTAACTCCTTGTACTTGGCGCATCATGAACCAGATTAGACCGACGATAAAAAGTAAAGGGATCAGAAAAGGCAAAATTGTGCCGACAAACATTCCGGAATTCGGCGCATCTTCAACTGTGATATTTAAAGCAGATATTTTTTCTTCTGGCACCTCATAATTTTTCAATAAGGCGGCAAAAGATTCATTGCCTTCTTTCTGGCTGGAGCGTTGTTCTTGATTCTTTAAAGTAATTTTTAATTCATTGCCAGCTACTATCACATTTTCTACTTCTCCATTATTGATCTGCTGGACTAGGTTACTAATACTTATTTCTTCAGTCTTTTTTGTTTGAGTATCATAAAAACTAAAGATTCCTGCAATGATAGCAAAAATTATAAAGAAGATAAGAAAATTTTTAATAATATGTTTCATCCTATTAGAGATTAGTTATAATTTTTTGATTTTGCCCTATTAGAAATTATAGCAAAATGATAGAGAGTTGACAGTATTTATAAATATTTCGCGAATTTCTCACAGGATTAATAAAGCTTAGTTAGCTTTTTTTGTTTTAGCATCTTCCTCTTTATTTATATCTTTAGAGGGGCTGACCGTAGGGGATTTTTTAGTATCTTTTTTTTCAGTTTTTTCTTTTTTCTTTTCCACCGGTTTTTTTTCGTCTTTCTTATCTTTATCGGTTTTGATTTCTTTGAGAGATAGGCCGAGTCGATGATTTTCCGGCTCAATACTTAAAATAGTAAAATTGTATTCCTTACCTATTTTGACTATATTTTCAGGATCGTTAACTTTTTTATCGCTTAATTCAGAAATATGAACTAAGCCGTGAATATCATCATCAAGTTCAACAAAAGCGCCGAAAGGATTAACCTTTAAGACACTACCTTTAACTTTTTGACCTATTTTATATTTTTTAGCAACTTCCACCCAAGGGTCTTTTTGCAGTTTTTTAATAGATAGGGAAACTTTAGTATTTTGAATATCAATAATTATTGCCTCAACTACATCACCGACTTTAATAATATCACGTGGGTTATCGATTCTCTGCCAGGCCAATTCAGAAATATGAACCAATCCTTCTAAATTATCTCCAAACTCAACAAAAGCGCCAAAGTCAACTACGCCGGTAATTCTACCTTTTATTTTATCGCCTATTTTGTATTTTGAGATAATTTTCTTTTGCTTATCGTCCCAAGCTGCTTTTTCCGAAACAATTAATTTTTCTTCTTTTTCGTTGACGTCAATAATTTTGGTGCGAAGTGCTTCGTTTACGAAACTTTTTAGATGGGCTAGAATTTTATTTTTATCACCACCTTCAATACGCGGATAATGTTCAATAGTTAATTGAGAGACTGGTAAAAAGCCGATAACATTGCCAAGTTTAATCATGAGGCCGCCTTTGTTGGCATCAATAACTTTACTTTCAATAATAGTACCTTCTTTATATAATTTTTCTAGGTTATCCCAAGCTTTTTTATGACCGGCTTCACGAAAAGATAATTCCATGTAGCCATTTTCATTATCTAGACCGATAACTGTGGCGAGAGTCTTATCACCGATTTTAAGATTAGAGGACTCATCTGACTCATCATAGATTTCTTGGCCGCGGATTATACCAGTGGTAATACCAGCTAAATCCAGATAAATCTCATTTTTAGAAACACTAATTATAGTGCCAGAGACTAGATCACCCACCTTTGGAATCTTAATTGCCTCGTCTTTTTGCAGCAATTTATCCATTAAGCTCTGACTAGTAGTTTGATTTGACATATTAATTATTAGATAATTAACCCACTTCTTTAACAGAAGTAAGTGGCTGTTAAATGCAGCTTTTAATTAGATAACTGTGTTACTCTACCATAATTGTTAGGATAAATCAAGGATGACATTTTAAAGAAATTAAGGGCCATTTTAGTTGCTTTTATTATGATTGTTTACCTTTACTTTTAACTATTTTTATGTTAAAATAAGAGTGTTTTTAAAGATTTAAAAAATCCAAAAATATGATAATTTCATGGCATGGTTTTAACTACTTTAAGGTGCAAAATAGTCACCGTAGTATTGTTTTAAATCCTTATAGTTTAGATAAGACTACTAAATTAAGCAAAACTAAAGCGGATATTGTAATTTTTTCCGATCCAACAAAACTGGCTGCCAGTAAATTTGACAAGGACGCTTTTGTAATTAATTCGCCAGGAGAATATGAAGCCAATAATGTTTTTATTTATGGTGAGAAAGTTAAAGGTAATATTGTTTATTTGATTGTTTTTGAAGATATTAAACTTGCTTTTTTAGGAGAGTTTGGCCATCAAGAATTAACTAACGGTGATATTGAGTTAATTGAAGGGGCGGACATTTTGATTTTACCAGTTGGCGGAGGAGAGCTGACTAATATTAAAGAGGCCATGAGGATTATTAACCAAGTAGATCCGCGAGTAGTTATCCCTAGTTGCCATGCGGCTGGTAGTTTTAAACTAAAAGCAGAAAATGTTTCCCAGTTTATTAAAGAGTTTGGCGTGCGGCCCGAAGAAATGGAAAAATATAAAATTCAACAAAAAGATTTACCGCAGGATGATATGAAATTAATCGTTCTTAATTTAAAACAATGATTTTTTTTACCAATAACAACACTAAATTTACTGGGCTGTTTGTTTTGGTTTTAGTTTTTTCGTTAGTGATGATTGTCGGTTGGGTTAAGACAAATTCTTTGCAGTCCACTCAAAATTCTCTCGCTGATGGGGAGTGGGCTAATATTACTGAACAGTCTTTTGAAGCTTGGGAAAAAGCTCAAGAGAGTTTTGAATTTAGTAAAACACAAACGAAAAATTTAGGGGAGGAATTACAAAGGGAGGTTGAGCAGCAAGCTCTTTTAGAAGAAACCAGAGAATATCTGGATAATGTCACCAGCACTCCTAGCGAGTAGCTGTCTTTAAGTAATCAAGTTACAACATGAAGAAAAAGATAAGTAAAAAAATTATCAAAAAATCAGCTAGACCAACATCAGTCGTTCAGGACGACTTAAAACATAATAATCAAGGCAAAGTAGAACCGCTCTCTATTGTGGAGGAGATGCGTAATTCTTATATTGATTATGCTATGAGTGTTATTGTTGCTCGAGCTCTACCAGATGTTCGTGATGGCTTAAAGCCGGTTCATCGTCGTATTTTATATGCTATGTGGAGTTTGGGTTTAAAGCATAGTTCTAAATTTAGGAAATCAGCTACTGTTGTTGGTGAAGTTTTAGGTAAATATCATCCACACGGTGACGTAGCAGTTTATGATTCTATGGTTAGAATGGCCCAGGATTTTGCCATGCGTTATCCTTTGGTCAATGGTCAAGGTAATTTTGGCTCTATGGACGGCGATAATGCTGCCGCTATGCGTTACACGGAAGCTAAATTGGAAGATTTAGCCGAGGAATTAATGCTAGATATTGAAAAAAACACCGTTGATTTTATTCCTAATTACGATGGTTCACATAAGGAGCCAAAAGTAATGCCAGCTAAGTTGCCTAATCTATTACTTAACGGCGCTACTGGCATTGCCGTAGGCATGGCCACTAATATTCCTCCTCATAATTTGGGCGAATTAATTGAAGCTATTACTTTTTTGATTGATAGTCCTAATAGTACGGTCGATGAATTGATGGAGTATGTTCATGGTCCTGATTTTCCTACAGGCGGAGTTATTTATAACATAGAGGATATTCGGGCGGCCTATGCTACTGGTCGGGGCGGAATTGTAATGAGAGGTGAGGCAGAGATTGTAGAAAATAAGGCGGACCAGTTTCAAATTATTGTTAGTTCAGTTCCTTACCAGGTAAATAAAGCTACTTTATTGGAAAGAATTGCCACTTTAGTTAAAGACAAGAAGATTGATGGTATTAGAGATTTAAGAGATGAATCAAATAAAGATGGTGTCAGAATTGTTATTGAGTTAAAAAAGGAAGCTTACCCCAAAAAGATTTTAAATAATCTTTACAAGCATACCCAATTGCAAGAGAAGTTTCATGTTAATATGTTGGCTCTGTTGGATGGTCTACAGCCGCGGGTATTAAATCTAAAGAATATTTTAGAAGAATATATTAAACATCGTCAGGAAGTAGTGGTTCGCCGTACTCAATTTGATTTAGACAAAGCTAAAGATCGAGCCCATATTTTAGAAGGACTTAAAAAAGCTCTGGATAAAATTGATGCCGTCATTAAAATTATTAAAGCTTCTAAAGATAAAGAAGTGGCCAAAGTCAACTTAATAAAGAAGTTTAAATTGACGGAAAGACAGGCCGTTGCTATTTTAGAGATGAAGCTACAGAGCTTAGCTAATTTGGAAAGATTGAAGATAGAAAATGAACTCAAGGAAAAATTAAAATTAATTAATAGTTTGTCAGCTATTCTAAAAAGCAAGACTAAAGTTTTACAGATTATCAAAGATGAATTAACCAACTTGAAAAATAAATTTGCCGATGAAAGAAGAACCAAAGTTGTTAAGTCGGCCGTTGATCAGATGACTGTTAAGGATTTAATTCCTAATGAAGCGGCAGTTATTACCATTACCCATGACGGCTATATTAAGAGATTGTCTCCGGAAAATTTCCGTACCCAAACGCGAGGAGGCAAGGGTGTGATGGGGTTGACCACCAAAGAACAGGACGAAGTAGAGTTATTTTTTACCACTAATACTCATGCTGATTTGATGTTTTTTACCACTCGAGGTAGAGTCTTTCAGTTAAAGGCCTACGAAGTGCCACAGTTGTCGCGTACAGCCAAGGGACAGAATATTGTTAACTTTCTTCAGTTATCGCCGGAAGAAAAAGTTTCTTCAGTTTTACAGAGTGAGGATTTTAACAGTTTTAAGTATTTGGTGATGGTGACAGAGAAAGGCTTGATTAAAAGGGTAGAAGTTAATAATCTTACTAAAGTAAGACGGTCTGGTTTAATTGCTATTAAATTAAAACAGAGTGATGTCTTGGGATGGGTTAAATTATCAAGCGGTCAGGATGATATTATGTTAGTAACCAGTAAAGGACAATCAATTCGCTTTAAAGAAAAGAATGTGCGGATCATGGGTCGCGGTGCGGCTGGAGTCAGAGGTATTAGGTTGAAGAAAGATGACGAGGTTATTGGAGTGGATATTATTGCTGAAGGCAAACCAGGTAAAGATGAGCAATTACTAGTGGTCACTACTAATGGTTTTGGCAAGCGCACTAATTTAGCGGCTTATAAAGTGCAGGGTCGGGGTGGTTCAGGTATTAAAACCGCTCAAATTACTCCCAAGACCGGCAATATGGCGGCAGCAATGATTGTTAGTCGCAAGATAGAGACTGAAGATCTGATTATTATTTCTAAAAAAGGACAGGTCATTCGCTTAACTATTAAATCCATTAGTATTTTAGGACGGGCTACTCAGGGGGTGCGTTTGATGAGGTTTAAAGATTCTGATGATAAAGTTTCTTCGGTAACTTTTATCTAAATTTAATATAAAACTCCCCGCCTGGCGGGGAGTTTTGTCAACTTGTAAATCATAGCTATAAGTGTTAATCTTTAAAATAATTAAAGTTTATCTATGGAAGAAAGAGTGATATCGCCAGCCGAACAAAACAATGATCAAGATTTTGATTTAAATCTACGGCCCCAGAATTTTCAGGATTATGTAGGTCAAAAACAGGTTAAGGATAATTTGGATATTGTTTTAAGAGCAGCCAAAAATCGTCAGGAGTCCCTAGACCATGTTTTGTTGTTCGGTCCGCCGGGTTTGGGTAAAACCACCTTAGCTCATATCATTGCTAAGGAAATGGGAGTGAGCATGAAAGTTACTTCCGGACCGGCTATTTCCAAAGCCGGTGATTTGGCGGCTATTATCACCAACCTGCAGGATGGCGATATTTTATTTATTGATGAGATACATCGCTTAAATAAAATAGTGGAGGAGATTTTATATCCGGCCATGGAAGACTTTGCTCTGGATATTATTTTAGGCAAGGGTCCTTCAGCCCAAATTCTTCGATTAGATTTACCTAAGTTTACGATTATTGGAGCGACTACTCGTTATAATTTAATTTCTTCACCCTTACGTGATCGTTTTGGCATTACTTCCCGCTTAGATTTTTATCAGCCCGAGGAATTAGCGGATATTATCAAAAGATCTGCGCGAATTCTCAAAGTCAATATTGATGATCAGGCCCGGATAGAAATTGCCGGACGCAGCCGAGCCACTCCTCGTATTGCTAATCGTATTTTAAAAAGAGTGAGAGATTATGCTCAGGTTAAAGGTGATGGTAATGCTTCTTTGGAGCTGACTAAGCAGGCCCTTGATTTGATGCAAATAGACCAACATGGGCTTGATGAGCTTGATCGCAAATTATTGAAAGTCCTGATTGAGAATTTTTCCGGCGGTCCGGTCGGTCTGAATACTTTGGCCGCAGCTGTGCAGGAAGAAGCTGGCACCATTGAAGAAATTTTCGAGCCTTATTTGATGCAGCTAGGTTTTTTATCGCGTACAGCCAAAGGACGAGTAGCCACTAAAAAAACTTATGAGTATTTAAGAGCTGATTTGCCTGAGAATAATCAGTTGTTTTAATTTAAAAATCCTCGCTAGGGCGAGGATTTGAGGTTTTATTCTATATCAGGTAGTGAAAAAAGGATTATCATACCAATAGCCAAGCACAAGAGGCAGGCAATTTTGACTACCGGCCAAGGCCAAGTTATTCCCTTCCAAAGAAGTCGGAAGACTTCGTATTTAAATCTATCATAGATGTGATATTTTAAAATCACTAAGGCCACACCTATTAGATAGATTAAGACCATAATTTCCCAAGACACTTATACCTCCTTATAAACAACTATAAATCTTTGTTATCTTTACAGTTATTAGTTTATTTGTCAATAATAAGATATAAATTACCGCATAATTAATAAAATATTATGTGGTTTTTAATAATTTGCATAGTAGTATATATTATGCTAGAGTCGATTAACTTTGTTCTTTACCAATTTTTAATATAGGAGGAAGCTTGTTAAACTTTAAAGTAAAGTATTTGCGTGCGGCTTATTTTCTGACAAAAAATTATCTGAAAAATTATCCTTCTTTTGCTGCCTTGGAGCTGATGGGCACATGTAACAATAATTGTCCTTATTGTAGTTTTGCCGGATTATCCAATGGTCAAAAAGACTTAGCAGACGATGATTGGTATCACATCGTTGATGAGTTTATTAAGAGAGGTGTAATATCCTTTTCTTTTATAGGTAGGGAACCATTTTTGCGGAAAGATTTGTTGTTTAAACTAATTCATCGGGTTCGCAATAAAGCCATCACAGGCGTGGTCACTAATGGTATTTTGGTGACCAGCGAAGATATTATTCAGATGAAAGAGTTGGGGCTAGATTATTTTCAATTATCTGTCCATTCTTTAAAAGATCTTCAACGAAATTTAGATCTAACCATTGAGGCCAGGAAAATTGGATTAGTTGCTTCATTATCAATGGTGGTGTATTCCAAAAATATGAACTTATGGCGAAAGCTTATTAAGGCATGTCAAGATAATGAAATTATATTTAATTTTTGTCTTTGTCAGCAGTTGAAGAACAGTCAAACGACCTCATATCTGATTAAAGATATTATCTCACCATCAGACCTTAATGAAGTATTAACCCACGCCAATGAATTATTTAGAACAAATCCGGGGTTGATAAGAAACTCTCGCAAATATATTAATTCCTTAAAGAATTCATTATGGCATTGTGATCCTGAAATATTTGCCCGTCTTCATATTAATTACAGAGGCGAGTTTAATGCTTGCACGGCCTTTAACACAGGCGTTTTATTTGAAGATTGGGTGAAATATCAAGTCGAGGCAATAAAAGTTCGGCGTTCATGTCAAGGGTGTAATTACGCCTGTGAAATGGATTTTGCATCTTTATCCAATGTTGTTAGAGACATCTTTAGGGTATCAATTAGACAGTAATCGGCAGTCCGTTGGAAAATACTGTCGATTTTTGTTATTATAAGATTGTTATAATATAACTATGAAACCCAAGCTTTTACTACATACTTGTTGCGCCACTTGTGCTATTTATGTGATTGAACAGCTAGTTCAAAAATTTGAAGTAACTGTTTATTTTTATGGTCCTAATATTCATCCTCGTCAGGAATATAATCAGCGGCGTGAGGAGATAAAGAAGTATACTAAAAAAATCGGCTTGAATTTTCAAGAAGGAGAATATGACACAGCTTTATGGTTTAAAAAGACTAAAGGACTAGAGCAGGAGCCAGAAAAAGGCAGACGTTGCAGCGTTTGTTTTGGGTTGCGTTTGAGCTCAACCGCTCAAAAAGCTCAAGCAGAAGGTTATGATGCTTTTGCCTCCACTTTGTCCATCAGTCCTCATAAAGACAATAAGATGATTAGCTTAATAGGTTCTCATCTGGCTGAAGTTTTTAGATTGACTTTTTTGGACAAAGATTGGAAAAAGCAGGACGGTTTTAAAATAGCCAATCAGTTAAGTCAGGAGGAAAATTTTTACCGCCAAAATTACTGCGGCTGCGTTTATTCCAAGAGAAATAAGTAATAATCATAACGTCATTGCGAGCCCCCGCGTTGCGGGGGGCGAAGCAATCTCAATAAGATTGCCATGTCGCCCTTCGGGCTCCTCGCAATGACCTTGCAAAATCATGAATATAAATTTATTTGATTACAATCTGCCGAAAAATTTGATTGCCCAAAAGCAAATCAAACCGCGCGACCATTCGCGGCTTTTGGTTTTGGAGAGGCAAAGCCAAAAAATTAAGCACCAGCATTTTTATGATCTGCCTGATATTTTAAATGAAAATGATATTCTGGTTTTAAATGAAACTAAAGTTTTTCCGGCGCGTCTTTTGGGTCAAAAGAAAACCGGTGGCCGCGTAGAGGTTTTTTTGATTAGAAAAGTCAAAGCAAATATCTGGCAAGCGATGATCGGCGGTCGCAATCTAAAATCAGGCGACCAGATTTATTTTAAACATGATTTTCAGGTTAAATTAGTCAAAAAAGTGGAGAGTAAAGTTTGGCAAATTGAGTTTAATAAATCTGGCCAAGAGTCAGAACGCTTAATTGAAAAAATTGGTCAGACGCCTTTACCGCCATATATTAAAACTCAAGACAGTCAGCAAATCAGGAAAGATTACCAGACAATTTTTGCCAAAAATCAGGGTTCGATTGCTGCTCCTACAGCCGGCTTGCATTTTACTAAAAGAATACTGCAAAAATTAAAAGCCAAAAATATTCAAGTTTATAAAATTACTCTTCATGTTGGGTTAGGCACCTTTGCGCCGGTGGATGTAGAAGATATCACTAAATATCAAATTCACTCAGAGTTGGTCAGTATTGATAGTCAGACAGCTAGAGAATTAAATCAGCTAAAAAAGCAAAACCTCTCGACTTCGCTCGAGGCAAGTAAAAAAATTATTGCTGTAGGCACGACTACTGCCAGAGCCCTAGAAGCTTTTACTGACAAAAAGGGGAAATTGCATTCAGGAAACAAATGGGTAGATCTTTATATTTATCCTGGATATAAATATAGATTTGTTGATGATTTGATTACTAATTTTCATTTGCCTAAAAGTTCACTTCTATTTATGGTCGCTGCCTTAGCTGGCCGAGAAAATATTTTAAAAGCTTATCAAAAAGCGATTAAATTAAAATATAGATTTTATTCTTTTGGCGATGCCATGCTGATCACGGGGTGTAGGGATATTTGACTGCTTGCCTGTCTTGTGTTTATATTTAGATATAAATCTTGAATTAGCTCTTTTGATTTGGAGGGTCATCAACGATGAAAACAGTCAGTGATTTAACTTTCAAACACCCCGAAATTCAGTCAGGAGAAATTTTTTATTGCAATATGGACGAAGGAAATTTCCGTAAACTTAATTGGCAGACCAAGCGGTGGGGAAACAGAGCATATACTTATGAAGGCAATTCTATCTCCAGCTCTTCAAGGCCGGTTTTTATCAAAAAATCCGAGTGTGATAAAAGAAAAGTTACGCCACACGATGACTACAATATATTTGATAGTTTAGGGTATAATCCAACCATCAAATAATTCTGAAAAATATTTACTTTAAAAACCTGCTCATCGGGCAGGTTTTAAAAATTTTTCCAAAAGAAAAACTCCACCTGCCCCAAGTAGGTGGAGTTTATAAAACTTCCGTGTACATTAATTGTACATTTTTTATTTTAAGCTTTTTGTTTCAACAACTATTTTATTTATGATTTTAAGCATTATACTATAGATAATGCGTTTTAGTTGTTTGAACAACGGCTTAAAATTTCTTTCAATGAACTATTACTATTGTAGTATAGCACGCTTGACGGATTTTGTAAAGAGAGACTTATATTTTACCCTTTAAAAGCAAAGTACATTTTATAAATTTGCTCATAAAATTGGTTCTCCTGGTTAAAAAAAACTAATCCAGTAGCGCAACCAGACATCGCAGTTTTGAACAATGGATTGGAAGCCAAAAACTATTGGTACTCTTCTGCCTTGAGAGAGATGGCAGACTAATGGTCTAATAGTGCTGTTCCAAATAAAGGCGGCTATAGGTTCGAGATAAGATATAATCGAGGATAAAGAAGAAATTTTATGACTGGTCAGCGAAAAGATATTGTCATTTTGGGGTATGGCCAATAACCAACTAAGGCCGTGAAAAATCCAATAGTTAAGATAGCAAACTACTGGTGTTATGACCAAAGCATTAATATAAATGATTATTCTATGGTCAATGTTCAGTATTTTTGCTGACTTAATTAGATCTTCTTTAGCCATTGGTCCGATCATCAAGCCGATCAGGAAGTAATCACATCCCTTCTGGACAGTCAGAAGGAGCGTGTTAGTGAAATAACCAAAATTTATCAGTATATAATCGGTAAAGTTTGCATGGACAGCGATTATTTTTTCTCTTAAGTTAAGATAATAAGAGATAATCTTTTTATTAATAAAGCCCATGTTATCATTTAATAAAACTCTCCTGAGGAGAGCATGGTCTGTCTGCATTTACTCTCCTTGTGTTGGGTAGTTTATTTAAATAATCTATCAAATGTCTGGCTTAATCGCCGAAATGCTTGATAGCGCCACAATTTATTGTTGATCAGGTAAAGAGGTGTCTGAACATGAAAGCTATGTTGGACTAGATCATCAAAAATAACGACAGCACCAACGATTTTTAGAGGTTTGGATTTGAAATAATAACCAAATCCTAAAATAGCTGCTCCCCAATAGAGGTGATGATTTTCTTGCCAGTGGAATGAATGTAGAGGTGAAGCATCTCTTTGATTAATATTTAATTTTGTCCAAGGGCTGATAGTTTCGATGTTAGAAAATGAATGAAATGATATAGTTAGACCTAAATACATTTCATTATTAGCCCAGCTTGTATAAGAGCCGGCAACTAAAATGGCCAATAGCCACCAGAAGATTCTTTTCTTCATTTTGTCCCCCAATTTTTAAGGTACTTTTAATATGTTAGAATAACTTAACTGTTTTTTAAAACATAGTCAATCTTAGTTAAAATGGAAGTGGACAGTATCTCCATCCTGTATTATATACTCCTTACCTTCCATTCGGATTAGTCCTTTTTCTTTGGCCTGATTCCAGTTCTTGGCCTCCAGCAGTTTTTGCCAATTAATCACTTCCGCCCGAATGAATCCTTTTTCAAAATCAGTGTGAATCACGCCGGCGGCTTGTGGAGCTTTGGTACCGTTGATCACAGTCCAGGCCTTCGTTTCTTCTGGGCCGGTAGTAATAAAGGTAATTAAATTTAACAGTTGATAACTGGCGGTGATTAGATTATCCAAGCCGCTTTTCTTAATGCCTAATTCCTGTAGGTATTTTTGCGCTTCCTCGATAGATAATTCAGCTATTTCGGCTTCTAATTTAGCGCAGATGGCTAGACTATTTTCTGGAAAATTGAGCTTTTCCCCTATAGTATTTTCGGCGATATTATAAAGATAGATAATCGGTTTGATGGTTAGGAGATTAATTTTTTTTAAAATTTTATGTTCTTCAGCACTCCATTCTCGGCTGTTTAATAAGGCATTATTCTCTAAAATAGACTTAGCTTGATTAACTATGTCTTTTTCCCGCAGTAATATTTTGTCAGTGGAGCCCTTGAGTTGTTTGTTTAATTTTTCCAGATGTTTACTAATTGTTTCTGAATCAGCCAAGACTAATTCTAAATTAATCACTTGCTTGTCTTCTTCAGGATTTATTTGTCCGTGAACATGGACAACGTCTTTATTCTCAAAACTGCGAATTACCTGCACAATAGCATCAACCTCTCTGATGTGGGAAAGAAATTTATTTCCTAAACCCTCGCCTTCGGAGGCACCCTTAACTAATCCAGCAATATCGACAAACTCAATAGCTGTCGGAATAATTTTGGCCGATTTTGACATAATTGCTAATTTATCCAAACGGTTATCCGGCACTGTTACTATCCCAACATTAGGGGCAATAGTGCAAAAAGGATAATTAGCGGCTTCTACCTTTTTTTTAGTTAGAGCTTGAAATAGAGTTGATTTGCCGACATTGGGCAGACCAACTATTCCCAGAGAAAATGACATTTAGACTTTGTTAATTTAATATTATTGACAAAAGTTTTATTGTGTGATATTCTATTAATAGAATCCACATGAAAAATACCTCTTAAGGTTCCGTCCTTGGGCGGTGTTTTTCTTTATACCCAAGTTTTTTTCTAAGATTAGCCATATATACTATTTTTTCCCGGGCTGATTTTTTCAATAAGATTGAGCATTTATCAACGCGAGGACTTAAGACCATTTTTAGCTTTTTATTTTTATAGAGATGTTTAATTAAACAATAAAAATCTCCATCGCTGGTTACTATAATCGCCTGGTTATATTTTTTATAATCTATCATTGCTTGTAAAACTAAATCAGCATCAACATTGCCTTTGATGTCGCCATTCTCATTAGGCAATGTGGGCTTAAAAATTAAGACGTAGCCATCTTTTTGTAGTTTAGAATAAAGGTCTTGATTTTCAGGGATATAGCCGATAAATAAGTAGGCGACAGAAACATTGTATTTATCTTTTAAATAAACTCTAAATCTTTTAGAATCTAATTTCCATCCTAAGCTTTGGATTCCTAGATTAAGATTTTGGCTATCTATAAAAGCAAAATTTTTGGCTAATTTTTTCATATTTAAATTAGAGATGATTAACAGCATTAAACCACAAAGTATCTTAAATAGCAAATTGGTTTATTGACAAATTTTTTATTCATTATATAGTTATAGTATAATCTAAAAAATTATGGCCGAAAAATTAATAGGAAAAGTTATTCATTACTTTGATAAAATCGGCGTGGCCGTGGTTAAGATTGATAAAGGTAATTTGGCTGTCGGAGATACCATCCATATTTTGCGTGGCGAGCGGGATTTTCAGCAGCAGGTGGAATCTTTGCAGGTAGAGAAGGAACAGGTTAATAAGATCAAATCTGGTGAAGAAGCTGGTATGAAAGTTGATCAGCCAGTCAAGCCCGGCGACGCTATTTACAAAATCTGAGATCTTCTAGCACAATTTATTATTTTTTTAAACCTTGAGAGTTTGCTTTATTTGAGTTAAGCTTTTTTTGTTTGTTTAATTTTAAAATAAAAAACCCCTTAGGAAGGGGTTTTAGCTCCGTTTTTGTATAATCGGTAGCATATACATAATAAGTATATTAGAATCGCCAAGACTATGAAAGGAGGTAGAGCAATAGCCAATAGTAATCGGAGTGGCCACAAATCAGCAGTGGGATAATAAAGGATTAGGAAATAGAATAACACTAACAATAGCAGATATAGAGCGCCAGATTTTCCGGGCCAGGATTGATATAATTGTTTTATTTGAGTTCTCCAGAGCATAGGTTTCCTCTCCATTTAAAAGAACTTTTTTAGCAGCTTAGCAGATAATTGTTTATTAGTCCAGAGCTGCTTGGCTAATAATTTAACTTTGCGGTATAATGTTTTTACTTATGTCCAGAATTGATTTTTTCAAAGATCTAAATAGAGAGCAGTATCAGGTAGCCACTTCTTCCAAAGGGCCTCATTTGGTTTTGGCTGGTGCTGGTTCTGGTAAGACTCGTACCTTGGTTTATCGGGTGGCTTGGCTTTTATCCCAAAAAGTTCCGCCAGAAAAAATATTATTATTAACCTTTACTAATAAGGCGGCCAACGAAATGATTAGCCGCGTCAGAAGCTTATTGGGAGTTTCTGAACAAAATAAATTATCATTATGGAGTGGCACTTTTCATTCTATAGCCAATCGGCTATTGCGGATTTATGGAGAACAGTTAGGCGTTAATAAAAACTTTACAATTATTGATGCCGACGATAGTAAATCTTTATTAAAAAAAATTAGCAAAGAGTTTTTCAATGAAAGTCATCGTCCTTCAGAAGCGATTGTTTCTGAAACTATCAGTTTTGCCGTTAATTCTGACATCAGCATTAAAGAAAGTTTGGAAAGAAAATTTTCAGAGTGGCTACCTTTGCTGGAATATTTTGAAAAAATTGCCGCTGAATATAAAAAACGGAAGCAGGATAGTAACTTATTAGATTTTGATGATTTATTGTTTTACTGGTGGTGTTTAACTAGGCATCCTAAACTTGGAAAATTATTAGCTGTCAAATGGGAGTATATTCTCGTTGATGAATATCAGGATACCAATACTTTGCAGGCTAAGATTATTTTTAATTTATCGCAGCAACACCAGAATATTTTAGTGGTCGGCGATGACGCTCAGAGCATTTATTCATTTCGGGCGGCCGATATCCGTAACATTTTGGATTTTCCAAAAGTTTTCCCGACTTGCCAGATGCATAAGCTGGAAACGAACTATCGTTCCACACCGGAGATTGTTAAATTAGCCAATCAGGTTATTGCCGGCAACCAGCATCAGTTTATTAAAAATTTAAAAGCAGTTCTAGAGAATTATATTCGTCCAGAGTTAGTAGCTTTGCCAAATAATATTGAGGAAGCTCGGTTTATTGTTAATCGGATTGAGGGGTTGTTGGTTGATGGGCTATTACCTTTTAATATTGCGGTTTTATTTCGAGCTGGTCATAATTCGCAGACTTTGGAAATGGAATTAAATAAGCGCGGCATCGCCTATGAAATGCGCGGCGGCATTAAATTTTTTGCCCGAGCTCATGTTAAAGATGTAGTTTCTTTTTTAAGAATTTTGAATAATTATCAAGATGAAGTTTCCTGGCAGAGAGTATTGCGTTTGTATGAAGGTATTGGTTTAATAATGGCTACTAAAATATATCAAGCAATAGTGAGGTTGAAAGATTTTGAGGATTTACAGAATTTAAAGTTGCCAATTAGTAATCGAAAAGCCGCTTTAAGCTGGCAACGATGCCAAAGAATTTTGGAGAAACTTTTAGCTCATCAAAAAAGAGATGTTGGCCAGTTGATTGATTTGATGATTGAGGATTATGACGGTTATTTAAAAGAAAAATATTCTGATTATCATCAGCGCAGCGATGATTTGGAACAGCTGGCTGTTTTTGCTTCCAATTTTAATAACCTGGAGGAATTTTTATCCGAAGTCAGCTTGCAGGAAAGTTTTACTATGAAAGGCCAGGCAAAGGAAAAACCAGAGACAGTGATCCTAAGCACTGTCCATCAGGCCAAAGGCCTGGAATGGCCGGCGGTTTTTGTCATGAATCTAACCACTCAATCTTTTCCCCATCCTCTTTGCACCAGCGAAGAAGAAAGAGAAGAGGAAAGGCGGCTTTTTTATGTGGCCATTACTCGGGCGCAGAAACATTTGTTTTTGACTTATCCTTTGGCTATTTTTAAATATAATGAATATAAAGAACTACAGCCCTCAGAATTTATTACGGGTTTAGATAGTAATTTATTGAGTTACAATGATTTGGCTCGCAGCGCCACTTATGCGGCTGAAGATGGTATTCAATATGTGGCTGATTCAGACGGATTTCTGCCCGAGGTTGATAATTGGTAAGATAATAAGTATTTGTTATAATGAAATAGTTAAGATGAAAGCATAAAAAAAGTAAAAAACAAAAAAGAGATTGAATTTTTTAATGATAATAGAAAATAAAATTATTTAAGTAAAAATGTTATATTTAAAAAATCCTTCCAAAAATCTTATTCACAAATTAATAGGATTAATTATAACAACGCTAATTATTCCCTTAGTGATCATTGATGTTTGGACAGAAGTCTATCATCGCACCTGTTTTCCTTTATATAAGATGCCTTACGTTAAAAGAAAAAATTATATACGCATTGATCGTCATAAATTAAAATATCTTAATTTTTGGCAAAAAATATATTGTGTTTATTGCGGTTATGCCAACGGGTTATTAAGTTATTTAGTGGCTATCGGCGCAAAGACTGAAAAATATTGGTGTGGTATCAAGCATAAAAAAGATAAAAATTTTATTCCTCCCAAACATCATCAAGATTTTGCAGAATATAATAATCAGGAAGATTTTAACAAAAAATATAAAAATTAAGAAAATTATGCCTAAAGAATATTTTAGATCCTTAATAGCTTGCCCTTCCCAGCTAGAAGCCGAAACAATTTTAGAAGCCTTATTAAAAGATAAATTAATTGCTGGAGGATTAATCTCCGCTGGCCAGTCACGTCATTGGTGGCAAGGAAAGATTGATCGGGAGGATTATTATAATATTTCTGCTTTTACTATAGCCAAACATAGGGATAAAATTATTAAAATTGTGGAACAGATCTCAGCCGATGATACGCCGGGCATAGTTTTTTTCAAAATAGATTATAGCTATCCGAAGTTTTTGGATTGGATAGATGAAAATACAAAATAAAAATATAAAAATGCCAGAAAAAAAAGATACTATTGTTTTAGATTTAGAAACCAAAAAAACTTTTGATGAAGTCGGAGGCCAGCATAACAAGCATTTACTAGAGGTTTCTCTAGTTGGTATCTATTCATATAATCGTAATCAATACCGCGGCTTTAAAGAAGAAGAATTTGATGAATTATTAGAATTATTAAAAAATGCCGAGTTAATTATTGGTTTTAATACAATTAGTTTTGATATGCCTGTTTTACAGCCATATTTTAAAGATTTTGATTTATCAACTTTGACTCATTTGGATTTATTGGACGAAATTGTTTATGCTTTAGGTCATCGTTTAAAATTAGAAAGTGTTGCTCAAAGCACTTTGGGTTATGGCAAGTCTGGCTCTGGTTTGGATGCCATTAAATATTACCGTAATAATGATTGGGATAATTTAATAAAATATTGTCTTGATGATGTTAAAGTCACTAAGGAAATTTACGATTATGGTTTGGCGCACGGTTATATTTGGTATCAGAATGGCGGTCAGAAAGAAAAGATAATCGCCCGTTGGCACAAGGATGAGGTTACTACCATTGAACAATTGATCAGGCAGGCCTTAAAAAACGGGCAGCAGCTGGAGGTTGAGTATATTGATGAAAACGGGCAGGGCACCAAACGAGTGATTGATATTCAGCAAATCATGGGCAGTAAAATAAAAGCATTTTGTCATTTAAGGGATGCTTTAAGGATTTTTGATGTAGATAAAATAAAAACAGCCAAGATAGTTGGTCGGATGGATAGTTGGCAAAAGACTTTGCTATAGTATTTTGACCCCGTAAAACGGGGCGACCTGTCCGATATGCCAGTCATGGCAGGCGGAGACAAGGCGTTAAAAATTTTGAATAGGCAAAAATAGACCCCAGTGCTTAGCATTGGGGTTTATTTATCTCTTGACAAAAAATAAATTTTGTGTTATCTTTAAATAATTTTGTATCATTGATAATTAGATATATGTCCATAAGTTAAAGGAGGATATTGTGCAAAAAGCTATTTTTTATTGATCATCTGTATATCTGTGCTAATCTTGTCTGGTTGCGGGCACAAAAGTGCATCCGAAAAAGAAAGAGCTGCTCAAATGCAGGAGCAGTTGAAAAAAGCTCAACCCGGTGACATTTTAGCAATGAATGGTGGCAGTTTTGCCATTATTCAGAGCAAAAATTCAGCAGACTGTCTAATTCGATATGCCGGCATTGGTGCCAGCAGAATAGACTATTATGCTTTGTCTCCAAAGGTCTCAAGAGTGTATAGCTACGATGACCCAGGGTGGAATTTCGCTGTCAAAAAATGGCTTGAGCCAATATTATCATCTCGCGATGATAAGTAAAAAGAAGGATACATGGCATGAAGTACTATATTATATCAGCCATGGCTCTTGTAGGTTGTGGCTTGATCTGGATAGTGCTTCTATTCAGATTATAATACGACAAATTAACCGATCGTTTTAGGCGGTCGGTTATTTATTTTTTGCTTTGGATAAGTGTTCTACCCTTTCGGTTCGCTACGCTTACTCAGGATCTTCGCAAGCTCGACAGTATTACATAAAAGCATAGCCACTGTCATCGGTCCGACCCCGCCCTTCGACTTCGCTCAGGGCGTAGACTTTATTTTATTTTTCACTCTAGATAATTTTACAGTATTACATAAAAGCATAGCCACTGTCATCGGTCCGACCCCGCCCTTCGACTTCGCTCAGGGCGTAGACTTTATTTTATTTTTCACTCTAGATAATTTTACAGTATTACATAAAAGCATAGCCACTGTCATCGGTCCGACCCCGCCCTTCGACTTCGCTCAGGGCGTAGACTTTATTTTATTTTTCACTCTAGATAATTTTACAGTATTACATAAAAGCATAGCCACTGTCATCGGTCCGACCCCGCCCTTCGACTTCGCTCAGGGCGTAGACTTTATTTTATTTTTCACTCTAGATAATTTTACAGTATTACATAAAAGCATAGCCACTGTCATCGGTCCGACCCCGCCCTTCGACTTCGCTCAGGGCGTAGACTTTATTTTATTTTTCACTCTAGATAATTTTACAGTATTACATAAAAGCATAGCCACTGTCATCGGTCCGACCCCGCCCGGCACAGGAGTGATATGTCCGGCTTTCTCAAACACGCCGCTATAATCAACATCACCAACCACATAGTCTCCAACTTTATTGGTGCCCACATCAATGACAATGACTTTGTCTTTAACCATATCAGTGGTAATAAAAAACGGCTGGCCGCAAGCACTAATTAAAATGTCAGATTTCTGGCATTTATTTTTGATATTTTTATCTTCTGGTTTAAATACTTGAGTTTTAATTTTTTTGTCTTGTAATAATTTAGCTAAAGGCTGATAGAGGATTTCGTTTTTAGCTATAATAATTGCTGTTAAATTTTCTAATTTTTCACCAGTTGATTCTAATAATTTAATGATCCCTAAAGGTAATCCCGGTACAAAATCAGTTTGATTATTAAGAAATTTTTGAATATTTTCCGGATGAAAACCATCAACGTCTTTAGCTGGATCAATGGCTTGGATTATCTGATTGGTATCCAAATGTTCGGGTAAAGGCAGTTGTACTAAAATGGCGTCTATATCATCATCATTGTTGAGAAAACTTATTACTTCCAAAACTTTTTCATTGCCGGTTTCTTCAGCAAGACAATACTCGTGAAATTCAATGCCTACTTGATGGCAGGCAGTCTTTTTTAATTCAATATAGATTTTGGAAGCTGGATCATTGCCAACTAACAAGACAGCCAAACTAGGTGTTAATTTTTGGTTAGTAATTTCTTTAGCTAATTTATTTTGTATTTCTAAGGCCAGCGCCTTGCCGTCAATGATTTTGGGCATAGGTTTATTTTTTTTCGTTTCTGGAGTCTTGAGCGAACGAAGTGAGTCGAAAGGTGATAGAATCTGGTGAATTAAGAACGAGATTCTATCAGTCGTCGCAAGCTCCTCCTTCCAGAATGACCGGTAAAATCACAATTCCGGATATAAAGGAAAACTTTTCATTAATTCTAGAATTTTATTTTTATTTTTCTGGTCAGCTTGTTTTGTTTTTAAAGTATCGATAATAATCTTTGCAATAATTTCCATTTCTTTTTCTTTTAGTCCGCGAGTGGTCAGAGCCGGCGTGCCTAAACGAATGCCGGAAGGATCCATTGGTTTCCTCTGATCAAAAGGGATCATATTTTTATTGGTAAAAATCAAAACCTGGTCCAGCAGATTTTCAGCTTCCTTGCCGGATAGTCCCAAAGAAGTGACATCAATCATCAGCAGGTGATTGTCAGTGCCGCCGGAAATCATTCTAATATTAGCTTGTTTAAATTTTTTCTCCAGAGTTTTGGCATTAGCCAAAACTTGTTTTTGGTAATCAACAAAATTTGACTCTAAAGCTTCTCCTAAGGCCACGGCTTTAGCCGCAATAATATGCTCTAAGGGTCCACCTTGCATACCAGGAAAAACTGCTTTATCAATTTTTTGGGCTAGTTCTTTTTTGCATAAAATCATGGCTCCACGCGGTCCACGTAAAGTTTTATGAGTGGTAGTGGTGACTACATCAGCCACTGGCAGAGGGTCTGGATGGAGTTTAGTGGCTACCAGACCAGCAATATGAGCCATATCAACCATCAGATAAGCGTTGATTTCATCAGTAATCTGTCGAAATTTTTCAAAGTCGATCTGGCGAGAGTAGGCCGAAGCGCCGGCTAAAATAATTTTTGGCTTATGTTTTAAAGCTTGGGATCTAACTTCATCAAAATCAATTAATTCCGTTTTTTTATTTACTCCATAACTGACAAAGTTATAGAATTTTCCGGAAAAGTTAACTGGATGACCATGGGTAAGATGACCGCCATGAGCCAAAGAAAAGCCAAGAATAGTGCTCCCTAGCTCGGTTAGGGCAAAATAGGCCTCTAGATTGGCCGTAGAGCCGGAATGCGGCTGGACATTGGCATGTTCGGCGCCAAACAACTTTTTAGCTCGCTCAATAGCCAGATTTTCGGCTTGGTCAATAAATTGATTGCCGCCATAGTATCTTTTATCAGGATAGCCTTCAGCATATTTATTGGTTAAAACCGAGCCGGCTGTCTGCAAGACAGTTAAAGAAACAAAATTTTCTGAAGCAATCATTTCTGCTCCGTTTCTTTGGCGATTTAATTCTTTTTGGATAATTTGAGTTATTTGTTGGTCCATTCTTAGAAATTAATATTTTACTTGTGTCCCGTTACTACCGCCCCCGCAACGCGGGGGCGAGATCTTTAACGTGGTCTATAATATTAGTGTAGCATAGAAGCTTATAATTTTTTAGTCAGATAAGTATCTTCTAATTTATAGCCTAATTTTCGGTAGTAATTGCGGACACCAATGCCAGCAATAACTGCGATTTTATTTAAGCCGTTTTGTTTGGTAAGTTTTTCTGCTTCTTGCATTAGCTTTTTGCCAATTCCCAGATGTTGAGTTTGATAAACAGCTTCTTCTTTTAAATCAGTGGGAATCATTTGACCATAGACATGAAGTTCGCGGACTATGGACGCGTTTTTTAATTCCGGAAAAATATTTTTAGTAGAATTATTATTAAATCGTAATCTTAAAAAAGCATAAACTATTTGAGAATCAGAACTTTCATAACTTAAGAATATTTCCTGGCCGTCAGAAGCCGAGTATTCTTTTTTGACTAAAATAGCTTTATTTATATTTTTAGTATCACTACGCACTTCACGACAACGCAAACACTGACATTTTTTATCCTTTTTCTTTAACTCTTTTTGCAAAAGCTGTCGCAAATTAGTAATTTTATTGCCGGCGACAATATTTTCTTTAGGGATATCTCTAATCAGACGGTTGATGCGGACATAAGGCGGAGTGATTAATTTTATTTTTAGTAGTAGATTTAATAGTTTTTTTTCTGAATACGGTTGATGTTTTTTTTGCTGATATAACTGATATAATTGAGAATAGGGACTGACGATGCAGGGATAAATTTTAATCTGGTCTGGCTGCAAGTCTGGAGAGCTAAAAACATACTGAAACATTTTTAAATCTTTTTGCGGAGTACTACCTGGCAAGTCAGGCATATAATGATGATCAACTTTAAAGCCGGTTTGTTTTAATAATTTAGTTGCTTGAATGCTTTGCTTTAAAGTATGGCCGCGTTTAATTTTTTTGAGAATCTGGTTATCAGTATGCTGAACACCTAATTGTACCCGAGTACAGCCATAGCGCCGCAGTTTTTTAATTTCTTTTTCAGTAATAAAATCAGGGCGAGTTTCAATAGTCAGACCAATAATTTTATATTTGGCTGTTTCGTTTATTTTTTGTTCTTTTTCTAGACTAAAAGGCTGGCGTTTATTTTTTTGAGTTTTAGTATTAACTGCATAAAAACAATCGCGAATAAATTTTTCCTGATAACTAGTAGTATAAGCTGACCAAGTACCGCCTAAAATTAATAGTTCTAGTTTATCAACCTGATGGCCGTTATTTTCCAGAGCTTGAATACGCATATTGATTTGTCGTATTGGGTCAAAGAGATTCATTTTAGCTCTAGCGGCAGCTGGTTCGTTTGATAAATAACTTTTAGGCATCTGGGGCTCATCAGGGCAATAAATGCATTGGCCGGGGCATTTAAAAGGTTTGGTTAAAACTGTGATCACAGAAACACCAGACAAAGTTCTCACAGCCCGCTTAGTCAAGAGTTGGGAAAATCTTTTATCTGGCTGTAATTTTTTGTTTTTAAGTAATTGACGATAGACAGAAATCAGTGTAGCTTTAGATAGAGGAGTAAGTTTATATTTACTGAAAGTTTGTCGCAATTTTCGTACAAAATCTAATTGACTGGCATAGTTTATTGAGGCCAGTTCCGTGACAATTTTTTCCAATATTTTATCCCGCTTTGCGGGATTTTTACCAATATTCATGTCTGAAAAAATAAAAAAAGATTTACAAAAGATTTATAACCGGATTTCACCGGATTTTTCGGCCTCACGTGTTTATCCGTGGCCGGAGTTACAAGTTTTTATACCATATTTTAAAGATAACTTCAAGGTTCTGGATCTGGGGTGCGGTAATGGAAGGATAATAAAGTTATTTGAGATGAATAATAAAAAATGTGATTATCTGGGTATTGATTTTAGTGAAAAATTAATTAAAGAAGGTCAGCAAAAATTTCCGCAGGCAAATTTTAAAGTAGGCGATATCACCAAAGTTGATTTTTCCGCTCAGAGCTTTGATATGGTTCTGATCATTGCCACTTTCCATCACTTGGCTACTAAACAAGAAAGGTTAGATTTATTAAATAAAATAAATAGCTGGCTTAAGCCGGGCGGTTATCTTTTTATGGCCAATTGGAATTTAATGCAACCAAAGTATTTAAAATATTATTTTAGGAGATTTTTTGACAAAAAGTCCTGGAATGATTTTTTAATTCCCTGGAGAGCAGATCAAAAAGAAACACTTTGGCGGTTTTATCATAGCTTTACAGTTGGGGAGTTAAAAAGTTTACTTGAAAGAACTAATTTTAAATTAGAACCTAAGGGAGTTTATAAAACAGAGTGGAATGTAAATGCTTTTGTAACAAAAAAATAGTAGTAATATTTGCACCTCCCGCGTTGCGGGAGGCTCTCTTTTGTCAAAAAACAAATTTGACTTTTATTTATCATTGATGTAATTTAATTTTAGAATAAACTCATTTAAATTGAATTAGGAGAATAAATCATGTGTGATGAAATGACTGGTTATGAAACCTTTTGTGCTTTTTGTTTTCTGGCATTAGCTATTTTTGGTCTATAGTATCTTTCTCAACACTCAGATCAAGATATTTTTTTACTGACGATCATTACTCCTATGCAGCGTATTTTAGTGCTATCTAAAACCATGTTTGGCTTAATGTATTTTTTGTTGCTAATAATATTATTTGCTGTAGCTGCATTTCAACAACAGCGTTGGTTAAGATTTCGTGACCGAAAATGGGGCAAGCATCCCAGAAGTTTTGGTGAATTAGTTTATTATTCTGGAAATCATGAAGATGGGTGGGATTATGCCAAAGATTGATTTTTTGCTCAAGTTAACTCTCAGTAGAAATATACTGAGAGTTTTCAATTAAGTGATTAACTACATTTTTAGCTGATTTTATGCTAAAATATAGATAATTAATTAAATAAATACTTGCCTATGAAGTACAAATTATTTTTATTGCTGGCTTTCTTTGTTGTGCCATTATCTGCTTTGGCCGCAGAATATCACAGTGGCGACAATGTTTTGCTAGCTAGTGACCAGCAGATTGATTCAAATTATTATGCCGCTGGCCAAAATATTGAAGTTTACGGCACAGTCAATGGAGATTTGTTTTTGGCTGGAGACAATATTACCGTAGACTCAGAAAACATTAATGGTGATATTTTTGCCGCTGGCAACACTATTACTATTAAAGGCACAGTCAATGGCTCAGTCAGAACTGCAGGTCAACAAGTTAATATTATGGCTCAAGTCAGAGATAATGTTATGTTCTTTGGACAGAAATTAGACTTAGATACTGATTCAACTATTGGTGGCCATGTTAATTTTTATGGCCAACGGGCTAACATGCGCGGTACTGTCGGTGGACAGTTTGAAGGATTTGTGGAGTCAGCGCTGCTTAGTGGTACTTTTAACAAAGATGTTGAGTTGAACTTATCAAAAGGAAAAAATTTGGAAGTTGTTGATTCAGCAGTTATCAACGGCACCTTGTATTATAAAGCCATGGAAGAAGGCATGATTGCTGAAGGAGCCACCATTACTAAGGGAGTGAATTTTGATCAGATTTTTTCAAAGTCTAAAACACCATGGCAGAAATTTAGCTGGAAAGGATTATTATTTAAATTTTTCGGCACATTGGTTGTCGGCATGGTGCTCTTATACTTATTTTCTAAATTTTTCAAAGATGGGTATAATTGGGTCAGGAGTCATCCTTGGAAAAGTCTTTGGCAAGGTCTGGTTCTCTTAGTGATTACACCAATTGCTTGTTTGCTGTTAGCCATTACTTTTATTGGTTTGCCATTAGCTTTTGTGGCCATGAGTTTGTGGGTCATTATTTTATATTTGGCTAAAGTAATTTCCGCCTGGTTAATTGGTAAATTTATTAAAGAAAAATTATTTGATGAAAAGAAGTTCTCTGACATTACAGTTTTGGCCTTAGGTATTTTGATTTATATTATTATCAGCAAGATTCCTTATCTAGGCCCTCTTGTAGTAGTCATTATTTATTTGATGGCTTGGGGCGCTTTCAGTAAGATGTTTTGCGGATTAAAGTGCAAAAAATAAATTTTGTTCAAAAAACACCTCGTTTTACGGGGTGTTTTTTTATTAAAAAAATGATATACTGCCTTATATAATAATTAAATAGAGAAAATAATGGAAAGTAAGATTTTTAAGGCCTATGACATTAGAGGGATTTATCCTATTGAATTAAACGAAGAAACAGCAAGATTAATTGCCCAGACTTTTTTAAAGATTTTATCTCAGCAGTTGAATAAGCCAATTAAGGATTTAAAAATTTCTATTTGTCGGGATGCTCGGCAATCTTCAGAGCCCTTAATGAATGTAGTTAGGGAAACTTTTTTGGAATATGGCGTAGCCGTTGATGATTTTAATTTAATTTCTATTAATGATTTTTATTTTTCAGTGGGCTATTATAAGTATGATGGTGGCATTATGGCCACTGCTTCTCATAATCCTTCAGAATACGGCGGCTTTAAAATGGTTATGTTAAATCCTGAGGATAAGGCCAGCATTGAATTTATTAGTGGCCAAGAACTTTATGTTGAACTAACTAAATTAAATTTTCCTCTTAATGATCAGAAAGTTGAAGGCAAATTGCAAAAAAAAGACTTAAAGAAAGATTATTTAAAGAATCTTTTATCTTCTGCAGATATCAAAAAAATAAAACCACTAAAAGTGGTGGTAGATACTGGTAATGGTATGATGGGACTTTTAATTCCTGAACTTTTTAAAAATTTGCCCTGTGAATTAATTCATTTGTTTCCCGAGTTAGATAGCAATTTTCCCAATCGTCCGCCTAATCCATTAGAGCCGGGCGCGTCAAATAAATTAGCTCAAAAAGTCCTTGAAGAAAAAGCTGATTTGGGGGTTATTTTTGATGTAGATGGCGATCGGATGTTTTTGGTTGATGAGAAAGGAAATTTTCTCCGGGGTGATATGGTTTTATTGTTATTAGCAAAATCCATGTTGCATCTTCATCCGGGAGCTGGCATTGCCTATAATCTTATTTGTTCCCATGCAGTTAAAGATCTAGTGGCTAAATGGGGCGGCAGGCCGATTAGAAGCGAGGTTGGTTATTTAAATTTAGCTCGCCATATGCGCGAGCAGGGTGGTGTTATGAGCGGGGAGGTTTCTGGTCACTTTGCTTTCAAAGATAACTATTATGCTGATTCTGGATTTATTGCTTTGTTGTTAGCTTTACAGGCTATTTCTATGGATGGCCGTAAATTGTCAGAAATGATTAAAGACTTTACACTCTATTCTAGGGCTGATGAACTTAATATTCAGGTTCAAGATATTAACGCCGAGCTTGATAAAATTAAAAATAAATATAGGGATAATATTTTAGACGAGATTGATGGCATTACGGTTGAATTTCCAGACTGGTGGTTTAATGTCCGGCCTTCAAATACCGAGCCGCTTTTGCGGATTACGGTTGAGGCCAATAGTGCCGTAGAGGTCAAAAAGCATCAACAAGAAATAATGGATATTATAAATAGTTAATTATTAATTGTCAAAAATATGTGGTATTATTTTTTGCTAGGCGTAATCATCTTTATTATTTTGATTTCCATTCGCCAAATAAATCAGTATGAACGGGGAGTCAAATTTATGCTGGGGAAATATTTAAGCACCCAGCAGCCGGGTTGGCGATTGATTTGGCCAATTTTTCAGTCAATGACAAAAGTGGATATTCGAGTTAAGGCGGTTGATGTTCCCGATCAGGATGCCATTACTAAAGATAATGTGACAGTCAATGTTAATGCCGTCTTGTATTATAAAGTAGTGGCGACGGAAAAAGCGGTTTTAGAAGTAGAGAATTTTTTTTATGCTGTTTCTCAATTAGCGCAGACTACTATGCGTGATGTAGTTGGTGAAGTCCATTTGGATGAGTTATTGAGTAAACGTGACGATGTTTCTCATCGTATTCAGCAAATTGTTGACAAAGCCACTGATCCCTGGGGGATTAAAGTTCTTTCTGTTGATTTAAAGCATATTGAACTACCAAAAGACATGCAGCGCACTATTGCTAAACAAGCGGAAGCTGAAAGAGAAAAACGGGCTGTAATTATCAAAGCTGAAGGAGAAGTTGCAGCTGCTGATAATATGAGTAAAGCAGCTGGAATTTTAGCTACTTCCCCAGGCGCTCTTCATTTAAGAACCCTACAGTCAATTAATGACCTTTCTTCTGATCAGTCCAATACTGTGATTTTTGCGGTGCCTCTGGAGATTTTGAGAGCTTTTGAAGGCATGGGTAAAGATAAAAGAGAATAATAATACCCCCTCTAATCTCCAGCGTTAGCTGGAGATTTTTCCCCCTTATTAAGGGGGAAAACCCGCCATGAGAGTGGCGGGTAGAGGGGGTTTATCTTAACCCAACTATTTTTTTGATTTCTGTTAAATTTTGATCAGCTATTTTTTGAGCTTGCTGATTGCCTTGAGTAATAATTTTATTTACTGTTTGAGGATTTTTTTGATAAGTAGCAATTTTTTTCTGAAGCGGCTCTAAGAAACCTAAAATCACTTTAGTCAATTCATCTTTAAGATTGGCGTTCATTAATTTACCAGCTTTAAAATCAGTTTTCATTTGCTGGTATTTTTTGTTTTGGCCAAAATATGAGTAAAGGGTTAATAAATTTTCAACTCCTTTTTTATCAGCTACGGCTTTTTTAATTTTTTGGGAGACTATATCTTTACTATCTCTGATGGCAACGTAACTTTTTTCGCCTAAAGATTTACTCATCTTCTTTTCTGGATTATTTAAAGACATGAGACGTGGAGTAGGAGAGAGGATTGGTTGAATTTCCGCAAAGAACTGGCCATAACGATGATTGAATTTACGAGCCAGTTTGCAACTTAATTCTAGATGCTGTAGCTGGTCTTCACCTACGGGCACAACTTCTCCTTTATAAAGTAAAATATCAGCCGCCTGCAAAACTGGGTAGGTTAAAAGGCCGGCGTTAATATTATCTGGTTGCATTTTTGATTTGTCTTTAAACTGGGTCATGCGATTTAATTCAGCCACCGGTATTAGACAATTAAAAATCCAAGTTAATTCAGCATGGCCAATAATGTCAGACTGTCTGAAGATGACAGCTTTTTTCGGATCAAGACCCAGAGCCAAGAGATCAACTATAATTTCAAAAGTCTGCTTTTTTAATTCTGCAGCAGATATTTTTGTAGTTAAAGCGTGCAGGTCGGCAATAAAAAAGAAACACTGATATTTTTTTTGCAGTTCAAGCCAGTTTTTGATTGCACCTAAATAATTTCCCAGATGCAGTTGCCCAGTTGGTTGAATGCCGGAAACTAATATGTTCATATTTTTTAATTTATAGCTACTTTTGTATTATAACAGATTGATTTTATACTTCAATGACCACTGGTAGAATCATCGGCCGTCTTTGGGTTTTGGTAAAAACAAACTGACCTAGACTATTTCTCAGAGCATCTTTAATATAGGCCTCGTTAATTTGAGCGTGAGTTTTATTGTGTTCATTGACGATATTTTTTATTTTAGCCCTGATGTCTTCCACTATTTTTTTATTTTCTCTCATATAAATAAAACCGCGGGAGATAATATCTGGAGAATGGACCAATCGGCCGTTTTTACTGGAAATAGTGGCAATAACCACGAGCATACCATCGGCGGCCATCATTTGCCTATCTCGCAGAACAATATTAGAAACATCCCCGACCCCTAAGCCATCAACAAAAACATAGTCCGAAGTAACTTTTTCTTTAGTAAGTTTTCCTTCGCCTTGTTGATTAAACTCAATCACTTGGCCATTGTCCGGTACAAATATTCTATCTTCTGGCATGCCGGCTTGTAGGGCGATTTTAGCGTGAATTTTTAAAAACGAATGATTACCGTAAATAGGAATGTGATATTTTGGTTTGACCATTTTAATTAAATCATAGAGATCATCCTGTTTGGCATGTCCACCAGCATGAACGTCCATCATTTTATAGTGAATTACTTCCGCCCCTTCACGATAGAAACTGTCTTTAAGTTTTTGGACAGACCTTTCGTTGCCAGGAATCACCGAGGAAGAAAAAACTACGGTATCACCTTTTTCAATTCGTAAGGTGCGATGTTCTCGGTTGGCGATTCTCATAAAGACGGCATTGCCTTCTCCTTGGGCGCCGGTGCAAAGGATAATAATTTTATTATCGGGGTAGTGCTTTATATCTTTGAGTTGTATACGAGTACCTTTTTTAATCTTCATGTAGCCAAGTTGTTGGGCTAATTCTACGTTTCGCTTCATACCCAGCCCTTCAATGATAATTTTTTTGTTCAGTTTTTCAGCGGCCCAAATAATTTGCTGGATGCGGCCTAATAAGGAAGCAAATGTTCCGATAATTACTCTTCCGGAAGCATTAGCTAAAATTTCATCAATATTACCCTGAATATCTCCTTCAGTTAATTGTCGGCCTGGTTGAGGTGCGTTAGTACTGTCGGCCATCAAAGCCAATACATTTTGCCGACCAAATTCTTTTATTTTTTTAATTTCTATTGGCAAGTATCCGGAAGTGGCAGTATCAATTTTAAAGTCGCCAGTATGGACTATCTTGCCAACCGGACTATCTATCACTATTCCCAATGAGCCGGGAATACTATGGCTAACGCCAAAGAAATTAATTTTAAACTTGCCAAGGTTAAGAACGGCGTCGCTGGAGATAGATTTTAATCTTAAGGGTTGCGTTTTAAAGTCTTCCTGTCTTTTGGCGATAATGCCTAAAGTTAAAGGCGTGCCATAAATAATAGGATTACCAAGTTTTGTTATAAGATGAGGAATGGCTCCCACATGATCATAATGTCCGTGAGTGATAAAAATACCGCGAATATTTTTTTCCTTGCCTTTAAGATATTCAATATTAGGAATGATGTAATCAATGCCAGGCATATCTTCTTCGGGCCACTGTAATCCCATATCAATAATAATAATGTCTTGTCCATATTCAAAGACAGTCATATTGCGGCCAACTTCTTCACAACCTCCCAAAGGGATGATACGTAGCTTATTAGGACCTGATTTGGGGGCAGTTTTGTAAATTCGTTCAGTTTTCTTTTGAGGGGTAGTTTGTTTTTGGTTTGTTTTTGGTTTGGTTCTTTGCTTATAGCTAGAGCCAGAAAATTTTCTTCTAGAAGCATTTGAAACTTGTTTACTTTGAAATTTTCTTTGTTTCTTTTGAGTATTAGTAATACTTGATAGTAGATTATCAGTCGTATCTTTCACTACTTTCATAGATTTTTTAATATTTAATTATTTAGATAGAACCCTTTTGGTTTTAATAAACCAAGAGGTGATATTATTAAAGCGATCAGCTGGTAAATTGATAAATTGTAAGGATTCCAGCCCTTTTATTTTATTGGCTACAGGGTAGGTATAAGTGGGGTTATATAGAAATATAGCAAAATTAAGTTCTAATAGTTTTTCCTGAAATTTTTTCAGTGGTTCTATTTTTGATAAATCATCTTTAGCATTTTGAATAATTTCCAAATAATCATCAATATCTTTATTAGCCAAGACGCTTAGATTGAGTCCTGGATGCTGATTTTGGCTGGAATGCCAGAAAGGATAAGGGCTAGAGTTAATATTAATAACTTCCGAGAAAACCAGAGCTTGGTAATTGCGTGGTTCAATAATACTGGTTTTTATTTTATCTTTGGAGACAATATCTAGTTCAGTTTTGATACCGATAGATTCCCAATTTTCTTTGATAATGGAGATGGTTTTAACGTTCTCTGATTGATCAATGGTTGTTAATTTTATAGATAATTCTTGTTTTTCATCGCCTTCTCCTTTAGTTCTGAATGGCCCTTTTGCGGGTAGAGTCCAATCTAATTCTTCTAGAATTTTTTTGGCTTCTTCGGGGCTATAATCATCACCTGTCATCGCTGGTTCATAACCGATTAATCCGGGCAAGATAGGCGAATAGATTATTTGGCCATCATCGTTTAATACTTCCGTTAAGATTCTTTGTTTATCAACACTAATAGCTAAAGCTTTGCGGAAGTCTTTATCTGATAAAAGTTCATTTTCTTTTGGATTAAAGAAAATAGCAGTATATTTAGGATAATGTAGGTTAATAAGATTTATTTTATTATTGAATTCTTGTTTATATTCAGTTGGCAGATAAACTAAACCTTCAATATTTTTGTTTTGTAGGGCGGTGACTCCGGTTAGGAAATCAGGATAGAATTTAAAACTTAATTTAGAAATATGAGTTTTTTCTAGATGATAATTTTCGTAAGTTTTTAAAGTATAACTTTTAATGCTACCGTTAGCATCTTTAGTTAGAGATTTAAATTGATAAGGTCCGGAACCAATTGGTTTAGTATTTAAGTCAGCTAGAGGAGCACCAAAAGCTGGAATGCTGTACCAAAGATGCTCAGGAATAATTCCAATAGTTAAAATAGAAAGAAAAGGAGGGAACGGTTTCTCTAATTCAAATTGTATAGTTCGATCATTAATTTTGCGGACAGTTATGCCGTTAAAACTATTTTTGAGGGGGCTTTTATATTCAGAGTTTTTGATGTTATTAATAGTAAAAATAATATCATCGGCTGTAATAGGGTTATCATCATGCCATTTAAGATTAGGTCTTAACTCAAAGGTATAAACAGTCTGCGCTTCATCTATTTGATAAGCGGCGGCTAGATCAGGAACTAATTCACCGGAGGCGTCAGTTCTCATTAAACCGGAGAAGATTAACTTAACTAAATCACGATCAATGTCAGTGGCCGCTAAGATGGGATTGATTAGATGGGGGGAGCCAATCAGCCCTTCTGTATAGCTACCGCCATTAGCCGGAACCAAGACAGAATTTTTTAGATATAAATGCCAGCCGAAAGTAGTGCCAGCCGCTACAAAGACGGTTAAAGCTATGATAATTTGTAGTTTTTCACTTTTATGTAGAAATTTAGGCCACTGTTTTATTTGCTCCCAGCTAGGTATGTTTTTCTTATTTAATTGGAGAACTAGTTGTTGATTGACGTCTTGAACTTCGTTCGTAGTAAATTTACCTTTGATCTTTTTGTACAAATGTAAAATTTGAGCAGATGTTTTCTGCGATTTTTTTTTAATAAAAAATAACGAATTTTTTATAATTTTCGAGACTGATTTTATAGTTTTGGTGCTTAATTATTCAATGAATAAATTAGCCAGAGCAGTGACTAAAAATAGTACACTTAAGACAATTGTCACATTAACAATGAATTTTTCGGGTCCTCTTTTAGTGCGGGGCACACCACTATCTCCACCAAAAGCAGCTCCTAACCCTGAGCTACGTTGCTGCATCATAATAGCGATTATCAAAAGGATAGAAATAATTATCTGGGCAATATATAAGATGTTTTTCATTTGTAAATAGGTAATTGACTTTTTTTATCCTATCAAATAATGCCCTATTTGTCAAGGAAAAAGGACAATTGGAAAAGTTAACTTTAATTCTTGACATCTCGTAATTCTTATGATACCATGGGTGGGATATTATAACTAGAAAAATTAGCATGGCCAAATATATTAATATCAAGGGAGCATCTGTGCATAATTTAAAGAATATAGATGTTAAGATACCGCGTGACAAATTCGTGGTTATCACCGGACTTTCTGGTTCTGGTAAATCTTCTTTAGCTTTTGATACTATTTATGCAGAAGGGCAGAGATTATATGTAGAATCTCTGTCTTCTTATGCTCGCCGTTTTTTAGAGCAAATGGATAAGCCGGAGGTAGAGCAAATAGATGGATTATCTCCAGCTATTTCAATCAATCAACATTCTTCTTCCCGTAATCCTCGTTCTACTGTCGGTACTATTACCGAAATTTATGATTATTTTCGTTTATTGTTTGCGCGGATAGGCGTGCCTCATTGTCATAAATGCGGTCAAGCTTTAGTTAAGCAAAGGTTATCAGAAATTACCGATAAGATTTGGCGTTTGCCAGCTGAAACTTCTTTTATGCTTTTATGCCCTCTGGTTCGTGACAAGAAAGGCGAGCATCGTCAAGCTTTAGATCGAGTTAAATCAGCTGGCTATAGAAAAGTAAGAATAGATGGGAAGATAATGGATTTAGATGAGGCCAAGAAATTAAATCTAGACAAATTTAAAAGGCATACTATTGAAATAGTTATTGACCAATTGAGGTGTGATGGCAGTAAGAAGACCAAATCGCATCTACTGGATGTTTTAAGAGTGACCTTAGATCTGAGCAATGGTTTTGTGGTTGTCTATCTGCCGCGAGAAAAAAAAGATTTATTTTTCAGTCAATATTTCTCCTGCCTAACTCATCATGAGGTTAATTTTGAAAGCATTGAGCCCCGTGATTTTTCTTTTAACAACCCTCGGGGGGCTTGTCCGGATTGTACTGGGCTGGGCACCAAATTAACCGTTGATCCAGAATTAGTTATGCCTAATAAAAAATTGTCTTTAGCCGAAGGGGCAATTAGACCTTGGTCTCGCACAGCGGCTAATCAGGGTTGGTATAACGCTATCCTAGAAGCCGTAGCCAAAAAACATAAATTTTCCACGCGGGTGCCAGTCAGTAAGTTAACCAAAAAACAATTGGAAATAATTTTAGAGGGTACTGGTAGTTTAGAATATCAACTAGAGGGGGGTAATGATAAATTTTCCAATAACCATAAGAATAGCTTTGAAGGAGTTGTTCCTAATTTGGAAAGACGTTACTGGGAAACCGACTCTGATTATATTCGTAGTGAATTGGAGCGTTATATGAGAATTGAAATTTGTGAATCTTGTCATGGCAAAAGGTTAAAATCTAAAATTTTGAGTATCACTATTGATGATCAGAACATTGCCGATCTGGTGACCTTAGATATTAATCAGGTAAAAAATTTCTTTAGTAGTTTACCACAAAAATTAACAGAGACAGAGTTAATAATTGCTAAGCAGATTATTAAAGAAATTAAGGAGCGTTTGAATTTTTTAAATAACGTTGGTTTAGATTATTTAACTTTGGGTCGAGGGGCTATTACTCTTTCCGGTGGGGAAGCTCAGCGTATTCGTTTAGCTACACAAATTAGCTCGTCTTTGACGGGGGTCATTTATATTTTAGATGAGCCCTCTATTGGTTTGCACCAACGCGACAATAAAAGATTAATTAAAGCTTTACAGGATTTACGTGATTTGGGTAATTCTGTCATTGTTGTTGAGCATGATGAAGAAACTATTTTATCGGCCGACCATATTATTGATATTGGTCCGGGAGCTGGTAAACACGGAGGGCAAATTATTGCTCAAGGTAGTCCGACTGTCATCAAAAAAAATAAAAAATCTTTAACCAGTCAATATCTATCGGGGCGTAAATCCATTTCTTTACCCAAAAAATATCGTCGGGGCAACGGTAAATTTTTGTCTATCTTAGGAGCCCGAGAATTTAATTTAAAAGATATAGACGTCAACATTCCTTTAGGCAAATTTGTCAGCATTACTGGTGTATCTGGCTCTGGTAAATCTACTTTGATGACGGAGATTCTAGCTAAGTCCTTGAGTAAATATTTTTATAGAGCTAAAGATAATCCAGGGCAACATAAAAAAATAACTGGTTTAGAGGATATTGATAAAGTAATTAATATTGATCAATCACCGATTGGTCGGACGCCGCGATCTAATCCAGCTACTTATACAGGAGCTTTTACTTATATTAGGGATTTGTTTGCCGAACTTCAAGAGGCCAAAATTCGCGGTTATAAAGCCGGACGCTTCAGTTTTAATGTCAGAGGCGGCCGTTGTGAGTCTTGTCAGGGCGATGGTATCATTAAAATTGAGATGAACTTTTTACCCAATGTCTATATAGAGTGTAAAGATTGTCATGGCCAGCGATATAATCGAGAAGCCTTAGAAATACATTATCGGAGTAAAAACATTGCCGAAATTCTAAAGATGACAGTAGAAGAGGCCATGAATTTTTTTATTAGTATTCCCAATATTTATAATAAGCTTAAAACTCTATTTGATGTGGGGTTGGGTTATATTCAGCTTGGCCAGCCGGCTACCACTTTATCGGGTGGAGAAGCTCAGAGAATAAAATTGGCTAGCGAGCTTTCCCGACGCTCTTCAGGTAAGACCCTTTATATTTTAGATGAACCAACCACTGGTTTGCATTTTGATGATGTCAAAAGATTGCTGGAAGTTTTGCAGCGTTTAGTGGATAAGGGCAATACGGTTTTAGTGATTGAGCATAATTTAGACGTGATCAAAAGTTCAGACTGGGTAATTGACCTAGGACCGGAGGGCGGAGATAAAGGCGGCTATCTAGTGGCCGAAGGCACACCAAAACAAGTGGCTAAAGTTAAAAAGAGCTATACTGGACAATATTTGTCAAAGATGTTAAATAAAGGTTAATTCAATATTAACGTTCATTCAATAAGGAGTTAACCCCATGCCACTTTTTATTAAAGAGATTTGGCATAAATTTAAAGAAGCTCTTAGGCCTGATCTCAAAGAAAGTGTCTTATTATTGTTGTATATTGTGACAATAATAGTAGGTTTTATTGTTTTTTTATTGGAAGCTTTTTTTATGGATTTATCAGCCGCTCTGCCGCAAATATATTTAGTGATTGGTATTGGCGGCTTTGCAGCGCTTACTTTTGGATTAAGAGCTTCTGTAGTGCATACAAGAGAAGAAATACTTATAAACGCGGCCTGGATAATTGGTGTGGTGGAGATAATTTTTTCTTTTTATAAAACCTAAATTAGAGGATCCTCAGGGATCCTTTTTTATTGCCCAAAATTTCATTTTAAAGTAAAATAGAGTTATTATGACCCCATTAGAAATTCACGAAATTTTCTTCTAATTTCTAGAGGGGAGATATTGAATATTAATTTCTAATGAGGTGAATGAGATAAACGATCTAGAACAATCTATCTTAAAATCGTTAGCTTTTTTTAATATTTTCAAATATCCTTTGACTGCCATGGAAATTTGGAAATGGTTGTGGCAACCTCGACAAAAATATACTTTAGCCGAAGTAAGACAGGCGCTTTTGACTAGTGATTTTTTAAAAGATAAAATTTCGGTCAGCGAAGGTTTTTACACCTTAAAAGGTAGTGAATATTTTTATTTGCTTCGCAAACAGAACAATAATTTAGCCGAGCGTAAGTTTCGTAAGGTGATCCGTTTAGCCAAATTTTATCGGCTGATTCCTTTTGTGCGGATGATTGCTGTCTGTAACACTTTAGCTTATAGTAATGCCAGAGAGGGGAGCGATATAGATTTATTTATTATTACTAAACAAAATAAAATTTGGCTGGCCAGATTTTTTACAATTTTGTTTATCAAATTTTTTGGCCTCCGTCCGGAGGACGGCGATAATCAAGATGCTTTTTGTCTAACTTTTTTTATTAGTGAGAACGCTTTGAATTTAGAGAATATTATCATGAAAGGTAAAGATATTTATTTCCCCTATTGGATTCAACAGCTTATGCCGATTTATGATCCGGATAGTTTGTATCAGAAGTTTTTAAAAGCTAATAAATGGTATCTAGATTATTTGCCCAACGGTTATTATAATCAATTTTTCAAAGAAGTCCGTGAAACTAAGTGGAGTAAAATTATTAGTAAAATTTTCGGTTTTATATTTTCTCCGCCTTTTTTAAACCGTTGGTCTGATGAAATTTACCGACGTTTACAAGCGCGCATCATTGCTACTAATTTACAAGAATTGATTAATATTGATACTAGGGTAATTGTTAATGAGCAAATGCTAAAATTTCATGATAATGATCGGCGGGAGATATTTTACAAAAGATGGCGGGAGATAACCCATGAATTATTAAATACCAATAAAAATGAAGGACAAATTGTTTAAATTTCTTTTTGCTTTGTTTATCATTTTGATTCCTTGGCAAGTTCGTTGGATTTTTTTTGACTGGCAACTTAATAATCAGGTTTGGGAATATGGTCGTTTAAGTATCTATGGCAGTATGATTATTCTTTTATTGGCAGCAGGCCTTTTTATATGGAAACACCCTAAAGAATTAAAGTTTTCCGGAGATAAATTTTTGTATCTAGTTATTGTTTATGCCATTATAGTTAGTCTTTTTTCACCGGCTGTTCTAGTTTCTTTATATTATTTAGGGGTTATTTTTATAGCTGTTCTTTTTGTGGCTTTAGTCAGATTATCATCAAAGTTATTTGTGGCACAGATTTTTCTATTAAGTGGTATGATTCAAGGAGTTTTTGCCATTGGACAAATTTTGATGCAAAAGGTGCCAGCTAATAAATGGCTTGGTTTAGCTGAACATCTGCCGTCTGTTTTAGGAACTTCGGTGGTGGAAGTGGGGACCAGCAGGATTTTACGGGCTTATGGATCACTGCCTCATCCTAATATCTTGGGCGGATTTCTATTAGTAGCAATTTTTGCCGGACTTTATCTCTGGATTCAGTTTTATAAAAAAAGTGAAGAGCATAATTGGGCGCTCTCTTTTATAAAAAAAAATATTTGGCAGTTTTTATTTATCATCTTTAGTTTAATTATTTGTACTTATGGTTTGTTAGCTAGTTTTTCTCGCAGTGCATTATTAGCTTTGATCTGCGCTTTGTTTAGCGTTACAGCGATTAATGTTTTAAGTAGGAAATGGCTGGCCTTTAATGTTGGTATTAAATATTTTCTTTTGCTACTCATTTTATTTATTTCCTTTAATTTATGGTTTCCGGGTGCTTGGGCTGCTCGTTACAATATAGAAGGACGACTGGAAGTCCAGTCTCTTGAACAGCGAGCAGATTCATTCCAGCAGTTTGATTTTACCAATTATAAGCATTTGTTTTTTGGGCAGGGGTTAGGCGTTAATACTTTGGTTGCTTATGAAAAAAATCCGGATCAACCAGTCTATAGTTTTCAGCCGATTCACGATATTTTTATCTTAGCGTTTGCGGAGTCGGGTATTGTTGGTGTTCTGTTATTACTAATCATTTTTGGCAGAGTTATAAAATCTTCTTATGAAGCTGATATTTTATCAACCAGCTTACTATTGGGTTTGATAGTGATTGGGCTCTTTGATCATTATTTATGGACCACTTGGACCGGCTGGCTATTATTATCTTTCGGTTTGGTTAATATGTATAAAAAGAAGCATCTATCTGGCTAACAAAATTCTTGACTAACCCCAACGTCAAGCCCCAATGCTTGGCATTGGGGTATACAATGTGCTTGACAAAATTTTCTTAGCACTCTATAATACAGAGTGCTAATTTAATTAATTAATTTTAAAGTAAAACTATGAAATTAAAACCTTTAGGAGATAGAATAGTCGTCAAACCAAGGCCCAAGGAAGAAACTACCAAGGCTGGTATTATTTTGCCTGAAACTGTCAATAAAGAAACTAAAATGGAAGGCGAAATCGTGGCTATTGGCGATGGTGAGAAAATTAAAAAATTAAATTTACAGGTCGGCCAAAAAGTTATTTATACCGAATATGGCGGTTCAGAAGTAAAAGAAGACGGTCAGGAATATAAAATTTTAAGCCATGATGATCTTTTGGCTATAGTTGAATAATAATTAATAATTAAACTAAATAATATAATATGGCTAAACAAATTATTTTTAATGAAGAAGCCCGTACTCAAATGAAGAACGGCGTGGATAAGTTAGCTAACTCAGTCAAAGTGACTTTAGGTCCTAAAGGACGTAATGTGGTTTTGGACAAGGGGTTTGGTGCTCCTACTATTACCAAAGACGGAGTAACGGTAGCCAAAGAGGTTGAATTAGAAGATAAATTTGAAAACATCGGCGCCGAAATAGTCAAAGAAGTTGCTTCCAAAACTTCTGATGTAGCTGGTGATGGGACAACCACAGCTACTGTTTTAGCTCAACGTATTATTACTGAAGGATTAAAAAATGTCACCGCTGGCGCTAGTCCTTTAGCTTTAAAAAGAGGGATTGATAAAGCGACTCAGGCAGTGGTGGAGAATTTGAAAAAGATTTCTAAAGCGGTCGGTGATCAAAATGAAATTGAACAGGTTGCCTCTATTTCCGCTAATGATAAGGAAATCGGCAAGATTATTGCTTCAGCTATGAAGTCAGTCGGCCAGAATGGCGTAATTACCGTGGAAGAATCACAAAGTTTTGGCATTGATAAGGAAGTGGTGGAAGGCATGCAATTTGATCATGGCTATATTTCTCATTATATGGTTACTGACGCCGAAAAAATGCAGGCCGTTTACAGTGATCCTTTAATTTTAATTACGGATCAAAAAATTTCTTCTATTCAAGATTTATTGCCTTTGCTGGAATCTTTAGCTCAATCAGGTAAAAAAGAACTGGTGATTATTGCCGACGAAGTAGAAGGTGAAGCCCTAGCTACTTTAGTAGTTAATAAATTGCGCGGTGCTTTAAATACTTTAGCAGTCAAAGCTCCTGGTTTTGGCGATCGTAAAAAAGAAATGCTTCATGATATTGCTGTTTTAACCGGAGCTAAAGTTGTTTCCGAAGAGATCGGTTTGAAACTATCCAGCGCCACAGTTGATGTTTTGGGTTCAGCTCATAAAGTTGTGGCCACTAAAGATCATACTACTATTGTGGGCGGTAAGGGAGATGAGGATAGTTTGAAAGCTCGCGTTAGCCAAATTGAGCAGGAATTAAAAGTAGCTGATTCTGATTTTGATAAAGAAAAATTACAGGAACGTTTAGCTAAGCTTACGGGCGGTGTGGCGGTGATTAAAGTTGGAGCAGCCACCGAAACTGAAATGAAAGAAAGAAAAGATCGCATTGAAGATGCATTAGCTGCTACCAAAGCAGCCGTGGAAGAAGGCGTGATTGTTGGCGGCGGTGTGGCCTATCTTCGCTCTTTAGAAGTTATCGATAAATTGGAATTAAGTGGTGAAGAAAAATTAGGTGCTGAAATTTTGAAAAAAGCCCTCAAAGCTCCACTAGAACAAATTGCTCTCAATGCTGGCAAAGAAGGCAGTGTGATTGTGGCTGAAGTTTTGAATCAGCAAGGTAATTTTGGTTATAATGCCCAAGATGATAAATTTGAGGATTTGGTTGAAGCAGGAGTTGTGGATCCCACCAAAGTGGCCCGTAGTGCTCTACAGAACGCTACCTCAGCCGCTGGCATGTTCTTAACTACTGAGGCCGTGATTACTGATTTGCCAAAAAAAGGTGACGACAATCTAGGTGGCGGAATGCCCGGCATGGGTGGCATGGGCGGCGGAATGCCAATGATGTAAGATTTTAATATAAAATATAAAACAATTCTGGGTGATTAAATTCAGAATTGTTTTTGTTTATTATTTCTGATAAGATGTAATAAATTGATAAAATAATTATGTTTAAAGAACAAAATTTAGAAAGCGCAGAGAGAAGGAAAAAACACGCTGAAAGGGTGATTTACATATATCGCATTGGCAAGGTGATTTGCATGTCCATACGGGCTCTAATTTAAAAGGGGTTCAGAAGCCAGAAGAGGTGATAGAAAATAAAAAAGGCAGTAATTGTGGGTTTATACCATTAGAGATTCTAGCACAATATCACAACAATAAAATGAAAAATCAGTTTATGGCTATTACTGAACATTCGCGTGATGCCGATCCAGAAGTGGCGGTTGAGGTTATTGAAAAATGGTTTTTGAATATGCGTTTAAATGATGCAGAGTGGTTGCAGGATAATATTGGCAAGAAAAAAGATGAGATTATAGATAAAGATATAGAACAAATTAAAGAATTAATAAAAGATGATGTTGAAAAAGTAGCTTTGTATGGAGATGAAAGATTAGAGGATATAAATAATCGAATTGATAATTTAGTTGATCAAAAACCACCTATTAAAATTTTAAAAGGTATAGAAGCAAATTTAAAACTAGACGGCAGTTTTGATACTTCAATGATTGAAAAAAGTAAATTTGAATTAGTCAATTGTTCTATTTATCCTAATTTAGATAAAGAAGCATTTAATTCTATCATTAATGATCCAAATAAATATACAGATTTAGTTATTAGGGGTCTAGAAAATCCTCAGACAAATATTATAGCGCATATTGGCTATGGTTGCGATCAAGATATTGTGGAGAATCTTAATTGGGATAAGATTGCCGAAACAGCCATAAAAAATAAAGTTGCCATAGAAATTAATTTAAAAGAGCTGACAAGATACATTAATAATGAAATTTTAGATTATGATAAATATCCAAAAAATCAAACAGACTGGAGAGAAGATTTTAAACAAAAATTACCAGAATTAATACCAATTGTATCTTCTTCAGCGATTAGCCAAAAATTAAAAAAATATTTTTAAGAAGGTCTACGCATAGCTATTAATACTGATGAACATAAAAATAAGTTTATTAAATCTGATACTATTGAAAATGTTGACAGCCAATTTCAAGAAAGAGACAGAAGATTTTGGGTGGCTATGAAAATAGTAGAAAAATATTTTAATCAATTATTTAGTGAATTAGATATTAAACAAGAGAATATTATTAATACATATTCACCAGAAGACCTAGAAAGTTTTTTAAAGAAGTAGACCCTATCTGCAGAAGGCAGGGTTTTTAGATTTCTTTAAATCTAAATTTTTTGGTATAATAGATGAGTATAAAGTATAAAGTCCAAAGGAGGAAGATTTTAACAGATAATTTAATAAGAGCTTTTTACTCCATACTTTCCATTTTTAACTAATTTTATGCCTTATCGTAAGATAGTTGAATTTTTCCAAGCAAGAAAAAAAGGTGATCAACCTTGGGAATATCAGGACACAGAGGTCTGGGTGGCTGATTTCGGCTCCCCGGAAATGGAGGAAGAGATTAGACGAGAACTCAAGAAAATCAAACCCAAGTCATCAAAGGGGAATATTAGTTGGATTTTTTGCGCTCTTATTCTGTTATTAGTGATAATTAGTACGGAATTAATTATGCGCCAATATACTCTTCAAATGTTTTGGTCAGAGATGAGTATTACCTTGGTCATTTGGATTTGGCGATTGGTTTTACTGGCTTTATGGATATTTATTGGCCATTTTAAATTGCATCTGACCTTTGAAAAGGTTTTCATTGTTGCCGTCACTTCTTTCATTATTGCGGTTGTGTTTCTAGCTTTAGTTAAGATTGTCTATATTACTTCTGCTTGGACCTGGCTTAATTTTTTAGTGGAGCCGATTTGGATGTTATTGATTATTGCTCTGGTTGGTAGTTTGTTTGTAAGATTTAGTTCGAAAAATAAATAATTAATTAAAATAAAAATGAAGATGGATAAAATTACTCCGGACAAAAAAGACATTGAAAGCAATAAAGTCCTGGCGGCTGTTGGCTATATTTGGATTTTGTGCCTAGTGCCTTTGTTTTTAAAACAAAAATCAAAATTTGCTCAATTCCACGCCAAACAAGGTTTATTGTTATTCATCATTGAATTGGTGGGTTGGATTATTCCAGTGATTGGTTGGATTTTATTTGTGGTGGCTATTATTTATGCTATTTTAGGCGTTAAGGCCGCCTTAGAGGGTAAGTATTGGGAAATGCCGGTCTTAGGTAAATATGCAGCCAAGTTAAATTTATAATTAAGGAAGAAAGATATTAATTGAGTCTAGCGTAATTATTGCTCGGCTTAATTTTTCTCATTTCCACTTTTTTTATTATCTTACATTATTTCCAGCTCGTCATCCCACTACTCCCTCCTCGTCATCCCGCACTGGATGCGGGATCTAATTTAATAAATAAATATTTTTAAAATATCATGAAGAAAAAATTTATTCTTTGGTTTAAAGAAATCGGCATCAAAGATGTTCCAAAAGTAGGCGGTAAAAACGCTTCTCTAGGAGAGATGTATAGTAAACTGACTAAAAAAGGAGTGGCTATTCCTAATGGTTTTGCTGTTACTGCCGGGGGCTATGATTATTTTATTACTAGTCAGGGAGTTAAAAATAAAATTAAGCAGATTCTTAAAGATCTAAATACTCATGATATTCATAATTTGCAAGCCAGAGCTAAAGCAGTTAGGGAGGCAATTTTAGAAGCGGATTTTCCCAAAGATTTAGAAGAGCAGATTTTTGCTTCTTATCAAATATTATCCAAACAATATAAATCTAAAAATGTTGATGTGGCTGTTCGTTCTTCAGCTACAGCTGAGGATTTACCGGATGCTTCTTTCGCCGGTCAGCAGGACACTTATTTGAACGTAGAAGGGGAAAAAGAATTATTAGATGCCTGTCGTCGGTGCATGGCTTCTCTTTTTACTGATCGGGCTATTTCTTATCGAGCTGATAAAGGATTTGATCATTTTAAAGTAAAATTATCAATTACTGTTCAAAAAATGGTACGTTCTGATTTAGCTGTTTCTGGCGTGATGTTTTCCATTGATACAGAATCTGGTTTTAGAAATGCCGTATTAATTAATGCTATTTATGGGTTAGGCGAATATATTGTTCAAGGCATGGTTAATCCTGATGAATATTATGTTTTTAAACCAACTTTATTGAAAAATTATCAGCCAATTATTAGCAAGAGTCTTGGTTTAAAAAAGAAAAAATTGGTCTATGACAGTAAGGCAAAATCAAATACTAAAAATTTGCTGGTTTCCAAAGAAGATCAAAATAAATTTGCTTTAAGCGATAAAGAGGTTTTACAGCTAGCCAAATGGGCTGCGCAGATTGAAGAGCATTATCAGAAGCCCATGGATTTGGAATGGGCTAAAGATGGTCGCACAGGTAAATTATTTATTGTTCAGGCTCGTCCGGAAACAGTGCGCTCTCAGGATGATCCTAATACTTTAGTTGAATATAGTGTACAAGAAAAAGGACATGTTCTAGCAGTTGGTGCTTCAGTAGGTAATAAAATTGGTCAGGGCGTAGCTCATATTATTAAAGACGCCAAGCATATAGATCAATTTAAAGCTGGAGAGGTTTTAGTGACGGAAATGACTGATCCTGACTGGGAGCCAATTATGAAAATCGCCAGCGCCATTGTCACTAATTCAGGTGGCCGCACCTGTCACGCCGCTATTATTTCTCGTGAACTGGGAATTCCTTGCGTAGTGGGGACTAAAAACGCCACTGAAAAAATAAAGAATAACCAAGAGATTACCGTTTCTTGCGCTGAAGGCGAAAAGGGTTTTATCTATAATGGTTTAGTTAAATTTAATATCAAAAAAACTAATCTCAAAAATTTTAAAAAGCCAAAAACTAAAATCATGATGAATATTGGCAATCCGGAAATGGCTATGGCTCAGAGTTTTATTCCCAATGAAGGCGTTGGCTTGGCCAGAGAAGAATTTATTATTTCCAATTATATTCGTATTCATCCTTTGGCTTTGTTAAATTTTAATAAATTAAAAGATCAAACAGCCAAAAAGCAAATCATTAATTTAACGTCGGCTTATAAAGATAAAAAACAATTTTTTATTGATAAATTAGCCGAGGGCATTGCCCGCATTGCCGCCAGTTTTTATCCCAAAGATGTGATAGTTCGCTTGTCAGATTTTAAATCAAACGAGTATGCTAATTTAATCGGTGGTCGGCAGTTTGAACCAGTAGAATCTAATCCAATGATTGGCTGGCGCGGTGCTTCTCGGTATTATGATCCCAAATATTTGCCAGCTTTTAAATTAGAATGTCAGGCCTTAGTAAAAGTCAGGGAAAAAATGGGTTTGAAAAATTTAAAGATCATGGTTCCTTTCTGCCGCACCATTGAAGAAGGTCAGAAAGTTTTAAAGATTCTGGCTGATAACGGACTGAAGAGAGGCAAAGATGGTTTAGAAGTTTATGTGATGTGTGAAATTCCTTCTAATGTTCTTTTGGCCGGAGAATTTGCCAAAATTTTTGACGGATTTTCTATTGGTTCCAATGATTTAACGCAACTTACTTTAGGAGTTGATCGGGATTCAGAATTAGTTTCCCATGTTTATAATGAACGTAACCAGGCAGTGAAGAATTTGGTCAGCCAAGTCATTGCCGTGGCTAAAAAATACAAAAGAAAGATTGGTATCTGCGGACAAGCCCCATCAGATTTTCCAGACTTTGCCCAATTTTTAGTGCAAGAAGGTATTGATTCTATATCCTTAAATCCGGACACAGTAATAAAAACCAGTATGGCTATTAGCCAAACGGAAAAGAAATTAAAGAAAAAATTTAAAAAATAAAGCTACCCGCCCCCGCAATGCGGGGGCGGGCTCTTTTTATTTTACTTGACAGTATATCATTTTTTTGCTAATATAAACTTCATTTCCGTTCGTTTTATTAATCTCTTAAATTTACCATTTTTGGAGGAGTAATATGGTATTATCTACAGAAAGAATCACAGAGCTTAGAAATGAGTTCAAGGTTTCGCCTGACGTAGAGTTGTCCCCCAGTAATCTAATGTCGCTCGAGCTAAAAAGCATTTTGAAGCAAAAATGTGGTGCCACGGCTGTGGTTGAGGATACTGTTGACGGGTATAGAATTCATATACCCAAAAAAAACATCATGGTCATTAGCCCGGAAAGATTTTTAGAACTGGCCGAACAGCATTCGGTCATGAGAAACCATAATGGGAATTTAATTGTGTTAGAGGGGCCATTTTCCGACATTATAAAACTCTGCGATGCTCTAACACCATCTCTTTCTGTATAATCTTTATAAAACCCCTGCCTGGTGACAGGGGTTTTATTATTTTTAAATTATTTTATAATTAATAATTTGTTTTTAATTTATTTTCTCTATTAAATTTTTCAATGGCCAATTGAATCAGTTTATTTATAAGTTCAGTGTAAGATATTCCGCTGGCTTGCCATAATTTTGGATACATACTTATTTTAGTAAAACCGGGAAGCGTATTAATTTCATTGACGATAATATCGTTATTTTTTTTAAGGAAAAAATCAACTCTAGCTAATCCTTCACAAGACAAGGTCTGAAATGTTTTGACGGCTAACTGCTGAATTTGTTTGGTAATTTTGCCGGAGATTTTGGCCGGTATTTCTAAAACAGCTCCTTTTTCATCTAGATATTTTGCTTCATAAGAATAAAATTCATGAGGGGATAAAATTTCTCCGGCTATTGAAGCCGTAGGTTTGGAATTGCCTAATATGGCGCATTCAATTTCTCGGCCGTCTATATACTCTTCAATTAAAATTTTGTGATCATATTTTAAAGCATTCTTTATGGCCTTCAAATATTCATTTTTATCTTTAACCTTATAAACCCCAACCGATGATCCCATGTTGGCTGGTTTAATAAAAAATGGAACGCCCAGTTTATTTCTAATATTTTTATAAGCAGGAATTTTTTCATCTGATTTAAGAACCATAAATTCACCAATTGGAATATCAGCATCACGTAGCAGACGTTTCATAACATTTTTATCCATGCCAATAGCTGATCCCAGCACGCTAGCGCCGACAAAGGGTATATTGGCTAGTTTTAATAATCCTTGCACTGTGCCGTCTTCACCAAAAGGGCCGTGCAAAATCGGAAAAACGACATCAACAACTAAATTGTTTTTTCTTGTTGTTAAATTTAATATCTGGCCATTGCTTTGAGGAATTAAAGCGACCTGATTATTATTATCGGCAAGTAACCATTTTCCTGTTGTATCAATTTTAATCAGAATAGGGTTATATTTTTTTTTATCAATGGCTTCAATTATATTTTTGGCTGACTGCAAAGAAACCTCGTGTTCAGCCGATTTTCCTCCAAAGAGTATGCCAATGTTAATTTTTTTATAGTTCATAATTTTTATTACCCATTGATATTTTATCGGAGATAAGCTAAATTGTAAATGTGTGTAAAATTTTGGAGAGGTCGCATAGTTGGTCTAGTGCGCTTGCTTGGAAAGCAGGTAGGGTGTTAAAGCCCTCGCAGGTTCGAATCCTGTCCTCTCCGCCAAGTTTCACTTTTTGTGAAATCGTAAGAAACAGCCTCGGCGCAAAGCGCCTCGGCATGGTATTTTTCCGCAATTTTAAAGGCATTTTTGAAATCGCACGCCAGCGTGCGGTCGGCAATGCGGAAGTTCGAACCAATCTTTTTGAGAAAATCCCGAATCCTTTCGGGATTTTCTTGTTGAGCGTATTTTTCGGCCTGGTTGGCGTCTTTTAGAAAGGCAATGGCAAGTTCGAACCGATTTGGCAGGTACCCCAAATTTAAGACACCTTGTCCATATGATATAATAGGCATATAAAGAAAGGAGAAACAATTATATGCCTAAAGGAAAACCCTCAGTTAGTAAAGAAGTTAAAGAGCAAATTATCAA
>Ga0210044_10000168_pt1 | contig 93693 bp, 59 predicted proteins | sample CryGey13umfilter_2_FD_183959 | JGI IMG/M metagenome (GOLD analysis project Ga0210044, IMG submission 183959) | Groundwater microbial communities from aquifer in Utah, USA - Crystal Geyser 4/9/14 3 um filter (SPAdes) (version 2) | ecosystem: Environmental > Aquatic > Deep subsurface >... | reverse complement strand
CCGCTACCTCCAAGGTGGCTGCAGCCAAGCAACCCGCTACCTCCAAGGTGGCTGCAGCCAAGCAACCCGCTACCTCCAAGGTGGCTGCAGCCAAGCAACCCGCTACCTCCAAGGTGGCTGCAGCCAAGCAACCCGCTACCTCCAAGGTGGCTGCAGCCAAACAAGCTGAGGCCAAGCCGCTGGCACCCGCCAAAAAGGCCCCTGCCAAGGCTGCCCGCTCCATGTACTTCATGGTCAACGAGGTCATGAAGGCCGGCGCCAAGCGCGCCGCTGCAGCTGGGGCCAAGCCTGCTAAGGCCGCAGCCAAGGCTCCAGCAAAACAAGCAGCCCCGGCCAAAGCTGAACCCAAGGCCAAGGGTGGTACCGCCCGCAAGCCGGACGACCGCAAGTACACCGTGGGTGACGACTCCAGCATCAAGCGCGGCATCAGCCGTGACTTTGTGGACACCGCCAAGAAGCTCAAGAAGTTCACCCGCGCCGACCTAGTCGAAGCCTTCAAAGACAAGGCCGACGAAGAGCACATCGTGCGCTACGTCTACTATTTCGTGGGCAAGCAGGTGTTCGTGGCCGCGTAACCGGCAGACGCACTCACAAGGAGCCGACAATGACCCAACTCTCAATAGTAGAGTTTGGCGATGCGTTGCTGCGCACTCAGGACTTAGACCCTGTGTACGTGGCAATTGCAGCCGCCAACCTGGACCAACCCACACTGGCACGTCTGTCACTGGCGTACTGGTGTTTCTACAGCCTCGGTACGGCGGCCAAACTGGCTGAAATCAAGCAACCCAAGAAGTACTGGGAGGCCATGATGACAGCCGCCATCAACGAAGGCCAGAACCCCGACGGCAGCAAGCCGTGGCCACGGGGGGCGGAGCGCCGTCACTTCCGGGGCGCTCAGGCTATTCAAGCCATGGGTGAACTGGTGCAGTGGTACGGCACCAAGGACGCTCAGCACGCGGTGGATCAGTTCATCCAACCGGACGGCAAGGTGTCCCCCACGTACAAGTCAGTGGCCAAGGCTGTTCAGTCTCACCGGGGCTTTGGTGCGTGGATAGCCTTCAAGGTGGCTGATATGAGCGAGCGTGTGCTGGGCTACCCTACCGACTTTGCAGACTGCCACCTGGGCATCTACAAAGACCCGCGTCAAGGTGCCGCCGTAGCGTACAGCCAAGCGCCCCTCAGCGACCACACCGGCATTCTGGCCGAATACGACACGGGCGGCAAGCTGTGGGAGTACCCCATCACAGACGACCAGTTGGAGGCGACGGTGGCCTACTACGTGGCCTTGTGGAGCAAGAAGCGGGCCAAGGCTCCGGGCGGTACGCCCCGACTGGTGAACGTGCAGGAGATTGAGACCATCTTCTGCAAATACAAGAGCCACCTCAAGGGTCACTACCCGGTAGGCAAAGACACCCGCGAAGTTCACCACGGCTTGACAGGCTGGGGTGACTTGGCAGGTCAACTTCAGAAAGGACTTCCCCATGGCAAAGCGTAATGTCGTTATCGTGGGCAATGGGTTGTTTGGCAGCATTGCCGCTACCCTAGCCCGTTCCAAAGGTCACACCGTGACCGTCATCAGCAATGAAGAGAAGCTGGCTGCCAGCAAGGCTTCCGGGTGCGTGCTGGCTCCGTCCTGGCTCAGCAGCCTGGAGCGCAACCAAATTGACACCGCCATGGAGGTGCTCACCGCCTTGTACAAGGTGGAGGACTTGGTGTTCAAGACCAACCTGCTCAAGACCTTCAAGGCCAAGCGCGTTGACCCGGACTCCGTGTTGGTCAAGCCCGACGTTGTGGGCAAGGTCGCTACCGTAGGCGACGGTGTAGTCACCCTGGAGGATGGGCGCAAGTTCAAAGGTCGGGTGCTAGTGGCTGCTGGCATCTGGTCTCAGCACTTGGTGGAGATGCCCGCCATCAAGGGGCTGTACGGGGCTTCCGTCCGCTTCACCGGCACTCAGGTGGAAGACCCGCGCATCCACGTGTATGCACCCTACCGGCAAGCAGTGGCGGTCAACCTCAACAAGCGCACCGTGTGGATGGGGGACGGCACCGCCTTGGTGCAGGCTACGTGGATGAAGGAAGAGCAACAGCGCGTCAAGGATACCGTGGAGCGTGCTGGCAAGCTGTTTGGCCTGCAGGGTAAGCACACTGTGAACGTGGGCGTGCGCCCCTACGTGGAAGGCCACAAGGCCGGTTACTTCGCCCAAATCAGCCCCAACACGTGGGTGAGTACGGGCGGAGCAAAGAACGGTACAGTGTTGGCTGCATGGCAAGCTCAACGGTTAGTGCAGGAGGCGCTATGACAATCGTCTCATTGCGCGGCACTCATGGCTCCGGGAAAAGTTCCGTGGTCGCGAAGATTCTCGCCAAGTACGGCAGCACCCCGGTTATCAACCCGGACAAGCCGAAAAAGCCTTTGGGCTACCACGTAGAGCTACCCACAGGCCTCCTGTTTGTGGTCGGCAGCTACACCACCGCGTGCGGAGGGTGTGACGCCATTCAGCCCTACGCCGACATCTGGCCGCGCATTGAGAAAGCCGCAGACGCCGGTGATCACGTCCTGTTTGAAGGCGCGTTGGTCAGCAGCAGCTACGGCAACATCGGGCGCAGCAGTGAGAAGTACGGCAACGACGTGGTGTTTGCCTTCCTTGACACACCCTTGGCTACGTGCCTGGGGCGCATCAAGCAGCGCCGCGCAGCCAAGGGCAACGACAAGCCGCTGGACCCCGCCAACACGGAGTTCAAATTCAACTCTGTCAACAAGAGCATTGAGAAGATTCGGTCTGAGTTTGGTCGCCGTGTGGTGATCATCGACCATACTCAGGCGGTCAAGCAGACGCTCAAGTTGTTCGGCGTCACCTTACGCAAGGAGCCTTGACATGACAGTGATCATTCGACTGGGCACTCCGGCTGATGAAGCCGCTTGCAACGCTCTGGCCAAGCGTAGCCCGTACACTCGGGACTTTGCCAACCCTCCCCTGAGCCTGAAGGCCATGCGCAAGGTGGCGTTCACGGAGCACCAGGTGTACGTGGCGGAGTTGGACGGCAAGGTGGTAGGCTTCCTGTGGAGCCGCCCCATGAAGCCCAAGCACATGGCGTTCTGCAATGCCTACTACAGCGCGGTGGACACAGCCGCCGTAGGTGGGCTGGGGAGCGTCAACCGGCGCTTCCTGATGCGTGCGTTGGAGGACTCACCCTTCAAGGCGGTTGAGTTCGTGTGCGAGCACGGCAACGCCCCCACGCACGAATACTACACACGGGCAGCGGAAGTGGCTCGGTTCTTTGGGCGGGGTACTCGCTTGCGGGCTATCAAACAAGGCACCGTGGGCAAGGACGCACGCCCCTACACACGATGGAGGCTTGACTATGAACAAGAGTGATTGGCCGAACTTTGACCAGTTCGCAGACTTTATGCGCGAGCGTCACGAGATATACGTGCGCCGTCAGAAGGGTCAAGCAGCCCCTTGGACGGTGGACCCAGTGCTGCAGACGTACCGATTCTGCAACGTGTACCGTGAGCTGGACACGGTGACCATCTGGGTGCGGCAGAACATTCGCGAGCCGTTTGCTGACCACCCCAACCTGTGGTTCATGCTTTGCGCAGCGCGACAAATCAACCACCCCGGTACGCTGGCGGAACTCATTGCGGACAAGAAGGCTTGGCCTCACGCCAAAGACCTCAGCAAGTGGGAGCCGGAGCGCCTACGCGCCATCATGAACGACCGCAAAGCGCGGGGTGCGCAGGTGTACACCGGAGCGTACATGCTCACCAACGTGCTGAACAAGAATGACCCGCGTCCGCACGACAAGCCGTGGTTCACCGCCTACAAGGTGCTGGGCAACGTCCGTGACATGCAGAAGGAAGTGCAGGCTGCCATCCCGGTCAGCATGGAGGCCACCCACGCAGTGCTGCGCACCGGGTACGGCTGGGGCGGGTTCATGGCCTACGAAGTGGTGTGCGACATGCGCTGGACTGCCCTTGGCGGCCACTGGCCGGACATCAACACGTTCGCTCACGCTGGACCCGGTGCTCTGCGCGGACTGAACATAGTGGAGGGCAAGCCCAAGACCACTCCGCGCAAGGAAGCCCCGGCGCTGAGTATGATGCAAGCCTTGCTGGCAGAAACCAGACGAGAGTGGCCCAAGCCGTCCAAGCTGTACCCGCGCTTGGAGCTACGCGAAATTGAGCACTCGCTCTGCGAGTACGACAAATGGTCCAGAGTGCGGAATGGCGAGGGCGCACCCCGGTCTAAGTTCAAACCCTCGACGTAACATGGAGAACGACATGAGTGAAATCACAATGACGCAGCAATGGTTTGTGAAGGCCGGACAAATGCCGGAGGTTCCCACGCTGGACTTCCGTCAAGCCGCTTTCTACATTGGCATGCAGATGGAAGAACTGGCTGAGAAGCTGGAGGTGGTGTTGGGCGGTACTTCTGAGCTCACCGCTGCACTTCAAGCGGAGGCCAGCCGCTTCAAACGAGGCGAGCACGACCTGTCGCTGGAAAGCATCATGGACCAGGAGACCGCCACGCAGCTGCTGGACGCTGACATGGACTTGATTTGGGTGAGCATTGGCGCAGCAGCCGCCCAAGGCGCTGACCCGGTGGCCGCCTACCGCGCAGTGAGCAAGGCCAATTGGGCTAAGTTCCCCAACGGTGTAGTCACCCGTGACCCAGTGACCGGCAAAGTGGTCAAGCCGGAAGGCTGGCAGTCCCCAGACCTGGCCCAATTCATCCACTCTTCTATGCAAGGAGCATTCAACCATGAGTAACATTCGCCCCATTACCGCAGCCAACCCCAACACCGCCTTGGAGGACGCGCTGTGGTGGCTCAAAATGTCCGGCGTCGTCAATGACAGCCGCAACGGTCGTGTGGTTCAAGCCCCGGCTCCTGTCATCAGCGTGTACACCAAGCCGGAGCAGCGCGTGGTGTACAGCGCCCTGCGTGACGCCAACCCGTTCTTCCACTTGTACGAAGCCCTCTGGATGCTGGCAGGCCGCAACGACGTTGACACCGTGAGCTACTACGCCAAGCAGATGACCGCCTTCAGTGATGACGGTGCGGTGCTGCACGGAGCCTACGGGTTCCGCTGGCGTGCGTGGTTTGGCTTTGATCAACTCAAGGAGATCATCGCCTTGCTGAAGTGTGACCCCAAGAGCCGCCGTGCCGTGCTCACCATGTGGTCGCCCAACGGGGACTTGATTGCTGCCGAAGGCGGGGTGGGCGGTATCAACGCCAAGGACGTGCCGTGCAACACCCAGGTGTACTTCGATATGACACGCGGGGTGATGGACATGACCGTCTGCAACCGCAGTAACGACGCCATCTGGGGCTGCTATGGCGCCAACGTCGTGCACATGAGCTTCTTGCAAGAGTTCATGGCACGTACCTTGGGCGTGCCGGTGGGGGTGTACTACCAATTCAGCAACAACTTCCACATGTACGTTGACCGGGAGGACTGCCAGCGCCTGATGGACGCCTCTGCAGCTGACAAGGCTCAGTGGTCTATCCGCTACACGGCAGACGACCGCTATGCTCAGGGCATGGGTACGTTCCCGCTGTTCTTCGCGCCGGAGGAGTCAGAAGCGTGGTTGGCTGATTGTGAAGCCGTTGCACACTTCCCTACCGCTGACCATCATGGACGGCATCCGTTCTTCCGTGACGTGGTTGTGCCCATGATGTCAGCGCACGCCGCCTACAAGGACGGAGACTTGCCCCGCGCCATCACCTTGGCCGGTGGTTGCAAGGCTCCAGACTGGCGTGCAGCCGGGGTGGAGTGGTTGGAGCGCCGCTTGCGCAAGCAGATGAGCGGTGACGGAGTGGGGGTGCCAGTACAATGAACGCTCTACTCACCCGCCAGCTGACGATGATTGTGCGGTCAGCACGAGTCCGCCGCTACCATACCGAGGACACTCAACAGCAACAGAACGTCGGCGAGCACACCTATGGCGTCATGTGGCTGGTGTACGTCCTCACCAACGGGGCTTGCAGCAAAGACCTGCTGTTGGTCGCCATGATGCACGACGCGCCGGAGTACACCACCGGGGACGTTCCTGCGCCCGTCAAAAAGCAGTACGGGGTCAAGCCCGTGTTTGACGCCATGGAGGACGAACTGTTTGAGTCGCTCCACATCCCGCAACCCGTTATCAGCGACACTGAGGCACGCACGCTGAAGTTGGCCGACTGCTTGGAAGGCGCACTCTTCTGCCTGAGTGAAGCCTACCGGGGCAACCGCCTGATTGAAGGGTGCTTGGCCAACTACATCAGCTATCTGGACTCCATGAACCCCACTGACGTGGCCTTGGAGATTCTCACCCACATCAAGGAGCACCGCGATGCAATCTTCCGCCAATGAAACCCAAGTGGGCGGCCATCACTACAAGGCGTCCATTCAGCACTGGGACTTTGTTGCCAGCCGGTGCATGGGGTACTTTGAAGGGCAGGTCTCCAAGTACGTCACCCGGTGGCGCAAGAAGAACGGCTTGCAGGACTTGCGGAAGGCGGAGCACTTCCTGGCCAAGCTGCGCGAGTTGGCTGCTGCAAAGGCGGCCACCCCTCAACAGACGTTCCTGATGGCTGCGATTCCTCCGTTGGCGTTCATCTCTGTGGATGACTACGTGAAGTCCAACGAACTGACCGCTGACGAGGCGCTGGTTGTGGCCTTGGTCACGGAGTGGGAAGGTCATTGCGAGCTTCTGGAAAGCGCCCACTTTACTCTGCAGCGAATGATTGCTGAGGCGGAGGGGTCAGAACCGGGTAGCGGGTACGTCAACCAAGGCTGACGCACACCGCCTTCACCTACGGACGCCAGCCCTGTGCTGGCGTTTTTCTTGCTCCTCGTATTCATCACGACACTCAGCCCCGCAGAACTGAGCAAAGTCCGGCACACACTCACCACACCAGTGACACTTGCCGGTTTTGGGAAGCGTAGGCTTACGCAAAGCTGCTGCAGCGGTACGCTCACGCTCTGCCAGTTCGTTGGCCTGGTCTATTTGGTCAGTCCACATGAGCCGCTTGCCCCTTCAGTTTTTGGAGCCAGGTGTAGCAGGTGTTGGCGTACTCGGCTGCTGAGTCTGCGTCACGGGCGAAGTCAAGAAGAAACTGCGTAGCTTCGGCTGAAAGCGCGGTTCCTCCGGCTTCACCAACAGGCTGGGAGGCGGTGCCGGTAGGGGCGGGGTTGGGACAACTACCACTCGGCCTACGTCCGGGGTCGCGCAACCCGCCAAGCTGAGTAGCAAGAGCACTGTTGCTACGATAAGCGTCGTTGAGGCGGTTCTTGTTGAGTTCACTTTGTATCTCCAGTTCGGTTGCAAGTTGGGTTTGGGCCCGTTCGGCCTTGACGGCGCGGTCGGTGGCCTTCTGCAGCGCGGTGGCTGCTTCTGACTTCTGCGTGGACAACTTAGCCGTCCATGCGTTGTTCACGTAGCGTTTGATGGCCAAGCCGGAGCCTACAGCGCCCACGGCCAAGCCAATCACCAGCGCCAGCACGATGTTGCGGATATCGCCAATGATCATGACACACCTCCCATACAGACCTGAAACTCCCGTTCCCGGCGAGCCGTCAACCCCGGCAACGGCTTGCCTTGGAACTTGTTGAACTGGAGGATGGTCTTGCACGCTTCAACGTACTGACCGGACTGCAGTTTGGCCTTGATAGACGACCGGCACACCGCACCAGCGCCCACGTTGATACTCAGCCGCACGTAGGCATCCCACTCGTGTTGATACAGAGGAACGTCCCCCAAGCACTGCTTGAGCGTAGCCTCCGCGCCCGACACGTGCTGACCCAACTTGATCAGCGCCCGCACTGGGTCTGTCTTGTCACCGGGCTTGACGCCAGCAGTGTCCCCAAAGCCGATGGTGGGAACGTCCTCCGGCACTGGGATGTAGGCGCTGCCCCGGTAGCCCTCATCGGAGGCTACGCCAATCAGCCCTGCCGCACTGATGGTCAAGGCCGCAATCAACGTGCGCGGGTAGGGCACCTTGAGCTTATCGTTGTCGCTCATCTGTCACTCCTTTCTGTGCCAGCAGCCGGGCAACAAACGCTGCGGCCACTATGCCGAACATGATCAACGCGAAGGTGCGCTGACCCAACCACGGGGCGGCAAAGGGCACGATGGCCTCCAACCCCGACAACGCTGCTGCAACGGCCAGGAGCCGTAACGACCACGCCTTGCGCAGCAGCACCTTCCACTCTTTCAAAACCTTCATGTTCACACCTCTATGGTTTCAGCGGTCAAGGTGGGAGCCTTGCCCTCAATTTTCTTATCAGCCACGAACACGCGGTCTGACACCTGATACTCGGCGCTGCCCAACACCGTGAGGGTTCCCCCTCCCACCAACTGCACCACGTACCGCCCCGGGGAAGTCACGGCGATCACCGTGCCAATGTACCGAGGGGTCTTGGGTAGAAGGTCAACAAACTTCTTCCATATGCCGCCAAGTATTGCCATCACAAACCTCCGTAGTGTCGTTCCAAATCAACGCTCTGACTCACGGTCAAGCCGCTGCTCCAGGCCGCGCTGATGGAGGTGCTACGCACCAACCCGCGCCACGCTGGCTCTGAACCCAAACCGCCGTTGGTCACCTCGATAATCATACCCGGAGTCAGCAACCCGATAGTGGGTTCCATTGGCAGGTCGATGCCCACTTGCGCCTGACGTCCTCCGGTGCTCAGTATGCTCATGCCTTTGTTACGGGCGGCAGCACTGGCGCTGATCATGGGGTTGACAGACATCGGCGCTTGGTACGCTCCGTCTGTGCCGGCACGCTTCACAAACGCGGTCACGCCGGTATTCTCACCGCTGACATACACGCCGTTGTAGCTGGGCTTCTCAGACCACCGCAAGTTGCGGCTCTTGATCACTGACTGAGGGATGCTCCGGGCGACGGTGGCGGCATTCCACTCCCAGTACGGAGCGGGGTACTCCGGCAACACAATCAGCTGCTTGTTCACCGGATGGCTGTTGACAAACCCGCCCGCACCTTGAGCAATGGCCTGAATCACCTGAATGGGGGTCAAGTCATTGTACGACCAAGTTTCAGCAGGCATAGACCATCCGAGTGCGTCAATCAGCTGCCAGTCCAGGGTGTACCCTGTCACTAAACCTGCCCTAGTGAGCTCGGCCTCAGCAAATTGGCGGCTGCTCAGGGTAGTGGACTGAGTGAAGCTGCGCACCGGAGCGTAGGGGCTTTCCAGGTAGGCGGTGACGCTCCGCCCCTTGATGCTGATGGCGGTTTTGGCAAATTCCTTTTTCTCATCGTACTCCTCCACCAGGAAGCGCCACAGCATGCCGTTGATTTCCAATTCCACTTCCACTGGGCCAGTGCTGGAGGGTTCAACTTTATCGAGTTGGTTGTAGGGCACGCTACCAGAGAAACTCCAACACCAGCTGTTGTAGTCGATACCTACAGAAGCCGAGTTGAGCTCAATGGGCGTGTTGTCGCTCACGCGTTTGAGGCTTAGGGTGTTCACGATGAAATATACCTTTCGAATGGGTACTGTGACTCCACCTTCTCCTGGGCAAGGGTGGAGGCCGAAGTTCAACAGCACGGTGAGGTGGTCGGGGAACGTGCACTTGCACAGAAAGTTCAAGTTGTAGCTGGGCAGGTACGGGGGAGTCACAGGCGGCACGTAGGGTAGCTCCCGCCCAGACGGAGGCTTGCGGCCTTCTTGCCACGGCACCTTGGTGCGCATAGCGGAGTCTTGGCCCACGTTGAACAGCAACGACTCTACACGGCTCAAGTACGCTGCAGCCTGCCAGGACAACACCTTGTTGTGTTTGAACGGCAGCAGTTGGACGAACCCATCAGACTCAAAACGAGACAACGGAGCGCCCAAGCGCCACGGCCCCTCAGTGTACACGCGGTCGGGGTCCAATTCCTTGAACAACTCACCCACCGCGTCTGCGTCCCGCCGTACTGCCCGGCTCCAGTCAATACCCAAGGCGGGGCGCAGGCGGTCGGACTGAGCGTGCCCCTCAGTCAGTTCTGAGTGCAGACTCCGCGCACGCTCCCAGTACTCTGCAGTGTATTGGCGGTCTGTCTGAGCGTACCCCCAACCCCCTACTTGACTGACCTCCTCGGGTGCAGCTGGCTGCCAAAAGAAGTCAGGCAGGATACCCACCGGGCGACTGACGTTGGAGGCGTACAGCGCAGCACTCACCCAGGCCGGGGCAGGAGCCGGCATCACCACAGACGCAGAAGCGGGGTCTATATCAACAGAGCCAGACGTACCAAAGGCCAGCCCCACAGCGTTGGAGGCTGGAGGGCTGTACGTGCCGGTGAAGTTGAGGTTGACTACGCTCATGACTCTTGAAGCTTCGCCAGGGTTACACTGAACTCACCGCCCGCGTATAGCATGAGCGTCTTCGGCGTCCCACCGTTGTCAAGCTCGACGGCCACGTTGTTACCGGGCAACCCAACATCCAGGTCGGCCACCCACTGACTGGAACCATTCTCCATCCGCGCCCACGCGGCTTCGCCCGTGACCAGCACAAGCGCAGTCGGCGGGTTCAGGAGTGTCAGCACGTTGCCCGTGACGTTGTCCAACGATGGCTTTGAGAATATCACAGTCGCCAGAATCTGAGCGCTGGACGGAATGGGCTGACCGTCTGCGGGCACAGGTGCGCTGATGATGTGCAACCGACCTGGATTTGTCGGGTCCAGGTCGAGGGCGCGCGTGAGTGCCTGCAGACGATCGCTGATTACTGCTGGGCTGAAGGCAACTTTCATGATGTGAGCATGTCCTGAATGACCCCGTTGTACACGCGCAAATGATCATGCGCGACCACGAAGTACTCGATCGTTGGATCGATGTTGGTGAACGAATAGGCACCGGTGGGCGAAGACCAGGTCTCGCGCACCAGGCGACCGTCGTGCTTACGGTACAGCCGCACCTTACGGGACCCAGGAATGTTCTCGATCGTGACCAACCCTGAGATGGTGCCGGTACCGCCGTCGGCGGGGTCAAATCTGGCGTACTCACCCCTGATGAAGACGCCTCGAAGAGGTGACTGTGAAAGCACGTTGCCGTTCAGGCGGTTGAGCGAAGTGCCTACCAGCTTGCCGGTGCCAGGCGTGCCAGCCACCAGGCGCACCACGGATGACACTGCCCAATCGCCATCGATGCGATAGGTCAGTTGATCGGCGGCCGTCCAGTTTGCACCATCGTCGCTCCACTCGAGGAACACCGCCCGATCGACCGGCAATTCATCGCTCGCGCCAGCATTGTCGGCGCACGTGATGACCGCTGAGGCCACGTCTACGGCCGACGGGTGCTGGTAACCAATCCAGCATGGGAAGGTATTCAGCGGACTCGCCCACCCGTTGTTGGCCACCGTCTTGTCGAAAGCGTTGCTCGCCGGGTAGGTGGCGTCGTAGATACCGCCTGCGATGGCCGTCCCGCCTGTCGACAGGTCAGCATCAGCGGCACTGCGGAATGACACTTCATCGAGCCAAATGTCCGTCGCTGAACCATTGGACCTGGTGAAGCGCACCCGCCAATAGACGTGAGCCGCCATGACTTACCTCCAAGCTGTTGAGAGTTTGAGGGCGAGCGCTGAATCTGCCGCATACGAAGAGCACGCACCTCTGAAGATAATCACCTTCAGCCCGCTACCGTCGTTGGCTGTGACCGTCTCCCCATACAGCACGGCGGCCAAGTCGGCGTATCTGGCCAGCACCTGCACCGCACCCGGCAACACACCACGAATCGGGTGACCGAAGTTTATCAATCGCTCTACCACGAAGCTCGGTTCGGCAAACACCAACCCATTGTCGATGGGCGACGGGTAGACCGGGTAGGAGGAGGAGGAGGAGGAGGAGGAGGAGGAGCCCCCACCAGGGTGGGCAAAACCTGTCTGTATGGACTTAGTGACGCCCGTGTGCTGGCGGCAAATATACCGGAAGTGAGTAGTACCTGGATCCGTTCCGACAGCCGTTTGCAACACCGCTGGCATTGCTTGAATAATGGACGTGGTGTTGTGGCAACCACCAATGATGCACCCGTAAGCTTCGCCATTTTTGAACGACAAAATGTCGCCAAAGTAGCCACCCGTGTAACCAATATTAGTTCCCCTGTAGGGGCCATTACGAGCACTGTGCTCAACGATGTAGTAGAAGAAGCGCTCGTCACCCACGATGGCCCAGAACTTGGCGGTCGTGTTGTTTGCGCCGCGCGACCAATAACCACCGCCTGCCCTCTGAGTGTCAGTGGGGAAGGCGTCACTGTAGGCGTCCACCGTGGTGGGATTCTCCACACCGATGACGCGGGCGTCGACACCTGCTGTCGAGTCGTCCACGCGCAGACGCTGACCATAGCTGGCCGCGTCGGTCATCTGGTACACAGCCTTGTTAGTACCAGAGAACTCCTTAACCCAGCCCAACGGCGTCCGCTTGACTGACGCGGATCCGGGGGTCTCAGAGCCGTCGGCTTGGGTCACAGCGAACGTGAACGTCGTAGCGGTCGGGGTGGCCACCACGGTCTTGTCGCCGTTTAGCGTCGAGGTGGACGCGCCGGCGATCAGCACACGTTGACCCACCTGATAGCCGTGGCTGGCCGCTGTGGTCACGGTACACACATTGGAAACCACTTGCAGGGAGGTGGCGCCGAGTGAGTTGAAGCCGGTCACAAGGCAGGCATCAAGCACGCTGATCAGCGAGCCAGCTGCATTGTTGAGCACCGGTGCACCTTGGTCGGTGCTCTTGAAGAGGATGGGAAGCATTTAGGTTTCTCCTTATCGATCAATGTCGCCGCGCACTTGCAGCTGGAAGCTATCATTCAATGCCGTTGCCGGCCCCTGCAACACGGTTCGCGCCAACCAGATGGGGTAGTTGGCTGCCGCGGTGTTGAAGCGCAGCACGTTGCCTGCGGACCAACCGGTACCCCAACCGAGCTTGTTCAGCGTGAAATACGGCTGACCAGTGGCTGGGTTGATCGGGGCCAGGTCGGTGTTGATGTCACCTGTCGCGATCTGGCCCACAGATTTGCCGACCACGCGGAACGACGTGCTGGTCGTAAAGATCAGCGCCCACTTTTCCTCCAACGCACCTTTGTTGGTGGTGACAATCGGGTACAAGGTGTCATTGTACTGACTGGTGGTGGGGTTGCCGATGATGCTGTCAGACCAGACGTTGGTCCATGACTCTTGGCTGAACTTGCTGAAGGCGCGAGCTTGCAAGTCGCCGAAGATCAGCGCAGACGACACCACAGCAGCTTGCGCCGGGTAGTCGTGAGTCAGAGGCCGGTTCAGCGCCAACCGCCCGTTGATTTGAACGTCCGTCACCAACGCCATGTCTTCAATGCGGTGCTCCGCGTACAGAGGCAAGGTCAAAGCGCCCAAAGCATAATTGCTCTTCAGCGTCACCGTGCCCGCGTCCAAATCTGTGTTGTACATCGTCGGATCGAGCGGCGTGCCCTCACTATCTAGCACCTTGATGTAGGACACGCGCACGCGGCCCACGTCCAATACGGTGCCCCCGTTGGGGGTGCCCGGGAACACCGTCTTGTCTGTGTGATGCACAACGCACACATCCCCCGTGCGGAAGATAGGTACACGTCCGTCCGAAGGCAACCGCACCGGGTCCATGCCCAGCACGTCCGCGCTCAACGGCAAGTAGGTGTACCCCACCGCGTTGTAACGGATGCTGTCAGCGTACACAGGCCGGGGCTTGATGATCTTCTGTACAGACGCCTCAGTGAATACAGCGTCAGCGTTGTACCAAGGTTGAGCTTGCACGTTGGCGTCCACGATCACCTTTTGGCCGAATCGAATGCGCACCACACCGGATTGATAGTCTATAGTTCCCACCATGTACGGACTGCTGATTTTCCCGGTACTGTCGGCAGTCACACTGATTTGCTCACCGTTGTTGCCCTCAATTGGCACAGCACGAATCTGCACAGAGCCGGTACGCACCGGGGCAATGGGTACGCGGAACACTACCTCATCCACCGGCTGCACGTTCATTTCAGTCACCAACGATTGAAGCGTCAGACTGTTGGTTGCGCCAGGTGTCCAGTCGTCCAAGGTGACAGCCCCGGACTGATACTGAACTTGTCCGGCCAACACCCCGGCTCCGGTGGTGGGGTTCACGCTGTGGTACAGGCTGCCCAAGCGGTCAATGTAGGTCAAGCTGCCCAGCCCGAACCGCACAGAGCCTTGCAGAATGTCCTCAGCAAAACCCGGCGTGATGTCAAAGCGAATCTGATTGGCTGGGAACGTCTCAGTGGCCGCCGTACCGCCCGCAACCGTGCGCCAACGAACAATCATGTAGCCCTTCTCATCAACCGGCATGGTGGCCAGCGTCAGCACGTACTGCCAAGACAGCAATTGGTAACGGTACGTCCGTGTCACCAGCTGAGTGGAGCCGCCGTTGACCACTTGGTCTTGCCGGGTCTCGCCAATTTGCTTGTTGCCGAAGATGGGCTTGGGAATCTGAACCTCAAACTCCGGAGTGATGGAGATTTCACGTGTGCTGTAGTTGACTGACCCAGCCTGCGCGGCACCGCCTGAACGCTTGAAGCCTCCAGAACCGTCGTCAAAGGCTTGCACAAGAGGGTCACGCATAAACATAGGCGGAGGCGGTTCAAAAGTCTGCGTGGTGAAGATTCGGCCCAGCGTGGCGCTGTCCATAATGTCCACGTTCCAAACCAGTTCCACTGACTTGGGGATGATTGCTCCACCCACGTTGGGCAGAGTGACCGTCACGTTGCCGTTGCCGTCCCGCGTTGGCATGTCGAACCGTTGTTCGTTGGGTGGACCCCATTGGTAGTTGACCGTGAACTCGGTTCCCTTCGGGTGCAGAGCGGTGGGGGTGAGCTCAATCTTGCCGCTGGCGTAGTTGATTTTGCCCGCGGCGTCCCCGGTGATAGCTCCGTTGCCGTCGTCAATGGCCAACTTGTTGACCGCGTCCACAATCCACTCGATGCTGACCGTCCCCGGCGCTACCTGCTGGTGACTCAAGGTGATTTCCACGCGGGAAGGCAATACAGTCGTATTGGCGCGCGTGAATGCGGTGGCCGCCTTGCCCCACGCGAAAATCAGTTCTGACCCCGCGTCCGGCAGCGCCCCGGTGGTGATGATAACGGAGCCGGTGATGAAGTTGAGGTTGCCAGTGCCGAAGGCCGCGTCCGAGCCGCGCAACACACCGTCACCCTTCTCATACAGGTAGTACACCTTGCCTTGAGCCATGTAGCTAACCACCAACGACCCCGGCTGCGGGATGGGCAGGAGTGTGATGGTGTAATTGTAGCCCCGCGTGTCTTGCACGATGCTGATAGAAGCTGTGTCCGCCACGCGGCTGGGTACGGCTGCAGGCTTGAACGTGAGCGGCATAGACCCGCGGTAGGAGGAAGAGTTGGCGGTGAAGTTGAGCAGACCTTTGTCGTACTCAATGAAGCCCACGATGGTAGAGCCGGACTTCAAGTCACCGGCGTTGTCCACAATCGTGTTGCCGCCTGCAGTCAGGCTCAACGTACCGGGCACAACCGAGTTGCCGATGTACAACTTGATATTTGGCCCAATAGGAGCGTTCACGCTGGCGCTGATCAACCCGTCATTGCCCGGCACGTACAAGCTGCTGAGGCTGGCTGCGGCCAAGTCCACCATCGGTGTTTCAGACTGAGCAGACGGCACCAGCTGCGTGAAGATGCTGTCAGCCTGAATGGAGGCGTCGTTAATCACAGCCGCGTTGGTCAGCTTCACCGCCCCGTAGTAGGTAGCCGCGTTGGCCACCCGAGTGTCGCGGCAAACCGCCTTGCCCAAGTTGCCGGTCTCAAACTGCTCCACGGTTGGACCCTCAAAGTTGAAGCGGAGCGGGTCACTGATTTCCACGGTGAGCACCTTGCGCACAACGTCCTTGCCCTGGACGGTGAACGTGCGCTCCTGTGACGTGACCTTGGTCACACGCACATATTGCTCATATTCGGTGGGCAGACCCTCGAATTGAACCAGGTTCAGACCTTGGCCGACTTTGGGTTCTTCGTCGTTAAGGCGCACCGCCAACTGAATGGCCCGTTGACCTTCCAGCTGCATCTCAAGCAAGTGGCCAGCCCACTTGGGCCCCCGCGCCAGGTAGCGCTCGATCTTGTCGCGAGCTTGTGTGCGACGATCGAACCAGGCCTTGGTGCTGAACAGGCTCACGCTGACACGAGGGTCATCCGGCACGCGGCTGATGATGGCGTGAGAGCCGTAGTAGCTGTCCACGTTCGTGGTGACCACCGCTGCATACGCCTTGCGCAAAGACACGCGCCCATAGGAACGGTCAAGCTCAGAGATATCGGCGAACAGGTTGTTGCTCAGGCCGTCCACCACCTCGTTGGAGGTCATGGAGCCACCGCCGTCGGTTGTGTCCAGCAGGACTTGGGACTTGAGGAGTTTGATGTCCCCGGTTTGAATGCTCATACAGGCACCTCGATAAATTTGAGTGAAACACGGAACCAATCACCGTTGGCGTGACCGGGGAACCCTTTGACCGGGGCTGCGCCTACGGGGTCGCCCTCGTGACGGAACACCACGATGAACTGACGCACGTCAGTGGCGTACTCCAACACGAGTTTGAACTTGCGCCCGGCGATGGCAGACCAGTCCCGCAGCTTCTGCACCGTTGCCCGCGTCACCCAAGCCATGTCAGGGTCTGCCGCCAAGGTGATGGGGCGTCCGGCCTGACGCACACCCTGCTCAATGATAAGCGCCCCGGTCAAGGTGTACGTGTTGGTGGCTTGAACGGGAGTCCATTGGAACTCATCCGTCCACAGCAGGTCGTTGGGCAAAGCCAACTCCTGGAAGGTGACCTGATCAATGAGTCTCATGATACTCCTTTCGCGCGTTGCAAGATGCCCAAGAAGGCAGTCTCGTCGTTGGCGTCGATTTTACCTTGAACGGACTGCCCCCCCAGGTTGAAATTCACGTTGACAGAACGACCACTGGTTGAGCTGGAACTGCTGCCGCTGGAACTGGAAGTCTTGTGGCCAGACGACGGTGCTGTGATGCGTGATGAACTGCTGGAGGAGCTACTGGATGAACTGGAGTTGTTGCCCCCGCCTGTGTTCAACTTGGCGGACTGAGAACCTTCTCCGTAGATGTACGCCTCCGCCGCCTTCAGCACCGCCATGCTCAACGTGCCTGCGTTGTACTTGCGTTGGCCGGGGTTGTTGAAGTACGGAATGTTCCCCTGGCTGTCAGCAAACTCGTTGGCAATGCGCTTGGCCGCCTCCATGTCATCCACGCCTGATGCGCGCAGGAAGTTGATGATGCCGGCGCGTGTGCCCAACTCATTCTGCATCACGATGCGGTTGCCGTTCTTGTCTGCGCTGAAACCTTGGTCATCCACGCCCCGGCGTTGATTCTCCAAAGCCTGCTGGCGCTTGGCTACCTCAATGGATTTCTCCTGAGCGGCAACCTGACGCTCCAAGGCGGCTGTGGCACGCCCGGAGGATTCCACGGCTGCGTCCCCTGCAGACCGGAACCCTGCTGCCAAGTTCTGGGTGGATGCTGTTGCTGCGCCCATAGCAGACACCGTGACCTTATCGGCCTCACCCACCTGAATCTGCATGCCTAGAGCAGCCGCCTTGGAGTCCAAGTAGCTGTTGCTGACCCTGCCGTTGGCGGCAATTGCGGCCTCTGCGTACTTCTTGAAAGCCTCCTGCAACTGCTCCGCGGTGGCTTGGCCAGACGACTCAATGACGCTGAACGCCTCCCGGTAGTTGTTGGCCAGCTTGGTGGCCTCTTCCCGCGTCTGCAACCCGAAGGTCTTGAACGCTTCCGCCACTCTGTTGATGCCGGGCTTGAGCTCATCCAGCTTGGCCTTGGCTTGGTCCAGCCCATCGACCAGCGCCTTGCCCGTGATCTTGCCCTCGTTGCCGAGTTGCTGCCACAACTTAATCAGCTCCTGCACCTCGACCGGGTTCTTGGCCTTGGCCAGCATCGCGGTCAGGCCGTTGGCCAGCAGCTTGGATGCGTCCACACCAGCAGCCTTGAGCTTGTCGAAGTCAGCAGCCAGTGCGAGCAACGCCTTCTCAGCATCTTGGAATCGCTGCGTGAGACCTTTTAGCGAGTTGCCCAGGTCGACGCCGAGCGACTTCGCTGAGGCGGCAGCCAGGTCGATGATCCGCGCCTTGACGTACTCGGCGGAAGCACCAGCCTGCTCCAAGCCGCCGATGAAGGAGTTCTTGAACTCGGCCAGCTGCACGGCGTTCAGCTTAGCCACAGCGTCAGGCAGCTCCTTGGCGATCGAGGCTGCCGTCTCCTTGCTCTTGGCCGCGACCGTGCCCATGGCCAGGCCAAGCTCAGTGACCGTGTTGGCGGCGGCTGGCAGTTGCACGCCCACGTCCTTGGCCAGGTCGGTGAATGCCTCCTTCACCTCGTTGACCGCGTTGGCCGTGTTGATGATGGCCGTACCACCTGCGCCAGCGAAGATGTCAATCTTCTGCTTGGCAGCCACGGCAGCGTCCCCCACCGCGTTCAACCCGGCAGCACCTTGAGCGCCCGCAGTTTGCAGAGTGGCGCTGACCCCCTGGGCCTTGTCACCGATATACTGCAACTGCTGCGCCGCACCTTGGGCTGCTGTACCCACCTTTGCCCCGGCTGCAACGGCAGCATCTCCGACAGAACCTTGCGCATCGGCGGCACGTTTGCCGGCCTTCTCATGAGCGTCTGCGGACTTCTGGGCAGCTGCTTCACTGGATTGAACCGCCCTGTCCATGGCCGCTACGGTCTGGGACTGGAACTTCTGAGCCATTTCATCGGCCTTGGAGAAGGACTTCTGCCCTGCCTCACTCAACCGGGAGGCAAAGTCCTTCAACTCCTTGCTCACATCCCCAAACGTGACCTTGCTCAGCCCCAAAGCAATAGCAGCAAAGAACGACTGCACCACACCGGTGGCTGCGGTGAACGCGATGCGGATAGCGTACACCCCGTCGCTGATGGTGCCCAGGGTGATGCTCACACCCTGCAGAATGCTGGTCAGGAAGCTGACATGATCCCCGGCGTCGCTGAACCCGGTGAACGCGCTGACCACACCCGTGATCAGTTGCATCATGGAGTCCAACGCTCCGGAGGCGTCCGCCACCGCGCTGAACAAGGTGGTGAACACCTGCTCAACGATGCTGTACAGGTTGTCGAATGCCGCCTTGACCGCGTCCACCGTGCGCGGGTCCAAGTCCTGCAACTTGGCGTGTACCGTGCTGATGGCGTCCGTCAAGTCCTTGAACACGCGCACCGCGCTGTCTGCCACCCCGCCGTTGCCCAAGTCGTTCAACAGACCCTTGAATTCATTACGCAACAGGTTGATACGACCCTGGAGCGTTTCTGCGTTCTTGGCCGCGTCTGCCGCAAACGCCTTTTGCAACGCTGGGCCAAACGCTGCCAGGAACTCCTCGGCGTCCAGGCCGTTCTCAACCAGTTGGTTGAGGCGCTGCACCGTCACACCCATGCTGTCAGCGGCAATCTTCATTGCGGGAGGTAGGCGTTCGCCCAACTGGCCGCGCAACTCTTCCATGCTGACCTTGCCCTTGCCGGCAATCTGGCTCAAAGCCAAGAACACCCCGTTGGCGTCCGCTACGCTCAAGCCCATGGTGGCAGCCGCTTGGCTCACCCCGAGGAAAATGTCCCGCGTGCCCTTGCCTTCCAGTGTAGTACCCTTGGTGGCAGCCGCCAACTTGGCGTAGCCTTCCGCCGCACTCAACAAGTCCAAACCGAGGCTGTTGGCCGTCTTCTTGACGAACTCAAACTCCTCACCCGCCCGTTGCGCGTTGCCTACCGCGTACTCCAACTGCTTGTTGACAGACTGAAACTGAATGGTGGTGTCTACAATCGCCTTCAAGCCCTGAGCTACCGCGGCCAAGCCAGCGGTGACACCCGCCAAGCCCAGCAAGGAAGACCCCATGTCGCGAATGCTGGTGGCCGCACCTTCAGCGAATGGGCCCACACCCCTCAGTTCATTCTTGAGCGCAGCAACCCGCGCTTCTGCCGCCTTGGTGACACGGTTGACTTCCTCAGCGGGTGCTCCGGCCTTGCTCTTGAACTCGCTGAGTTGTTGAGTGATCTGGGCTATCTCTTGGCGTAGCGTGCCGCCTGTCTTGATGTTGAGAGAGTCGTAAATGGCCTTGCCAGCAGACTTGGCCTTGTCAGAAGCCTCCTGCGTAGCGGTAGCTGCACGCCCCATAGCTGCTGAGGCTGAGGCTTGAAACCGTTGATAGGACACCCCGGCATCACCCACTTCCCGCACAAGCCCCGACACCTTCTTGCGTGCGTTCTCAATGTCAGTGGGGGTAGCCTTGGCCGTGGTCAACGCTTGCAACTCTGCGCGTGCCTGAGTCAGTTCGGCCTTGAGCTCACTCATGGCCTGTTTGCCCGCCGTACCTACCCGCTTCAACTCGTTGGCGCTCAGAGTGGCTCCGCCCTTCAAGCTGTCCAACTCCTTGGTGGTGGACTTCAAAGCCTCCGTGATGGCGCGTGCGTCACCGGCTTGGAACACTTTCTTCAAGTCCACAGCGGCTGCTGCTGTGGCAGACGACAAATCAGCGGAGTCCTTCTTGACAGAAGCGGTTGCTGCGGTGTAGGTGGTCTTGGCCTGGTTCATGGCCGTGTTGAAAGCGGCTGTGACCGCCTCCAGCACTACAGAGAATTTCATGTTACCGTTCGCCACGACTCAACTCCTTCCACACTTCATCAAACCGCTTGTTGTCGTCAGCCGCCGCAACCCGCACCACAGTGGCCAACACCTTGAACATCCGCGACTCCTCCCTCGTCACTGCCCGGATGAAGCCGTGGAAGGCGCCATAGCCGTAATTGAGGACATCATCGACTCGATGCCCTGCGGCGACAAGCCGTTGGACAGAATCGTACCAATTGTGCTCACGCCCTTTGCGAACCGAATCAGTGCCGGGGCTAGGGCGCGGACGAAAAAATCGCCGTTCACTTCCACTACCTTGGCGGCCACCGCAAAGAACTCATCAGGGCGCAGCTTCTCGTAGAATTCCACGTTGGCGTTGGTCACGAGGGCAGCCGCCTTCATGAACGCTGGGCCATTCTCAGCCAGCACCTTGAACAACGCAAAATCGTCCTGGGGAGCGTCCGGCTTGGCTGCCAGTTCACCGGCCTCGTCAAACGCGCTGAGGAACGGGGAGCAAGCCGCAGCAAACTCCCGCAGGTTCTTCATGGTCACTTCGCGCACGACAATCTCGTGCCCGCGTACCGTCAAACGGGCTTCAAAACCGCCCATCTGCTCAAGTTGCTTGTCTTGTTCCATTTTGTTTATCTCCAAAAACGACCTGGCGCAGTTACCCACGCCAGGTCGTCTAGCTGGCGTGTGCGTTGATTACAGGTACACCAGACGACCGAAGCGGCCAAACACGAGGTCATCGGGCTTGGTGGGGTCGACCAGAGCGTTGCCTTCCAGTTGGAACTTGCCCAAGTCATTGGAGATGAGCCCCAAGTCCTTGGTGGGGTCAAGCGCCACGCGGTAGATTTCAGCCAACACCTTCTTGTTGTTGTCAGCCGTGTTCACGCCTTCAAAGCGGATGGTGACTTCAGCAATCGGCTGGGTGAAGAAGGCGATGTTGTCCACAGACGCGAAGCTGTACTCGGCCTTGAGGGGCAGGGTGTAACCGGTCACGTCCAGGGTGGTCACCGTGCCAAAGTCCGCGTCCACCGTGTAGTCGGCGGAGTCAACCGTGACGGGCGCACCGCTGCTGTCCTTGATGACCACAGCGCTGACCTTCTGGTGCTTGAGCGCCCAGATGGAGCCCGCAACCAGCGCAGCAGGAGACGTGTCAGGCGCAACCGCAGTCACCGTGCCAGAGGCAATGGTGTTGGTTTTGCCGCGCACTGCCAGAGCCAAGTTTTCCTTGCTCCAGTCATCCAACTCAGCCGATACCTTGGCCTTGTTTTCAGTGGTGATCACCTTGTCCAGCAGACGCTGGCCGGTGTAGCTTTCCTTGTGTTCGATTTTGTTAGTGTCGAACGAGGGCTTGAAGTCAGGCACGTCGCCCACCCAGCGGAATTCGCCAGGCAGACCGTTGACCAACGGAGCCACAAACACTTTGCCTTGTCCAGAGAAGTACATGACTTGGGTTTCCTTTCAGGTAATGATACGACCTTCAAACATGAAGGGGAAATAGGCGAAAGACGAGGAGTACCCCGCTGCCGGGCCACTCACACGACCCAAAGGCCGCATCCACGTCACAGGAGCCCATCCCTGCAACGACCGGAGCACTTTCGGGATCAACTCACCCGCAAGCGTTCTGATTTCGGTTGTGTTCTGAAGCTGCGCCTTGGGTGTGCGCACCGCCAACACAATCAACCAGCGTTGGTCGATAGTGCGCCGGGTTCCAGAACCGGCCTCATTGCCGCTCACCGCGTCACCGCCATAAATGACGTGGACAGCCGGGGAGGGCTGAGATGACTCCACCATGTCCCCAATGCTGAACGGAGTCAGCACTGACTTGAGCTCAGGCATCTCTTGTTGCAGACGCGCCACAATGGACTCTTCCGCTTCAAAGTAATTGGTGATGAGTTCGTTCATGGCCTCTGCTGACCGCGCAAACCCTTGGAGTCCATCAGGCGGTCAAGTTTGCGGTTCATCTCTAATTGGAGTTCACGGCTGTCCCGCATCTGCACCTCCACCACCGCCATACGCTCAGCAATCTTGGCGGCTTCTTGAGCCACCAACCGGCGCTCGTGATCTTGAACTGAGTGCTGCAGGTCGGACAACCACCACACGCCAGCCATACCTTGCACCACGATAGCGAAGATGACAGCCACAGGAATGTGTTTGTCAAGTTTCCAGCGGTTGTCGTCTTGTTCTGCCATATCTTCGGTTCCTTTAGTCGAGTTTGAATTCTTGTCAATACGCTGGAGCTTCTCGACATTGCACGTTTACACCAAGTTGCCATCACTGTACCTTCAAGAAGTTGCCGATGATGTCTACCACCATCTGTTCATCGTCACTGTCCAACCCCAAGAACGGACGCGCCGGTATGGTCACTTCCTTTTTCTTGGCCCACCCGCCCCCGGGAACCCGGAACGTCAGATACGGCGCAGCAGAAGCCCGAATAGTGTCACCGAAGTGCATTGTGGCAGCGTAGGGTACATTTGTCCCGTACTCCACGCCCTCGGACAGAACTGCGTGCGTCAAGGACGCCAGCAAAGTGCCGGTGTCCCGTAGCGTGTCGCCACCTTGGTTGATAGCCCGCAGGCTAGGCTGCCAAGGTGTACCGTCGGGGGCCACTTGATCAGAGAACCGCAACCGCGCATTCTCCACCAAGTTGACACCGATTTCATTCAGCAATGCGGTCTTGTCATCCCTGTCAAGCGCGAGCTTGCTCAAGGCTGACAGCACGGCACTGTCATCACCGACTGTGATGCGGACTCCGATGCTCATCGCAGACTCACTCCCCAACCGTCAACCTTTGCGGGGTTGACCATTTTGCCCAACGTGTCATCGCTGAACGCTCCGCCCGAGTAGTGGGCGCTCACTGGTGTAGCTGGCCTGGTGAGTTCTTCCGTCTGAGCAGGAGTCAAGGCCTGGTCAAACGTGAGCAACACCTTGCCAACTGCCAACTGCTCCAACCACTTGACTGTCCGTTCGTACCGATACTTGACCTCCTCAGTGGGGCGGTCTTTGTACAGACGGAATCGTGCAACGTCGCACACGGCGCGGGACAAAGGGGCTGGAACAGAAGGCAGCGGCAAGCCGTAGCGCACAGCCACGTAGCTGTTCACTTCCTCTGTGGCGTCCTCCAGGGCTTCCTGTGACACAGCCGCACTGGGTGCCCCGGTGTTATCCGGGTCTTCAAGCGAAGCAATCTCTTGCTCCCCAAAGCGTTTCACCAAATCAGCGCGGACTGCGTACATGGAAGGCTCCTATCAGGCCACGAGTTCAACGATGGTGGCAGGGCGGTTCACCAACGGCAGCTGGTTGGACTGGGCGTGCAGGTCGATGCCACGGTTGAAGTCCTTGTTCTGCTGCCGCGCATAGTACGGCAGAGCCAAGGTGTTGACCGTTTCAACGAAGTCTGCAGGCGCACCGAAGTTGCTGAAGGTTTCGTTGGTGCCGATGGGGAAGGCGTGACCTTCACCGGAGTCGATAAAGCGGTTGCCGTCCACCACGCCACGGTACTCTTCAAACGTCAGGCCACCGAAGCTGAAGCCCTTGCGCATGTCACCGCCAATGCGTTGTGCGGCTTCTGCATAGTTGGCGTAGGCTTCCTTGACCTTGGGGTGAGCCACCAGGCCGTCGAAGAACTCAGCCGACACCAGGCAGTGAACGCGCTGCATCACTTCGCCGTGCAGGTTGTCTTCAATGTGACGCACAACTTCCATGCACTTGGCGCGGACGTCAGTGGCTGCATTGGACAGGACGAAGGTGACGGTCTTCTTGGTGACGCCGAAGGCCGCAAAGTAGTCTTCGATGACAGAACCGTCAGCGTCCAGGACGATGCCCTTCAGCGCGGTCATCTTGCGCCATTCAAGCGTCTGGTCAATCTTGTTCTTCATGGTCTGGAGTTTTTCGTTGACCTTGGTGGCAACGGTTTCCAGGGTGTTTTCAGAACCGAATTGACGGATGCCAATCACGTCCGCAGCCAGGACGGTGTCCTCCAGCGGCATGTGCGGAATGTTGAACGAGCGCACGTTGCGCTTGCCCACCTTGTTCTTCGGCGCGGGGCCCCCCCAGGGAGTGGTGGGCACGAGCGTCAGAACGCCATTTTGCATTTCGATGGTGACGGTCTTGACGGACTGTGCGCGGAATGCGAACAAGCCCAGTTCATTGACGCGGCCATACATGTTGGGAAGGACGTTGATAGCTTGGCTCAACTGAGTCAGGCTGAAACCGTCCTTGAACGGGTCTATCATCATGATGCGGGTTTCCTTTCAGGTGGTGTTGTGGTTAGGCTTCAGCCGAAGCGATGATGCCCGCGGCCTTCAAGTCCGCCATGGCAGCGTCTTTGTCAGCTTGGAGCAGCCCGGTCTTCCACACCAGGCCGCTGGGTGCGACTTTGGCGTGACGGGCGATGATCACGCCCTTGACGGTGGCAGCGCCGGTGATGACTTCTTCAGCCATGATACCGACGACAACACCACCACCATCCAAGTCGGTGTTGTCATATTCAACAACCTCAGTGCCAACAGCGTTCAAGCCGACAACAGCACCACACTTGAGGGTTTGGTTGGCGGCCACGGTGACAACGTCACGCGAGTAGCGGCCAATCTCATCCTCTTCATACAGGAGCCAGTCACTGGCGCGACCCGGCTCGTTCTTGACAGCGGAGACCATAATGTCTTTCCTTTCGTCTATGGGTTAAGGGACAGCGGGTCAGGCTCGCTTGCTGAATTGTGCTGCGCGCTTTTCAGCGTCAGCCATCAGCGGGTTGCTTGCGGGTGCAGTGGTCTGCGCGGGTGCGCTGCCACCGTTGGCCTGGTGTTGGAACAACGCAGCGGTCTGCGGAGCGGAGGCACCGCCAGCAGGCTTCTTGAACTGTTCACGCATCACCTTGGCCGTGGCGTCAAACGCTTCCTGCGGCATGGCGCTGAACGCCTTCGCTTCTGCGTCGTCTGCCTTGTATTCGCGACCGATGTCGGTGAACAGTTGCTGAACAGCAGCAGCACGGGCTTCAGAACTGAATTTGGTCAGCTTGTCGGTGGCATCCGTAAGTTGCTTGCTCAGGTCGTCCTTGCTGGCTTGGAGCGATTTGTTCTCGGCTTCCAGCGCAGCAACGCGATCTTGAAGTTGCTTCAAGTCCATTGCGCTTTCTCCTTGTGAAGAGGGTGAAGTATCACCGCCTCGCGACATTGCTGCGGCGGAAGTATTCGAATCCCATCCGGTGGCCGTGAAGCTCACCTCGACGATTTTCGAATTTTTGAACACAGTGATTGGGCCAGCAAAGGTGTGCCCGTTGACCACTGTGTTGGAGCCCTGGAGCACTTCTTCAATGCTGCCGGGTTCAATGTGGACGCTCATCTGCCACGGGAAGCCTTCGTCTGACTCCTCCGCCACTGATGTGCCGTGTTCGTTGCTGAGCAGGTTGCCGCTCACCGTGAGCCCCACCTCGTTGCTGATGCTGGAGGCGGTCACGTAGCCGCACCGTTGAGACCGACTGTGGTCAATCAACGCGGGCAGTTTGTCCGGTACGCTCAGGGTGGTCAGGTCGAACACCACGCTGCCCCAGTACCAATGACCAGTGATGACGTCGCCCGAGTACGCCACGCCGCTGAACTTGCGCTGGCGCTTTTCGCCCGTGCCGTCCATGCTGAACTTTGCTTGGGCTGTGAGCGAGAACTGCCGGTTTTCGGCGTTCAGTTCTCGCTTGGTGGCATCTGCCATGGTTGAAACTCCTAAATGTCGGTCTGTCGTTCGTTGCTGGCGCTTATAACTGAAGGCCGGAGCAAAGTAAAGCCGAAGTTGCTATTTAGAGCAAATTTAGCCCTTACCCACCCCGCCCTGCAGCCTTTTGCTCAATAAGTGCACCGCTCTGCTCTCTGCTGCTCAGGCTTTGCGCTTAGGAGCACCGCTCAGGTCACTCCCGGCCTCATCTGCCTGCTCTTTGACCTTGGCCTTGGCCTGCTGAATGGCCTTCTTCAGCTGAGGCTGCTCGCCCTCCAAGTCCTCACCGAAGGCGTCCAAGCCCTGACGCACCCCCGCGCCGTAGTCCTCGCCGGGGTTCCAGTCCCAGCCTTCATCCGGGTCAACCTCCGGGGCTACGGGCGTGACCCCGCGCTTCTGGGCTTGCTTCTCTGTCAGGCTAATCACCGTGCACCGGCAACGGTAGCCGCAAGGCGGGTAGTGCGTCTTCCACCAAGGGTCATCGTGGTGGAGCACAGTGTTGTCCATGACCAAGTGGGAAGGGCGTGTGCGGCTGTCGTTGATGGCGTCATACATCAGATAGGGTCGGCTCGAGCTCACTGTCTTCTGCTGTTGCCAACGCCCCCGGTTGTACGCCACCTGCATGTTGGTACGGAAGATGTTGTCCAGCCGGTGCGCTGGCAGGTCAACGCTGGTGCTGCCGGACTTCACAGCCTTCTGAAAGTCCTTGAGCGTCTTGCCATTGCGCAGAGCGTCGGCCACCAAGTCAATCACGAACTTGATCTGCTCCAGGCTGGCCAACCCAGCAATGCTGACGGACTGGCTGCGCTGCATGCCCACCAGCTTGCCATAGTACTCGTCCGGCAGCACCACGTTCCGGCTCTCCGCGTACTCAATGGCTTCAATGAAGCTGAGTGCGGTGGCCATGTTACACCTTGCCTTCTGCGTGGACGTAACCCAGCACGTCAGCAGCGTAGAGGGCGTGCTCCAACGTCACCGTGAATTGCTCTGTGCTGACCTTGTCACCCATGAGAGCGAACAAGCGGTCAGCCAAGTCCTCTGAGGACGTGGCAGCCAGCACCGCAGAACGAACCTGCGCTGGGTCCAGGGGCAACCCACCCTCACCCAAGGATGCGTCGGCCTGGTCTTCAATCAGCTGTTGCTGCTGAGTGAACCGCGTGCCGGAGCCGTGCTTTGTAAAAAGGTGAGGAGGCGTCTGAGCAGCCTTGGCTCCGGTGCCAGAGTTCGGTGTAGCATTGGCATCGCCGGTCTGACCGGGATTAGCTTCACCGCCACCTTGAGGCTCGGCTGGAGGTAAGCCGGCAACCGGGTCTTCGCTGCTCAGCGTGAAGTCCTCCTCACGTAAATCGTAGTTGTCTTGAAAGTAACCTTTCTCAAACCGCACACCCACCGCGTACAGGTCTTTGTCACGCGTGGCGCGTTCCTTCTCCAGACCCACCTCGTCAGCAAACACCACCTCGTGCTTGACCCACCCGTTGAGCTCACACAAGGCGTCCACAATCTTCTGCATTGTCGGCCTCACCAGCATGATGTCGCTGTTGCGCTTGTCCATCCGTACCGCGTCGTGCACTTGGCCCAGAGCACGGTTGCCGCTACCGCCATCAGTGCCGGAGGTCAACGTCTGACCCAGCACCACCTTCTGAATGCGGCGGATGACACTATTCTCAAACATCTCAAACGACTGACCGCTGTTGCCTGCAGGTACGCCCACGGCTTCCACGCTGTCCTCTTTGTCGATGCCAATCACCGCTTGGCTGTGAGCCAGGAGCAGTGCCTTGACCATCTCCTTGGGGTCACCGGACTTGCCCACCAAGAGCGGAGCCCCAAAGCGTTCAAGGAACTTGCCCCAGAACTTCCAGCCGTTGTTGCGGAAGTACCAAGCCCAGTAGAGCCTGCTCAGCAACGCCTCCCCGTAGGGCTGCATGTACGTCGGGCGTGCGCGTGTCAAGAAGAACTTGTAGCGTTGGTCGACCTCAATGCCTACGCCGCCGCCCGAACCGTCATCAGGGAAGTACATGAGCCGCCCGTCGGGCTTGGGCTCAAACCAGCTGAAGGGCTTTTCACCGAGGTACTTGACGCCAATGACTCCGTCCTCGCGTCGGTAGTACACCGCCTCCATCACGCTGTACCCGTAGAGCCGAGCCTGCCAAGCGCCACTCGCTGCGTCCTGAAGTACCGGGGCAAGCACGTCCATGATCAACTTGCCTTGTGTGGACTCGCTAGGCTCTACCCGCAGGGGCGTGGCCAGCATGGCGTCCAAGCGGGTCTCACACGCCTGAGCAATCTCATCATCGTACATCAAGGTGCGTAGGCGGTCACGCCGAATACCGGCCTGCTTCAGCACCTCGTCCAAGTCGGGAATCTTGGTGAGCAGACGCACCAGCTGAGTGGTGGCCTCCTCTTCATACAGCGCCACCTGTGCGCCGGGGTTGGAACCGTCGTTCACCGTGCCCGTGGCAGAAGGGCGGGAGAACAGGCGGGTAAAGAAGTTTCGGTTGCTCATACAATGCTCCTAGTTGAAAGTGCGGCCACCACCTGTGTAGGGTGCAACCGAAGGTCGTTTGAAATTCTCACGCGTGGTGTACCAGTTCACGCCCTGAGTCCATGCGTCCACGTCGTCATCGTTCTTGACGCCAGGGAACCGGGCAAACAGGTCAACAAAGTCGTTGACCCACTCACATCCCTTCAGCGTGGGGCTGGGCAGGAAGAAGTTGCCTGCCTCGTGCTGCGGCTGTACAGCGTTGGCCCGAGCTACCTTGCCCCCCTGAGGGCTGATAGGCGTCAGGCCGGGTACGTCGTCTTCCAGTGCGTCCAGTACCGCTGGACCATTGGCTTTGTCCTCAATCAGCACGGCAATTGTCTTGCGCGTGAAGGGTGAGCGGGCGTGTTCGTTCAGGATGCGTGTCTTGGTGGCGCTGAACCCCATGCGCTCACATACTCGGGCCAGCAGGTACTTGTTGGCACCCTTCCGCCCAATGCAGTGCCCAGCCACGAAGTCCGTACCCGTGCCGTCCTTGAACGTGCAGTCCCAACTCCACACTATCTCCTCCATGTCGGCTGCCATCTGCTCAGGTGGAACGTGATAGAACTGCCAGTCCTTCACCTTGAATATCGACCCCTCACGGCTGGAGGGGTTCTGCTGCAGCTGTGCGTTGGTGTGGTACTTACCCAAGCGGTCTTCCATCTCCCGCACCGTGGCGTCGTCCAGGCGCTCAGGTGCCATGAGCTCACCTTCCACCTTCCGTGGGTCTTGGAACCCCAGTGACGTGGTCTTCCGCAGGGCTGGATCATACCGCATGGGCAGCACCAAGTGCTCCCAGCCCTTCTCATTGGCCAGGATGTACCCGGTCAAGTCCTCCACGTGGAGGCGCTGGTGCACCACGATGATGGCGTCTTCCTTGGGATTGTTCAGGCGCGTGGACGCTGTACCCTTCCACCACTCAATGGACTGAGCGCGGGCAACCTCAGAATCGGCCTCGAGTGCGCTCACAGGGTCGTCAATGACGATGCGGTTGCCCCCGAAGCCCGTACCCGCCGCATCCGTAGCGGTCACCACCCGGCTACCCTTCCGGTTGTTCTCATACCGGGTCTTCACGTTCTGGTCCGTCGTCATGCGGAACCTGGTGCCCCAAGCTGCTTGGTACGCGGGTGACTCCATGATGCGCCGGGAGTCCACAGCATCGCGGGTGGCCACGTCCTTGGCGTAGGAGGCGGTGAGATACTGAAGGTGGGGCTTCTCCAGCCACTCCCACGCAGGAAACGCCTGTGAGATGATAGTGGACTTCAACATCCGGAAGGGAATGTTGATCACCAGCCGCTTGATTTCACCCCGACTCAGCGCCTCCAGGTGCTCGCATATGGCGTGCACGTGCCAGTTGTCCACAAAGGGCGTGCACGGTTGTAACACCGGCCAAGCGTAGTCCCGCAGGAAGCGCCAGAGCGAGCGTTCGGCCTGTACAGCCTTCACCGCTTCCATCCGCGCCCTGAGCTCTCCTGGTGTCATTGCGTAGCTCCCAACAACTTGGCGGCCTGAGCGTACAGTGCTTCCAGGCGGTCCAAGTCCTTCTGAGGTAGAGCCGCCACGTCCTGAATGCCAATGGGTGCTGCGCCCTCAACGCCTTGGATGGCCACCTTCTTCGGCGTGAAGTACGGAGCCGCCTTGTTGGCAGCGTCTAGTCGGGTGTGGAGCGGCAAGCGCGGGTCTAGCGCTACTGCTTTGAGTAGGTCAGCTGGTTGGGACACCCCGCCCCCGTTGAGAGCCTCGCTGAAGCGTTCTTGATCCTTGGTGTGCAAAGCCTTGAAGCTGAGAGCCACGTTGTGTTCGTCCACCAAGGTGCCCGCCTTGTTGCGGAAGACGCCTGGAATGTCGGTGGGCGTGAGCTTGACCTTTCGGGGCGTGATGTTGCGGGTAGCCATTTGTCGTTTCTCCGGTATGACTTCTATGTGCGCGCAGCTTATACCTTAGATGCTGAGTGGCCGTCAAGCCGATATTGACGGAGACGTTGGGCCGCAGCGGGGACGAGCTTCACATCTGCGTGTTTGCGTGAACCGGATACCCGCGCACGCTTTCATATCCGGTTGTGCTTTTTAACGCAATTGCGTTATTCTCTTATTGTGTATTTACACAGAGGTAGAGCCTCCCAGAAACTTTCCTGCCGTGTGTGTCAAAAGCGGGTATCAAGCCCCAGATGGTACTTCGCGTGGCAGCTTTGAATCGTAACTTCACATTTTCAAAAAACATGAAGCGCCGTAAGTGGTGATCTCTACAACAAAAACACCTTGTAGGACTTTCAGTTACAGATACTACCTTACCCAATTAATATCAAGTCAATAAAGAAGTAATGATTGGGATGCAGGAGTAGCGTCCCAACTTTTTGAAGTTTGTGAAGCTGTTCTCTTCCATCGTCCAGCACTCGGGTTCGGGTTAGTGTCCGTCCCTCCAATAGCGCCAATAAATACAGCACTTAGACACGGACCACCGGAGAACCGGAGACACGGAGCACACGCAGAATCTCAAACCCGAGCTTCACAATTCAACCTAGCAGATTGCAAGTTCGCGGTATTTAGGGCACAACTTCTACCGCACGGAGAACCTACCTCACGCAGAAACGCACACGCTTAACCCACGCTTGACCCCTATGAATAAAGGCAGTATGATACCGCACTTTCAACCCCGTAACTTGGAGGCGTACTCATGGCTCACCCGGCAACGCAGCTGTTGCACCCGACCTTCCAGAACACAAAACAAGCTGCAGATGAAATGGCCCTACTTCACGCCGACCTACTATCCACGTTCACCTACACCCCGGATGAAGGATGCTTCCGGTGGAAGGTACGCCCTAGCCCCCGCACTTCAATTGGCAGAATAGCCGGGTCAGCTACCAAGCAAGGCAACGGCACCTCTATACCTTGGCACGGTAAGTCTTGGTCAGAGGCTCAACTGGCAGTGTTCTACATGACTGGGAAGCTGCCGTTGGGCAAGGTGAGCCGCTACGACGGAGTGACGGCAGTAAGCCGGTTTGAGAGCCTGCTATATACGCTCCCGGACGGAAGGCGCTTTCAAGGCAGCAAGGAGATTACACCCCATGAATAACATAGCCTTGACGCACTCAACAGCGGTAGCCTATACTACACGGGCTTTGCGGAGCGGTCACCGAGTTACGGCGGCTGTTCCTACCTGGTGCGTTCTGTCGGCTCCTGCCAGTGGGGCGACCGCTACCGCAAAGCACCCACCTCGTAGCTGGGGAGGGGCCGTATGACAGCCTCCGCCAAGAAGACCAAGAATGGAGGAGCGCTCACCCGTGAGGACGTCCACCAACGCATGTTGGACAAGCTAGGACAATCCGCTCTGGACGAGGAGGACGCTCGGCTGATGAAGCTAGAGCCGCTCACAGGTATGGGCATGAGGTCACTCAAGCTGCCCGAATTCCCCGCTTTCAAAATCCCCTACTTCACCTTGCAAGGCAAGGTTGATAAGTTCTTCCGTGCCCGGTACGTGGTCAGCACCCTGAAAGGGTTTGACGCGGTGGCCGGCAAAAAGCCCCTCCGGTATGTTCAACCCGCCAAGAGCAAGTCCGGAGTGTACTTGCCCCCGTTTGTGGACTGGGTTGAAATGGCCGCTGACGCCACTCAGCCCTTGGTCATCACAGAAGGCGAGTTGAAGGCCGCATGCGCTACCAAGTACGGGTTCCCCACCCTAGGGCTAGGCGGTGTGTACAGCTTTCAGAGCAACGCTCACAACCACATGCTGATACCCGCACTGGCGGAGTTTGCGTGGGGTGAGCGCATTGTGTACATTTGCTACGACAGCGACTCCTCCACCAACCCCAACGTCCTAGCTGCAGAACAACGGCTGGCGCAACGCCTGACCGAGCTAGGTGCTTTGGTACACATCACCCGGCTACCCGCCCAAGAGGAACTGTCCAAGTGCGGCCTGGACGACTTCATTGTCCTGCGGGGCGCAGAAGCGTTTGCCGAACTGTTGGACAGCGAGAAGACCTACGCCTACGACGCTGCTAAGGTGCTACACGGCCTGAGCGAGCGGGTGGTGTACGTGCGCGACCCCGGCATCATCTGGGACCACACCTTGAAGCGCCGCATGAGCCCTAGCGACTTCACGGCTCACCAATTTGCCAACGTCCACTATTGGGCGGAGGTGTCCATGCCCAAGGGCGGCACAACACGGGTGAAAAAGCCCGCGGCCCCTGCTTGGCTTCAGTGGGAGGCGCGTGCGGAGTGCTTGGGGTTAGCCTTCCGCCCCGGTGCCGCCCGCATCACGGAGGACGGCTACCTCAACACGTGGACAGGCTGGGGAGTGACGGAGCCCATAGCGGGGGACGTCAGCCCTTGGCACGAACTCATGGAGCACATATTTGCCGGAGCACCCGAGGCACGGAGGTGGTTTGAACGCTGGACAGCGTACCCTATACAGAACCCCGGTGCCAAGCTGGCTACCGCTATGGCCGTGTGGGGGCCAACTCACGGTAGCGGCAAGACGTTGATTGGTCACACGTTGATGCGGGTGTATGGCACCAAGCACTCAGTGGAACTCAAGGACGCGGACTTGGAAGACGACCGCAACGAATGGGCTGACAGCAAGTGCTTTGCGCTGTGCGACGATATCACCGCCAAAGGCGACCGCAAGCTGATGCGGAAGCTGATGACCATGGTCACGCAGAAGATGCTGCGCATCAACACGAAGTACGTGCCATCCTACTCCCTTGAGGACTTGATCAACTACTACTACACGTCCAACGAGCCGGATATGTTCTACATGGATGAGAACGACCGACGCTTCTACGTGCATGAGACTCAGGCCGGCAAGTTCCTCAATTACAAGCGGTACGTGGCGTGGCGTGACAGCGACGAGGGCATAGCCGCCTTGTGGCACTACCTGTTGAGCGTTGACCTGGGGGACTTTGACCCGCAAGCGCCTGCACCCGTCAGTGACGGCAAAAAAGCCATGATTGACATGGGCAAGAGCGAACTGGGTGCGTGGGTGCTGGAGTTCCGCCGCAACACGGACTACATGCTCAAGCAGGCGAATATGACGGGTGACTTGTTCACCATGAAGCAACTCCACGCGTTGTACGACCCCATGGGCAACAAGAAGGCCAGCCCCAACGCCTTGAGCCGCGAATTCAAGCGGGAAGGGTACAACCCGTGCTGCGCCGGAGCGCCGGTGCGGTTGAGAAACGGTCAGCAGTTGGTAGTGTGGCCAGTGCGGAACTTTGACAAGTGGAAGAAGGCACCGTGGGGTGAGGTCAAGGCCGAGTATGAGAAGCACACCACCGTCAGCGCCAGCAAGAAGTTTTAACAGGAGTCGACAAATGAGCAGATTGGTATTGCCCGCAGTGGCAGCCGTACCGGGGACGGTAGAGCCTACCCCGTTGCACCTTGTACCCAGCAGCGGTGGGGTGAAGTGCGTTGTTTGCGGAGAGAGAGCAAGTTCCGCATGCGCTTCCACTACACAGACCAGGCGGAAATGTACACGTTGTTCAGCGACGCAGAGGGGTTCGCTATGTACGACCCCGCCGAGCGGATGATGAAGCTATATACTACACTTGCAGGAGCGATCATGGCACGTCTCACTGAATTGCAGAAGCTGCGGAGCGCGGTGCTCAACGCAGACAATCACTACGCGGTGTTGGGGGTAGCTACCGGAGCCGCCACGGACGTGATCAAGGCCGCTCACCGCACGTTGGCGCGAGCCTTTCACCCTGACTTGTCCAAGTTGGAGGACGCTCATGATCTGTGCGCCCGTGTCAACGTGGCCTACGCGGTGCTGGGGGACAAGGAGGCACGCCGCAAGTACGACGCTGTGGAGCGCACGGAGGAAGCTCAGTGCACCCGGTGTGCCGGTACGGGCACGGTGTACAAACAAAAAGGGTTCAACAAGAAGGTGCAGTCACCTTGCCCGGTTTGCGGAGGGCACGGTGTATGCGCATCTCAATCAAGAACATAACATGGCGGCATCACCCACGGCTGCACGCTGAAGTCGGCTACATTGAGAGCCAGTACGGCGAGCGGAAGGTGGCCATGCTCGTCAACGAGACCAACAACCCGCGCCGCCCCGCTGGCGGCACGATACCGGCCAAGCCGTTCACATTGGAAGTGTACGTCCCGTTGTTGACAACTCAAGACAAAGTCCTCAAGTTCACCCGTGAACACGAGGCCAAGGCGGAAGCTGCCCGGCTGCTGGGGCGCTTCCTAGCCGATACCACAGAGCAACCCACATGACATCAACCCGCCCGTCAGGGCATTTTACAAAAGGAAAGAGCATGGACTTGTATCAGTCTTACATTCACATCAGCCGCTACAGCCGTTGGCGCGATGACCTGGGCCGACGCGAAACCTGGGAGGAAACCGTCCAGCGGTACATTGACTTCTTTGACGCCAAGACGGAGCACCGCTTCGGCCCCGTGTTGCAAGGCAAAGTGAAGGACGCCATCACCGCGCTGGGGGTCATGCCTTCCATGCGGGCACTGATGACCGCTGGGGAGGCTCTGGAGCGTGAGAACATTGCCGGGTTCAACTGCAGCTACTTGGCGGTGAACAGCAAGCGTTCGTTTGCGGAGGCGCTGTACATTCTGATGTGCGGCACCGGGGCGTGCGAACTGCCCAACACGTAAGAGTTTCACCAACCCGCCCCAGCAAGGGGGCTTTTTCAGGAGGTCGTTATGAAGCCACAAAAAGGCGAACTGTTCAAGCTGGTGGACGCTTTGAAGCCCACCACCCTCACCTTGGAGGTGTGCAAGGCTCACGGCTGGGCTTACCCGCCCGTGCTGCTCACGTACAAAGGAGCCGTCACTGGCTCAGTTGTGCGCTCGGTGTTCAATTTGTAAGGAGTGTTGACATGTTGTTATCGTACTTGGAACTGAAGGCCGAGGTGCAGAACAAGGCCATGCACCCGGTGGAGGACGCTCAGGTCAACGCCAGCAGCGTGGACGTCCGCTTGGGCAGCAAGCTGTTGGTGGAGGAGCTACCGGAGGGGCTGAAGAAGAGCGAGTTGCCGGTGGTCACGTTGCGTGAGCGCGAGCCGCTGACCTTCACTGAGTTCAACCTGGAGCCGGAGGGCGAACCGTTCCTCCTGTACCCCGGTCAATTTGTGTTGGCGCAAACGATTGAGGAGTTCAACCTGCCTCTGGATATCAGCGCAGAGTTCCGCCTCAAGAGCTCAGGGGCGCGTATGGGTCTGAGTCACGCCTTGGCGGTGTGGGCGGACGCTGGCTGGCACGGCTCTGCGCTCACACTGGAGTTGCACAATATCAGCCAGCACCATATTATCGCTCTGCACCACGGAGACCGCGTAGGACAGATGATTTTCCACCGCCATGTAGGTGTGCCCAGGGAGCGTAGCTACGCAGTGCGGGGAGCGTATAACAACAACCTGGAGACCACAGCCGCTCAACAGGAGAAGCAATCATGAGCATCCGTGACGGGTACGCAGAAGAGTTTGAACAATGGAAGGTGTTGAACCCGCCCGTGGAGCGCGAGCTACGGGCAGCCGCAGCCCTTCAGTACGGGGTAGCGGAGGAGGACGTGACACCGGCGCAGATGGACTTCATTCAGCGCCGCAGGTTCTTCAACGACACCGCCTTCTGGGCATCAATTTGGGAGAGCGTCAAGTGAGCTCAGAGGACTACGACGAGCCGGGTAGTGGCGTGGTGTACGGAGTAGCCGGTGGGTTGATCTGCTGGGTTGTAATCGGCATCTTGATCTGGGCTTTGTGGTGACGAACCCGAATAACCCTAAACTTCGGTTGGGTATTCTAAAAAGGGCTTTACGAACTTCGAAGTCCGGGTTATAGGTCGCCTCACTTGCAAACCGTGAAGAAGCAAACCACCGAAGAGATCATTGCCTTGTGCGCAGCCAAAGCTGCTCTTGCCAGCGCTGCCCGCGTAGCTGCACCCTCTAATTCACTGCCACACTGTTTAAGGAGATCCACATGTTCTACATCGGCCGACGTAACAACCCTCAGCTTGCCACCCCGTACTTCAAAGCCTTTGGCAAGCTGACCAAGAAGGAAGCCAAGGCCAAGGAGCAAACAGCCTACGGCTCAATGTGGTTGACGGCTTACAAGACTGAGGCTGAGTACACCGCTGCTGTAGAGCAGATGAAGCAAGAGGGCAAGCGTTTCGTATAAAACCGGGGCGCGTACACCACCCCACTTTTCAGGAGTCGACAAATGAGCAACTTCAAACCGATGCTGAGTGGGAGCGTTGAGGACGCCTCCGCGTTGAAGCTACCCTTGCTGGCCAGCGTCAAGCTGGACGGTATCCGCGCCATGGTGATCAACGGGGTGTTGGTCAGCCGTAACCTCAAGCCCATCCCCAACGCCTACGCTCAGAAGCTGTTTAGCAAGCGCATGTTCGAAGGCTTGGACGGCGAACTGATTGTGGGCAAGGCCGGAGACCCGGACGTGTTCCTCCGTACCTCTTCAGGCGTGATGAGCGGTGACGGCCAACCAGACGTGTACTTCCACGTCTTTGACTGCATGAGCAACCCCTCCATCCCGTTCATAGCGCGTTGGGAGCACGCCCGTCACACGTCAGACAAATCAGACCGAGTCATTGTAGTGCCGCAGTCCATGATCAGCACCTTGTCTCAGTTGGACGAGTTTGAGGCTGCCGCCTTGGGTGACGGGTACGAAGGCGTCATGTTGCGCAGCGCCAACGCACCGTACAAGTACGGGCGGGGCACGGTCAAGGCTCAAGACCTGATGAAGCTGAAGCGGTTCGCTGACGCAGAGGCCAAGGTGGTGGGCTTTGAAGAGCAGATGCACAACACAAACGAGGCCAAGCGCGACGCCTTGGGTCATACAGAGCGCAGCAGCAAGAAGGCCGGCATGGTAGGCAAGGGCGCATTGGGGGCGCTCAAGGTGGTGGGTGTCAACGGAACCTACAAGGGCGTGGCGTTCAACATCGGCACCGGGTTTGATGACGCTTTGCGCGCAGAGATTTGGACCAATCAACCCCGGTGGCAGGGTGCTGTGGTCAAGTTCAAATACTTCCCCAGCGGCAGCAAGGAGGCACCTAGGTTCCCGGTATATTTAGGCCAACGTCACAAAGGAGACATGTCATGACCAACAAGATAGCCGTTTGCTCACTGCTGGTGTTCGACGCTACCATCTGGGCTCACAACTTGTTACTGGCCATGGCCGGGAGGGGCTTGGTATGACAACACGGGTAGACCGCGCCATTGCGCGCAACATGCGCCGTTCGTACAAGTGCCGGCAATGTACCAAAGAGCGCAGCGGGGAAGGGTTTGAAGTGACAGTGGACGTGACGTCACCGGCTGAGGCGCAAGAGTGGGCCACCAAGCTGACCCCAGCCCCGCGTAATACGCCGGTGGGTTGGCCCAGCTACCTGGACGGCTTCCAGTGCTCGGATTGCACCAAACAAGACCTCAAGACCTTGATCACCCCCAATGGAGACAGGTCTGGCCACAGGCCAAGTAACCTGCGCGACGTCACGACCAGAGTCAACAATCAGAACCGTCACAAGGTACGGGCTGCGTCCGGGCTCAGGGGTGTGTACGAACAACCCGACAAAAGAACAAGCATCGCAAGCCTACCAGGAGGCCAGGGCTGGTAAAGTAGCACTTGCCTAAAACTTTCCTGGGAGGTATGCTACCGTCCGTGGCTCGGTTAAAGGCCACTCTTTGTCAACACTGTAAACTGGAGAACCGTAACATGGCAACCTACAAAACCGCGGACAAACCCATCAAACTGCCCAAGACCCTAGCCGGGTGCGCTGACCGCTTGTACGAGGTGCGCCAACTGCGCCTTGCCAAGCAACGCGAGGTGGAAGCCTTTGAGGAAGAGGAATCCGCCCTGCGTGAGCACCTCATTCAGAACCTACCCAAGAGTCTTGCCAGCGGCATCGCCGGCAAGACCGCCCGTGTCTCCATCGCCAACAAGGTGGTGGTGCAGGTGACCAACTGGGACGAGGTGTACGGGTACATTGTCAAGAACTTCAAGAAGAACCCTGGTGTGTTCGCCCTGCTGCAGAAGCGGGTGGGTGAAGTCGCCGTCAAGGAAATTTGGGAAGCTGGCAAGGAAGTGCCCGGCACTCAGCCTCTGGACGTGCCCACCGTGAGACTGAACAAGCTATGAGCACTGTGCTGAAGCTCCAACGGAGCCTTGCTGGCGCACCTCAAGTGCTGGGCTACAACCAAACCAAGTCCGTGCTGTTTGAAGTACCGCTCACGCCGGACTTGGATAGGTTGTTTGCCGGACGCGACAAGGTGTACGTCAAGGCCAGGGTGCGCAACAAGGGCGGCACTCAGCGCGTAGAAGTGCTGAATACCACCCGCGCTCAGGACTGGTAATCATGCGCAACGAACGCGAAGCCCACAGCCAGTTTCTGGAGCCTGGACAGGAGAACAATATGCGTTGACAGAATAACCGTAGCCCACGGAGAGGCTTAAATCTCCGCACCTTCACTCTGTTATCTATGCCACTTGAGAGGAAACACCATGGCCACCCCAAAGAAACCCGCAGCAGCCAAGTCCACCGCCGTAGTGCCGTGGGAAGCCGAAATGGCGCAACGCGCCGTCAAAGCCGCCAAAGCCGAAAAGATCACCGGCCTCACCAAGAAGCTCAGTACTCGGGGCGGCATCCTGAGCGTTGACGACACCCCCGTTGAAGACAATGAACTGCGCGTCATTGTTGTCGGTTCTGTTCATGAGAATCAATACTACACGGAAGCCTACAACCCCAACACGCCCACCGTACCGGCCTGCTACAGCTTCAGTGACCCTGAAGCCGACGCTCCGGAAGACGGCATGGCTCCCCACGAGGAAGCCGAAGACAAGCAAGGCGACGACAACGGTCTGTGCTCCAATTGCTGGGCCAACCAAATGGGCAGTGCTGACGTGGGCCGGGGCAAGGCGTGCAAGAACATCCGCCGCTTGGCCGTCATCACTGAGGACGCGCTGGAGTCGGTGGAGTCACTGAGCGAAGCTGAAGTCCGCATGCTCAACGTGCCGGTGATGAGCACCAAGAACTGGGCCAAGTTCGTCAACGCTGTGGCTGAGGACATGAGCCGTCCCTACTGGGCTGTTGTGTGCTTGGTCAAGGTAGTGCCTGACCCCAAGAGCCAATTCCAAATCACCTTCAAGTTCGAAGAACTCATCAACTTCGACGGTGAACTGTATGAGGCCATGAAGAAGAAGGTCACTGCCGTCAACCAGCAGCTGGTGTTGCCGTACCTCAAGCAAGCTGACCTGGCAGTCGCCCAGCCGGTACGTCCTCAAGTCCGCATGGCACAAGCCATGGCCAAGAAGGCTCCTCCTGGCAAGCCTGCAGTCAAGCCTGCAGCCAAGCCTGCAGCCAAGCCTGCAGCCAAGCCTGCACCTGCGGCCAAGCGCGGTAAGTTCTAACCGCTGACGTGCAAGGAGGGCTTCGGCTCTCCTTGTTGTTTATGTTTACAAACGAGGAATCCGTATGAGCCTGCTCACCTTACCATGGCGCCAGTTTGTGGAAGAGCTACAGGCGAGCGAGGATGAACAGTTGGTGTGGGACGCTCTTGAAGCAGAGCGCCGCGCTGGCAAACGCCCCGCCGTCATGTTGCGTATCTACCAACGGGCAAGTAAGCTCCGCCGGCAACGCGAGCACAGGGAGCTCCTGGGGCTGACACCATGACCAAAATCAAACCAATCACAATCGACTTTGAGACGCGCCCCATTGAGCCGCGCCCGCACTACCCGCCGCAGCCCGTAGGCTTCAGCATCAAGTATCCGGGCAAGAAGTCAAAATACTACGGGTGGGGGCACCCTGTCAAGAACAACTGCATTCAAGAGCAAGCTGCCGAGGTTCTACGCGACGCGTGGACCAGCGGGCAGCATTTGTTGTTTCACAACGGCAAGTTCGATATTGACGTGGCACAAGAGCACATGGGGCTGATGGACGCGCCCCTTGACCCGCTGAAGTGCCACGACACTCAGTTCCTGCTATTCCTGCTCGACCCGCACAGCTTCAACTTGGGGTTGAAGCCCTCCGCTGAGAAGTTCCTTGGCATGCCCCCCACCGAGCAACACGCTCTGCGGGACTGGCTGTTGGAGCACCAGAAACGGCTCAAGTCAGAGGGGTTGCTACCGGCCAACGTGCGCATCACGGAGGGCAACTTCGGAGCGTGGATTTGCCTTGGCCCAGGGGACTTGGTGGGCAAGTACGCCGACGGTGACGTTGTGCGCACTGAGAAGCTCTTTGACAAGCTGTACCCGGAAGCTGCAGCCCGTGACATGCTCCCAGCCTATCGACGTGAGCAGAAGCTGGTGCCCATCCTGCTGCAGAATGAGCGCCAAGGCATGAAGTGCGATGTCAAGGCTCTGGAGTCTGCGCTGACGGTGGGTGAGCCCGCCACGGTGGCCGCAGAAGCGTGGTTGCGCAAGACGCTCAAGGCTCCTGACCTGAACTTTGAGAGCGACACCCAACTGGCTGAAGTGCTTGATCGGGAGGGTGTCATCACTGAATGGACGCTCACGCCTACCGGCAAGAAGTCAATGAACAAGAAGGCACTCAAGCCGGAGCACTACCACAACAAGAAGGTGTTCCAGGTGCTGGGCTACCGTAGCAAGTTGGCCACCTGCCTGCAGACGTACATCCGGCCTTGGCTGGACACCGCCCACCAAACCAACGGCATCCTGCACGCGGGTTGGAATCAGACCCGCAACGACCGGGACGCCGGTGCACGCACCGGGCGGTTGAGTAGCAGTCCCAACTTCATGGCTGTGGCCAAGTCGTTTGAGGACAAGGGCGACGGCTGGAGCCACCCGGACTTCCTCAAGAGCCTACCGCACCTGCCGCTCATGCGTCAGTTTCTGCTGCCGGACTCACCCAAGCACTGGTGGGGCAGACGAGATTACAACCAGCAAGAGCTACGCATCCTGGCTCACTTTGAAGACGACAAGCTGCTGCAGGCGTACTTGCAGAACCCCAAGTTGGACGTGCACACGTTCGTTCAACAGGCCATCAAGACGCTCATGGGCTTGGATTTGCCCCGTACTCCTATCAAGGCGCTCAACTTCGGCTTGCTGTACGGCCAAGGCGTGGGCAGCATGGCTGAGAAGCTGGGCAAGTCAGTGGAGGAGATTCGCACCCTCCGCAACGCTCAGTTGAGCGCCCTACCCGGCCTGAAGGTTCTGGACGCTGCTGTGAAGCAACGGGGCAGAGCCGGTCAATGTATCACCACCTGGGGTGGGCGTCAGTACTTCGCTGAAGAGCCACGAGTGATTGACGGCCAGCTGCGCACGTTTGAGTACAAGCTGCTCAACTACCTCATTCAAGGCTCTGCTGCTGACTGCACCAAGGAAGCCTTGATCCGCTACCATGAGATGGGCTATGGGGACGCCCGGTTTGTGGTCACCGTACACGACGAAATCAACATCAGCGCCCCCAAGGGTGCGTTCAAGAAGGAAATGCTCCGCCTGCGGGAAGCGATGATGTCGGTTGAGTTCGATGTACCTATGTTCTCTGACGGTGAGTTTGGCGCCAACTGGGGCGCCATGCAAGAACTGAAGGAGCCTATGATCGATTTGTCACGTTGGAAAGGAAAGTGAATATGGCTACCGCCAAGAAAGTTATCCCCATCAAGCCCCTCACCAGCTGGAGTTTCAGCCGGTATCAGGACTACAAGAGTTGCCCCGCCAAGGCCAAGTACAAGCACATTGACAAGCTGAAGGAGCCGCCTAGCCCCGCCATGGAGCGCGGAGCGGCCATTCACAACTTGTGCGAGCAGTACGTGAGGGGCACGCTGGCCAAGCTACCGCCGGAACTCAAGCTGTTCAAGGACGAGTTCACCAAGCTGCGGAAGATGTACAAAGCCAAGAAGCTACCCATGATTGTGGAGGACAACTGGGCCTTCACCAACACGTGGGAAGAGTCGACCTGGAATGACTGGGTCAACTGCTGGGTGCGTATCAAGCTGGACTGTGCCCACTACGAAGAAGCCAACGTGTTGTACGTCACTGACTACAAGACCGGCAAGATGAACGACTTCAAGAACGCCGAGTACATGGAGCAGTTGGAACTGTACGCCTTGGCCGCCTTGTTGATGAGCGCGGTGGAGGACGTCACAGTGGTGCCTCGGTTGCTCTACCTGGACAGCGGTGATGTGTACCCTCCACCCGGTCAGGAAGTGACCTATACCCGCGCAGACTTGAAGAAGCTGCTTACCGAGTGGAACAAGCGTGTCAAGCCGATGATGATAGATACCCGCTTTGCCCCCAAGCCCAGCGCCAACTCTTGCCGGTGGTGCTACTTCAGCGCCAGCAAGAATGGTCCATGCCAGTTCTAAGGAGACGACAATGATTCACGTAATGGTAGATTTGGAAACGCTTGGCCGCCGTGCCGGTTGCAAAGTGCTCAGCATTGGTGCGGTAGTGTTTGGCCCGAAAGGGCTGGGCGCTGAGTTCTACACGGAGGTGCAGCGCGACCACCAACCCGGCCTTCATGAAGACCAGGACACTGTCGACTGGTGGGCCAAGCAATCACCAGAGGCCCGCGAGCGTCTGTTCAGCAACGTGGGCAAGGTGCCGCTCAAGCACGCGCTGGAAGCCTTCAACGACTGGCTGGAGAAGCTCACAGACCGGGACGCCAAGGGCAACTTGAATGCGTGCGTATGGGGTAACGGGGCGGACTTTGACAACGCCATCCTCAACGTGGCCTACGCTGAAGTGTGCGTGGAAGCCCCAGCATGGCCGTTCTGGAACAACAGGTGCTACCGCACGCTGAAGGGCATGAAGCCCTCTGTCACGCTGGTGCGCACTGGAGTGTACCACAACGCCTTGGACGACGCCAAGAGTCAAGCGGAGCACGCAGTTCGCTTGATGACGGAGCTACAGGCATGGGAGGCGTAACTCACCGGTGGACTGTAGGGTCGGGTGGCTTCATAGGTGAGGTCACTTTGTTGTCGGTAGATGAGCTCAACTACGACCTACACCTGACCCGGCGCAAGTCGGTTCCTTTGCTGGAACTGACAGACGTGTACGTGCACCCGTTGCGCCGGGGCAGAGGGTGGGCGCAGGAGCTACTCACCACAGTCGTAGAGTGGGCAGATGCGCACCAGACGGACTTGGTACTCAGGACGGCAGCCTATGGGCCACAGAAAGACCGCAACAAGCGCTCGGTGCCCCGTATGACCAAGGAGGAACTGCAGGTGTTCTACGCACGCTTCGGCTTCAAGTCCCGCAAGGCAGACCCTTGCATCATGGTGCGGAGGTGGCGGTGAGTACCTACCAACTAGAGGTGCTGATTGAGAACTGGGTTGTGGACAAGGCGTACAACACATTGGGTGTGTTGTCGCTGAAGCTCAACGTGGTGGGCAGTACGGGGTGGCCTGACCGGGTGTTCTGGATACCGGGTGGCCGCCCCTTGCTCATTGAGTTCAAACGACCTGGAGGCGTTGCCAGCCCCAAACAAGCGCTGATTCACAAACAACTACGATACAGAGGTTATGATGTCCAAATCCACGACAACCGCGAAGAAGCCTTCCAAGCCGTCCAAGCCGCGCTGGACGCCGCACGCCTATCAGCGCAAGGCTGTCAAGTTCCTGCTGGAGCACGGAGCCGCTGCGCTCTTTTTAGACCCTGGCCTGGGGAAGACCAGCGTGACGATAGCTGCCAGCAAGATTCTGCTGAAGGAAGGCGTGATGCGCGGGGCGCTGATAGTGGCCCCACTCCGCCCGGCAAGAACCACTTGGCCAAAGGAGGTAGCAAAGTGGGCAGACTTCGAAGGTCTTGACTTGGCGGTGCTGCACGGCAACGACAAAGAACGCTTGGTGCGCGAGGAGCATGACTTCTATGTGATCAACTATGAGGGTCTGGCGTGGCTGTTCAGCTTTGTCAAGGTGGGCAAGGTACAGAAGCCGGTGCTGACGGAAGCGGGCAAGGCTCTGCTGAAGAACGTGGACACGTTGGTGTGGGACGAACTCAGCAAGATGAAGCACCCCGGCACTCTGCGCTACAAGCTCGTCAAGCCGTGGTTGAAGAAGTTCAGCCGCAGGTGGGGCTTGACCGGCTCCCCGGCCTCCAACGGTCTGCTCGACCTGTTTGGTCAGTGCTACGTGTTAGACGAAGGCAATGCGCTCGGTCAGTACATCACGCACTACAAGGCAGCGTACTTCCTGCCCACAGACAAGATGGGCTACAACTGGCGTCCCAAGGAGGGCGCTGAGGAGGCCATTCACGCACGCCTCCAGCCCTTGGCTCTGCGCATGGACGCTGATGACTACCTCACCTTGCCCAAGCAGCTGGACCACGTCATCAAGTTTGACCTGCCGCCCACCGTGCGCAAGCAGTACGAGGAGTTGGAGGGAGAGCTACTCACCCAAGTGGACCAGCACTTGATTGTGGCCGCCAACTCCGGCAGCGCCAACAGTAAGTGCCGTCAGGTGTGCTCGGGTGCCTTGTACCTCCCCACCGTTGACCCAGTGACCGGGGCGGTGAGTACCAACGGAGGACGGAAGGCTGACCGCAAGTGGGTGCTGTTGCACGACGACAAACTGGATGAGTTGGAGCGTCTGATTGACGAACTGCAAGGCCAACAGCTGCTGGTGGCGTATGACTTCAACCACGACCTGGAGCGCCTGCTCAAGCGGTTCCCCAACACGCCCTACATTGGCGGGGGCGTCAGCGGGCAACGCGGGGAGGAGTTGGAGGCCGCATGGAACCGGGGCGAGCTACCGCTGCTGTTTGGTCACCCGGCCTCCATTGGCCACGGCCTGAACCTGCAGGAGAGCCACGCACACCACATAGCTTGGTTCACGCTCACGTGGGACTTTGAGCTGTACGACCAATTCAACCGTCGTCTGCGCCGCCAAGGCAACCACAGCGAACACCTCCATGTGTACCACTTCATTGCCCGCAACACCGTGGATGAGAGCGTCATGTACGCCCTCCGGCGCAAGAACCGCACCCAGAAGGTGCTGTTGGACGCCCTCAAGACTCGCAAGCGCGTCGACTGAAAGACCAACCGGAACTTCGGGTTATTCTAAAAAGGGCTTTACGAACCCGAAGTTCCGGTTTAGAGTTCGTCTCACGTTGATACCGAATGTCAACGCTCTGTTCAACCTGTACCACTGTTAGGAGTTCATCATGGCTTACACTACCGTCCGCACCCTCACCCTCCAAGTAGCTGACACCAGCAAGGTCAAGGGATGGGGCTTCTTGGCTCAGTTCGTTGAGTACGCTCAAAAGAAGGGCACGTTCACGGTCCATGACCTCACCAAGCGGTTCGTCGGCAAGCAAGTGCCCAGCAAGGGCGGTGAGGCAAAGAAGGCCAACACTGCCCGGATTGTGCGCTACGCTCACTGGTGCGTCCAACAAGGCATCATGGCACCGGTGGAAGTTTGATCTTCCGCTATACTTTCGGAGGGAGACGGACTATACTCCGTCTCCCTCAAGACAAACCGTAACGTCTGAGTGATAGGAACCGACACATGATCTACTTTCAAGCCAAACCCAAGACCGCAGTCCCCGGTGACAGCAGCACTCAATTCCTTCCTGCCCCGGATGAAGCCTTCCACGCCAAGGTGGAGGAGGCTGTGGCCAAGCGTATTCCCCAGCCCCGTATCCAGTTCCTGGGCATGTTCCCGGCTGGAGTCCCAATCACCATCCTGGCCTCCACTGAGGTCTGCTGAGATGGACGCCCCCGTAGTGTGCCGCAGACGCGGCCAATCCTACACCTGCATACGGGTGGCCGTGGGACGCAAGTTCACCTACTACATTCCCATGGACAGCCTGGGGCTCAAGAAGGCCGACAACCGTGAGTTCCATGATGAGTGGGAAGAGTTCCCCGAATACCCGGTGCGCCGCGCCGCTGAGTTGTACCTCGGCGCTACGCAATACCGTGAAATGTCGCCCAAGGCCCAAGAGCACCTTGAGCGCATCGTGGCAGACCCTGCTACGCCCTATGACCCTGCTCGAATCATCCCTTTGAAAGAGGAACCTCAAATGACTGACGTCAAGAAAACCGCCCCCGCCAAGCAACCCGCTACCTCCAAGGTGGCTGCAGCCAAGCAACCCGCTACCTCCAAGGTGGCTGCAGCCAAGCAACCCGCTACCTCCAAGGTGGCTGCAGCCAAACAAGCTGAGGCCAAGCCGCTGGCACCCGCCAAAAAGGCCCCTGCCAAGGCTGCCCGCTCCATGTACTTCATGGTCAACGAGGTCATGAAGGCCGGCGCCAAGCGCGCCGCTGCAGCTGGGGCCAAGCCTGCTAAGGCCGCAGCCAAGGCTCCAGCAAAACAAGCAGCCCCGGCCAAAGCTGAACCCAAGGCCAAGGGTGGTACCGCCCGCAAGCCGGACGACCGCAAGTACACCGTGGGTGACGACTCCAGCATCAAGCGCGGCATCAGCCGTGACTTTGTGGACACCGCCAAGAAGCTCAAGAAGTTCACCCGCGCCGACCTAGTCGAAGCCTTCAAAGACAAGGCCGACGAAGAGCACATCGTGCGCTACGTCTACTATTTCGTGGGCAAGCAGGTGTTCGTGGCCGCGTAACCGGCAGACGCACTCACAAGGAGCCGACAATGACCCAACTCTCAATAGTAGAGTTTGGCGATGCGTTGCTGCGCACTCAGGACTTAGACCCTGTGTACGTGGCAATTGCAGCCGCCAACCTGGACCAACCCACACTGGCACGTCTGTCACTGGCGTACTGGTGTTTCTACAGCCTCGGTACGGCGGCCAAACTGGCTGAAATCAAGCAACCCAAGAAGTACTGGGAGGCCATGATGACAGCCGCCATCAACGAAGGCCAGAACCCCGACGGCAGCAAGCCGTGGCCACGGGGGGCGGAGCGCCGTCACTTCCGGGGCGCTCAGGCTATTCAAGCCATGGGTGAACTGGTGCAGTGGTACGGCACCAAGGACGCTCAGCACGCGGTGGATCAGTTCATCCAACCGGACGGCAAGGTGTCCCCCACGTACAAGTCAGTGGCCAAGGCTGTTCAGTCTCACCGGGGCTTTGGTGCGTGGATAGCCTTCAAGGTGGCTGATATGAGCGAGCGTGTGCTGGGCTACCCTACCGACTTTGCAGACTGCCACCTGGGCATCTACAAAGACCCGCGTCAAGGTGCCGCCGTAGCGTACAGCCAAGCGCCCCTCAGCGACCACACCGGCATTCTGGCCGAATACGACACGGGCGGCAAGCTGTGGGAGTACCCCATCACAGACGACCAGTTGGAGGCGACGGTGGCCTACTACGTGGCCTTGTGGAGCAAGAAGCGGGCCAAGGCTCCGGGCGGTACGCCCCGACTGGTGAACGTGCAGGAGATTGAGACCATCTTCTGCAAATACAAGAGCCACCTCAAGGGTCACTACCCGGTAGGCAAAGACACCCGCGAAGTTCACCACGGCTTGACAGGCTGGGGTGACTTGGCAGGTCAACTTCAGAAAGGACTTCCCCATGGCAAAGCGTAATGTCGTTATCGTGGGCAATGGGTTGTTTGGCAGCATTGCCGCTACCCTAGCCCGTTCCAAAGGTCACACCGTGACCGTCATCAGCAATGAAGAGAAGCTGGCTGCCAGCAAGGCTTCCGGGTGCGTGCTGGCTCCGTCCTGGCTCAGCAGCCTGGAGCGCAACCAAATTGACACCGCCATGGAGGTGCTCACCGCCTTGTACAAGGTGGAGGACTTGGTGTTCAAGACCAACCTGCTCAAGACCTTCAAGGCCAAGCGCGTTGACCCGGACTCCGTGTTGGTCAAGCCCGACGTTGTGGGCAAGGTCGCTACCGTAGGCGACGGTGTAGTCACCCTGGAGGATGGGCGCAAGTTCAAAGGTCGGGTGCTAGTGGCTGCTGGCATCTGGTCTCAGCACTTGGTGGAGATGCCCGCCATCAAGGGGCTGTACGGGGCTTCCGTCCGCTTCACCGGCACTCAGGTGGAAGACCCGCGCATCCACGTGTATGCACCCTACCGGCAAGCAGTGGCGGTCAACCTCAACAAGCGCACCGTGTGGATGGGGGACGGCACCGCCTTGGTGCAGGCTACGTGGATGAAGGAAGAGCAACAGCGCGTCAAGGATACCGTGGAGCGTGCTGGCAAGCTGTTTGGCCTGCAGGGTAAGCACACTGTGAACGTGGGCGTGCGCCCCTACGTGGAAGGCCACAAGGCCGGTTACTTCGCCCAAATCAGCCCCAACACGTGGGTGAGTACGGGCGGAGCAAAGAACGGTACAGTGTTGGCTGCATGGCAAGCTCAACGGTTAGTGCAGGAGGCGCTATGACAATCGTCTCATTGCGCGGCACTCATGGCTCCGGGAAAAGTTCCGTGGTCGCGAAGATTCTCGCCAAGTACGGCAGCACCCCGGTTATCAACCCGGACAAGCCGAAAAAGCCTTTGGGCTACCACGTAGAGCTACCCACAGGCCTCCTGTTTGTGGTCGGCAGCTACACCACCGCGTGCGGAGGGTGTGACGCCATTCAGCCCTACGCCGACATCTGGCCGCGCATTGAGAAAGCCGCAGACGCCGGTGATCACGTCCTGTTTGAAGGCGCGTTGGTCAGCAGCAGCTACGGCAACATCGGGCGCAGCAGTGAGAAGTACGGCAACGACGTGGTGTTTGCCTTCCTTGACACACCCTTGGCTACGTGCCTGGGGCGCATCAAGCAGCGCCGCGCAGCCAAGGGCAACGACAAGCCGCTGGACCCCGCCAACACGGAGTTCAAATTCAACTCTGTCAACAAGAGCATTGAGAAGATTCGGTCTGAGTTTGGTCGCCGTGTGGTGATCATCGACCATACTCAGGCGGTCAAGCAGACGCTCAAGTTGTTCGGCGTCACCTTACGCAAGGAGCCTTGACATGACAGTGATCATTCGACTGGGCACTCCGGCTGATGAAGCCGCTTGCAACGCTCTGGCCAAGCGTAGCCCGTACACTCGGGACTTTGCCAACCCTCCCCTGAGCCTGAAGGCCATGCGCAAGGTGGCGTTCACGGAGCACCAGGTGTACGTGGCGGAGTTGGACGGCAAGGTGGTAGGCTTCCTGTGGAGCCGCCCCATGAAGCCCAAGCACATGGCGTTCTGCAATGCCTACTACAGCGCGGTGGACACAGCCGCCGTAGGTGGGCTGGGGAGCGTCAACCGGCGCTTCCTGATGCGTGCGTTGGAGGACTCACCCTTCAAGGCGGTTGAGTTCGTGTGCGAGCACGGCAACGCCCCCACGCACGAATACTACACACGGGCAGCGGAAGTGGCTCGGTTCTTTGGGCGGGGTACTCGCTTGCGGGCTATCAAACAAGGCACCGTGGGCAAGGACGCACGCCCCTACACACGATGGAGGCTTGACTATGAACAAGAGTGATTGGCCGAACTTTGACCAGTTCGCAGACTTTATGCGCGAGCGTCACGAGATATACGTGCGCCGTCAGAAGGGTCAAGCAGCCCCTTGGACGGTGGACCCAGTGCTGCAGACGTACCGATTCTGCAACGTGTACCGTGAGCTGGACACGGTGACCATCTGGGTGCGGCAGAACATTCGCGAGCCGTTTGCTGACCACCCCAACCTGTGGTTCATGCTTTGCGCAGCGCGACAAATCAACCACCCCGGTACGCTGGCGGAACTCATTGCGGACAAGAAGGCTTGGCCTCACGCCAAAGACCTCAGCAAGTGGGAGCCGGAGCGCCTACGCGCCATCATGAACGACCGCAAAGCGCGGGGTGCGCAGGTGTACACCGGAGCGTACATGCTCACCAACGTGCTGAACAAGAATGACCCGCGTCCGCACGACAAGCCGTGGTTCACCGCCTACAAGGTGCTGGGCAACGTCCGTGACATGCAGAAGGAAGTGCAGGCTGCCATCCCGGTCAGCATGGAGGCCACCCACGCAGTGCTGCGCACCGGGTACGGCTGGGGCGGGTTCATGGCCTACGAAGTGGTGTGCGACATGCGCTGGACTGCCCTTGGCGGCCACTGGCCGGACATCAACACGTTCGCTCACGCTGGACCCGGTGCTCTGCGCGGACTGAACATAGTGGAGGGCAAGCCCAAGACCACTCCGCGCAAGGAAGCCCCGGCGCTGAGTATGATGCAAGCCTTGCTGGCAGAAACCAGACGAGAGTGGCCCAAGCCGTCCAAGCTGTACCCGCGCTTGGAGCTACGCGAAATTGAGCACTCGCTCTGCGAGTACGACAAATGGTCCAGAGTGCGGAATGGCGAGGGCGCACCCCGGTCTAAGTTCAAACCCTCGACGTAACATGGAGAACGACATGAGTGAAATCACAATGACGCAGCAATGGTTTGTGAAGGCCGGACAAATGCCGGAGGTTCCCACGCTGGACTTCCGTCAAGCCGCTTTCTACATTGGCATGCAGATGGAAGAACTGGCTGAGAAGCTGGAGGTGGTGTTGGGCGGTACTTCTGAGCTCACCGCTGCACTTCAAGCGGAGGCCAGCCGCTTCAAACGAGGCGAGCACGACCTGTCGCTGGAAAGCATCATGGACCAGGAGACCGCCACGCAGCTGCTGGACGCTGACATGGACTTGATTTGGGTGAGCATTGGCGCAGCAGCCGCCCAAGGCGCTGACCCGGTGGCCGCCTACCGCGCAGTGAGCAAGGCCAATTGGGCTAAGTTCCCCAACGGTGTAGTCACCCGTGACCCAGTGACCGGCAAAGTGGTCAAGCCGGAAGGCTGGCAGTCCCCAGACCTGGCCCAATTCATCCACTCTTCTATGCAAGGAGCATTCAACCATGAGTAACATTCGCCCCATTACCGCAGCCAACCCCAACACCGCCTTGGAGGACGCGCTGTGGTGGCTCAAAATGTCCGGCGTCGTCAATGACAGCCGCAACGGTCGTGTGGTTCAAGCCCCGGCTCCTGTCATCAGCGTGTACACCAAGCCGGAGCAGCGCGTGGTGTACAGCGCCCTGCGTGACGCCAACCCGTTCTTCCACTTGTACGAAGCCCTCTGGATGCTGGCAGGCCGCAACGACGTTGACACCGTGAGCTACTACGCCAAGCAGATGACCGCCTTCAGTGATGACGGTGCGGTGCTGCACGGAGCCTACGGGTTCCGCTGGCGTGCGTGGTTTGGCTTTGATCAACTCAAGGAGATCATCGCCTTGCTGAAGTGTGACCCCAAGAGCCGCCGTGCCGTGCTCACCATGTGGTCGCCCAACGGGGACTTGATTGCTGCCGAAGGCGGGGTGGGCGGTATCAACGCCAAGGACGTGCCGTGCAACACCCAGGTGTACTTCGATATGACACGCGGGGTGATGGACATGACCGTCTGCAACCGCAGTAACGACGCCATCTGGGGCTGCTATGGCGCCAACGTCGTGCACATGAGCTTCTTGCAAGAGTTCATGGCACGTACCTTGGGCGTGCCGGTGGGGGTGTACTACCAATTCAGCAACAACTTCCACATGTACGTTGACCGGGAGGACTGCCAGCGCCTGATGGACGCCTCTGCAGCTGACAAGGCTCAGTGGTCTATCCGCTACACGGCAGACGACCGCTATGCTCAGGGCATGGGTACGTTCCCGCTGTTCTTCGCGCCGGAGGAGTCAGAAGCGTGGTTGGCTGATTGTGAAGCCGTTGCACACTTCCCTACCGCTGACCATCATGGACGGCATCCGTTCTTCCGTGACGTGGTTGTGCCCATGATGTCAGCGCACGCCGCCTACAAGGACGGAGACTTGCCCCGCGCCATCACCTTGGCCGGTGGTTGCAAGGCTCCAGACTGGCGTGCAGCCGGGGTGGAGTGGTTGGAGCGCCGCTTGCGCAAGCAGATGAGCGGTGACGGAGTGGGGGTGCCAGTACAATGAACGCTCTACTCACCCGCCAGCTGACGATGATTGTGCGGTCAGCACGAGTCCGCCGCTACCATACCGAGGACACTCAACAGCAACAGAACGTCGGCGAGCACACCTATGGCGTCATGTGGCTGGTGTACGTCCTCACCAACGGGGCTTGCAGCAAAGACCTGCTGTTGGTCGCCATGATGCACGACGCGCCGGAGTACACCACCGGGGACGTTCCTGCGCCCGTCAAAAAGCAGTACGGGGTCAAGCCCGTGTTTGACGCCATGGAGGACGAACTGTTTGAGTCGCTCCACATCCCGCAACCCGTTATCAGCGACACTGAGGCACGCACGCTGAAGTTGGCCGACTGCTTGGAAGGCGCACTCTTCTGCCTGAGTGAAGCCTACCGGGGCAACCGCCTGATTGAAGGGTGCTTGGCCAACTACATCAGCTATCTGGACTCCATGAACCCCACTGACGTGGCCTTGGAGATTCTCACCCACATCAAGGAGCACCGCGATGCAATCTTCCGCCAATGAAACCCAAGTGGGCGGCCATCACTACAAGGCGTCCATTCAGCACTGGGACTTTGTTGCCAGCCGGTGCATGGGGTACTTTGAAGGGCAGGTCTCCAAGTACGTCACCCGGTGGCGCAAGAAGAACGGCTTGCAGGACTTGCGGAAGGCGGAGCACTTCCTGGCCAAGCTGCGCGAGTTGGCTGCTGCAAAGGCGGCCACCCCTCAACAGACGTTCCTGATGGCTGCGATTCCTCCGTTGGCGTTCATCTCTGTGGATGACTACGTGAAGTCCAACGAACTGACCGCTGACGAGGCGCTGGTTGTGGCCTTGGTCACGGAGTGGGAAGGTCATTGCGAGCTTCTGGAAAGCGCCCACTTTACTCTGCAGCGAATGATTGCTGAGGCGGAGGGGTCAGAACCGGGTAGCGGGTACGTCAACCAAGGCTGACGCACACCGCCTTCACCTACGGACGCCAGCCCTGTGCTGGCGTTTTTCTTGCTCCTCGTATTCATCACGACACTCAGCCCCGCAGAACTGAGCAAAGTCCGGCACACACTCACCACACCAGTGACACTTGCCGGTTTTGGGAAGCGTAGGCTTACGCAAAGCTGCTGCAGCGGTACGCTCACGCTCTGCCAGTTCGTTGGCCTGGTCTATTTGGTCAGTCCACATGAGCCGCTTGCCCCTTCAGTTTTTGGAGCCAGGTGTAGCAGGTGTTGGCGTACTCGGCTGCTGAGTCTGCGTCACGGGCGAAGTCAAGAAGAAACTGCGTAGCTTCGGCTGAAAGCGCGGTTCCTCCGGCTTCACCAACAGGCTGGGAGGCGGTGCCGGTAGGGGCGGGGTTGGGACAACTACCACTCGGCCTACGTCCGGGGTCGCGCAACCCGCCAAGCTGAGTAGCAAGAGCACTGTTGCTACGATAAGCGTCGTTGAGGCGGTTCTTGTTGAGTTCACTTTGTATCTCCAGTTCGGTTGCAAGTTGGGTTTGGGCCCGTTCGGCCTTGACGGCGCGGTCGGTGGCCTTCTGCAGCGCGGTGGCTGCTTCTGACTTCTGCGTGGACAACTTAGCCGTCCATGCGTTGTTCACGTAGCGTTTGATGGCCAAGCCGGAGCCTACAGCGCCCACGGCCAAGCCAATCACCAGCGCCAGCACGATGTTGCGGATATCGCCAATGATCATGACACACCTCCCATACAGACCTGAAACTCCCGTTCCCGGCGAGCCGTCAACCCCGGCAACGGCTTGCCTTGGAACTTGTTGAACTGGAGGATGGTCTTGCACGCTTCAACGTACTGACCGGACTGCAGTTTGGCCTTGATAGACGACCGGCACACCGCACCAGCGCCCACGTTGATACTCAGCCGCACGTAGGCATCCCACTCGTGTTGATACAGAGGAACGTCCCCCAAGCACTGCTTGAGCGTAGCCTCCGCGCCCGACACGTGCTGACCCAACTTGATCAGCGCCCGCACTGGGTCTGTCTTGTCACCGGGCTTGACGCCAGCAGTGTCCCCAAAGCCGATGGTGGGAACGTCCTCCGGCACTGGGATGTAGGCGCTGCCCCGGTAGCCCTCATCGGAGGCTACGCCAATCAGCCCTGCCGCACTGATGGTCAAGGCCGCAATCAACGTGCGCGGGTAGGGCACCTTGAGCTTATCGTTGTCGCTCATCTGTCACTCCTTTCTGTGCCAGCAGCCGGGCAACAAACGCTGCGGCCACTATGCCGAACATGATCAACGCGAAGGTGCGCTGACCCAACCACGGGGCGGCAAAGGGCACGATGGCCTCCAACCCCGACAACGCTGCTGCAACGGCCAGGAGCCGTAACGACCACGCCTTGCGCAGCAGCACCTTCCACTCTTTCAAAACCTTCATGTTCACACCTCTATGGTTTCAGCGGTCAAGGTGGGAGCCTTGCCCTCAATTTTCTTATCAGCCACGAACACGCGGTCTGACACCTGATACTCGGCGCTGCCCAACACCGTGAGGGTTCCCCCTCCCACCAACTGCACCACGTACCGCCCCGGGGAAGTCACGGCGATCACCGTGCCAATGTACCGAGGGGTCTTGGGTAGAAGGTCAACAAACTTCTTCCATATGCCGCCAAGTATTGCCATCACAAACCTCCGTAGTGTCGTTCCAAATCAACGCTCTGACTCACGGTCAAGCCGCTGCTCCAGGCCGCGCTGATGGAGGTGCTACGCACCAACCCGCGCCACGCTGGCTCTGAACCCAAACCGCCGTTGGTCACCTCGATAATCATACCCGGAGTCAGCAACCCGATAGTGGGTTCCATTGGCAGGTCGATGCCCACTTGCGCCTGACGTCCTCCGGTGCTCAGTATGCTCATGCCTTTGTTACGGGCGGCAGCACTGGCGCTGATCATGGGGTTGACAGACATCGGCGCTTGGTACGCTCCGTCTGTGCCGGCACGCTTCACAAACGCGGTCACGCCGGTATTCTCACCGCTGACATACACGCCGTTGTAGCTGGGCTTCTCAGACCACCGCAAGTTGCGGCTCTTGATCACTGACTGAGGGATGCTCCGGGCGACGGTGGCGGCATTCCACTCCCAGTACGGAGCGGGGTACTCCGGCAACACAATCAGCTGCTTGTTCACCGGATGGCTGTTGACAAACCCGCCCGCACCTTGAGCAATGGCCTGAATCACCTGAATGGGGGTCAAGTCATTGTACGACCAAGTTTCAGCAGGCATAGACCATCCGAGTGCGTCAATCAGCTGCCAGTCCAGGGTGTACCCTGTCACTAAACCTGCCCTAGTGAGCTCGGCCTCAGCAAATTGGCGGCTGCTCAGGGTAGTGGACTGAGTGAAGCTGCGCACCGGAGCGTAGGGGCTTTCCAGGTAGGCGGTGACGCTCCGCCCCTTGATGCTGATGGCGGTTTTGGCAAATTCCTTTTTCTCATCGTACTCCTCCACCAGGAAGCGCCACAGCATGCCGTTGATTTCCAATTCCACTTCCACTGGGCCAGTGCTGGAGGGTTCAACTTTATCGAGTTGGTTGTAGGGCACGCTACCAGAGAAACTCCAACACCAGCTGTTGTAGTCGATACCTACAGAAGCCGAGTTGAGCTCAATGGGCGTGTTGTCGCTCACGCGTTTGAGGCTTAGGGTGTTCACGATGAAATATACCTTTCGAATGGGTACTGTGACTCCACCTTCTCCTGGGCAAGGGTGGAGGCCGAAGTTCAACAGCACGGTGAGGTGGTCGGGGAACGTGCACTTGCACAGAAAGTTCAAGTTGTAGCTGGGCAGGTACGGGGGAGTCACAGGCGGCACGTAGGGTAGCTCCCGCCCAGACGGAGGCTTGCGGCCTTCTTGCCACGGCACCTTGGTGCGCATAGCGGAGTCTTGGCCCACGTTGAACAGCAACGACTCTACACGGCTCAAGTACGCTGCAGCCTGCCAGGACAACACCTTGTTGTGTTTGAACGGCAGCAGTTGGACGAACCCATCAGACTCAAAACGAGACAACGGAGCGCCCAAGCGCCACGGCCCCTCAGTGTACACGCGGTCGGGGTCCAATTCCTTGAACAACTCACCCACCGCGTCTGCGTCCCGCCGTACTGCCCGGCTCCAGTCAATACCCAAGGCGGGGCGCAGGCGGTCGGACTGAGCGTGCCCCTCAGTCAGTTCTGAGTGCAGACTCCGCGCACGCTCCCAGTACTCTGCAGTGTATTGGCGGTCTGTCTGAGCGTACCCCCAACCCCCTACTTGACTGACCTCCTCGGGTGCAGCTGGCTGCCAAAAGAAGTCAGGCAGGATACCCACCGGGCGACTGACGTTGGAGGCGTACAGCGCAGCACTCACCCAGGCCGGGGCAGGAGCCGGCATCACCACAGACGCAGAAGCGGGGTCTATATCAACAGAGCCAGACGTACCAAAGGCCAGCCCCACAGCGTTGGAGGCTGGAGGGCTGTACGTGCCGGTGAAGTTGAGGTTGACTACGCTCATGACTCTTGAAGCTTCGCCAGGGTTACACTGAACTCACCGCCCGCGTATAGCATGAGCGTCTTCGGCGTCCCACCGTTGTCAAGCTCGACGGCCACGTTGTTACCGGGCAACCCAACATCCAGGTCGGCCACCCACTGACTGGAACCATTCTCCATCCGCGCCCACGCGGCTTCGCCCGTGACCAGCACAAGCGCAGTCGGCGGGTTCAGGAGTGTCAGCACGTTGCCCGTGACGTTGTCCAACGATGGCTTTGAGAATATCACAGTCGCCAGAATCTGAGCGCTGGACGGAATGGGCTGACCGTCTGCGGGCACAGGTGCGCTGATGATGTGCAACCGACCTGGATTTGTCGGGTCCAGGTCGAGGGCGCGCGTGAGTGCCTGCAGACGATCGCTGATTACTGCTGGGCTGAAGGCAACTTTCATGATGTGAGCATGTCCTGAATGACCCCGTTGTACACGCGCAAATGATCATGCGCGACCACGAAGTACTCGATCGTTGGATCGATGTTGGTGAACGAATAGGCACCGGTGGGCGAAGACCAGGTCTCGCGCACCAGGCGACCGTCGTGCTTACGGTACAGCCGCACCTTACGGGACCCAGGAATGTTCTCGATCGTGACCAACCCTGAGATGGTGCCGGTACCGCCGTCGGCGGGGTCAAATCTGGCGTACTCACCCCTGATGAAGACGCCTCGAAGAGGTGACTGTGAAAGCACGTTGCCGTTCAGGCGGTTGAGCGAAGTGCCTACCAGCTTGCCGGTGCCAGGCGTGCCAGCCACCAGGCGCACCACGGATGACACTGCCCAATCGCCATCGATGCGATAGGTCAGTTGATCGGCGGCCGTCCAGTTTGCACCATCGTCGCTCCACTCGAGGAACACCGCCCGATCGACCGGCAATTCATCGCTCGCGCCAGCATTGTCGGCGCACGTGATGACCGCTGAGGCCACGTCTACGGCCGACGGGTGCTGGTAACCAATCCAGCATGGGAAGGTATTCAGCGGACTCGCCCACCCGTTGTTGGCCACCGTCTTGTCGAAAGCGTTGCTCGCCGGGTAGGTGGCGTCGTAGATACCGCCTGCGATGGCCGTCCCGCCTGTCGACAGGTCAGCATCAGCGGCACTGCGGAATGACACTTCATCGAGCCAAATGTCCGTCGCTGAACCATTGGACCTGGTGAAGCGCACCCGCCAATAGACGTGAGCCGCCATGACTTACCTCCAAGCTGTTGAGAGTTTGAGGGCGAGCGCTGAATCTGCCGCATACGAAGAGCACGCACCTCTGAAGATAATCACCTTCAGCCCGCTACCGTCGTTGGCTGTGACCGTCTCCCCATACAGCACGGCGGCCAAGTCGGCGTATCTGGCCAGCACCTGCACCGCACCCGGCAACACACCACGAATCGGGTGACCGAAGTTTATCAATCGCTCTACCACGAAGCTCGGTTCGGCAAACACCAACCCATTGTCGATGGGCGACGGGTAGACCGGGTAGGAGGAGGAGGAGGAGGAGGAGGAGGAGGAGCCCCCACCAGGGTGGGCAAAACCTGTCTGTATGGACTTAGTGACGCCCGTGTGCTGGCGGCAAATATACCGGAAGTGAGTAGTACCTGGATCCGTTCCGACAGCCGTTTGCAACACCGCTGGCATTGCTTGAATAATGGACGTGGTGTTGTGGCAACCACCAATGATGCACCCGTAAGCTTCGCCATTTTTGAACGACAAAATGTCGCCAAAGTAGCCACCCGTGTAACCAATATTAGTTCCCCTGTAGGGGCCATTACGAGCACTGTGCTCAACGATGTAGTAGAAGAAGCGCTCGTCACCCACGATGGCCCAGAACTTGGCGGTCGTGTTGTTTGCGCCGCGCGACCAATAACCACCGCCTGCCCTCTGAGTGTCAGTGGGGAAGGCGTCACTGTAGGCGTCCACCGTGGTGGGATTCTCCACACCGATGACGCGGGCGTCGACACCTGCTGTCGAGTCGTCCACGCGCAGACGCTGACCATAGCTGGCCGCGTCGGTCATCTGGTACACAGCCTTGTTAGTACCAGAGAACTCCTTAACCCAGCCCAACGGCGTCCGCTTGACTGACGCGGATCCGGGGGTCTCAGAGCCGTCGGCTTGGGTCACAGCGAACGTGAACGTCGTAGCGGTCGGGGTGGCCACCACGGTCTTGTCGCCGTTTAGCGTCGAGGTGGACGCGCCGGCGATCAGCACACGTTGACCCACCTGATAGCCGTGGCTGGCCGCTGTGGTCACGGTACACACATTGGAAACCACTTGCAGGGAGGTGGCGCCGAGTGAGTTGAAGCCGGTCACAAGGCAGGCATCAAGCACGCTGATCAGCGAGCCAGCTGCATTGTTGAGCACCGGTGCACCTTGGTCGGTGCTCTTGAAGAGGATGGGAAGCATTTAGGTTTCTCCTTATCGATCAATGTCGCCGCGCACTTGCAGCTGGAAGCTATCATTCAATGCCGTTGCCGGCCCCTGCAACACGGTTCGCGCCAACCAGATGGGGTAGTTGGCTGCCGCGGTGTTGAAGCGCAGCACGTTGCCTGCGGACCAACCGGTACCCCAACCGAGCTTGTTCAGCGTGAAATACGGCTGACCAGTGGCTGGGTTGATCGGGGCCAGGTCGGTGTTGATGTCACCTGTCGCGATCTGGCCCACAGATTTGCCGACCACGCGGAACGACGTGCTGGTCGTAAAGATCAGCGCCCACTTTTCCTCCAACGCACCTTTGTTGGTGGTGACAATCGGGTACAAGGTGTCATTGTACTGACTGGTGGTGGGGTTGCCGATGATGCTGTCAGACCAGACGTTGGTCCATGACTCTTGGCTGAACTTGCTGAAGGCGCGAGCTTGCAAGTCGCCGAAGATCAGCGCAGACGACACCACAGCAGCTTGCGCCGGGTAGTCGTGAGTCAGAGGCCGGTTCAGCGCCAACCGCCCGTTGATTTGAACGTCCGTCACCAACGCCATGTCTTCAATGCGGTGCTCCGCGTACAGAGGCAAGGTCAAAGCGCCCAAAGCATAATTGCTCTTCAGCGTCACCGTGCCCGCGTCCAAATCTGTGTTGTACATCGTCGGATCGAGCGGCGTGCCCTCACTATCTAGCACCTTGATGTAGGACACGCGCACGCGGCCCACGTCCAATACGGTGCCCCCGTTGGGGGTGCCCGGGAACACCGTCTTGTCTGTGTGATGCACAACGCACACATCCCCCGTGCGGAAGATAGGTACACGTCCGTCCGAAGGCAACCGCACCGGGTCCATGCCCAGCACGTCCGCGCTCAACGGCAAGTAGGTGTACCCCACCGCGTTGTAACGGATGCTGTCAGCGTACACAGGCCGGGGCTTGATGATCTTCTGTACAGACGCCTCAGTGAATACAGCGTCAGCGTTGTACCAAGGTTGAGCTTGCACGTTGGCGTCCACGATCACCTTTTGGCCGAATCGAATGCGCACCACACCGGATTGATAGTCTATAGTTCCCACCATGTACGGACTGCTGATTTTCCCGGTACTGTCGGCAGTCACACTGATTTGCTCACCGTTGTTGCCCTCAATTGGCACAGCACGAATCTGCACAGAGCCGGTACGCACCGGGGCAATGGGTACGCGGAACACTACCTCATCCACCGGCTGCACGTTCATTTCAGTCACCAACGATTGAAGCGTCAGACTGTTGGTTGCGCCAGGTGTCCAGTCGTCCAAGGTGACAGCCCCGGACTGATACTGAACTTGTCCGGCCAACACCCCGGCTCCGGTGGTGGGGTTCACGCTGTGGTACAGGCTGCCCAAGCGGTCAATGTAGGTCAAGCTGCCCAGCCCGAACCGCACAGAGCCTTGCAGAATGTCCTCAGCAAAACCCGGCGTGATGTCAAAGCGAATCTGATTGGCTGGGAACGTCTCAGTGGCCGCCGTACCGCCCGCAACCGTGCGCCAACGAACAATCATGTAGCCCTTCTCATCAACCGGCATGGTGGCCAGCGTCAGCACGTACTGCCAAGACAGCAATTGGTAACGGTACGTCCGTGTCACCAGCTGAGTGGAGCCGCCGTTGACCACTTGGTCTTGCCGGGTCTCGCCAATTTGCTTGTTGCCGAAGATGGGCTTGGGAATCTGAACCTCAAACTCCGGAGTGATGGAGATTTCACGTGTGCTGTAGTTGACTGACCCAGCCTGCGCGGCACCGCCTGAACGCTTGAAGCCTCCAGAACCGTCGTCAAAGGCTTGCACAAGAGGGTCACGCATAAACATAGGCGGAGGCGGTTCAAAAGTCTGCGTGGTGAAGATTCGGCCCAGCGTGGCGCTGTCCATAATGTCCACGTTCCAAACCAGTTCCACTGACTTGGGGATGATTGCTCCACCCACGTTGGGCAGAGTGACCGTCACGTTGCCGTTGCCGTCCCGCGTTGGCATGTCGAACCGTTGTTCGTTGGGTGGACCCCATTGGTAGTTGACCGTGAACTCGGTTCCCTTCGGGTGCAGAGCGGTGGGGGTGAGCTCAATCTTGCCGCTGGCGTAGTTGATTTTGCCCGCGGCGTCCCCGGTGATAGCTCCGTTGCCGTCGTCAATGGCCAACTTGTTGACCGCGTCCACAATCCACTCGATGCTGACCGTCCCCGGCGCTACCTGCTGGTGACTCAAGGTGATTTCCACGCGGGAAGGCAATACAGTCGTATTGGCGCGCGTGAATGCGGTGGCCGCCTTGCCCCACGCGAAAATCAGTTCTGACCCCGCGTCCGGCAGCGCCCCGGTGGTGATGATAACGGAGCCGGTGATGAAGTTGAGGTTGCCAGTGCCGAAGGCCGCGTCCGAGCCGCGCAACACACCGTCACCCTTCTCATACAGGTAGTACACCTTGCCTTGAGCCATGTAGCTAACCACCAACGACCCCGGCTGCGGGATGGGCAGGAGTGTGATGGTGTAATTGTAGCCCCGCGTGTCTTGCACGATGCTGATAGAAGCTGTGTCCGCCACGCGGCTGGGTACGGCTGCAGGCTTGAACGTGAGCGGCATAGACCCGCGGTAGGAGGAAGAGTTGGCGGTGAAGTTGAGCAGACCTTTGTCGTACTCAATGAAGCCCACGATGGTAGAGCCGGACTTCAAGTCACCGGCGTTGTCCACAATCGTGTTGCCGCCTGCAGTCAGGCTCAACGTACCGGGCACAACCGAGTTGCCGATGTACAACTTGATATTTGGCCCAATAGGAGCGTTCACGCTGGCGCTGATCAACCCGTCATTGCCCGGCACGTACAAGCTGCTGAGGCTGGCTGCGGCCAAGTCCACCATCGGTGTTTCAGACTGAGCAGACGGCACCAGCTGCGTGAAGATGCTGTCAGCCTGAATGGAGGCGTCGTTAATCACAGCCGCGTTGGTCAGCTTCACCGCCCCGTAGTAGGTAGCCGCGTTGGCCACCCGAGTGTCGCGGCAAACCGCCTTGCCCAAGTTGCCGGTCTCAAACTGCTCCACGGTTGGACCCTCAAAGTTGAAGCGGAGCGGGTCACTGATTTCCACGGTGAGCACCTTGCGCACAACGTCCTTGCCCTGGACGGTGAACGTGCGCTCCTGTGACGTGACCTTGGTCACACGCACATATTGCTCATATTCGGTGGGCAGACCCTCGAATTGAACCAGGTTCAGACCTTGGCCGACTTTGGGTTCTTCGTCGTTAAGGCGCACCGCCAACTGAATGGCCCGTTGACCTTCCAGCTGCATCTCAAGCAAGTGGCCAGCCCACTTGGGCCCCCGCGCCAGGTAGCGCTCGATCTTGTCGCGAGCTTGTGTGCGACGATCGAACCAGGCCTTGGTGCTGAACAGGCTCACGCTGACACGAGGGTCATCCGGCACGCGGCTGATGATGGCGTGAGAGCCGTAGTAGCTGTCCACGTTCGTGGTGACCACCGCTGCATACGCCTTGCGCAAAGACACGCGCCCATAGGAACGGTCAAGCTCAGAGATATCGGCGAACAGGTTGTTGCTCAGGCCGTCCACCACCTCGTTGGAGGTCATGGAGCCACCGCCGTCGGTTGTGTCCAGCAGGACTTGGGACTTGAGGAGTTTGATGTCCCCGGTTTGAATGCTCATACAGGCACCTCGATAAATTTGAGTGAAACACGGAACCAATCACCGTTGGCGTGACCGGGGAACCCTTTGACCGGGGCTGCGCCTACGGGGTCGCCCTCGTGACGGAACACCACGATGAACTGACGCACGTCAGTGGCGTACTCCAACACGAGTTTGAACTTGCGCCCGGCGATGGCAGACCAGTCCCGCAGCTTCTGCACCGTTGCCCGCGTCACCCAAGCCATGTCAGGGTCTGCCGCCAAGGTGATGGGGCGTCCGGCCTGACGCACACCCTGCTCAATGATAAGCGCCCCGGTCAAGGTGTACGTGTTGGTGGCTTGAACGGGAGTCCATTGGAACTCATCCGTCCACAGCAGGTCGTTGGGCAAAGCCAACTCCTGGAAGGTGACCTGATCAATGAGTCTCATGATACTCCTTTCGCGCGTTGCAAGATGCCCAAGAAGGCAGTCTCGTCGTTGGCGTCGATTTTACCTTGAACGGACTGCCCCCCCAGGTTGAAATTCACGTTGACAGAACGACCACTGGTTGAGCTGGAACTGCTGCCGCTGGAACTGGAAGTCTTGTGGCCAGACGACGGTGCTGTGATGCGTGATGAACTGCTGGAGGAGCTACTGGATGAACTGGAGTTGTTGCCCCCGCCTGTGTTCAACTTGGCGGACTGAGAACCTTCTCCGTAGATGTACGCCTCCGCCGCCTTCAGCACCGCCATGCTCAACGTGCCTGCGTTGTACTTGCGTTGGCCGGGGTTGTTGAAGTACGGAATGTTCCCCTGGCTGTCAGCAAACTCGTTGGCAATGCGCTTGGCCGCCTCCATGTCATCCACGCCTGATGCGCGCAGGAAGTTGATGATGCCGGCGCGTGTGCCCAACTCATTCTGCATCACGATGCGGTTGCCGTTCTTGTCTGCGCTGAAACCTTGGTCATCCACGCCCCGGCGTTGATTCTCCAAAGCCTGCTGGCGCTTGGCTACCTCAATGGATTTCTCCTGAGCGGCAACCTGACGCTCCAAGGCGGCTGTGGCACGCCCGGAGGATTCCACGGCTGCGTCCCCTGCAGACCGGAACCCTGCTGCCAAGTTCTGGGTGGATGCTGTTGCTGCGCCCATAGCAGACACCGTGACCTTATCGGCCTCACCCACCTGAATCTGCATGCCTAGAGCAGCCGCCTTGGAGTCCAAGTAGCTGTTGCTGACCCTGCCGTTGGCGGCAATTGCGGCCTCTGCGTACTTCTTGAAAGCCTCCTGCAACTGCTCCGCGGTGGCTTGGCCAGACGACTCAATGACGCTGAACGCCTCCCGGTAGTTGTTGGCCAGCTTGGTGGCCTCTTCCCGCGTCTGCAACCCGAAGGTCTTGAACGCTTCCGCCACTCTGTTGATGCCGGGCTTGAGCTCATCCAGCTTGGCCTTGGCTTGGTCCAGCCCATCGACCAGCGCCTTGCCCGTGATCTTGCCCTCGTTGCCGAGTTGCTGCCACAACTTAATCAGCTCCTGCACCTCGACCGGGTTCTTGGCCTTGGCCAGCATCGCGGTCAGGCCGTTGGCCAGCAGCTTGGATGCGTCCACACCAGCAGCCTTGAGCTTGTCGAAGTCAGCAGCCAGTGCGAGCAACGCCTTCTCAGCATCTTGGAATCGCTGCGTGAGACCTTTTAGCGAGTTGCCCAGGTCGACGCCGAGCGACTTCGCTGAGGCGGCAGCCAGGTCGATGATCCGCGCCTTGACGTACTCGGCGGAAGCACCAGCCTGCTCCAAGCCGCCGATGAAGGAGTTCTTGAACTCGGCCAGCTGCACGGCGTTCAGCTTAGCCACAGCGTCAGGCAGCTCCTTGGCGATCGAGGCTGCCGTCTCCTTGCTCTTGGCCGCGACCGTGCCCATGGCCAGGCCAAGCTCAGTGACCGTGTTGGCGGCGGCTGGCAGTTGCACGCCCACGTCCTTGGCCAGGTCGGTGAATGCCTCCTTCACCTCGTTGACCGCGTTGGCCGTGTTGATGATGGCCGTACCACCTGCGCCAGCGAAGATGTCAATCTTCTGCTTGGCAGCCACGGCAGCGTCCCCCACCGCGTTCAACCCGGCAGCACCTTGAGCGCCCGCAGTTTGCAGAGTGGCGCTGACCCCCTGGGCCTTGTCACCGATATACTGCAACTGCTGCGCCGCACCTTGGGCTGCTGTACCCACCTTTGCCCCGGCTGCAACGGCAGCATCTCCGACAGAACCTTGCGCATCGGCGGCACGTTTGCCGGCCTTCTCATGAGCGTCTGCGGACTTCTGGGCAGCTGCTTCACTGGATTGAACCGCCCTGTCCATGGCCGCTACGGTCTGGGACTGGAACTTCTGAGCCATTTCATCGGCCTTGGAGAAGGACTTCTGCCCTGCCTCACTCAACCGGGAGGCAAAGTCCTTCAACTCCTTGCTCACATCCCCAAACGTGACCTTGCTCAGCCCCAAAGCAATAGCAGCAAAGAACGACTGCACCACACCGGTGGCTGCGGTGAACGCGATGCGGATAGCGTACACCCCGTCGCTGATGGTGCCCAGGGTGATGCTCACACCCTGCAGAATGCTGGTCAGGAAGCTGACATGATCCCCGGCGTCGCTGAACCCGGTGAACGCGCTGACCACACCCGTGATCAGTTGCATCATGGAGTCCAACGCTCCGGAGGCGTCCGCCACCGCGCTGAACAAGGTGGTGAACACCTGCTCAACGATGCTGTACAGGTTGTCGAATGCCGCCTTGACCGCGTCCACCGTGCGCGGGTCCAAGTCCTGCAACTTGGCGTGTACCGTGCTGATGGCGTCCGTCAAGTCCTTGAACACGCGCACCGCGCTGTCTGCCACCCCGCCGTTGCCCAAGTCGTTCAACAGACCCTTGAATTCATTACGCAACAGGTTGATACGACCCTGGAGCGTTTCTGCGTTCTTGGCCGCGTCTGCCGCAAACGCCTTTTGCAACGCTGGGCCAAACGCTGCCAGGAACTCCTCGGCGTCCAGGCCGTTCTCAACCAGTTGGTTGAGGCGCTGCACCGTCACACCCATGCTGTCAGCGGCAATCTTCATTGCGGGAGGTAGGCGTTCGCCCAACTGGCCGCGCAACTCTTCCATGCTGACCTTGCCCTTGCCGGCAATCTGGCTCAAAGCCAAGAACACCCCGTTGGCGTCCGCTACGCTCAAGCCCATGGTGGCAGCCGCTTGGCTCACCCCGAGGAAAATGTCCCGCGTGCCCTTGCCTTCCAGTGTAGTACCCTTGGTGGCAGCCGCCAACTTGGCGTAGCCTTCCGCCGCACTCAACAAGTCCAAACCGAGGCTGTTGGCCGTCTTCTTGACGAACTCAAACTCCTCACCCGCCCGTTGCGCGTTGCCTACCGCGTACTCCAACTGCTTGTTGACAGACTGAAACTGAATGGTGGTGTCTACAATCGCCTTCAAGCCCTGAGCTACCGCGGCCAAGCCAGCGGTGACACCCGCCAAGCCCAGCAAGGAAGACCCCATGTCGCGAATGCTGGTGGCCGCACCTTCAGCGAATGGGCCCACACCCCTCAGTTCATTCTTGAGCGCAGCAACCCGCGCTTCTGCCGCCTTGGTGACACGGTTGACTTCCTCAGCGGGTGCTCCGGCCTTGCTCTTGAACTCGCTGAGTTGTTGAGTGATCTGGGCTATCTCTTGGCGTAGCGTGCCGCCTGTCTTGATGTTGAGAGAGTCGTAAATGGCCTTGCCAGCAGACTTGGCCTTGTCAGAAGCCTCCTGCGTAGCGGTAGCTGCACGCCCCATAGCTGCTGAGGCTGAGGCTTGAAACCGTTGATAGGACACCCCGGCATCACCCACTTCCCGCACAAGCCCCGACACCTTCTTGCGTGCGTTCTCAATGTCAGTGGGGGTAGCCTTGGCCGTGGTCAACGCTTGCAACTCTGCGCGTGCCTGAGTCAGTTCGGCCTTGAGCTCACTCATGGCCTGTTTGCCCGCCGTACCTACCCGCTTCAACTCGTTGGCGCTCAGAGTGGCTCCGCCCTTCAAGCTGTCCAACTCCTTGGTGGTGGACTTCAAAGCCTCCGTGATGGCGCGTGCGTCACCGGCTTGGAACACTTTCTTCAAGTCCACAGCGGCTGCTGCTGTGGCAGACGACAAATCAGCGGAGTCCTTCTTGACAGAAGCGGTTGCTGCGGTGTAGGTGGTCTTGGCCTGGTTCATGGCCGTGTTGAAAGCGGCTGTGACCGCCTCCAGCACTACAGAGAATTTCATGTTACCGTTCGCCACGACTCAACTCCTTCCACACTTCATCAAACCGCTTGTTGTCGTCAGCCGCCGCAACCCGCACCACAGTGGCCAACACCTTGAACATCCGCGACTCCTCCCTCGTCACTGCCCGGATGAAGCCGTGGAAGGCGCCATAGCCGTAATTGAGGACATCATCGACTCGATGCCCTGCGGCGACAAGCCGTTGGACAGAATCGTACCAATTGTGCTCACGCCCTTTGCGAACCGAATCAGTGCCGGGGCTAGGGCGCGGACGAAAAAATCGCCGTTCACTTCCACTACCTTGGCGGCCACCGCAAAGAACTCATCAGGGCGCAGCTTCTCGTAGAATTCCACGTTGGCGTTGGTCACGAGGGCAGCCGCCTTCATGAACGCTGGGCCATTCTCAGCCAGCACCTTGAACAACGCAAAATCGTCCTGGGGAGCGTCCGGCTTGGCTGCCAGTTCACCGGCCTCGTCAAACGCGCTGAGGAACGGGGAGCAAGCCGCAGCAAACTCCCGCAGGTTCTTCATGGTCACTTCGCGCACGACAATCTCGTGCCCGCGTACCGTCAAACGGGCTTCAAAACCGCCCATCTGCTCAAGTTGCTTGTCTTGTTCCATTTTGTTTATCTCCAAAAACGACCTGGCGCAGTTACCCACGCCAGGTCGTCTAGCTGGCGTGTGCGTTGATTACAGGTACACCAGACGACCGAAGCGGCCAAACACGAGGTCATCGGGCTTGGTGGGGTCGACCAGAGCGTTGCCTTCCAGTTGGAACTTGCCCAAGTCATTGGAGATGAGCCCCAAGTCCTTGGTGGGGTCAAGCGCCACGCGGTAGATTTCAGCCAACACCTTCTTGTTGTTGTCAGCCGTGTTCACGCCTTCAAAGCGGATGGTGACTTCAGCAATCGGCTGGGTGAAGAAGGCGATGTTGTCCACAGACGCGAAGCTGTACTCGGCCTTGAGGGGCAGGGTGTAACCGGTCACGTCCAGGGTGGTCACCGTGCCAAAGTCCGCGTCCACCGTGTAGTCGGCGGAGTCAACCGTGACGGGCGCACCGCTGCTGTCCTTGATGACCACAGCGCTGACCTTCTGGTGCTTGAGCGCCCAGATGGAGCCCGCAACCAGCGCAGCAGGAGACGTGTCAGGCGCAACCGCAGTCACCGTGCCAGAGGCAATGGTGTTGGTTTTGCCGCGCACTGCCAGAGCCAAGTTTTCCTTGCTCCAGTCATCCAACTCAGCCGATACCTTGGCCTTGTTTTCAGTGGTGATCACCTTGTCCAGCAGACGCTGGCCGGTGTAGCTTTCCTTGTGTTCGATTTTGTTAGTGTCGAACGAGGGCTTGAAGTCAGGCACGTCGCCCACCCAGCGGAATTCGCCAGGCAGACCGTTGACCAACGGAGCCACAAACACTTTGCCTTGTCCAGAGAAGTACATGACTTGGGTTTCCTTTCAGGTAATGATACGACCTTCAAACATGAAGGGGAAATAGGCGAAAGACGAGGAGTACCCCGCTGCCGGGCCACTCACACGACCCAAAGGCCGCATCCACGTCACAGGAGCCCATCCCTGCAACGACCGGAGCACTTTCGGGATCAACTCACCCGCAAGCGTTCTGATTTCGGTTGTGTTCTGAAGCTGCGCCTTGGGTGTGCGCACCGCCAACACAATCAACCAGCGTTGGTCGATAGTGCGCCGGGTTCCAGAACCGGCCTCATTGCCGCTCACCGCGTCACCGCCATAAATGACGTGGACAGCCGGGGAGGGCTGAGATGACTCCACCATGTCCCCAATGCTGAACGGAGTCAGCACTGACTTGAGCTCAGGCATCTCTTGTTGCAGACGCGCCACAATGGACTCTTCCGCTTCAAAGTAATTGGTGATGAGTTCGTTCATGGCCTCTGCTGACCGCGCAAACCCTTGGAGTCCATCAGGCGGTCAAGTTTGCGGTTCATCTCTAATTGGAGTTCACGGCTGTCCCGCATCTGCACCTCCACCACCGCCATACGCTCAGCAATCTTGGCGGCTTCTTGAGCCACCAACCGGCGCTCGTGATCTTGAACTGAGTGCTGCAGGTCGGACAACCACCACACGCCAGCCATACCTTGCACCACGATAGCGAAGATGACAGCCACAGGAATGTGTTTGTCAAGTTTCCAGCGGTTGTCGTCTTGTTCTGCCATATCTTCGGTTCCTTTAGTCGAGTTTGAATTCTTGTCAATACGCTGGAGCTTCTCGACATTGCACGTTTACACCAAGTTGCCATCACTGTACCTTCAAGAAGTTGCCGATGATGTCTACCACCATCTGTTCATCGTCACTGTCCAACCCCAAGAACGGACGCGCCGGTATGGTCACTTCCTTTTTCTTGGCCCACCCGCCCCCGGGAACCCGGAACGTCAGATACGGCGCAGCAGAAGCCCGAATAGTGTCACCGAAGTGCATTGTGGCAGCGTAGGGTACATTTGTCCCGTACTCCACGCCCTCGGACAGAACTGCGTGCGTCAAGGACGCCAGCAAAGTGCCGGTGTCCCGTAGCGTGTCGCCACCTTGGTTGATAGCCCGCAGGCTAGGCTGCCAAGGTGTACCGTCGGGGGCCACTTGATCAGAGAACCGCAACCGCGCATTCTCCACCAAGTTGACACCGATTTCATTCAGCAATGCGGTCTTGTCATCCCTGTCAAGCGCGAGCTTGCTCAAGGCTGACAGCACGGCACTGTCATCACCGACTGTGATGCGGACTCCGATGCTCATCGCAGACTCACTCCCCAACCGTCAACCTTTGCGGGGTTGACCATTTTGCCCAACGTGTCATCGCTGAACGCTCCGCCCGAGTAGTGGGCGCTCACTGGTGTAGCTGGCCTGGTGAGTTCTTCCGTCTGAGCAGGAGTCAAGGCCTGGTCAAACGTGAGCAACACCTTGCCAACTGCCAACTGCTCCAACCACTTGACTGTCCGTTCGTACCGATACTTGACCTCCTCAGTGGGGCGGTCTTTGTACAGACGGAATCGTGCAACGTCGCACACGGCGCGGGACAAAGGGGCTGGAACAGAAGGCAGCGGCAAGCCGTAGCGCACAGCCACGTAGCTGTTCACTTCCTCTGTGGCGTCCTCCAGGGCTTCCTGTGACACAGCCGCACTGGGTGCCCCGGTGTTATCCGGGTCTTCAAGCGAAGCAATCTCTTGCTCCCCAAAGCGTTTCACCAAATCAGCGCGGACTGCGTACATGGAAGGCTCCTATCAGGCCACGAGTTCAACGATGGTGGCAGGGCGGTTCACCAACGGCAGCTGGTTGGACTGGGCGTGCAGGTCGATGCCACGGTTGAAGTCCTTGTTCTGCTGCCGCGCATAGTACGGCAGAGCCAAGGTGTTGACCGTTTCAACGAAGTCTGCAGGCGCACCGAAGTTGCTGAAGGTTTCGTTGGTGCCGATGGGGAAGGCGTGACCTTCACCGGAGTCGATAAAGCGGTTGCCGTCCACCACGCCACGGTACTCTTCAAACGTCAGGCCACCGAAGCTGAAGCCCTTGCGCATGTCACCGCCAATGCGTTGTGCGGCTTCTGCATAGTTGGCGTAGGCTTCCTTGACCTTGGGGTGAGCCACCAGGCCGTCGAAGAACTCAGCCGACACCAGGCAGTGAACGCGCTGCATCACTTCGCCGTGCAGGTTGTCTTCAATGTGACGCACAACTTCCATGCACTTGGCGCGGACGTCAGTGGCTGCATTGGACAGGACGAAGGTGACGGTCTTCTTGGTGACGCCGAAGGCCGCAAAGTAGTCTTCGATGACAGAACCGTCAGCGTCCAGGACGATGCCCTTCAGCGCGGTCATCTTGCGCCATTCAAGCGTCTGGTCAATCTTGTTCTTCATGGTCTGGAGTTTTTCGTTGACCTTGGTGGCAACGGTTTCCAGGGTGTTTTCAGAACCGAATTGACGGATGCCAATCACGTCCGCAGCCAGGACGGTGTCCTCCAGCGGCATGTGCGGAATGTTGAACGAGCGCACGTTGCGCTTGCCCACCTTGTTCTTCGGCGCGGGGCCCCCCCAGGGAGTGGTGGGCACGAGCGTCAGAACGCCATTTTGCATTTCGATGGTGACGGTCTTGACGGACTGTGCGCGGAATGCGAACAAGCCCAGTTCATTGACGCGGCCATACATGTTGGGAAGGACGTTGATAGCTTGGCTCAACTGAGTCAGGCTGAAACCGTCCTTGAACGGGTCTATCATCATGATGCGGGTTTCCTTTCAGGTGGTGTTGTGGTTAGGCTTCAGCCGAAGCGATGATGCCCGCGGCCTTCAAGTCCGCCATGGCAGCGTCTTTGTCAGCTTGGAGCAGCCCGGTCTTCCACACCAGGCCGCTGGGTGCGACTTTGGCGTGACGGGCGATGATCACGCCCTTGACGGTGGCAGCGCCGGTGATGACTTCTTCAGCCATGATACCGACGACAACACCACCACCATCCAAGTCGGTGTTGTCATATTCAACAACCTCAGTGCCAACAGCGTTCAAGCCGACAACAGCACCACACTTGAGGGTTTGGTTGGCGGCCACGGTGACAACGTCACGCGAGTAGCGGCCAATCTCATCCTCTTCATACAGGAGCCAGTCACTGGCGCGACCCGGCTCGTTCTTGACAGCGGAGACCATAATGTCTTTCCTTTCGTCTATGGGTTAAGGGACAGCGGGTCAGGCTCGCTTGCTGAATTGTGCTGCGCGCTTTTCAGCGTCAGCCATCAGCGGGTTGCTTGCGGGTGCAGTGGTCTGCGCGGGTGCGCTGCCACCGTTGGCCTGGTGTTGGAACAACGCAGCGGTCTGCGGAGCGGAGGCACCGCCAGCAGGCTTCTTGAACTGTTCACGCATCACCTTGGCCGTGGCGTCAAACGCTTCCTGCGGCATGGCGCTGAACGCCTTCGCTTCTGCGTCGTCTGCCTTGTATTCGCGACCGATGTCGGTGAACAGTTGCTGAACAGCAGCAGCACGGGCTTCAGAACTGAATTTGGTCAGCTTGTCGGTGGCATCCGTAAGTTGCTTGCTCAGGTCGTCCTTGCTGGCTTGGAGCGATTTGTTCTCGGCTTCCAGCGCAGCAACGCGATCTTGAAGTTGCTTCAAGTCCATTGCGCTTTCTCCTTGTGAAGAGGGTGAAGTATCACCGCCTCGCGACATTGCTGCGGCGGAAGTATTCGAATCCCATCCGGTGGCCGTGAAGCTCACCTCGACGATTTTCGAATTTTTGAACACAGTGATTGGGCCAGCAAAGGTGTGCCCGTTGACCACTGTGTTGGAGCCCTGGAGCACTTCTTCAATGCTGCCGGGTTCAATGTGGACGCTCATCTGCCACGGGAAGCCTTCGTCTGACTCCTCCGCCACTGATGTGCCGTGTTCGTTGCTGAGCAGGTTGCCGCTCACCGTGAGCCCCACCTCGTTGCTGATGCTGGAGGCGGTCACGTAGCCGCACCGTTGAGACCGACTGTGGTCAATCAACGCGGGCAGTTTGTCCGGTACGCTCAGGGTGGTCAGGTCGAACACCACGCTGCCCCAGTACCAATGACCAGTGATGACGTCGCCCGAGTACGCCACGCCGCTGAACTTGCGCTGGCGCTTTTCGCCCGTGCCGTCCATGCTGAACTTTGCTTGGGCTGTGAGCGAGAACTGCCGGTTTTCGGCGTTCAGTTCTCGCTTGGTGGCATCTGCCATGGTTGAAACTCCTAAATGTCGGTCTGTCGTTCGTTGCTGGCGCTTATAACTGAAGGCCGGAGCAAAGTAAAGCCGAAGTTGCTATTTAGAGCAAATTTAGCCCTTACCCACCCCGCCCTGCAGCCTTTTGCTCAATAAGTGCACCGCTCTGCTCTCTGCTGCTCAGGCTTTGCGCTTAGGAGCACCGCTCAGGTCACTCCCGGCCTCATCTGCCTGCTCTTTGACCTTGGCCTTGGCCTGCTGAATGGCCTTCTTCAGCTGAGGCTGCTCGCCCTCCAAGTCCTCACCGAAGGCGTCCAAGCCCTGACGCACCCCCGCGCCGTAGTCCTCGCCGGGGTTCCAGTCCCAGCCTTCATCCGGGTCAACCTCCGGGGCTACGGGCGTGACCCCGCGCTTCTGGGCTTGCTTCTCTGTCAGGCTAATCACCGTGCACCGGCAACGGTAGCCGCAAGGCGGGTAGTGCGTCTTCCACCAAGGGTCATCGTGGTGGAGCACAGTGTTGTCCATGACCAAGTGGGAAGGGCGTGTGCGGCTGTCGTTGATGGCGTCATACATCAGATAGGGTCGGCTCGAGCTCACTGTCTTCTGCTGTTGCCAACGCCCCCGGTTGTACGCCACCTGCATGTTGGTACGGAAGATGTTGTCCAGCCGGTGCGCTGGCAGGTCAACGCTGGTGCTGCCGGACTTCACAGCCTTCTGAAAGTCCTTGAGCGTCTTGCCATTGCGCAGAGCGTCGGCCACCAAGTCAATCACGAACTTGATCTGCTCCAGGCTGGCCAACCCAGCAATGCTGACGGACTGGCTGCGCTGCATGCCCACCAGCTTGCCATAGTACTCGTCCGGCAGCACCACGTTCCGGCTCTCCGCGTACTCAATGGCTTCAATGAAGCTGAGTGCGGTGGCCATGTTACACCTTGCCTTCTGCGTGGACGTAACCCAGCACGTCAGCAGCGTAGAGGGCGTGCTCCAACGTCACCGTGAATTGCTCTGTGCTGACCTTGTCACCCATGAGAGCGAACAAGCGGTCAGCCAAGTCCTCTGAGGACGTGGCAGCCAGCACCGCAGAACGAACCTGCGCTGGGTCCAGGGGCAACCCACCCTCACCCAAGGATGCGTCGGCCTGGTCTTCAATCAGCTGTTGCTGCTGAGTGAACCGCGTGCCGGAGCCGTGCTTTGTAAAAAGGTGAGGAGGCGTCTGAGCAGCCTTGGCTCCGGTGCCAGAGTTCGGTGTAGCATTGGCATCGCCGGTCTGACCGGGATTAGCTTCACCGCCACCTTGAGGCTCGGCTGGAGGTAAGCCGGCAACCGGGTCTTCGCTGCTCAGCGTGAAGTCCTCCTCACGTAAATCGTAGTTGTCTTGAAAGTAACCTTTCTCAAACCGCACACCCACCGCGTACAGGTCTTTGTCACGCGTGGCGCGTTCCTTCTCCAGACCCACCTCGTCAGCAAACACCACCTCGTGCTTGACCCACCCGTTGAGCTCACACAAGGCGTCCACAATCTTCTGCATTGTCGGCCTCACCAGCATGATGTCGCTGTTGCGCTTGTCCATCCGTACCGCGTCGTGCACTTGGCCCAGAGCACGGTTGCCGCTACCGCCATCAGTGCCGGAGGTCAACGTCTGACCCAGCACCACCTTCTGAATGCGGCGGATGACACTATTCTCAAACATCTCAAACGACTGACCGCTGTTGCCTGCAGGTACGCCCACGGCTTCCACGCTGTCCTCTTTGTCGATGCCAATCACCGCTTGGCTGTGAGCCAGGAGCAGTGCCTTGACCATCTCCTTGGGGTCACCGGACTTGCCCACCAAGAGCGGAGCCCCAAAGCGTTCAAGGAACTTGCCCCAGAACTTCCAGCCGTTGTTGCGGAAGTACCAAGCCCAGTAGAGCCTGCTCAGCAACGCCTCCCCGTAGGGCTGCATGTACGTCGGGCGTGCGCGTGTCAAGAAGAACTTGTAGCGTTGGTCGACCTCAATGCCTACGCCGCCGCCCGAACCGTCATCAGGGAAGTACATGAGCCGCCCGTCGGGCTTGGGCTCAAACCAGCTGAAGGGCTTTTCACCGAGGTACTTGACGCCAATGACTCCGTCCTCGCGTCGGTAGTACACCGCCTCCATCACGCTGTACCCGTAGAGCCGAGCCTGCCAAGCGCCACTCGCTGCGTCCTGAAGTACCGGGGCAAGCACGTCCATGATCAACTTGCCTTGTGTGGACTCGCTAGGCTCTACCCGCAGGGGCGTGGCCAGCATGGCGTCCAAGCGGGTCTCACACGCCTGAGCAATCTCATCATCGTACATCAAGGTGCGTAGGCGGTCACGCCGAATACCGGCCTGCTTCAGCACCTCGTCCAAGTCGGGAATCTTGGTGAGCAGACGCACCAGCTGAGTGGTGGCCTCCTCTTCATACAGCGCCACCTGTGCGCCGGGGTTGGAACCGTCGTTCACCGTGCCCGTGGCAGAAGGGCGGGAGAACAGGCGGGTAAAGAAGTTTCGGTTGCTCATACAATGCTCCTAGTTGAAAGTGCGGCCACCACCTGTGTAGGGTGCAACCGAAGGTCGTTTGAAATTCTCACGCGTGGTGTACCAGTTCACGCCCTGAGTCCATGCGTCCACGTCGTCATCGTTCTTGACGCCAGGGAACCGGGCAAACAGGTCAACAAAGTCGTTGACCCACTCACATCCCTTCAGCGTGGGGCTGGGCAGGAAGAAGTTGCCTGCCTCGTGCTGCGGCTGTACAGCGTTGGCCCGAGCTACCTTGCCCCCCTGAGGGCTGATAGGCGTCAGGCCGGGTACGTCGTCTTCCAGTGCGTCCAGTACCGCTGGACCATTGGCTTTGTCCTCAATCAGCACGGCAATTGTCTTGCGCGTGAAGGGTGAGCGGGCGTGTTCGTTCAGGATGCGTGTCTTGGTGGCGCTGAACCCCATGCGCTCACATACTCGGGCCAGCAGGTACTTGTTGGCACCCTTCCGCCCAATGCAGTGCCCAGCCACGAAGTCCGTACCCGTGCCGTCCTTGAACGTGCAGTCCCAACTCCACACTATCTCCTCCATGTCGGCTGCCATCTGCTCAGGTGGAACGTGATAGAACTGCCAGTCCTTCACCTTGAATATCGACCCCTCACGGCTGGAGGGGTTCTGCTGCAGCTGTGCGTTGGTGTGGTACTTACCCAAGCGGTCTTCCATCTCCCGCACCGTGGCGTCGTCCAGGCGCTCAGGTGCCATGAGCTCACCTTCCACCTTCCGTGGGTCTTGGAACCCCAGTGACGTGGTCTTCCGCAGGGCTGGATCATACCGCATGGGCAGCACCAAGTGCTCCCAGCCCTTCTCATTGGCCAGGATGTACCCGGTCAAGTCCTCCACGTGGAGGCGCTGGTGCACCACGATGATGGCGTCTTCCTTGGGATTGTTCAGGCGCGTGGACGCTGTACCCTTCCACCACTCAATGGACTGAGCGCGGGCAACCTCAGAATCGGCCTCGAGTGCGCTCACAGGGTCGTCAATGACGATGCGGTTGCCCCCGAAGCCCGTACCCGCCGCATCCGTAGCGGTCACCACCCGGCTACCCTTCCGGTTGTTCTCATACCGGGTCTTCACGTTCTGGTCCGTCGTCATGCGGAACCTGGTGCCCCAAGCTGCTTGGTACGCGGGTGACTCCATGATGCGCCGGGAGTCCACAGCATCGCGGGTGGCCACGTCCTTGGCGTAGGAGGCGGTGAGATACTGAAGGTGGGGCTTCTCCAGCCACTCCCACGCAGGAAACGCCTGTGAGATGATAGTGGACTTCAACATCCGGAAGGGAATGTTGATCACCAGCCGCTTGATTTCACCCCGACTCAGCGCCTCCAGGTGCTCGCATATGGCGTGCACGTGCCAGTTGTCCACAAAGGGCGTGCACGGTTGTAACACCGGCCAAGCGTAGTCCCGCAGGAAGCGCCAGAGCGAGCGTTCGGCCTGTACAGCCTTCACCGCTTCCATCCGCGCCCTGAGCTCTCCTGGTGTCATTGCGTAGCTCCCAACAACTTGGCGGCCTGAGCGTACAGTGCTTCCAGGCGGTCCAAGTCCTTCTGAGGTAGAGCCGCCACGTCCTGAATGCCAATGGGTGCTGCGCCCTCAACGCCTTGGATGGCCACCTTCTTCGGCGTGAAGTACGGAGCCGCCTTGTTGGCAGCGTCTAGTCGGGTGTGGAGCGGCAAGCGCGGGTCTAGCGCTACTGCTTTGAGTAGGTCAGCTGGTTGGGACACCCCGCCCCCGTTGAGAGCCTCGCTGAAGCGTTCTTGATCCTTGGTGTGCAAAGCCTTGAAGCTGAGAGCCACGTTGTGTTCGTCCACCAAGGTGCCCGCCTTGTTGCGGAAGACGCCTGGAATGTCGGTGGGCGTGAGCTTGACCTTTCGGGGCGTGATGTTGCGGGTAGCCATTTGTCGTTTCTCCGGTATGACTTCTATGTGCGCGCAGCTTATACCTTAGATGCTGAGTGGCCGTCAAGCCGATATTGACGGAGACGTTGGGCCGCAGCGGGGACGAGCTTCACATCTGCGTGTTTGCGTGAACCGGATACCCGCGCACGCTTTCATATCCGGTTGTGCTTTTTAACGCAATTGCGTTATTCTCTTATTGTGTATTTACACAGAGGTAGAGCCTCCCAGAAACTTTCCTGCCGTGTGTGTCAAAAGCGGGTATCAAGCCCCAGATGGTACTTCGCGTGGCAGCTTTGAATCGTAACTTCACATTTTCAAAAAACATGAAGCGCCGTAAGTGGTGATCTCTACAACAAAAACACCTTGTAGGACTTTCAGTTACAGATACTACCTTACCCAATTAATATCAAGTCAATAAAGAAGTAATGATTGGGATGCAGGAGTAGCGTCCCAACTTTTTGAAGTTTGTGAAGCTGTTCTCTTCCATCGTCCAGCACTCGGGTTCGGGTTAGTGTCCGTCCCTCCAATAGCGCCAATAAATACAGCACTTAGACACGGACCACCGGAGAACCGGAGACACGGAGCACACGCAGAATCTCAAACCCGAGCTTCACAATTCAACCTAGCAGATTGCAAGTTCGCGGTATTTAGGGCACAACTTCTACCGCACGGAGAACCTACCTCACGCAGAAACGCACACGCTTAACCCACGCTTGACCCCTATGAATAAAGGCAGTATGATACCGCACTTTCAACCCCGTAACTTGGAGGCGTACTCATGGCTCACCCGGCAACGCAGCTGTTGCACCCGACCTTCCAGAACACAAAACAAGCTGCAGATGAAATGGCCCTACTTCACGCCGACCTACTATCCACGTTCACCTACACCCCGGATGAAGGATGCTTCCGGTGGAAGGTACGCCCTAGCCCCCGCACTTCAATTGGCAGAATAGCCGGGTCAGCTACCAAGCAAGGCAACGGCACCTCTATACCTTGGCACGGTAAGTCTTGGTCAGAGGCTCAACTGGCAGTGTTCTACATGACTGGGAAGCTGCCGTTGGGCAAGGTGAGCCGCTACGACGGAGTGACGGCAGTAAGCCGGTTTGAGAGCCTGCTATATACGCTCCCGGACGGAAGGCGCTTTCAAGGCAGCAAGGAGATTACACCCCATGAATAACATAGCCTTGACGCACTCAACAGCGGTAGCCTATACTACACGGGCTTTGCGGAGCGGTCACCGAGTTACGGCGGCTGTTCCTACCTGGTGCGTTCTGTCGGCTCCTGCCAGTGGGGCGACCGCTACCGCAAAGCACCCACCTCGTAGCTGGGGAGGGGCCGTATGACAGCCTCCGCCAAGAAGACCAAGAATGGAGGAGCGCTCACCCGTGAGGACGTCCACCAACGCATGTTGGACAAGCTAGGACAATCCGCTCTGGACGAGGAGGACGCTCGGCTGATGAAGCTAGAGCCGCTCACAGGTATGGGCATGAGGTCACTCAAGCTGCCCGAATTCCCCGCTTTCAAAATCCCCTACTTCACCTTGCAAGGCAAGGTTGATAAGTTCTTCCGTGCCCGGTACGTGGTCAGCACCCTGAAAGGGTTTGACGCGGTGGCCGGCAAAAAGCCCCTCCGGTATGTTCAACCCGCCAAGAGCAAGTCCGGAGTGTACTTGCCCCCGTTTGTGGACTGGGTTGAAATGGCCGCTGACGCCACTCAGCCCTTGGTCATCACAGAAGGCGAGTTGAAGGCCGCATGCGCTACCAAGTACGGGTTCCCCACCCTAGGGCTAGGCGGTGTGTACAGCTTTCAGAGCAACGCTCACAACCACATGCTGATACCCGCACTGGCGGAGTTTGCGTGGGGTGAGCGCATTGTGTACATTTGCTACGACAGCGACTCCTCCACCAACCCCAACGTCCTAGCTGCAGAACAACGGCTGGCGCAACGCCTGACCGAGCTAGGTGCTTTGGTACACATCACCCGGCTACCCGCCCAAGAGGAACTGTCCAAGTGCGGCCTGGACGACTTCATTGTCCTGCGGGGCGCAGAAGCGTTTGCCGAACTGTTGGACAGCGAGAAGACCTACGCCTACGACGCTGCTAAGGTGCTACACGGCCTGAGCGAGCGGGTGGTGTACGTGCGCGACCCCGGCATCATCTGGGACCACACCTTGAAGCGCCGCATGAGCCCTAGCGACTTCACGGCTCACCAATTTGCCAACGTCCACTATTGGGCGGAGGTGTCCATGCCCAAGGGCGGCACAACACGGGTGAAAAAGCCCGCGGCCCCTGCTTGGCTTCAGTGGGAGGCGCGTGCGGAGTGCTTGGGGTTAGCCTTCCGCCCCGGTGCCGCCCGCATCACGGAGGACGGCTACCTCAACACGTGGACAGGCTGGGGAGTGACGGAGCCCATAGCGGGGGACGTCAGCCCTTGGCACGAACTCATGGAGCACATATTTGCCGGAGCACCCGAGGCACGGAGGTGGTTTGAACGCTGGACAGCGTACCCTATACAGAACCCCGGTGCCAAGCTGGCTACCGCTATGGCCGTGTGGGGGCCAACTCACGGTAGCGGCAAGACGTTGATTGGTCACACGTTGATGCGGGTGTATGGCACCAAGCACTCAGTGGAACTCAAGGACGCGGACTTGGAAGACGACCGCAACGAATGGGCTGACAGCAAGTGCTTTGCGCTGTGCGACGATATCACCGCCAAAGGCGACCGCAAGCTGATGCGGAAGCTGATGACCATGGTCACGCAGAAGATGCTGCGCATCAACACGAAGTACGTGCCATCCTACTCCCTTGAGGACTTGATCAACTACTACTACACGTCCAACGAGCCGGATATGTTCTACATGGATGAGAACGACCGACGCTTCTACGTGCATGAGACTCAGGCCGGCAAGTTCCTCAATTACAAGCGGTACGTGGCGTGGCGTGACAGCGACGAGGGCATAGCCGCCTTGTGGCACTACCTGTTGAGCGTTGACCTGGGGGACTTTGACCCGCAAGCGCCTGCACCCGTCAGTGACGGCAAAAAAGCCATGATTGACATGGGCAAGAGCGAACTGGGTGCGTGGGTGCTGGAGTTCCGCCGCAACACGGACTACATGCTCAAGCAGGCGAATATGACGGGTGACTTGTTCACCATGAAGCAACTCCACGCGTTGTACGACCCCATGGGCAACAAGAAGGCCAGCCCCAACGCCTTGAGCCGCGAATTCAAGCGGGAAGGGTACAACCCGTGCTGCGCCGGAGCGCCGGTGCGGTTGAGAAACGGTCAGCAGTTGGTAGTGTGGCCAGTGCGGAACTTTGACAAGTGGAAGAAGGCACCGTGGGGTGAGGTCAAGGCCGAGTATGAGAAGCACACCACCGTCAGCGCCAGCAAGAAGTTTTAACAGGAGTCGACAAATGAGCAGATTGGTATTGCCCGCAGTGGCAGCCGTACCGGGGACGGTAGAGCCTACCCCGTTGCACCTTGTACCCAGCAGCGGTGGGGTGAAGTGCGTTGTTTGCGGAGAGAGAGCAAGTTCCGCATGCGCTTCCACTACACAGACCAGGCGGAAATGTACACGTTGTTCAGCGACGCAGAGGGGTTCGCTATGTACGACCCCGCCGAGCGGATGATGAAGCTATATACTACACTTGCAGGAGCGATCATGGCACGTCTCACTGAATTGCAGAAGCTGCGGAGCGCGGTGCTCAACGCAGACAATCACTACGCGGTGTTGGGGGTAGCTACCGGAGCCGCCACGGACGTGATCAAGGCCGCTCACCGCACGTTGGCGCGAGCCTTTCACCCTGACTTGTCCAAGTTGGAGGACGCTCATGATCTGTGCGCCCGTGTCAACGTGGCCTACGCGGTGCTGGGGGACAAGGAGGCACGCCGCAAGTACGACGCTGTGGAGCGCACGGAGGAAGCTCAGTGCACCCGGTGTGCCGGTACGGGCACGGTGTACAAACAAAAAGGGTTCAACAAGAAGGTGCAGTCACCTTGCCCGGTTTGCGGAGGGCACGGTGTATGCGCATCTCAATCAAGAACATAACATGGCGGCATCACCCACGGCTGCACGCTGAAGTCGGCTACATTGAGAGCCAGTACGGCGAGCGGAAGGTGGCCATGCTCGTCAACGAGACCAACAACCCGCGCCGCCCCGCTGGCGGCACGATACCGGCCAAGCCGTTCACATTGGAAGTGTACGTCCCGTTGTTGACAACTCAAGACAAAGTCCTCAAGTTCACCCGTGAACACGAGGCCAAGGCGGAAGCTGCCCGGCTGCTGGGGCGCTTCCTAGCCGATACCACAGAGCAACCCACATGACATCAACCCGCCCGTCAGGGCATTTTACAAAAGGAAAGAGCATGGACTTGTATCAGTCTTACATTCACATCAGCCGCTACAGCCGTTGGCGCGATGACCTGGGCCGACGCGAAACCTGGGAGGAAACCGTCCAGCGGTACATTGACTTCTTTGACGCCAAGACGGAGCACCGCTTCGGCCCCGTGTTGCAAGGCAAAGTGAAGGACGCCATCACCGCGCTGGGGGTCATGCCTTCCATGCGGGCACTGATGACCGCTGGGGAGGCTCTGGAGCGTGAGAACATTGCCGGGTTCAACTGCAGCTACTTGGCGGTGAACAGCAAGCGTTCGTTTGCGGAGGCGCTGTACATTCTGATGTGCGGCACCGGGGCGTGCGAACTGCCCAACACGTAAGAGTTTCACCAACCCGCCCCAGCAAGGGGGCTTTTTCAGGAGGTCGTTATGAAGCCACAAAAAGGCGAACTGTTCAAGCTGGTGGACGCTTTGAAGCCCACCACCCTCACCTTGGAGGTGTGCAAGGCTCACGGCTGGGCTTACCCGCCCGTGCTGCTCACGTACAAAGGAGCCGTCACTGGCTCAGTTGTGCGCTCGGTGTTCAATTTGTAAGGAGTGTTGACATGTTGTTATCGTACTTGGAACTGAAGGCCGAGGTGCAGAACAAGGCCATGCACCCGGTGGAGGACGCTCAGGTCAACGCCAGCAGCGTGGACGTCCGCTTGGGCAGCAAGCTGTTGGTGGAGGAGCTACCGGAGGGGCTGAAGAAGAGCGAGTTGCCGGTGGTCACGTTGCGTGAGCGCGAGCCGCTGACCTTCACTGAGTTCAACCTGGAGCCGGAGGGCGAACCGTTCCTCCTGTACCCCGGTCAATTTGTGTTGGCGCAAACGATTGAGGAGTTCAACCTGCCTCTGGATATCAGCGCAGAGTTCCGCCTCAAGAGCTCAGGGGCGCGTATGGGTCTGAGTCACGCCTTGGCGGTGTGGGCGGACGCTGGCTGGCACGGCTCTGCGCTCACACTGGAGTTGCACAATATCAGCCAGCACCATATTATCGCTCTGCACCACGGAGACCGCGTAGGACAGATGATTTTCCACCGCCATGTAGGTGTGCCCAGGGAGCGTAGCTACGCAGTGCGGGGAGCGTATAACAACAACCTGGAGACCACAGCCGCTCAACAGGAGAAGCAATCATGAGCATCCGTGACGGGTACGCAGAAGAGTTTGAACAATGGAAGGTGTTGAACCCGCCCGTGGAGCGCGAGCTACGGGCAGCCGCAGCCCTTCAGTACGGGGTAGCGGAGGAGGACGTGACACCGGCGCAGATGGACTTCATTCAGCGCCGCAGGTTCTTCAACGACACCGCCTTCTGGGCATCAATTTGGGAGAGCGTCAAGTGAGCTCAGAGGACTACGACGAGCCGGGTAGTGGCGTGGTGTACGGAGTAGCCGGTGGGTTGATCTGCTGGGTTGTAATCGGCATCTTGATCTGGGCTTTGTGGTGACGAACCCGAATAACCCTAAACTTCGGTTGGGTATTCTAAAAAGGGCTTTACGAACTTCGAAGTCCGGGTTATAGGTCGCCTCACTTGCAAACCGTGAAGAAGCAAACCACCGAAGAGATCATTGCCTTGTGCGCAGCCAAAGCTGCTCTTGCCAGCGCTGCCCGCGTAGCTGCACCCTCTAATTCACTGCCACACTGTTTAAGGAGATCCACATGTTCTACATCGGCCGACGTAACAACCCTCAGCTTGCCACCCCGTACTTCAAAGCCTTTGGCAAGCTGACCAAGAAGGAAGCCAAGGCCAAGGAGCAAACAGCCTACGGCTCAATGTGGTTGACGGCTTACAAGACTGAGGCTGAGTACACCGCTGCTGTAGAGCAGATGAAGCAAGAGGGCAAGCGTTTCGTATAAAACCGGGGCGCGTACACCACCCCACTTTTCAGGAGTCGACAAATGAGCAACTTCAAACCGATGCTGAGTGGGAGCGTTGAGGACGCCTCCGCGTTGAAGCTACCCTTGCTGGCCAGCGTCAAGCTGGACGGTATCCGCGCCATGGTGATCAACGGGGTGTTGGTCAGCCGTAACCTCAAGCCCATCCCCAACGCCTACGCTCAGAAGCTGTTTAGCAAGCGCATGTTCGAAGGCTTGGACGGCGAACTGATTGTGGGCAAGGCCGGAGACCCGGACGTGTTCCTCCGTACCTCTTCAGGCGTGATGAGCGGTGACGGCCAACCAGACGTGTACTTCCACGTCTTTGACTGCATGAGCAACCCCTCCATCCCGTTCATAGCGCGTTGGGAGCACGCCCGTCACACGTCAGACAAATCAGACCGAGTCATTGTAGTGCCGCAGTCCATGATCAGCACCTTGTCTCAGTTGGACGAGTTTGAGGCTGCCGCCTTGGGTGACGGGTACGAAGGCGTCATGTTGCGCAGCGCCAACGCACCGTACAAGTACGGGCGGGGCACGGTCAAGGCTCAAGACCTGATGAAGCTGAAGCGGTTCGCTGACGCAGAGGCCAAGGTGGTGGGCTTTGAAGAGCAGATGCACAACACAAACGAGGCCAAGCGCGACGCCTTGGGTCATACAGAGCGCAGCAGCAAGAAGGCCGGCATGGTAGGCAAGGGCGCATTGGGGGCGCTCAAGGTGGTGGGTGTCAACGGAACCTACAAGGGCGTGGCGTTCAACATCGGCACCGGGTTTGATGACGCTTTGCGCGCAGAGATTTGGACCAATCAACCCCGGTGGCAGGGTGCTGTGGTCAAGTTCAAATACTTCCCCAGCGGCAGCAAGGAGGCACCTAGGTTCCCGGTATATTTAGGCCAACGTCACAAAGGAGACATGTCATGACCAACAAGATAGCCGTTTGCTCACTGCTGGTGTTCGACGCTACCATCTGGGCTCACAACTTGTTACTGGCCATGGCCGGGAGGGGCTTGGTATGACAACACGGGTAGACCGCGCCATTGCGCGCAACATGCGCCGTTCGTACAAGTGCCGGCAATGTACCAAAGAGCGCAGCGGGGAAGGGTTTGAAGTGACAGTGGACGTGACGTCACCGGCTGAGGCGCAAGAGTGGGCCACCAAGCTGACCCCAGCCCCGCGTAATACGCCGGTGGGTTGGCCCAGCTACCTGGACGGCTTCCAGTGCTCGGATTGCACCAAACAAGACCTCAAGACCTTGATCACCCCCAATGGAGACAGGTCTGGCCACAGGCCAAGTAACCTGCGCGACGTCACGACCAGAGTCAACAATCAGAACCGTCACAAGGTACGGGCTGCGTCCGGGCTCAGGGGTGTGTACGAACAACCCGACAAAAGAACAAGCATCGCAAGCCTACCAGGAGGCCAGGGCTGGTAAAGTAGCACTTGCCTAAAACTTTCCTGGGAGGTATGCTACCGTCCGTGGCTCGGTTAAAGGCCACTCTTTGTCAACACTGTAAACTGGAGAACCGTAACATGGCAACCTACAAAACCGCGGACAAACCCATCAAACTGCCCAAGACCCTAGCCGGGTGCGCTGACCGCTTGTACGAGGTGCGCCAACTGCGCCTTGCCAAGCAACGCGAGGTGGAAGCCTTTGAGGAAGAGGAATCCGCCCTGCGTGAGCACCTCATTCAGAACCTACCCAAGAGTCTTGCCAGCGGCATCGCCGGCAAGACCGCCCGTGTCTCCATCGCCAACAAGGTGGTGGTGCAGGTGACCAACTGGGACGAGGTGTACGGGTACATTGTCAAGAACTTCAAGAAGAACCCTGGTGTGTTCGCCCTGCTGCAGAAGCGGGTGGGTGAAGTCGCCGTCAAGGAAATTTGGGAAGCTGGCAAGGAAGTGCCCGGCACTCAGCCTCTGGACGTGCCCACCGTGAGACTGAACAAGCTATGAGCACTGTGCTGAAGCTCCAACGGAGCCTTGCTGGCGCACCTCAAGTGCTGGGCTACAACCAAACCAAGTCCGTGCTGTTTGAAGTACCGCTCACGCCGGACTTGGATAGGTTGTTTGCCGGACGCGACAAGGTGTACGTCAAGGCCAGGGTGCGCAACAAGGGCGGCACTCAGCGCGTAGAAGTGCTGAATACCACCCGCGCTCAGGACTGGTAATCATGCGCAACGAACGCGAAGCCCACAGCCAGTTTCTGGAGCCTGGACAGGAGAACAATATGCGTTGACAGAATAACCGTAGCCCACGGAGAGGCTTAAATCTCCGCACCTTCACTCTGTTATCTATGCCACTTGAGAGGAAACACCATGGCCACCCCAAAGAAACCCGCAGCAGCCAAGTCCACCGCCGTAGTGCCGTGGGAAGCCGAAATGGCGCAACGCGCCGTCAAAGCCGCCAAAGCCGAAAAGATCACCGGCCTCACCAAGAAGCTCAGTACTCGGGGCGGCATCCTGAGCGTTGACGACACCCCCGTTGAAGACAATGAACTGCGCGTCATTGTTGTCGGTTCTGTTCATGAGAATCAATACTACACGGAAGCCTACAACCCCAACACGCCCACCGTACCGGCCTGCTACAGCTTCAGTGACCCTGAAGCCGACGCTCCGGAAGACGGCATGGCTCCCCACGAGGAAGCCGAAGACAAGCAAGGCGACGACAACGGTCTGTGCTCCAATTGCTGGGCCAACCAAATGGGCAGTGCTGACGTGGGCCGGGGCAAGGCGTGCAAGAACATCCGCCGCTTGGCCGTCATCACTGAGGACGCGCTGGAGTCGGTGGAGTCACTGAGCGAAGCTGAAGTCCGCATGCTCAACGTGCCGGTGATGAGCACCAAGAACTGGGCCAAGTTCGTCAACGCTGTGGCTGAGGACATGAGCCGTCCCTACTGGGCTGTTGTGTGCTTGGTCAAGGTAGTGCCTGACCCCAAGAGCCAATTCCAAATCACCTTCAAGTTCGAAGAACTCATCAACTTCGACGGTGAACTGTATGAGGCCATGAAGAAGAAGGTCACTGCCGTCAACCAGCAGCTGGTGTTGCCGTACCTCAAGCAAGCTGACCTGGCAGTCGCCCAGCCGGTACGTCCTCAAGTCCGCATGGCACAAGCCATGGCCAAGAAGGCTCCTCCTGGCAAGCCTGCAGTCAAGCCTGCAGCCAAGCCTGCAGCCAAGCCTGCAGCCAAGCCTGCACCTGCGGCCAAGCGCGGTAAGTTCTAACCGCTGACGTGCAAGGAGGGCTTCGGCTCTCCTTGTTGTTTATGTTTACAAACGAGGAATCCGTATGAGCCTGCTCACCTTACCATGGCGCCAGTTTGTGGAAGAGCTACAGGCGAGCGAGGATGAACAGTTGGTGTGGGACGCTCTTGAAGCAGAGCGCCGCGCTGGCAAACGCCCCGCCGTCATGTTGCGTATCTACCAACGGGCAAGTAAGCTCCGCCGGCAACGCGAGCACAGGGAGCTCCTGGGGCTGACACCATGACCAAAATCAAACCAATCACAATCGACTTTGAGACGCGCCCCATTGAGCCGCGCCCGCACTACCCGCCGCAGCCCGTAGGCTTCAGCATCAAGTATCCGGGCAAGAAGTCAAAATACTACGGGTGGGGGCACCCTGTCAAGAACAACTGCATTCAAGAGCAAGCTGCCGAGGTTCTACGCGACGCGTGGACCAGCGGGCAGCATTTGTTGTTTCACAACGGCAAGTTCGATATTGACGTGGCACAAGAGCACATGGGGCTGATGGACGCGCCCCTTGACCCGCTGAAGTGCCACGACACTCAGTTCCTGCTATTCCTGCTCGACCCGCACAGCTTCAACTTGGGGTTGAAGCCCTCCGCTGAGAAGTTCCTTGGCATGCCCCCCACCGAGCAACACGCTCTGCGGGACTGGCTGTTGGAGCACCAGAAACGGCTCAAGTCAGAGGGGTTGCTACCGGCCAACGTGCGCATCACGGAGGGCAACTTCGGAGCGTGGATTTGCCTTGGCCCAGGGGACTTGGTGGGCAAGTACGCCGACGGTGACGTTGTGCGCACTGAGAAGCTCTTTGACAAGCTGTACCCGGAAGCTGCAGCCCGTGACATGCTCCCAGCCTATCGACGTGAGCAGAAGCTGGTGCCCATCCTGCTGCAGAATGAGCGCCAAGGCATGAAGTGCGATGTCAAGGCTCTGGAGTCTGCGCTGACGGTGGGTGAGCCCGCCACGGTGGCCGCAGAAGCGTGGTTGCGCAAGACGCTCAAGGCTCCTGACCTGAACTTTGAGAGCGACACCCAACTGGCTGAAGTGCTTGATCGGGAGGGTGTCATCACTGAATGGACGCTCACGCCTACCGGCAAGAAGTCAATGAACAAGAAGGCACTCAAGCCGGAGCACTACCACAACAAGAAGGTGTTCCAGGTGCTGGGCTACCGTAGCAAGTTGGCCACCTGCCTGCAGACGTACATCCGGCCTTGGCTGGACACCGCCCACCAAACCAACGGCATCCTGCACGCGGGTTGGAATCAGACCCGCAACGACCGGGACGCCGGTGCACGCACCGGGCGGTTGAGTAGCAGTCCCAACTTCATGGCTGTGGCCAAGTCGTTTGAGGACAAGGGCGACGGCTGGAGCCACCCGGACTTCCTCAAGAGCCTACCGCACCTGCCGCTCATGCGTCAGTTTCTGCTGCCGGACTCACCCAAGCACTGGTGGGGCAGACGAGATTACAACCAGCAAGAGCTACGCATCCTGGCTCACTTTGAAGACGACAAGCTGCTGCAGGCGTACTTGCAGAACCCCAAGTTGGACGTGCACACGTTCGTTCAACAGGCCATCAAGACGCTCATGGGCTTGGATTTGCCCCGTACTCCTATCAAGGCGCTCAACTTCGGCTTGCTGTACGGCCAAGGCGTGGGCAGCATGGCTGAGAAGCTGGGCAAGTCAGTGGAGGAGATTCGCACCCTCCGCAACGCTCAGTTGAGCGCCCTACCCGGCCTGAAGGTTCTGGACGCTGCTGTGAAGCAACGGGGCAGAGCCGGTCAATGTATCACCACCTGGGGTGGGCGTCAGTACTTCGCTGAAGAGCCACGAGTGATTGACGGCCAGCTGCGCACGTTTGAGTACAAGCTGCTCAACTACCTCATTCAAGGCTCTGCTGCTGACTGCACCAAGGAAGCCTTGATCCGCTACCATGAGATGGGCTATGGGGACGCCCGGTTTGTGGTCACCGTACACGACGAAATCAACATCAGCGCCCCCAAGGGTGCGTTCAAGAAGGAAATGCTCCGCCTGCGGGAAGCGATGATGTCGGTTGAGTTCGATGTACCTATGTTCTCTGACGGTGAGTTTGGCGCCAACTGGGGCGCCATGCAAGAACTGAAGGAGCCTATGATCGATTTGTCACGTTGGAAAGGAAAGTGAATATGGCTACCGCCAAGAAAGTTATCCCCATCAAGCCCCTCACCAGCTGGAGTTTCAGCCGGTATCAGGACTACAAGAGTTGCCCCGCCAAGGCCAAGTACAAGCACATTGACAAGCTGAAGGAGCCGCCTAGCCCCGCCATGGAGCGCGGAGCGGCCATTCACAACTTGTGCGAGCAGTACGTGAGGGGCACGCTGGCCAAGCTACCGCCGGAACTCAAGCTGTTCAAGGACGAGTTCACCAAGCTGCGGAAGATGTACAAAGCCAAGAAGCTACCCATGATTGTGGAGGACAACTGGGCCTTCACCAACACGTGGGAAGAGTCGACCTGGAATGACTGGGTCAACTGCTGGGTGCGTATCAAGCTGGACTGTGCCCACTACGAAGAAGCCAACGTGTTGTACGTCACTGACTACAAGACCGGCAAGATGAACGACTTCAAGAACGCCGAGTACATGGAGCAGTTGGAACTGTACGCCTTGGCCGCCTTGTTGATGAGCGCGGTGGAGGACGTCACAGTGGTGCCTCGGTTGCTCTACCTGGACAGCGGTGATGTGTACCCTCCACCCGGTCAGGAAGTGACCTATACCCGCGCAGACTTGAAGAAGCTGCTTACCGAGTGGAACAAGCGTGTCAAGCCGATGATGATAGATACCCGCTTTGCCCCCAAGCCCAGCGCCAACTCTTGCCGGTGGTGCTACTTCAGCGCCAGCAAGAATGGTCCATGCCAGTTCTAAGGAGACGACAATGATTCACGTAATGGTAGATTTGGAAACGCTTGGCCGCCGTGCCGGTTGCAAAGTGCTCAGCATTGGTGCGGTAGTGTTTGGCCCGAAAGGGCTGGGCGCTGAGTTCTACACGGAGGTGCAGCGCGACCACCAACCCGGCCTTCATGAAGACCAGGACACTGTCGACTGGTGGGCCAAGCAATCACCAGAGGCCCGCGAGCGTCTGTTCAGCAACGTGGGCAAGGTGCCGCTCAAGCACGCGCTGGAAGCCTTCAACGACTGGCTGGAGAAGCTCACAGACCGGGACGCCAAGGGCAACTTGAATGCGTGCGTATGGGGTAACGGGGCGGACTTTGACAACGCCATCCTCAACGTGGCCTACGCTGAAGTGTGCGTGGAAGCCCCAGCATGGCCGTTCTGGAACAACAGGTGCTACCGCACGCTGAAGGGCATGAAGCCCTCTGTCACGCTGGTGCGCACTGGAGTGTACCACAACGCCTTGGACGACGCCAAGAGTCAAGCGGAGCACGCAGTTCGCTTGATGACGGAGCTACAGGCATGGGAGGCGTAACTCACCGGTGGACTGTAGGGTCGGGTGGCTTCATAGGTGAGGTCACTTTGTTGTCGGTAGATGAGCTCAACTACGACCTACACCTGACCCGGCGCAAGTCGGTTCCTTTGCTGGAACTGACAGACGTGTACGTGCACCCGTTGCGCCGGGGCAGAGGGTGGGCGCAGGAGCTACTCACCACAGTCGTAGAGTGGGCAGATGCGCACCAGACGGACTTGGTACTCAGGACGGCAGCCTATGGGCCACAGAAAGACCGCAACAAGCGCTCGGTGCCCCGTATGACCAAGGAGGAACTGCAGGTGTTCTACGCACGCTTCGGCTTCAAGTCCCGCAAGGCAGACCCTTGCATCATGGTGCGGAGGTGGCGGTGAGTACCTACCAACTAGAGGTGCTGATTGAGAACTGGGTTGTGGACAAGGCGTACAACACATTGGGTGTGTTGTCGCTGAAGCTCAACGTGGTGGGCAGTACGGGGTGGCCTGACCGGGTGTTCTGGATACCGGGTGGCCGCCCCTTGCTCATTGAGTTCAAACGACCTGGAGGCGTTGCCAGCCCCAAACAAGCGCTGATTCACAAACAACTACGATACAGAGGTTATGATGTCCAAATCCACGACAACCGCGAAGAAGCCTTCCAAGCCGTCCAAGCCGCGCTGGACGCCGCACGCCTATCAGCGCAAGGCTGTCAAGTTCCTGCTGGAGCACGGAGCCGCTGCGCTCTTTTTAGACCCTGGCCTGGGGAAGACCAGCGTGACGATAGCTGCCAGCAAGATTCTGCTGAAGGAAGGCGTGATGCGCGGGGCGCTGATAGTGGCCCCACTCCGCCCGGCAAGAACCACTTGGCCAAAGGAGGTAGCAAAGTGGGCAGACTTCGAAGGTCTTGACTTGGCGGTGCTGCACGGCAACGACAAAGAACGCTTGGTGCGCGAGGAGCATGACTTCTATGTGATCAACTATGAGGGTCTGGCGTGGCTGTTCAGCTTTGTCAAGGTGGGCAAGGTACAGAAGCCGGTGCTGACGGAAGCGGGCAAGGCTCTGCTGAAGAACGTGGACACGTTGGTGTGGGACGAACTCAGCAAGATGAAGCACCCCGGCACTCTGCGCTACAAGCTCGTCAAGCCGTGGTTGAAGAAGTTCAGCCGCAGGTGGGGCTTGACCGGCTCCCCGGCCTCCAACGGTCTGCTCGACCTGTTTGGTCAGTGCTACGTGTTAGACGAAGGCAATGCGCTCGGTCAGTACATCACGCACTACAAGGCAGCGTACTTCCTGCCCACAGACAAGATGGGCTACAACTGGCGTCCCAAGGAGGGCGCTGAGGAGGCCATTCACGCACGCCTCCAGCCCTTGGCTCTGCGCATGGACGCTGATGACTACCTCACCTTGCCCAAGCAGCTGGACCACGTCATCAAGTTTGACCTGCCGCCCACCGTGCGCAAGCAGTACGAGGAGTTGGAGGGAGAGCTACTCACCCAAGTGGACCAGCACTTGATTGTGGCCGCCAACTCCGGCAGCGCCAACAGTAAGTGCCGTCAGGTGTGCTCGGGTGCCTTGTACCTCCCCACCGTTGACCCAGTGACCGGGGCGGTGAGTACCAACGGAGGACGGAAGGCTGACCGCAAGTGGGTGCTGTTGCACGACGACAAACTGGATGAGTTGGAGCGTCTGATTGACGAACTGCAAGGCCAACAGCTGCTGGTGGCGTATGACTTCAACCACGACCTGGAGCGCCTGCTCAAGCGGTTCCCCAACACGCCCTACATTGGCGGGGGCGTCAGCGGGCAACGCGGGGAGGAGTTGGAGGCCGCATGGAACCGGGGCGAGCTACCGCTGCTGTTTGGTCACCCGGCCTCCATTGGCCACGGCCTGAACCTGCAGGAGAGCCACGCACACCACATAGCTTGGTTCACGCTCACGTGGGACTTTGAGCTGTACGACCAATTCAACCGTCGTCTGCGCCGCCAAGGCAACCACAGCGAACACCTCCATGTGTACCACTTCATTGCCCGCAACACCGTGGATGAGAGCGTCATGTACGCCCTCCGGCGCAAGAACCGCACCCAGAAGGTGCTGTTGGACGCCCTCAAGACTCGCAAGCGCGTCGACTGAAAGACCAACCGGAACTTCGGGTTATTCTAAAAAGGGCTTTACGAACCCGAAGTTCCGGTTTAGAGTTCGTCTCACGTTGATACCGAATGTCAACGCTCTGTTCAACCTGTACCACTGTTAGGAGTTCATCATGGCTTACACTACCGTCCGCACCCTCACCCTCCAAGTAGCTGACACCAGCAAGGTCAAGGGATGGGGCTTCTTGGCTCAGTTCGTTGAGTACGCTCAAAAGAAGGGCACGTTCACGGTCCATGACCTCACCAAGCGGTTCGTCGGCAAGCAAGTGCCCAGCAAGGGCGGTGAGGCAAAGAAGGCCAACACTGCCCGGATTGTGCGCTACGCTCACTGGTGCGTCCAACAAGGCATCATGGCACCGGTGGAAGTTTGATCTTCCGCTATACTTTCGGAGGGAGACGGACTATACTCCGTCTCCCTCAAGACAAACCGTAACGTCTGAGTGATAGGAACCGACACATGATCTACTTTCAAGCCAAACCCAAGACCGCAGTCCCCGGTGACAGCAGCACTCAATTCCTTCCTGCCCCGGATGAAGCCTTCCACGCCAAGGTGGAGGAGGCTGTGGCCAAGCGTATTCCCCAGCCCCGTATCCAGTTCCTGGGCATGTTCCCGGCTGGAGTCCCAATCACCATCCTGGCCTCCACTGAGGTCTGCTGAGATGGACGCCCCCGTAGTGTGCCGCAGACGCGGCCAATCCTACACCTGCATACGGGTGGCCGTGGGACGCAAGTTCACCTACTACATTCCCATGGACAGCCTGGGGCTCAAGAAGGCCGACAACCGTGAGTTCCATGATGAGTGGGAAGAGTTCCCCGAATACCCGGTGCGCCGCGCCGCTGAGTTGTACCTCGGCGCTACGCAATACCGTGAAATGTCGCCCAAGGCCCAAGAGCACCTTGAGCGCATCGTGGCAGACCCTGCTACGCCCTATGACCCTGCTCGAATCATCCCTTTGAAAGAGGAACCTCAAATGACTGACGTCAAGAAAACCGCCCCCGCCAAGCAACCCGCTACCTCCAAGGTGGCTGCAGCCAAGCAACCCGCTACCTCCAAGGTGGCTGCAGCCAAGCAACCCGCTACCTCCAAGGTGGCTGCAGCCAAGCAACCCGCTACCTCCAAGGTGGCTGCAGCCAA